>Ga0209909_100212_pt1 | contig 75564 bp, 56 predicted proteins | sample FECB22metaG_FD_188302 | JGI IMG/M metagenome (GOLD analysis project Ga0209909, IMG submission 188302) | Cyanobacterial communities from the Joint Genome Institute, California, USA - FECB-22 (SPAdes) (version 3) | ecosystem: Environmental > Aquatic > Thermal springs > Hot (42-90C) > Microbial mats...
GTGTCCACCGCTACACGCGTAAGCTCTCCCATGGACGGCTCCTCCCGTTCGGCCCTCAACAGCCCGAACCTTGGCACATCCAATGCCGCAGGGGCCGTCCACACCAACGCTTTCGCGGGAACGACAGGGGGAGGCGTTCAGGGTGGACGCCGGCCGGTCCAACCCGGTCAACGCGGCCAGGGCGTCATCGGCGGCTCGGCGCCCGGCATTTGCAGCAGGAACTGCGGCGGCAGGGGCATCGGTGCCGGCAGCGCGGGCGGGGCGAGCGCCTCGCCGCAGGCCGGCCGCAGCGCGCCGCAATCCCAGCGCCAGCCATCCGGCCGGCCCGCCACGCTGCCGCCACGCGCGAAGCCGCAGGCACAGAGCTTGCCGGAGAGGCACGCCGTCGCGCCGGCGCGTGCCGCGGTGCAGGAAGGGATGTCCTGCGCCGCGACCGGCGAGGCGAACATCAGGAGCGCGAGCAGGCGGAGCATCGCGTCAGGGTCGCGCCTGCGGGTGAACGCCGCGTTTACGCGCCGCGCAACGCCGCCAGCACGCCCCCCTCGGTGAGGAGCTGCGGCAGCACCACCGGCGCGGCGGCGCCCGGCGACCAGTAGAGGTACAGCGGCACGCCCTCCCGCCCGTGCTCGCGGAGCAGCGCGCCGATCGTCGGGTCGCCGCGGGTCCAATCGGCCACGAGATAGGCGACGCCGCGCGCGGCGAAATCGCCCTGCACGGCGGCCGTCCGCAGGGCGACGCGGTCGTTCACTTGGCAGGTGATGCACCAGGCGGCGGTCGCGTTGACGAAGACGGGGCGGCCCTCGGCGCGCAGGGCCTCGACCCGTTCGGGCGACCAGCGCTCGGTGCCCGACGCGGCGTCCGCCGCGACCGCAGGGCTGGCGGAAAGGCGGGGCAGCAGCGCGAGGGCCACGACGACCGCCGCCACCGCGGCGGCCCGCCCGATCGTCGCGCCCCGCCCGGCGCCGGCCCGCTGCGCAAGGCCGAGCGCCCAGAGCCCGGCCGAGAGCACCAGCGCGCCGGCCAGCCCCCAGAGCACGCCGTCCGGCCCGGCGCCTTGCGCCAGCACCCAGACCAGCCACGCCGCCGCGCCGAGCATCGGGAAGGCGAGGAACTGCCGAAGCCGCTCCATCCACGCACCGGGCCGCGGCAGCCTCCGCGCGGCGCCGGGTGCCAGCGCCAGCATCGCGTAGGGCGCGGCCATGCCGAGGCCGAGCGCGAGGAAGATGCCCATCGCGAGGGCCGCCGGCATCGCCAGCGCCGCGCCGAGTGCCGCGGCCATGAAGGGCGCGGTGCAGGGCGTGGCGAGCACCACCGCCAGCGCCCCGGTGAAGAAGGCGCCCGCATGCCCGCCCCTTCCGGCGAGCGACTGCCCCGCCCCGAAGCTCCGGCCGACGGCGAAAACGCCGAGCAGGTTCAGCGCGACGGCCAGCATCAGCCACGCCATGCCGGCGACGAAGGCCGGCTCGGTGAACTGGAAGCCCCATCCCGCCGCCGCTCCCGCGCCTCGCAACAGCAGCAATCCCCCGCCGACCGCGGCGAAGGTGGCGAGCACGCCCGCGACCGTGCTGAGCGCGTGCAGGCGCACGGTCCGGCGCGCCTCGCCCGACAGCCGCGCGAGCGCCATCGCCTTCATCGCGAGCACGGGGAAGACGCAGGGCATCAGGTTGAGGATCAGGCCGCCGAGCAGCGCGAACAGCACCGCCTGTGCGAAGGGCAGCGACGCGGCGGCCGCGGCGGGGCCGGCTACGGGGGCCGTCACGTCGAAGGCGGCGCGCTGCCCGCCGGCGTCGCGCAGCACGACGGTGCCGGAGAGGTCGCGCGGTGCCGCGCCCTCCGCGAGGCGCAGACCCAGCACCAGCGCCCCGTCGCGCCAAGTGGCGGGCTGCGGCGCGGTGTTGTCGAGACTGCCGGGAGCATGGGGGAAGAAGAAGGCGTCGCGCACCAGCTCCGGCGACAGGCCCGGGCCGCGCAGCGCGAGCCTCGCGCCGCGGCCGGTGACGCCCGCCGCCGCTGTCCAGGGCGCGTCGCGCGGGGCCTGGGCTGATGCGGCCTCGAAGGCGGCGGCGGCAATGGGCGACGGCAGGGCAGCGCCGGCCACGGGAAGCGTGAGCGTGAAGCGCCCTTCCTCGGGGATGCAGACATCGGCGCAGACAAGCCAGGTCGCCTCGGCCTCGACGCGGAAGCTGCCGCCGGGCGAGAGGTCCGCGGGCGGGCGGACCTGGATCGGCAGCAGGACCTGGCCCTTGTAGCCGAAATTGACGAGCGGCCCGTATTCGATGCGCTCGGGCGCCGGCCAGGCGATGTCGCCGGCGGTCGCGCCGTGCGGCAGCGTCAGGTTCAGCTCGGTGGGCGCGCCGGCATCCCCGGCGTTGCGCCAATAGGTATGCCAGCCCGGCGCGAGGCGGAGGCGCAGCCCGACCTGGAAGGGCGCTCCCGGCGCGACGGCCGCGACATCCGCGGCCAGCGTCGCCTCGGCGCGCGGCGAGCGCACGGCGGCGCTCTCCACCGCGAGGGCGGGCAAGGCGAGCAGGCCGAGCAGGAGCGCGAGGCGCCACATACGGGCATAGAACGGGAGGCGGGGGCGCCACCGCAACCCCTCGGCTTCCCGCGCGGCGGCCACGGGCGGTATGCAGCCCCGATGCCGGCCATGCCCGACCTGCCCGTCACCGAGGCCCTGCCCCGGCTCGCCGCCGCGCTGCGCGACGGATCGAACGCCGTGCTCGTCGCGCCGCCCGGCGCGGGCAAGACGACGCTCGCCCCGCTCGCCCTGATGGAGGAGCCCTGGGCGACTGGCCGCATCCTCGTCCTCGAACCCCGCCGCGTCGCGGCCCGCGCGGCGGCGCGGCGGATGGCGGAGCTGGTGGGGCAAGCGGCGCCGGGCGGGACCATCGGGCTGGCGACGCGGCTCGATCGCGCCGTATCGGACCGCACGCGGGTCGAAGTCGTCACGGAAGGGCTGCTGGTGCGGCGGCTGCAATCCGATCCCGGCCTCGACGGCGTCGCGGCGGTGATCTTCGACGAGGCGCATGAGCGCAACCTCGATACCGATCTGGCGCTCGCGCTGACCCTCGACCTGCAACGCGCGCTGCGGCCCGAACTGAAACTGCTCGCCATGTCGGCGACGCTCGACGTCGCGCGCTTCGCCGCCGTGCTCGGCGGCTGCCCGGTGGTGGAGAGCCTCGGCCGCGCCTTCCCCGTCGCCGTCGAGCACCGGGCACGCGAGATCGCGAACCCGCGCGACCTGCCGGAGGCGATGGCCGGCGCGATCCGCACCGCGCTCGGCGCGCATCCCGGCGATGTGCTCGCCTTCCTCCCGGGCTGGGGCGAAATCCGCCGCACCGCGGAGCGGCTGGCGGGGATCGAGGCGGAGGTGCTGCCCCTGCACGGCGAGCTGCCGCCGGCCGAACAGGACCGCGCGCTGGCGCCCTCCGTGCGGCGCAAGGTCGTGCTCGCGACCTCCATCGCCGAGACCTCGCTGACCGTGCCGGGGGTGCGGATCGTGGTGGATGGCGGGTTCCGCCGCGCGCCGCGGCTCGATCCCGCTTCGGGCCTTGCCCGCCTGGTCACGTTGCGGATCAGCAGGGCGGCGGCGGAGCAGCGGGCCGGGCGCGCGGGGCGGACGGCGCCGGGGGTCGCGATCCGGCTGTGGACGGAATCGCTGCACCGCGGCCTGTCGCCGGCGGACCGGCCGGAAATCCTGGAAGCGGAGCTGTCCGGGCTGGCGCTCGACATCGCGGCCTGGGGCGCGGCGGAGGGCGAGCTGGCCTTCCTGGACCCGCCGCCCGCCGGTGCGCTGGCGGCCGGGCGTGCGCTGCTGCGCGACCTCGACGCGCTGGACGGGGATGGGCGCATCACGGAGACCGGGCGGGCGATGGCGCGGATGGGCACGCATCCCCGGCTCGCGCGGATGCTTCTGGCGGCGGCGGATGCGGGCGAGGCGGCGCTGGCCGCCGACCTCGCCGCGCTGCTGGAGGAGCGAGACCCGATCCGCGACCGCGACGCGCCGAGCGACGTGAACCTGCGGCTGGAGCTGCTGCACGGCGCCGACCACCCGGGCGCGGACCGCGCGACCGTGCAGCGCATCCGGCGTGCCGCGGCGCTGCATCGGAGGAGGCTGCGCGGGTGGCTTCCCCCCACCCCGACCCTCCCCAGTGAACGGGGGAGGGAGATAGGGGCGCTCCTCGCGGCTGGGTTTCCTGACCGGATCGCGGCGAAGCGCGGCACGATGGACGGGGCGTTCCGCCTGGCCTCGGGACAGGGCGCGCGGCTCGCGGCCAACGATCCGCTCGCGAAGGCGCCGCTGCTGGCCGTGGCCGACCTCCAGCTCGCGGGCACCGAGGCGCGGATCAGGATGGCGGCGCCGCTCGACCTCGCCACGCTCGAACGCCGCTTCCCGGAACGCCTGCGCTGGGAGGAGGGCGCGGCCTTCGATGCGCGGGCCGGCGCGGTGCTCGCGCGCCGCCGCCGCATGTTCGGGCCGCTGGTGCTGGAGGAGCACGCGCTGCCCGCGCCCGACCCCGCGACCGTCGCCGCGGCGCTGGCCCGTGCCGTGGCGGAGCGCGGGCTGCGCGACCTCGACTGGACCGAAGCCGCGAAGCAGATGCGCGCGCGCATCCGCTGGATGCGCGCGCTTGAGGGCGCCGATTGGCCGGACGTCTCGGACGGGGCGCTGATCGCGGCGGCCGGCGAGTGGCTCGCGCCGCACCTGCACGGGCTGACGAGGCTCTCCGACGTGAAGGCGCTCGACCCGGTGGCGCTGCTTCGCGCGATGATGGCCTGGGACCGGCAGAAACGGCTGGACACGGCTCTGCCCGCGCGGCTCGACCTGCCGGGTGGGCGGAGCGCGGCGGTGGACTACGACCGCGAGGTGCCGACGCTGGAAGCGCGCGCGCAGCACCTGTTCGGCCTGGACGGCCTTCCGCCGCTCGCCGGGGGGCGCGTGGCCTTGCAGGTGGCGCTGCTCTCCCCGGCCGGACGGCCGATCGCCATCACCGGCAACCTCGGCGAGTTCTGGCGCGGCGGCTGGCGCGACGCGCGGAAGGACATGCGCGGCCGCTATCCGAAGCACGCCTGGCCGGAGGAACCCTGGGTTGCGCAGGCGGCGGCGCCAGCACGATCGTGACCCCGGCAGATCGGGCCGGCGGCGTCGGGGGAGTTGACGCCCCGGCACCGCACGGGGCCTTGATGTCGGTTCATCGTCGCGGCGGGGATCCGCGGCATCCGCATGGCAGGGGGGTCATCATGCAGCATCCGCGTTGGCGCGCACCGGCGACGATCGCCGTCGCATCGCTCGTCCTGGCCCCGCTCGGCGGCTGCGGCTACACGCTGGAACGCAGCAGCCGCATCCAGGCGGGTGAGCGCCAGCTCGCCGAGGCAGAGGCGCGCGGCGGCGCGCTGCGCCAGCAGGTCTCGCAGCTCGAAGCCGCCCTGGCCGCCGAACGCCGCGCGGCGGGCGACCTGGCGGCGTTGGAGGCACGGCTGGCCACCGCACGCGGGCAGCTCGCCGCCGCCGACCGCAACCGCCGCAACGCCGAGGCGGAGCTGCGGTCCTTGCGCGAGTCCCTCGCCGGAGAGGAGCGCAACCTGGCCGCGCTGCGCGGCGAATCCGGCGAGGTGCAATCCGCCACCGGCCGCAACCGCACCGCGCTGGCGGAGGCGGAATCGCGCCTCGCCGGGCTGCGCGGCGCGATCTCGACCGAGGAGGGGCGGCTCGCCGCGCTGCGCGGCAACGCATCCAGCGAGGAGACGCGGCTCGCCGGGCTGCGTAACGCAGCGACGGCCGAGGACCAGCGCGGCGCCGGGCTGCGCACCGCCAATGCCGCCGCCGAGCGCCGCTTGGCGGAGCTGCGCGACCAGGCGACGGCGCAGGACGGGCGGATCGCCGCCTTGGACCAGCGCCGCGCGGCGGAGGAGCGGCGGCTCGCCGTGCTGCAGGACGGGGCCGGCCAGGCGGAGCGGCGGCTGGCCGATCTGCGCGGGCAGGCCCAGGCGGAGGAGGGGCGCCTCGCCGCGCTGCGCGGCGGCACCGCGCAGGCGCAGCAATCGCTCGCGGCCAGCCAGCAGGCGGGCGGGGAGGCGGATCGCCAGCTCGCCACGCTGCGCGAGGGGATCGCGACGGAGGAGCGCCGGCTGGAAGCGCTGCGCGGCAGCATCGCCGGCGCGCAGCAGTCGCTGGCCGAGAATCAGCGCGCGGGCACCGAAGCCGAACGGCGGCTCGCCGGGCTGCGCGGCGACCTCGCATCGGTCGAGCGCGACCTGGCGGCGCGGCGCGGGACGCTGGCGGAGACGGAAACGCGGCTCGGCCGCGTCACGCAGGCGGAGAACGACGCGACGGGCCGCGTGCGGGATCTCGAGGCGCGCGCCGGCGGGCTCGGCCGCGACATCGCCGAATCGGAGCGGCGCCTTACCGGGTTGCGCGAAGGCGCGGCGGCGGAGGAGCGGCGCGTGGCCGCGCTGCGCGGGGAGTTCGGCACCGCCGAACGCGACCTGGCGGCGCGGCGCGGCTCGCTGGCCGAGACCGAGGCGCGGCTGGGCCGCGCGACCCAGGCCGAGACCGACGCGACGGGCCGCGTGCGGGACCTCGAAGCGCGCGCCGGCGGCCTCGGCCGCGACGTGGCGGAAGCCGAGCGCCGCGTCGCCGGGCTGCGCGAGGCCGTGGCCACCGCGGAAGCCGCGCTCGCCGAACGTCGCGGCGCCGCGGCGGAGGCGCAGAGCGGCTTCGCCAGCCTCTCGGCCGCCCGCGACCAGGCAGTGGCGGAGCTGCGGGAGATCGAGGCGCGCAGCGCGTCCCTGCGGCAGGAGGTCGGCAATGCGGAGCGGCGCCTGGCGGAGCTGCGCGGCGGCACCCAGCAGGAGGAGCGCAACCTGCAGGCCGCGCGCGCCCAGGCGCAGGACGCGACCCAGCTCCTCGGCCAGCGCCGCGCCGCTCTGGCCGAGGCCGAGGGGCGTCTGGCGGAGGTGAACCGCGTCGCCGACGGCGCCGCCCAGCGCCTGCGCGGCTACGAGACGGACGGGCAGCGGCTGGCCGCGGCGGTTGCCGAGAGCCGGGCGGAGGTGGAGCGGCTGCGCGCGGAGGTCGCGATGATGGAGGGCCGCCGCGGCGTGCTCGCGTCCCAGATCGCGGAGGCCGAGGACAGGCTGCGCCGCGGCCGCGCGGAACTGGCCGACCTCGGCGCGCGGCTGGCGCGGGAGCGGCAGGCGCTGGAAGCGGCGGGGCGCGACGTGCCGATGCCGCCGCGCGACGGCGGCGAGACGCGCTGAGCGGGGTGGCGCGTCCTACAGCGTCGTGCCTGATCTTTGGATCAGGCACGACGCTGTAGGCTGTTGTCTGTAGAGCAGATTTACGCTTCCAGGCGGGCCCGCCTTCCAGCGATCTGCTCTAAAGGACGCGCCAGTTCGCCTCCGACCACGCGAAGTAGAGGTCGCGCGCCTTGCGCGTGACCGGGCCGGGTTGCAGGGCGCGCCCGTTGTAGTTCGTGCAGGGCAGCACCTTGCCGTAGTTGCCGGTGGAGAGGATCTCGTCGGCGGTCTCCAGCTCCTCCGGCTTCACCGTCCGCTCCTCGACGGGAACGCCGGCCTCGCGCAGCAGCGCCAGCACGCGCTGGCGGGTGATGCCGTTGAGGAACGTGCCGTTGACGGCCGGCGTCACGAACACGCCGTCCTTCACGAAGGCCAGGTTCGCGCTGGCGAATTCGGCGACGTTGCCGAGCCCGTCGCACATCACCGCATTCTCGAAGCCGCGCTCGACGGCCCAGGCGGTAGCGCGGGCGCCGTTGGGGTAGAGGCAGGAGGCCTTGGAATCGGTCGGCGCCATGTCCGGCGCGGGGCGGCGGAAAGGGACGGCGCAGGCGGAGAAGCCGGCGAAGGGGGGCAGCGGCGCGTCATACAGCGAGAGCACGAAATCGGTGCTGTCCGGGTCCGGCCGCGCGGCGCCGAGGCCCTTCCGCACGAAGAACATCGGGCGGATGTAGAGCGTCGCGTCCGGGCCCATGCGGCGGATGCCCTCGCGGCACAGCTCCTCGATCCGCTCCGCGCCGATCTTCGGCTTCATCAGCATGCTGACGGCGCTGCGGACGCAGCGGGCGGCGTGCATGTCGAGGTCGGGCGCGACGCCGTTGAAGCTCCGGCCGCCGTCGAAGACGACGGAGCCGAGCCAGAAGGCGTGGTCCATCGGGCCGGTGATCTTCGGCTCCTCGGTCATCCAACTTCCGTCGTACCAGTAGACGCCGGCCATCGGCTGCTGCTCCTCTTGCGCCGCGCGGTTCTGCCATGGGGCCGGCGTGGCGGGAAGGAGGCGGGGATGGACGTGCGGGGCGGCGGATGCATCTGCGGCGCAGTGCGCTACGAGGTGACGGCGCCGCCGGTGCGCGTCACGGTCTGCCACTGCCGCTGGTGCCAACGCGCGACGGGCTCGGCCTACATGGTGGAGCCGGTCTTTGACCTCGCGGCGCTGCGGGTGGTGCGGGGCGAGCCCGCGCGCTACGACCACGTCTCCGAGGGCAGCGGGAAGACCGTGCATGTGCGGTTCTGCGCGCGCTGCGGAACGAAGCTGTTCCTGACCTTCGAACGCTTCCCCGGCTCGGCCGGCGTGTATGCCGGCACCCTCGACGACCCGGACTGGATCGAGGTTCGGCCCGAAGAGGCGCGACACATCTTCTGCGCTGTGGCGCGGCCGGAGACGATCTTGCCGTCCGGGGCGCAGGCCTATCCCGACCATGCGCGGGCCCTTGACGGGACGCTCCGCGAGCCGGTCGTGCCGGGGGCGGCCACGCCCGCCCGGCGGGCGGTTGATGCGCCATCTTCCCGCGCCTAGGCTGCCCGCCTTTGGAATGTCAGGGGGAAACGCGGTGACGATCCATTTCGTCGTCCATGACGAGGGCGACAGCGTGGGCGTGGTGGTGGTGGAGGGCCTGACATCGGGCCAGCGCCTCACCGGCTGGATCATGGACCAGGACCGGATGATGGAGTTCGACGCGAAGTCGGACATCCCGATCGGCCACAAGCTGGCGGTGAAGCCGATCCGCTCGGGCGATGCGATCATCAAATACGGCGTGGACATCGGGAAGGCGGTCGCCGACATCGGCGCCGGCGAGCACCTGCACGTGCACAACGTCAAGACCAAGCGCTGGTAAGGGGAACGCCACGATGGCCATGAAGCTGAAGGGCGCCTCCTTCGAGGGTTGGCGGCGCGAGAACGGGCGTATGGGCGTGCGCAACCACGTCATCGTGCTGCCGGTTGACGACCTCTCCAACGCCGCCGCGGAGGCGGTGGCGAACAACATCAAGGGCGCGATGGCGATCCCGCACGCCTATGGGCGGCTGCAGTTCGGCGCGGACCTGGACCTGCACTTCCGCACGCTGATCGGGACGGGCGCCAACCCGAACGTCGCGGGCGTGATCGTCATCGGGATCGAGCCGGGCTGGACCGGGCGGATCGTCGAGGGCATCGCGAAATCGGGCAAGCCCGTGGAAGGCTTCGCGATTGAGCAGAACGGCGACATCAACACGATCGCGAACGCCTCGCGCGCCGCGTACAAGATGGTGAAGCACGCATCCCGCCTGAAGCGCACGAAGGCGGAGCTGGTGGAGCTCTGGGTCTCCACCAAATGCGGCGAGAGCGACACGACGAGCGGGCTGGCCAGCTGCCCGACGGTCGGCGCCGCCTTCGACAAGCTCTGGGAGAACGGCAACACGCTCGTGTTCGGCGAGACGAGCGAGATCACCGGTGGCGAGCACCTGGTCGCGCAGCGCTGCCGCACGCCGGAGATCGCCGCGCAGTTCATGGCGATGTTCGACCGCTACCAGCGGGTGATCGAGACGAACAAGACGAACGACCTGTCCGAATCGCAGCCGACCAAGGGCAACATCGAGGGCGGGCTGACGACGATCGAGGAGAAGGCGCTCGGCAACATCCAGAAGATCGGCAAGAAATGCACGGTGGACGGCGTGCTCGACAAGGCCGAGGAGCCCACGCATAGCGGCCTCTGGTTCATGGATTCGTCGAGCGCGGCGGCGGAGATGGTGACGCTCTGCGCGGCCAGCGGCTACGCGGTGCACTTCTTCCCGACCGGCCAGGGCAACGTGATCGGCAACCCGATCCTGCCGGTGATCAAGATCACCGCGAACCCGCGCACGCAGCGGACCATGTCGGAGCACATTGACGTGGACGTGACCGGCCTGCTGCAGAAGCGCATGAACATGCACGACGCCGGGGAGGCGCTGCTGGACTGCATGCTGCGCACGGCGGAAGGCGAGCTGACGGCGGCCGAGCTGCTCGGCCACCGGGAGTTCTCGCTCACGCGGCTCTACGAGAGCGCGTGAGGGTCATCCTGCGCTGCCCGCCGTGCGGTAGAGCACGGCGAGCGGCGCCCGGAAGCCGAGGCTTTCGAGGACGATGTCTCCCTCGGTGACAATCTGCGGATCGGACGGCCAAGTGCCGTCCGGCCTGCGGCGAAGAAGTTCAGCGCGCGGCACGTCCGGATGCAAAAGAAGGATCTCCTGCACGCTCGGTATCGTCACATAGGTCCAGACATTCGCGCGCGTGTCCCTCTCATTGCTCGGCGAGAGCACTTCGATCAGCAGCAACGGATCGCGCAGGTGGACATCGTTGGATGCGATCGGCGTGCATGTCACGGCCAAGTCGGGGATGCGGAAATTGCTTCGCGTGCCGACATGCGGGACGATACCAGGCGTCGTCACGACGTCGCAGGCCCGCTCCTGACGGATCAGGTGATCCGTCAGGAGCCATGACAGGCGCGACTGCATCGCGCCGTGGCCAGGGCTCGGCGGTGCCATGGCCTGTGGCGCGCCATCCACGAGTTGCCAGCGGCGCCCGTTATCGGGGCACCAGGCCAGAAATTCGGCGACCGTCATGTCGGTCGGCAGTTGGAGCGTGGCGGCGGACATGGCGACACGGTAGCACAACGCCGCCTTCCCCGCGCCAGCCCGGCAGCCTTCGGTTGTAACCGCATTCGCAACACCCACGAAACGGCCGACACGTGCCCGGCGCCGGCGTGCAATGCCGGCGAGCTCGTTTCGAAACCTCGGGCAGGCAGGATGCGCCGTATCAACCGCTAAGACACCGCCATGATCCGCACCACCCGCCTCCCCGCCGCGGGCGGCATCCTGAAGCAGGGCACCGCGCCGCTGGACGTCTCGCAGACGCATGTCGCGGCGCAGATGCCCGCCACCCCGCCGGCACCGGAGCCGCGCTGAGCCGCCCTTGTGCGGCGGGCCTCGCCCGCGCCACTCTGCGGCCAGACGCCGCCGAGGAACGCCCGGGATGCTCCGCCGCACGACATTCGCACTGCTCGCGTTGCCCGCGCTGGCGCGCGCGCAACCCGCCTTCCCCGACCGCTCGCCCCGCTACATCGTGCCCTTCACGCCCGCCGGCCTGACCGACATCATGGCCCGCTTCGTCGCGCAGAAGCTGTCGGAGATCTGGGGCAGGGCCGTCGTGGTGGAGAACCGCGCCGGCGGCAATGCGCTGATCGGCGCCGATGCCGCCGCGAAGGCGCCGCCCGACGGGCACACGCTGCTGGCCATCACGCTGACCCACGCGGTCAACGCGACGCTGTTCCCGAACGCGCCATACGACTTCCGCCGGGACTTCGCCGCCGTCTCGCTGCTCGGCTCGCTGCCGCTCGTCGTCGTGGTGAACGCGGAACGCAGCCCGGCGCGGGACCTGGCCGGGCTCCTCGAGCTCGCGCGCAGCCGCCCGCTGAACGGCGGCAGCTCCGGCCACGGCTCGCCGCCGCATCTCGGGCTGGAGCTGTTCCGCCGCGCATCGGGCGCGGGCGACCGGCTCGTGCACGTGCCCTATCGCGGCGGCGCGCCGGGCGTGACGGACCTCGCGGCCGGCAATCTCGACCTCATGGTGTCGAACCTGCCGGAATGCCTGGCACAGATCCGCAGCGGGCGGCTGCGCCCACTGGCGCTGACCGCGCCGGACCGCCACCCGCTGGTGCCGGAGGTGCCGACGGTGCACGAGCTCGGCCAGCCGCAACTCGAGATCAGCAATTGGACGGCGATGCTGGTGCAGGCCGCCGTCCCGCCGCCGCTACTCGCGCGTATCGAACGCGACACCTTGGCCGCGATCCACGACCCCGACACGACCCGCCGCGCGCGCGAGGCCGGCTTCCAGGTGCTGGGCTGGGATGCCGCGCGCTCGACGCAGTTCATCCGCGCCGAAACCGACCGCTGGGCGACGCTGGTGAACGAGGCCGGCATCCGCCCGGACGCGTGATGCGGCTATCGCTGGCCGAGGCCGAAGCGCTGGCGCGGGACGCGCTCGCGGCCGCCGGCGCCAATCCGCTCATGGCATCGCTGACCGCGGCCGCGCTGGTCGCCGCGGAGGCGGAAGGCCAGTCCGGCCACGGCCTCTCGCGCGTCCCGCAATATGCCGGGTTCCTGCGGGTCGGCCGCGCGGACGGCACCGCGGAGCCGGAAGTGATCGCGGGACGCGGCGGCGCGGCGCTGGTGGATGCGCGCGACGGCCTTGCCTATCCGGCGCTGGCGCTGGCGGTGGAGGAGGCGGCGGCGCGCGCCGCGGCGGGGGGCGTCGCGTTCGTCGGCATCACGAACAGCCACCATGCCGGCGCGATGGGCCTGCCCGTCGCGGCGCTCGCGCGGCGCGGGCTGGTCGCGCTCGCCTTCACCAACTCGCCCGCCGCGATGCCGGTTCCGGGCGGGCGGCGCGCGCTGCTCGGCACCAACCCGGTCGCCGCCGCCTTCCCGCGTCGCGATGGCGATCTGCTCGTCATTGACATGGCGCTGAGCGAGGTGGCGCGCGGCAGGATCATGCTCGCCGCGAAGGAAGGCCGCCCGATCCCGCCCGGCTGGGCGCTGGACGCGGACGGCAACGCCACCACCGACGCGAAGGCCGCGCTGTCCGGCGCGATGCTCGCCGCCGGCGGGACGAAGGGCGCGTTGCTCGCGCTGATCGTGGAGCTGCTGTGCTGCGCGCTCACCGGCGCCGCCTTCGGCTTTGAAGCCGACAGCTTCTTCGAGGCGGAGGGCAACCGCCCGCGGCTCGGCCAGGCGATCCTCGCGGTGGACCCCGGCGCGCTGGCCGGGCGCGATGCCTTCCTCGACCGGCTGGAGTTCCTGCTGGTGGCGATGTGCGCGGACCCCGGCGTGCGCCTGCCCGGCAGCCGCCGTGCCGCGCTCGCAGCGCGCGCGGCAGCGGACGGCATCGAGGTGCCGGAGGCCCTGGCCGCCGCGCTGCGCGCGCTTTCGCAGGGCAGCGCGGGCGTGTAGAACGCGGGCCGGAACAAGCCCGCCGAGCCCGCACCGATGCCTACCCCCGCCTATTTGCCCGGTGAGCCCGTGCCGGCCTTTCACGCCCGCTCCGCCGCCAACCCGAACTTCGCCTTCGACACGGTCGCCGGGCGCTGGATCATGGTGCTGATCCCCGGCTCGCTGGCCGAGCCGGGCAGGTCCGACCGCCTCGCCGCGATGATCGCGCCGCATGCCGCCCGCCTCGATGGCGAGAGCGCCTTCATGCTGGTCATCGGCACCGACCCGGAGGACGAGCGCGAAGGCCGCCTGCGGGACGGGCCGGGGCGCCGCGTGCTGTGGGACGATCGTGGCACGGCGCGCGCTGCGTTGCGCGCGGCGGATGCGGATGGAACCCCTCGCATGGGCTGGCTGTTGCTGGACCCGATGCTTCGCATCTTCGCGACATGGCCGCTGGACGCAGGCGCTGAGGCGATGGCGACGCTGGCCGCGCTGCCACCGCCGGCCGCCCACGCGGGCGTGCCGATCCACGCGCCCGTGCTGATCATCCCGCGGGTGTTCGAGCCGGAATTCTGCCGCCAGCTCATCGCGCTGTACGAATCAGGTGGCGGGAACGAGAGCGGCTTCATGCGCGACGTCGGCGGCAGGACGGTCGGCATCAGCGATCCCGGCCACAAGCGCCGGAAGGACGCGCTGATCGAGGACGAGGCCACCCAAGCCGAATTCCGCGCCCGGCTCGTCGCCCGCCTGATCCCCGAGATCCGGCGCGCCTTCCAGTTCAAGGCCACGCGGATCGAGCGCTACATCGTTGCCTGCTACGACGCCGCCGACCGCGGCTTCTTCCGCGCGCATCGCGACAACACGACGCTCGGCACCGCGCACCGCCGCTTCGCCGTGACGATCAACCTCAACACCGGCGAGTACGAGGGCGGAGAGCTGTGCTTCCCCGAGTTCGGCCCGCAGACCTATGTCGCGCCGGCCGGCGGAGCAGTGGTGTTCTCCTGCTCCCTGCTGCACGAGGCGCGGCCGGTGACGCGCGGCCGCCGCTACGCGACGCTGCCCTTCCTCTATGACGATGCGGCGGCGAAGGTCCGGGCGGAGAACGCGAAGTTCCTCGTGGAAGCGCCGGCGGGGTGAGCGCCGCCATCGGCGACACCGACCGGATCGCCGGCGCCGCGGCCGTCGCCGCGCTCTTTGCGGCCCGGCCGGGCGACGTGCTGCGGCTGTTCCATGTCGCGGCACGTCGGCGCGAGGCGGGGCCGTTCTGCAAGACCCTCGCCGCCGCCCGCAAGCCGTATCGCGAGGTGCCGCCCGACGAACTCGCCCGCATCGCCGGAACCGCGCATCACGGCGGCATCGTCGCCGTCGCCGCCGCCCGCGCCGTGCCGGAGCTCGGCGCACCCTTCCCGCCGGCGCTGCTGGCCGCGCGCGTGCTGCCGGTGCTGGACGGCGTCGGCAACCCGCACAATTTCGGCGCCATCGCGCGGTCGGCGGCCTTCTTCGGCTGCACGGGGCTTCTGCTGTCGGGCGATCCGCGGCAGGCGGGTCTCTCCGATGCCGCGTACCGCACGGCGGAAGGCGGGCTGGAGCACCTGGCGCTGTTCCGCATGGCAAATCCCGCGGTCGCGCTGCGTGCCATGGCGCCGCGCTTCACCACGGTCGCCGCGGTGTCGCGCGGCGGCGTCCCGCCCCTGGCGCTGCCGCGCGGCAAACCCTTCGCGCTGGTGCTCGGCAACGAGGAGGAGGGGCCGCCGCCCGCCACGCTCGCCGCCTGCGCGCACGGGGTGACGCTGCCGGGATCGGGCCGCGTCGAGAGCCTCAACGTCTCGGTCGCCGCCGCCGTGCTGATCCATGCCCTGGACAGCCTGCCGCGCGATCCGTCAACCTGACCGCGGGACAGGGGAGAGATGCGATGATCCGACGACGCGGCCTGGCGGCCGGCACAGCGGCCGCGCTTGCGCTGCCCCGAATCGCCCGCGCGCAGGGCGCGCGCCCGCTGCGCATCATCGTGCCCTTCCCGCCCGGCGGCGCGGTGGACCTGCTCGGGCGGCTGCTCGGCGACCGGCTCGCCCCGGTGCTGAACCAGCCCGTCGTCGTCGAGAACCGCGGCGGCGCCGGCGGCATCATCGGCGCCGACGCGCTGGCGAAGGGCGACCGCGACGGCAGCGTCATCGGCATCATCGGCGTGACGACGCTCTGCGCCTTCCCCTTCATGACGAACCGCCTGCCCTTCGACCCCGACCGGGATTTCGCGCCGGTGACGCAGATCACCGACGGCGCGCTGCTCTGCGTGGTGAACGCGGAGAATGCGCGCCGCCGCGGCTGGACCGACTTCCGCAGCCTGGTCCAGTGGAGCCGCGCGAACCCGGAGGGGGTGAAGATGGGCTCCTCCGGCGCCGGCACCTCCAGCCACATCAACATCGAGGCGATCAATGCCGCTTCGGGTGCCAAGATCCTGCACGTGCCGTACCGCGGCGGCGGCCCCGCCATCAACGACCTCGTCGCCGGTACGATAGACATGATGTTCGACGTGATGCCCGCGCTGATGCCGCACGTGGCCGCCGGCCGTTTCCTCGCCTTCGCCGTCTCCTCCAAGGCGCGCCTCGGCATCCTGCCGGAAGTGCCGGGCATGGGCGACTTCGCCGATCTCGGCCTCGGCGCGCACGACATGGTCACCTGGAACGCCCTGCTCGCGCCCGGCGGCACGCCGGAGCCGGCGGTGGCGCGCCTGCACCGCGCGGTGCTCGCCGTCGCGGCGCAGCCGGACTTCGTGGACCGTCTGAAGCCGCTCGGCTACGGCACGGTCACCAGCCCGGCCCCCGCCGCGCTGACCGCGCTCGTCGCCGCCGAACGGCCGCGCTGGCAGCGCTTCGTGGAGGTCTCGGGCGCACGGCTCGACTGAGGCGGGCGAACCGCGCCGCTTCGCCGGCGTCATGACCGCATGGATGCGGACCTCCTCGTCATCGGCGCCGGCGCCGCCGGGATCGCGGCCGCCCGCGCGGCGATCGCCGCCGGCCGCAGCGTGCGCGTGCTGGAAGCGCGCGGCCGCCCCGGCGGGCGGGCGCTGACCGACGCAGCCTCGCTCGGCGCGCCCTTCGACCTCGGCGCCACCTGGATGCACGCGGCAGAGCGCAACCCGCTGGTGCCGCTCGCCCGCGACCTCGGCATCGCGCTGGAAGACGCCGACCGGCGGCGGCGGGAAGTGACCTTCGTCGGCGCGCGCCGCGTGACGGAGGCGGAGGACGCGGCCTATGGCGCCGCCTGGTCGGCCTTCGACGCCGCCGTCGCGGCGCGCGCCGCGCAGGACCCCGACATCCCCGCCGCGGATGCGGCGCCGCGTGGCGGCCCCTGGGACGCGACGGTCGCCGCCTGGCAGGGCGACGTCATCTCCGCCTGGCCCCTCTCCCGGATGAGCCTGCACGACTACCAGGCCAACCTGCTCGAAGGCACCAACCTGCTGCCCGCCGGCGGCTACGGCGCGCTGGTCGCGCGGCTGGCCCAGGGCCTGCCGATCACCCTGGATGCTCCCGTCGAGCGCCTGCGATGGGGTGGGGGCGAGGCGGTGGCGGAAGGCCCGTTCGGCACGCTGCGCGCCCGCGCCGCGATCTGCACGGTCCCGACCCCGCTGATCGCCGCCGAGGCGATGCGCTTCGACCCGCCCCTGCCGGCCGCAGTGATGGAGGCGGCGCATGGCCTCCCGCTCGGCCACGCCATCAAGGTCGGGCTGCGGGCGGCCGGCGCGGACCGGCTCGGCCTGCCCGACAACTGCTCCACCGACCGCCGGATATCGCCGGGCGAGGCGCTGATCCCGATCACCTTCTGGCCCGGCGGTCACGATCATGCGACCGGCTGGATCGGCGGCCCCCTCGGCGAGGAGATCGAGCGCGCGGGCGACGCGGCGGCCGAGGCGCTGGTCCGGGAGGAGATCGCTGCCCGCCTCGGCACCTCCGCGCCGCACGCCTTCCGCCCCGGCGCCGTCGTCTCCCGCTGGGCACGCGACCCGTTCTCCCGCGGCGCCTACAGCCACGCCCGAGTCGGCGCGGCCGGGGCGCGGCGCCTGCTGGCGACGCCGCTGGCGGATGGCCGGCTGATCTTCGCCGGCGAGGCCTGCCACGCCGAAGGCCTCGCCGGCACCGTCGGCGGCGCCTGGTTCACCGGCGAGGCCGCCGCGAGGGCCGCGATCGCCGCCTTCGCTTGACCCGGCCCCGCTGCCGAACGAATTGAGCGCGGGATGGATGGTGGCGCCGGCGGGTTCGAGTTGCGGCAGGAAGGGGGGGCGAAGACGCTCGGCCTCTCCGGACGGCTGGACACCGACGCCGCCGCCGCGCTCTGGCCGCGGGTGATGGAGGCCGCCGCCGCTGGCCCCGCCGTGCTCGACGTGACGCGGCTGGACGCGGTGGACACCACCGGCGCCACCCTGCTGCTCTCGGCCGCGGCGGCCTCCGAGGGCAACCGCATCCAGGGCGCCTCCCCCGGCGTGGACGCGGTGCTGGAGCGCGTGCGCGCCGCCCTGGCCGCGCCGCGGCCGAAGCCCGAACCCGGGCTGCCCGTTCTGGCGCGGCTCGGCGAGGCGACCTGGAACGTCGGGCGCGGCGTGCGGGACGGGGTCGCCTTCCTCGGCGAGCTGACCGTGACGGTCCTGGCCACGCTCATCCGCCCCGGCCGCTTCCGGCTGCGCGAGACCCTGCGCCACCTGGACGAGGCCGGCACCCGCGCCTTCCCGCTGACGGTCCTGCTCGGCACGCTGCTCGGGGTGATCCTGGCCTTCCAGTCGGCGATCCCGCTGCGCCGCTTCGGCGCCGAGATCTTCGTGCCCAACCTCGTCGGCATCTCCCTGCTGCGGGAGCTGGGGCCGCTGATGGCCGGCGTGATCCTGGCCGGGCGCACCGGCAGCGCCTACGCCGCCGAGCTCGGCACGATGAGCGTGAACGAGGAGGTCGCGGCGCTGCGCATCATGGGCGTGGACCCGATGGCGCTGCTGGTGCTGCCGCGCGTGCTGGCCGGCGTGCTGGTGATGCCCGTGCTCTCCCTGCTGCTGACATTGGCGGGGCTGGCGGGCATGGCGGTGATCATGGGCCTGCTCGGCTTCCCGCTGACCACCGTGCTGCAGCAGCTCTCGCAATGGCTGCGCCTCGGCGACCTGCTCGGCGGGCTGTTCAAGGCGTGCTTCTTCGGCCTGGCGATCGCCGCCATCGGCTGCCGCGCGGGCCTGGGCGCGGGGCGCGGGCCGCGCGCGGTGGGCGATGCGGCGACGAGCGCGGTGGTCGGCGGCATCGTCGCGATCGTCCTGCTCGACGGCCTGTTCGCGGTGGCGTTCGAGAGGCTGGGCCTTTGAGCGAAGCGGTGATCGAGGCGGAGAAACTCACCGCCGGCTTCGGCGACCGCGTGCTGTTCCGCGACGTGTCCTTCGACGTGAAGCGCGGCGAGGTCTTCGTCATCCTCGGCGGATCGGGCTGCGGGAAATCCACACTGCTCAAGCTGATGATCGGGCTGGTGCCGCCGCTCTCCGGCCGCGTCTCCATCCTCGGCACCGATGTGTGGGAGGCCGACGGCAAGGACCGGCTCGCGCTGCTGCGGCGTATCGGCGTCATGTGGCAGCAGGGCGCGCTGTTCGGCTCCCAGACGCTGCTGGAGAACGTCGAGATGCCGCTTGACGAGCACACCGCGCTGCGCACGGCCGCGCGGGAGGAGGTGGCGCGCGCGAAGCTCGGCCTCGTTGGCCTGTCGGAAGCCGCGTCGCGGCTGCCGTCGGAGGTCTCGGGCGGCATGCTGAAGCGCGCGGGGATCGCGCGCGCGCTGGCGCTCGACCCGCCGATCCTCTTCCTCGACGAACCCTCGGCCGGCCTCGATCCGATCACCTCCGCGGGGCTGGATGCGCTGATCCGCGACCTCGCCCGCTCGCTCGGCACCACCTTCGTCGTCGTGACGCATGAGCTGGCCTCGATCCTCGCGATCGGCGACCGCTGCATCATGCTGGACCGCGAGGCGAAGGGGGTGATCGCGGAGGGCGACCCGCGCGTGTTGCGCGACACCAGCACGCACCCGACCGTGCGCGCCTTCTTCCGGCGGGAGGCCGCATGAAATCCAGCTCGCTCTACCTCCGCGTCGGCCTGCTGGTGGTGGCCGGCGTCGCGCTCGCGGCCGGCTTCCTCGTCTTCCTCGCCGGCGGGCGCGGCAGCGGGCCGGCGACGGTGTTCGAGACCTACAGCCGCGAATCCGTCCAGGGCCTCGACGTGGGCGCAACGGTGCGCTACCGCGGCGTGCCGGTCGGGCGCGTCACGGAGATCGGGCTCGCCTCCGCGGAATACCGCCGGCCGGAAGGCGCGCCCTTCACCGAGGCCTTCCAGCTCGTCCTCGTCCGCTTCGCCGTGGACGAGCAGCGCGTCGGCGAGGTGCCGAGCGTGGACGAGGCGATCCGGCTGGGCCTGCGCGCGCGCATCACCGCGCAGGGCATCACGGGGGTGAACTACGTGGAGCTGGACTTCGTGAACCCCGACCGCTTCCCGCCGATGCTCGTGCCGTGGCAGGCGCGCTACCCCGTGCTGCCCTCCATCCCCTCCACCGTCGAGCAGGTGCGCACCGCGGCGGAGACGCTGGTGACGCGGCTGTCCGACCTGCCGCTGGAGACGATCATCACCAACCTCGTCGGCGTGCTGGAGAACCTGAACCGCGAGACCTCCGCCTCCGGCAACATCGCGGCCACGCTGTCCGAGACGGCGCGCACCGTCGCCGCGATCCGCGCGGCGGTCGAAGGCGGCAACCTGCAGGCCTCGCTCGAAGAGGTGCGCGCCGCCGCCGCCGCCGCCCGCGCGCTGATCGCGGGGCCGGAGGTCTCGGGCACGGTGGCGAGCGTCTCCGCCGCGGCGGCCGACATCCGCCGCACGACGGCGCGCCTGCCCGGCACGATGGAGAACCTGGAACGCACGCTGCGCTCCACCCGCGGCGTGACGGCGGAGGTGCAGTCGGAACTCGCGCCGATCCTGGCCGATCTGCGCGCGACCGCGGCCAATCTGCGCGCGGCGACCGAACAGCTCCGCGCCTCACCCTCCCAGCTCATCTTCGGCGCACCGCCGGCGCCGGACCGCCGGCGATGAGGCGTCGCGCGTTGCTGGCGTTGCCCGTCCTCCTGGCGGGCTGCACCGTCTTTCCCGAACGCCCGAACATCCCGGTGCGGCGCTACGGCCTCGACCCGCGGCGGCCGAGTTCCCGCACGGCGCCGCGCGGCGCGCCGGTGCTGCTGCTGCGCAGCCTGCGCGGCGTGCCGGGTTTGCAGGAGCTCGGACTGCGGCGCGAACGCGCGGATGGCGGCTTCGACATCCAGCTCTACGAGGAATGGATCGCGCCGCCGGCGGACCTCGCGGAACCCGCGCTGCGCGCCTGGCTCACCGCCTCCGGCCGCTTCGCCGCGGTGGTGGCGCCGGGCACGCGGGCCGATGCCGCGCTGGTGCTGGAAGCGCAGCTCACCGTGCTGGAAGCCGCGCCGCTGGCCGGCGAGGCGCGCGCCGCGCTCGCCGGCGTGCTGCTGCGGGAGGAGCGGTTCTCCTCCCGCGTCGTCGCGCCGCTGGAGGTGAGCGGGCGGGCCCCGCTGGCACGGGACGCGGATGCGCCGGCGCAGGCGGCGGCGATGGAGGCCGCGCTGGGCCAGGCCTTCGCGCGATTGGAGGAAGCGCTGGTGCGGGCGATGAGGTGACCTGACGCCGACGCGACTTCCCCCACCCTAACCCTGCCCCGCAAGCGCGGGGGAGGGGACGAGGCGCGCCGCTTCGATCGCCTGGCGCAGCACGCCCATGTCGCCGATCTGGTTGGCCAGGATCAGCACCAGCCGCGCATCCAGCCGGCGCGAGGCATCCGGGTCCAGGTCGCGATGCGCGTCCACCAGCAAGGCGAACAGCGCGTCCGGATCGGCGAGGCGGGGCGACGTGTCGAGGGTCATGCGGCGACCGCCTCCCGGGCCAGGGCGCGGTCCAGCGCGGCGCGGACCGCGGCGGGATCGGGCGCCTCGAACCGCGCGGCGACGTGCTGGTCGGGGCGGACCAGCACCGCGCCGCCGCGCGACGCACCGAACCGCGCGGCGGCGAGGCCCGAATGGTCCCACAGCGCGCCATCCGCCTCCTCCGCGCTGACGAAGACCGGCACGACGCCGTGCGGCAGGCGCGAGGCGAGCGCGGGATCAGGCGCGTCGAACACGAGCAGCCGGAACCCGTCGCCGAGGTGGCGCAGCAGCCAGTCCGGGCGGCCGGCTACCATCACCGGCGCGTCGGCGGCGGACGCGCCCGGCCGGACGCCTCCGCGCGCGCCGTCGGGCGTGTTCAGCGGGCTCTCGCCATAGGTGCTCGGCAGCGAGAGGCGGCCCGAATTCACCAGCGACCGCGCGAAGGCGTGGTGCGCTGCAAGCTCCAGCACCGCCTCGCGGTACACCCGCGCCGCGTCCGATTTCGGCGTGACGAAATCCGCGCTGCGCGTCGAATGCAGGATGTTCTCGTCCGCCGCCGGGCTGCGCTCCTCCTGGTAGCTGTCGAGCAGCGCGTCCGGCGCGCGGCCATGCAGCACGGCGGCGAGCTTCCAGGCCAGGTTGTCGGCATCCTGCACGCCGCCATTGCCGCCGCGCGCGCCGAACGGGCTGACCTGGTGCGCGCTGTCGCCGGCGAAGATCACGCGGCCGTGCCGGAATCGCTCCATGCGGCGGCAGCGGAAGGTGTAGATGCTCACCCATTCCAGCTCGAACGGCACGTCGGGGCCGAGCATCGCGCGCACGCGCGGGATCACGCGCTCCGGCTTGCGCTGCTCCTCCGGGTCGGCCTGCGGGCCGAGCTGGAAATCAATGCGCCAGACACCATCGGGCTGCTTGTGCAGCAGCACGGAACCTTCGGGAAAGAAGGGCGGCGCGAACCAGAACCAGCGCTCGGCGGGAAACGGCACCTTGCCCTTCAGCACCACGTCGGCGATCAGGAAGTGGTCGCGGAAGACGCGCCCCTCATACGACAGTCCCATCCGCGACCGTATGGCGCTGTGCACGCCGTCGCAGGCGATGAGCCAGTCCGCGTGCAGCGCATAGTTGCCTTCCGCCGTCTCGACATGGAGCGTCGCGCCGTCGTCGCGGGGATCGAGGCCGGTGATGCGGTGCTTCCAGCGCAGCTCGACGCCGGCTTCCTCGCAGGCCTGCACCAGCCATTCCTCGGCGTAGTACTGCTGGAGATTCACGAAGGCCGGATACTCGTGGCCCTGCTCCGGCAGCAGGTCGAAGCCGTAGGTCTCGCGGTCGCCGTGGAAGACGCGCCCGGTCTTCCAGGTCACGCCCTTCTCCAGGAACTTCGCGCCCAGGCCGAGGCGGCCGAAGATCTCCAGCGTGCGCTTGGCGAAGCAGATCGCCCGCGACCCGAAGCTGACCGTGTCGTCCTCGTCCAGCACCACAACCTTCACGCCGTGCCGCGCGAGATCGAGTGCCACGGTCAGCCCGACCAGCCCGCCGCCGGCGATGGCGACCGGATGATGCCGCCCGTCCTGCGGGCGCGGCGCGGCGGGGTAGCGCGGGTTGACGTAGGTGGAGGGCATCTCAGCCCCGCACCTCCGCGCTCTTCATCGCCGTCCCCTGTTCCAGCGCCTGCCACATCTCCACGTCGCGCTCCGCCGTCCAGATGCGCGGGTGATCCAGGCCGCCGGCCTCGTCGAAGGCGCGGGTGACGTTGAAGGGCATGCAGTGCTCGAAGATCACCCAATGGCCGTAGCGCGGGCGCATGAAGCCCATCGCGTCGTCGTAGATCTCCTTCAGGCCCCAGCCCTTCGCGACGCCGTCCCGCACGCGCGCGAAGAGGTCGCTCGTGAAGGCGCGCGTGCCGGCGATCGCCTCCCGGCATTCCGCCGCGCTCGTCAGCGCGCGGCCGCGGCCAGGCACCATCTTGTCGGCGCCGAGCTCGGAAATCGCGTCGAGCGTCGCCGGCCAGTCGGCGAAATGCGCGTCGCCGCAATAGGGCGTCGCGCCGAATTCCACCGTGTCGCCGGCGAACAGCACGCGCTCCTCCGGCAGCCAGACCACCGTGTCGCCGGCGGTGTGGCTGCGGCCGACATGGATCACCTGCGCCTCCCGCTCGCCCAGCCAGATCGTCATGCGGCGGTGGAAGCTGTGCGTGGGCCAGGTCAGCCCGGGGATCGTCTCCTTGCCGCGGAACAGGCGCGGGAAGCGGCCGATCTCGCTGTCCATGTCCTGCTGCCCGCGCTCCACGATCATGTCGCGCGTGACGTCGGAGGCGATCACCGCCGGCCTGCCGTAGCCGGAGACGCCGAGCACGCGCACGGCGTGGTAGTGGCTCAGCACCACCTGCGTCACCGGCCTGTCCGTCACGCCGCGCACGCGCGCGATCACGTCGGCCGCCATCGCCGGCGTCGCCTGCGCGTCCACCACCACGACGCCGTCCGGCCCGACGATCACGCCCGAATTCGGGTCGCCCTCCGCGGTATAGGCGTAGAGCCCGGGGCCGAGCTCGTCGAAGGAGACGGTCTTCTCCGCGAGATCCCTGGTTGAGGCGAATCCGGACATGGCCATCCCCTTATTCCGGCGGAAAGGTAGGGCGCCGCGGAACCCATGCAATCACGGCTGCCGGAGAAGCCCGGCCCGCATACCTCCCGGGCCGCCTCCGGCTAGGTTAGTCTTGCTGATGTCACGGAGGATACCTTGATGCGCGCGCGTCGCCCCCGGTTGGTCGCCGCCCTGGCCGCGGCCCTGCTTCCATGGGCCGGCGCGGCGACGGCGCAGGGCGATCCCTCCTTCAACCTCGTCAACCGCAGCGGGCAGACGATCAACGAGATCTATGTCTCCCCGGTCCGGGAGCCGAACTGGGGGCGCGACCTGCTCGGCGCCGACGTGCTGCCGAACGGCCGCGCCTTCCCCGTGCGCATCGCGCCCGCCGCGGGCTGCCGGCAGGACGTGCGCGTGGTGTACGCCGACCAGAGGCCGGAGGAGCGGCGCAACCTCGACACCTGCGTGATCACCGAGCTGGTGTTCGGCACCGCCGGCCCGCCCGCCGCCGCGCCGCGGCCCGGCGGCAGCGGGCAGAACCCGTCCTTCAACCTGGTGAACCACGGCCGCGCGCCGATCCGCGAGGTCTATGTCTCCTCCGCCCGCGAGACGACCTGGGGGCAGCAGCGCCTGCCGCAGCCGATCGCGCCGGGCCAGCACCTGCCCGTCCAGTTGCTGGCGGACGATTGCGTGAACGACGTGCGCGTGGTCTGGGCCGATGGCCGCACGGAGGATCGCCGCCAGGTGGACACATGCCGGCTGATCAACATGGTCTTCCAGTGACCGCGCGGGGATGACGGGCGGGCCACGCTGCATCCTGCTCGTCCCGGGGCTGGCGAAGGCGGGCACCACCTTCCTCTTCGAACAGCTCGCGCGGCAGCCCGATCTGTTCAGCCCGACCCGCAGCAAGGAGCTGAACTACTTCAGCCGTCCGCGGGAACGCTCCCGCGAGGACTATCTCTCCCGCTTCCTCGGCCGGGCCGCGGCCGGGCGCATCCTGGTGGACATCTCGCCGGGCTATCTCGAGGCCGGGCCGGTGATCCCGACGCGGGTTCGGGAGCTGCTGCCGGAGGACGGGATCACCGCGTTGATCCTGCTGCGCGATCCCGTGGACGCCTTCGTCTCGCACTACCTGCACGACATGAAGTCCACGATCGGACGGCCGAGCTGGACGGGCGCGCGACCGGCAACCTATGCGCTCGACCAGCCGGCGGTGATGGCGCGCTACCTCCGCCCGCGCGCGCCCGCCGCCGCGGCGTGGAAGGCACGCTTCGGCGAAGGCTGCCGCGGCGCCTACATGGGTGCGTTGTTCGACGGCGGCGTGGCGGAGATGCTGCGCGCGATGCTGGGCGTTGCGGTCCGCGATCTCGCGGCCGACCAGGTCTCGAATCCCGGCGGCTTCGTGCCCGGCTATCTCTGGGGCGGCGCTGACGGCCTCACGCATGAGCAGGACGGCATCGCCTGGCGCATCCCGCCGGGCGCAATGGTCTTCGCCGCCAACGAGCGGTCGGAACTCCACCACGGCGTGCCGCCGGACGGGGCCGAAGCGCTGATCCGCCTCGGCCGCAGCTTCACCTCGCACATCGCACTGCCGCTGGACGCATTGCGGCCGGCGATCGAGGACCACGTCGGCATCTGCCGCGCCCTCGGCATCGAGCCGCGGGTGAAGCCGCGCGGCGCGGTGCTGGACTACACCGCGCCGCAAGGCCGTATCTCGCCGGCCGTGCTGGAGAGGCTGGAGCGGGCCTGATCAGGCCGCGCGCAGCGCCTTCCACACGATCTCCGGCGTCGCCGGCATGTCCACCACCTTCCCGCCCAGCGCATCCACCAGCGCGTTGATGACGGCAGGCGGAGAGCCGACGGCACCCGCTTCGCCCGCACCCTTCACGCCGAGCGGGTTCGTCTGGCAGTCCACCTCGATCAGATCCACGTCAATGTCCGGCAGGTCGTCCGCCCGCGGCAGCGCGTAATCCATGAACGACGCCGACAGCAGCTGGCCGCTGCCGCTGTCATACGCCGTGCGTTCCATCAGCGCCTGGCCGACCCCCTGCGCCACGCCGCCATGCACCTGCCCGCGCACGATCAGCGGGTTCAGCGCGTGGCCGACATCGTCCACCACGATATAGCGCGGCACGGTGACGATGCCGGTATCCGGGTCCACCTCCACCTCCGCCATGTGGCAGCCGTTGGGGAAGGTGTGCGACTCGATCTTCGCGGTCTCCATCGCGTCGAGGATCGTGGCGCTCTCCCCCGCTGCAACGCGCCGGCGCTGCGCGGCCGCCAGGTCAAGGATGCCCACCGTGCGGTCCGTGCCCGCGACGGCGAAGCGGCCCTCGGCAGGCGTGAACTCGATATCCGCGACGGCCGCTTCCAGGTGCTCCGCCGCCGCCTGCCTGCCCTTCTCGACGACGCTCGCCGTCGTCACCAGGATCGCCTGCCCCTCGGAGTAGAGGCTGCGCGCGCCGCCCGTGCCGCCGCCGTCGGGCAGCGTCTCGGAATCGCCCTGCCGGACGCGGATTTTCTCCATGGGGATGCCGAGTTCGTGGCTGGTGAGCATGGCATAGGCCGTCTCGTGGCCCTGCCCCGTGCTCTGCGTGCCCACGTACACGTCCACCATCCCGTCCTCGGCGAAGGCGACCTTCGCGTTCTCCGTCGGGCTGCCGCCGGTGGCCTCGAGGTAGTAGGCCAGCCCGATGCCGCGCCGCCTGCCGCGCCGCGCGGCCTCCGCACGGCGGCCCTCGAAGCCGGCCCAATCCATCTTCGCCAGCGCGCTGTCGAGCAGCTGCAGGAAATCGCCGCTGTCGTAGCGCTGCCCCATCGCGCTGGTGTAGGGCATGGCGGATTGGCGGACCATGTTGCGGCGGCGGATCTCGACGCGGTCAATGCCCAGCTCGCGCGCGGCCGTGTCAATCAGCCGCTCGACGAGGTAGTTCGATTCCGGCCGTCCGGCGCCGCGATACGCATCCACCGGCACGGTGTTGGTCAGCACGCCCAGCACGTTGGCGTGGATGGCCTCGAAGCCGTACACGCTGGCCAGCACCTTCGTGCCCGCACCCGTCGGGATGAAGGGCGCGTAGGTGCTGAGATAGGCGCCCATGTTCGCCCAGTTCTTCGTGCGCAGCGCGAGGAACCTGCCGTCGGCGTCGAGCGCGATTTCGCCGAGCGTGATGTTGTCCCGGCCCTGCGTGTCCGACAGGAACGCCTCCGTCCGCTCGCTCGCCCACTTCACCGGGCGCCCGACCTGCCGGGCAGCGAAGGCGACGAGCACGTGCTCGGCATACAGGAACAGCTTCATGCCGAAGCCGCCGCCGACATCGGGCGTGAGGACGCGGATGTCGGCGGGCGCCATGTCGAACACCTGCTTCGCAAGCAGGTCGCGCACCTGCCAGGACCCCTGCGTGTTGGCGTGCAGGAGGAGCTTGCCGCCCGACCAGCTCGCCACCGCCGCGCGCGCCTCCATGCTGGCGACGACGATCCGGTTGTTCACCACGGTCAGCCGCGTGACGTGCTTCGCGCGGGCAAAGGCGGCATCGGTCTTGGCACGGTCGCCGGCTTCCCAGTCGAAGGCGATGTTGTTCGGCGTGCCCGGCCACACCAGCGGCGCGCCGGCCTCATGCGCGGTCGCGAGGTCGGTGGCGGAAGGCAGGATGTCGTAGTCAACCATCACCGCCTCGGCCGCGTCGCGCCCGGCCCCCGGCGTTTCCGCGACGATGAAGGCGACGGGGTCGCCGACGTGGCGCACCGTGTCGGTGGCCAGCGCCAGGCGCGGCGTGTCGGCGCGGGCGGAGCCGTCGCGGTTCTTCAGCGGGATGACGCAGGGCACGGGGCCGATGCCCGCCGCTTCCAGGTCTGCGCCGGTGATCACCGCCAGCACGCCGGGCATCGCCTTCGCCGCGGCCGTGTCCATCGCGGTGATGCGCGCATGCGCGTGCGGGCTGCGCAGCACGATGCCATGCGCCTGGCCGGGCATGCTGATGTCGTCGGTGTACTGCCCGCGGCCGGTCAGCAGCCGGGGATCCTCGACGCGCCGCACCGACTGGCTCAATCCGAACTTCGCCATGTGTTCCGTCCCGCTCGTGCTGTTCCCCGCATCATCTGACGCCTGGGGGCCGTTCGGGAAGGGGGCAACCGCATCTATGCGCGGGCGTTTCCTGGGCCAGGCGAAAGGGAGACGCCCGATGCGCATGATTCGTGCTGCCCTCGCGGCCGGCCTGCTGGCCGCCGCCCCCGCCCAAGTGCAGCCCCTGGCTCAGCCAAGCGCCCAGGCCGAGGCCGTGCGCGCCCTGCGCACCGCCGAGGACGGGCTGCGCGACGCGATCCGCCGCATGGACGAGGGCGCCGTCTCCGGCTCCGCCGCGCAATCCCGGCTCCGGACCGCGCTGAACGAGGTGGAGCGCGCGATGCTGCAACTGCCTGCCGCATCGCGGCAGGGCACGCCCTGGCAGACCGCCGTGCGCGAGGTGAGCGAGGCGATGGCCACGCTGCGCGAGGAGGGCGGCAACGCCGCCGCCATCCGCGAAGCCGCCGGCGAGGCGCTCGGCACCCTGCCGGCGCTGCGCGGCGAGGAGACGGGGAGCGAGGGCGGCTGACACGCGGCGCGGTGGCTTCCCGCTTTCGCGGGAACGACAGGGAGAAGCGCTCAGGAACGACGCCCGCCGGTATTACTCAGCCGCCACCGCTTTCGGCGCGCGCCGGAACCGCGCCTTCACGCCCTCCCGCATGCCCTGGAACACCACGTAGAGCATCGGAATCATGAAGATGCCGACCAGCGACGCCGCCAGCATCCCGCCGAACACCGGCATGCCCACCGCGCTGCGGGAGGCCGAGGCCGCGCCCGTCGCCGTGACCAGCGGCACCAGGCCGAGGATGAAGGCGACGGACGTCATCATCACCGCGCGGAAGCGCAGCCGCGCGCCCATCACCGCGGCGTCGCGGATCGGCACGCCTTCCTCCCGCTTCTCCTTCGCGAACTCCACGATCAGGATGCCGTTCTTCGCCGCCAGGGCGATCAGCACCACCAGCCCGATCTGCGCATAGACATCCAGCGCCCGTCCCGCCAGCCAGATCGCGAGGAAGGAGCCGAGCACGCCGACCACGACGGAGAGCAGCACCGGGATCGGGATCACCCAGCTCTCGTACAGCGCCACCAGGAACAGGTAGGCGAACAGCACGGAAAGCCCGAGCAGGAAGCCGGTCTGCCCGGCCGCCAGCTTTTCCTGGAAGGCGGTGCCGGTCCACGCGTAGTCGTAGCCCTGCGGCAGCGCGCGGCCCGACAGCTCCTCCATCGCCGCGAGCGCATCGCCGGAGGAGACGCCCGGCGCCGGCGCTCCGTTGATCGCGACGGAGCGGACGTTGTTGAAGCGGTTGATCGTCTGCGGCCCCAGCACGATCCGCGCATCGGCCAGCGACCGCAGCGGCACCATCTCGCCGCGGTTGTTGCGGACGTGGATGCGCCAGATGTCCGGGATGTCGTCACGGTCGCGTGACTCGCCCTGGATGTTCACCTGCCAGGACCGGCCGTAGATGTTGAAGTCGTTCACGTAGAAGCCGCCGAGCGTCGCCTGGAGTGCCGCGAAGATGTCGCTGATCCGCACCCCCAACGCCTGCGCCTTGTCCCGGTCCACGTCGAGGAAGAGCGACGGCGTATTGGCCGCAAAGGTGGAGAAGACGCGCGCCAGCCGCGGGTCCTGGTTCGCCGCGACGATCAGGCCGAGCATCGCGCTCGCCATCTCCTCGGGTGGCCGGCCTTCCAGGTTCTGCAGCTGATACTGGAAGCCCGCACCCGTGCCCAACCCGATGATCGGCGGGATGTTGAAGGCGAAGGTATTGGCCGTGCGCACCCCCTGCGTCGCGCCGAAGACGCGGCCGATCGCCGCATAGACGCTCTCCTGCGCCGTCGTGCGGTCCTCGAAGGGCTTCATCCGCACCACCAGGAAGGCGGCGTTGGATTGCGCGCCCTGGTCCACCAGGCTGAAGCCGACGATCGAGAGCACCTGCTCGACGCCCGGCGTCGGCTTGATGATCTGCTCCACCTGCTCCACCGCCGCACGGGTGCGCGCCAGCGAGGCGCCCTGGGGAAGCTGCATCTGCACGAAGAAGGCGCCCTGGTCCTCCTCCGGCAGGAAGCCGCCGGGCGTGCGGAGCGAGACGAACCAGGTCGCCGCCGCCAGCCCCGCCGTGATGAGAAGCGACAGGACCGCGACGCGCACCAGCCGCGCGACCACGGCGCCGTACGCGTCCCGCACCTTGTCCACCACCCGCACCGCGAAGCCGAGCGGCCCCCGCCGCGGCCCCTTGTGCGGCCGCAGCACCAGCGCGCAGAGCGCAGGCGAGAGCGTCAGCGCGTTGAAGGCGGAGATCACCATCGCCGCCGAGACGGTCACCGCGAACTGCGCGAACAGCACGCCCGACAGGCCGGGGATGAAGCCCACGGGGACGAAGACCGAGAGCAGCACCAGCGTGATCGCGATGATCGGCGCGGTGATCTGCCGCATCGCCAGCTTCGTCGCCTCCTTCGGGTCCATCTCCGGGTGTTCCTCCATCACCCGCTCGACGTTCTCGACCACGACGATGGCGTCGTCCACGACGATGCCGATGGCCAGCACCATCGCCAGCAGCGTCACCGTGTTGGCGGTGTAGCCGGACGCCAGCAGGATGACGAAGGTGCCGATCAGGCTGACCGGCACGGCGATCGTCGGGATGACGGTGGCGCGCACGCTGCCGAGGAACAGAAGCACGACGATGACCACCAGGACGAAGGCTTCCAGCAGCGTCTTGATCACCTCCCGCATCGTGTCCAGCACGAAGGTGGAGCTGTCGTAAAGGACCTGCGTGCGCATCCCCTCCGGGAAGCGCTGCGACATCTCCTGCAAGGCCCGGCCGAGTGCCGCGGAGGTCTGCACGGAATTCGCACCGGGGGCGAGATAGGTGCCGATGGTCACCGCCGGCTGCCCGTCCAGCCGGCTGACCGTGTCCACCCGCGCGGCGCCGAGCTCCACCCGCGCCACGTCCCGCACGCGGAGGAGCGAACCCTGGGAGGTCGCGCGGATGACGATCTCGCCGAATTCCTCCGGCGTGGTCAGGCGGCCCCGCGTCTGCAGGTTGATCTGGTACTGCTGGTCGTCGGAGATTGGCTGCGCACCGATCCGCCCGACGGCGGCCTGCACGTTCTGTGCCTGGATCGCCGCGATGACGTCGGCGGGCGTCAGGTTCAGGCTGATCAGCCGGTCCGTCTCGAACCAGATGCGCATGGAATAGTCGAGCGCGCCGAAGATGTTCACCTGGCCGATGCCCTGCACGCGGGCGAGCCGGTCTATGATGTTGATCGTGGTGTAGTTGGACAGGAACAGCGGATCGTGCTCCGCCCGGTCCGACAGCACGGCGATGAATTGCAGCACCGCCGAGGACTGCTTGCGTACAGTAACGCCGGCGCGCTGCACCTCCGTCGGCAGCCGCGCGAGCGCCGACTGGATGCGGTTGTTGACGTTCACCGCGTTGATGTCGGGATTGGTGCCGAGCGCGAAGGAGACGGAGAGCTGGTAGGTGCCGTCATTGGCGGAGTTGGAGGACATGTAGATCATGTTCTCCACGCCGTTCACCGCGCTCTCGATCACCTGCGCGACCGTCTGCTCCACCACGGCGGCGGAGGCGCCCGGGTAGATCGTGGTGACGGAGACCTGCGGGGGGACGATGTTCGGGAACTGCGCGACGGGGATGCGCAGCATCGCGATGCCGCCCGCCAGCGTCAGCAGTATGGAGAGGACGATCGCCAGCCGGGGGCGATCCACGAAGACGCCGGAGATCATGCGCCGTCAGCCCCGCGGCGCCTGGGCGCCCGGCCGCACTGCCGGCGCGCCGGCGGGCCCGGGCTGCACGGGCTGCCCCGGCCGCACCCGTTGCACGCCCTCCGCGATCACGTTCTCCCCGCCCTCCAGCCCGCGCTCGATCACCACCTGGTCGGTGATGGTGCGCCCGAGCGCGACGCCGCGGCGCTGCGCCAGGTTCTGCGGATCCACCACGAAGACGTAGTTGCCGGACTGGTCCTGCAGCACCGCCGCGCGCGGGATCACCACGGCCTGCACGGGCTGCGCGCCCTCCACGAAGACGTTGACGAACATCCCGTCTATCAGCGGCCGGTCCACGCCGCCGCCGGATGCCGCGTTGCCGTCAATCGGCGGGTTCTCAATTACCGCGCGGACCAGGATGGTATCGGTGCTCCGGTCCACCTGCGTATCAATGAAGTCAATGCGCCCGGCCGGGCCGTGCACCTGGCCGTCCGGCAGGCGCACGCGCACCCGCGTCGCCTCCGCCCCGCCGCGGGAGGCATAGCGTTCCCGCAGTTCCGATCCCGTGCGGAGCGAGACGGGAAAGGTCACGCGCATCGGGTTCTGGCTGACGATGGTGGCCAGCGGCTCGCTCGTCGGCCCGACGACGGCACCCACCGAATAGGTCGCACGGCCGATCTTGCCTTCGACCGGCGCGGCGATCTCCGTGTAGCCCAGGCTGATCTGCGCCGTGCGCAGCTGCGCCTGCGCGCCCAGCAGGCCTGCCTGCGCGGTGCGCTGCTGCGCCAGCGCGTCGTCCACGCGGGCCTGCGTGCCGGCGGAGCTGCGCACCAGGTCGCGCGCGCGTTCGAGGTTGATGTTCGCGTTGGCGAGCGACGCTTCGGCCGAGGCGACCTGCGCCTGCGCGCGCGCGACGTCGGCCTCGAAGGGCGCGCGTTCCAGCCGGAACAGCAGCTGGTTCTCGCGCACCTCCTGCCCCTCGCGGAACAGCCGCTCCTGCAGGAAGCCGGTGACCCGGGCGCGCAGGTCAACGCGGTTGATGGCCTCGATGCGGCCGACGAACTCGGTGGATTCGGTCACCGGCCGCCGCTCCGCCGTGACCACACCGACGGCGGGCGGGCCTTGCGGGCCGAATTGCGCGGCGGCAGGCGTGGCGAGGATCAGCAGCAGCGCGAGGATCGCGCGCGAGGTCGGCATGGGGTGGTGTCCCGGCTGTTCCGGCCATCGCAACGCCGGCGTGACGACGAGGTCAAGTTACGTACGGTTCGTCGGCACCGGCGTCCCGCGCGCGGCCTCGAAGGATTCGATTTCGTTCATTAACGTGAAGGTCAGCCCGATCTCGTCAAGCCCACGCATCAGGCAGTCCCGCGCGAAGGGCGGAATCGTGAAGGGGTGCGCCGTATCGTCCGGCGCCAGCAGGTGCTGCCGGTCCAGGTCCACCGTCAGCTCCGTCCCCGGCTTCGCCAGCAGCGCGGCGCGCAGCGCGTCGCAGGCCGCGCCGGGCAGGCGCACGGGCACCAGGCCGTTCTTCAACGCATTGTTGAAGAAGATGTCGCCGAACCCCTCCGCCACGACACTTCGGATGCCGAGCGCGAGCAGCGCATACACCGCCGCCTCGCGCGACGATCCCACGCCGAAGTTGCGCGCCGCGACGAGGATGCCGGCGCGGTCGAAGGGCGGGCGGTTCAGCACGAAGCCGGTCGGCACGCCATCCGGCGTGACGCGCAGGTCATGGAAGCCGTAGCCGGCGTAGCGTTCGTCGCGCGGGCGCCGCATGAAGCGCGCGGGCAGGATCTGGTCGGTGTCCACGTTCGACATGTCGAGCGGGGCCGCGACTGCGGTGTAGCTGGTGAACGCCTCCATCCTCACGGCTCCGCCACCAGCCGGCCGGCCACGGCGGACGCCGCGGCGGAGCGGGGCGAGACCAGGTGCGTCCGCGCGCCGCGCCCCTGCCGTCCCCGGAAGTTGCGGTTGGAGGTCGAGGCGCAGCGCTCCCCCTCCCCCACAGCGTCGCCGTTCATCGAGACGCAGAGCGAGCAGCCGCTCTCCTCCCAGCTCGCGCCGGCCTCGGTGAAGACGCGGTCCAGCCCCTCGGCTTCCGCGTCGCGCTTCACGCGGCTCGATCCCGGCGAGACGAGCATCGGCACCGCGACGCGACGCCCCCGCAGCACCGCGGCCGCTACGCGCAGATCCTCGATGCGGGAATTGGTGCAGGAGCCCAGGAAGACGCGGTCCACCCGGATGTCGGAGAGGCTCTCGCCGCCCGCCAGCCCCATGTAGTCCAGGCTGCCCGCCCAGGCCTTCCGCCGTGCCTCGTCCGGCGCGTCGTCCGCGCGCGGCACGCGGCCGGACAGCGGCGCCGCTTCCTCGGGGCTGGTGCCCCAGGTGACCATCGGCGGGATCGCCGACGCATCCAGCGTGACCTCCGCATTGAAGGCGGCGTCGTCGTCGCTCCGCAGGTCGCCCTGCTCGACGCGGCGCGCGAAGGGCCGGCCCTCGAGCCAGGCGGCGGTGACTGCATCCGGCGCGACCATGCCCGTGCGCACCCCGGCCTCTATCGCCATGTTGCAGAGCGTCAGGCGGCCCTCGACCGACAGCGCGCGCACCGCGTCGCCCGCGAATTCCACCGCGCCCCCCGCCGCGCCGCCCGTGCCGATGCGCGCGATCAGCGAGAGCGCCATGTCCTTCGCGCTGCTCCCCGCCGGCAGCGCGCCGTCGAAGGTCACGCGGATCTGCCGCGGCATCGCCTGCCAGATCGTCTGCGTCGCCAGCACATGCGCGACCTCGCTCGCGCCGATGCCGAAGGCCAGCGCGCCGAGCGCGCCGTGGCTCGACGTATGGCTGTCGCCGCAGACCACCGTCATGCCCGGGGTCGTCAGCCCCAGCTCCGGCCCGGCGACGTGCACGATGCCCTGCATCGGGTCGGCCAGGTCGAAGGCGCGGATCCCGGCCTCCTGCGCGTTGCGCTCGAAGGTCTCGATGATGCCGCGGATCTCGGGGTCGGCTACCGCGGCCGTCGCGCGTGCCCGTGTCGGTGCATCGCGCCGAAGGCGCGTGGGGGCATAATGGTCCCCGAACCCGAAGGACAGGTCCGGCCGCCGCACCTTCAGCCCGCGCGCGCGCAGCATGTTGAAGGCGTGGAAGCTGCCCTCGTGGAAGTAGTGCCGGTCCACGTAGAGCAGGCAGAGCCCGTCGTCGCGCCGGTGCACGACATGGGCGTCCCAGATCTTTTCGAACAGCGTGCGGGCCATGGCCTCTTGAAGCTGCGTCCGCGTGCTCCCTGCGGCAAGGGGTCGCCGCGGACCGGCCGTCGTCGTAGCTTCGACCGCGGAGGTTGCCATGCGCGACGTGACGGTGAGCGAGGTCGGGCCACGCGACGGCTTGCAGATGGTCCACGCCGTCGTCCCCACCCCGACCAAGACCCGCTGGATCGCAGCGCTGCACGCCGCCGGCCTGCCGGAGATCGAGGTCGCCTCCTTCGTCCCCCCGAAGCTCGTGCCGGGGATGGCGGACGCGGCGGAGGTCACGCGCTTCGCCACCACCCTGCCCGGCCTGCACGTTGCCGTCCTGGTTCCGAACCTGCGCGGGGCGGAAGCCGCGGCCGCCGCCGGCGCGCACAAGATCACGCTCACGCTCTCCGCCAGCGAGGCGCACAGCCGCGCCAATCTCTGCCGCACGCGCGACGAGCAGATGACGGTCGCGCGGGACGTGGCGGCGTTCGTGCGCGCGCTGCCCGCTCCGCGGCCGACGCTCGAAGCCGGGCTGAGCACGGCCTTCGGCTGCTCCATCCAGGGCGAGGTCGCGGAACGCGACGTCGTCGCGATGGCCGCAGCGCTCGCCGGGATGGGTTGCGACTCCGTCGGCCTCTCCGACACCTCCGGCTACGCCAACCCCGCGGGGGTCCGACGCCTGACGCGCGCCGTGCGCGCCGAGATCGGCGACCGCTGCGACAGCCTGCACCTGCACGACACGATGGGCCTCGGCCTGGCCAACGTGACGGCCGGGCTGGAGGAGGGCATCCGCATCTTCGATTCGGCGCTCGCCGGCCTCGGCGGCTGCCCCTTCGCGCCGGGCGCCTCCGGCAACATCGTCACGGAAGACCTGGTCTTCCTGCTGGAATCCCTCGGCCTGCGCACCGGCGTCTCGCTCGACGGCCTCCTCGCCGCCCGCGCGATCCTGGCCGAGGTACTGCCCGACGAACCCCTGCACGGCAACTACGCCCGCGCCGGCCGCCCGACCGGCTGGAGGGAAGCCGCATGACCTCTCCCACCCCGCTGCGCGGCATCCGCGTGGTCGAGTTCACGCACATGGTCATGGGCCCGACCGCGGGCATGACGCTCGCGGATCTGGGCGCCGAGGTGGTGAAGGTGGAACCCGCGCCGGAGGGCGACACGACGCGCCGCCTCACCGGCTCCGGCACCGGCTTCCACGCCGCCTTCGGGCGCGGCCGGCGCAGCCTCTGCGTGGACATGAAGGCGCCGGAGGGGCTGGCGCTGGTCAGGCGCCTGCTCGCCCGCGCCGACGTGCTGATCGAGAATTTCCGCCCCGGCGCGATGGCGAAGCTCGGCCTGAGCCATGCCGAGCTGAGGGCCGCGAACCCGCGCCTCGTCTATTGCTCCTGCAAGGGCTTCCTGCCCGGCCCCTACGAACACCGCACCGCGCTGGACGAGGTGGTGCAGATGATGGGCGGCCTCGCCTACATGACCGGGCCGGAAGGACGGCCGCTGCGCGCCGGCAGCAGCGTGATTGACATCATGGGCGGCCTCTCCGCGGTGATCGCCATCCTCGCCGCCCTGCGCGAACGCGAAGCCACCGGCCTCGGCGGCGAAGTGCAGGCCGGGCTGTTCGAGACGGTCGCGCTGCTTATGGCGCAGCACATGGCGCAGGCCGCGATCACCGGCACCGCGCCGCGCCCGATGTCCGTCCGCACGCCTGCCTGGCCGGTGTACGACATCTTCGACACGGCCGATGGCGGGCAGGTCTTCGTCGGCGTGGTGACCGACACGCAATGGCCCGCCTTCTGCGCCGCCTTCGGCCTGCACGACCTGGCGGAGGACGAGACGCTCGCGACGAAGAACGCCCGCGTCGCCGCCCGCGCCCGCACCCTGCCCCGCATCGCGGAATGCTTGCGCCGCTGGACGAAGGCGGAGCTGATGGCCCGCTGCGAGGAACTCGGCCTGCCCTTCGCCCCGATCGGCCGGCCCGCCGACCTCTTCGACGACCCGCACCTGGCCGGCTCCGGCGGCCTCGTGAAGCTGACGCTGCCGGACGGGCGGGGCGTGTCGCTGCCGGCGCTGCCCGTCGCGCTGGACGGCGCGCGGCCCGGCGGCACGGGCGACCTGCGCGCGCCCGGCGCCGATGGCGCGGCGATCGCGGCGGAGCTTGGCTATTCGGACGCCGAGATCGCAGGCCTGCGCGAGCGACGCGTGATCACCGGCTGACCGGAGCGGGCACCACACCGACCGGCGCAGGAAGTGATTTCCCTACTGTCGCCCCCGCGAAAGCGGGGGCCCACCTTCCAACCGCCCGCCGCCGGCAAGGTAGGTCCCGGCTTCCGCCGCCACGACAGCGAGCAAACGGGTCAGGACGCGCGCCGGCCGGCGTCACGCCTCCAGCCGATGCACGAACACCGGCACCGGGCTGTCGCGCAGCAGCCGGTGCGTCGTGCTGCCCGTCAACAGCCGCATCAGGCTGCTGCCGCCGAAGGCGCCCATCACCAGCAGCCGCGCCTCCCGCGCCTCGGCCAGCAACGCGGCCGCGGCATCCTCGGCGACCACGGGCCGCGGCGCGGCGGACACCCCGTGCCGGCCCAGCAGCGCCGCGCCCTCCTCAGCCAGGCGCTTCGCTGCCGCCGCATCCTCTTCGACCGCCACGACCCGCACGGCCGATGACCCGGCAAGCCCCGACGCCGCGAAGGCCTCGACCGCGTCGCGCGCCGGCACGGAACCATCGAAGGCCGCGACCACGACCCCCTCCGCCCGCCATGCCGCACCGGGCGGCACCACCAGCAGCGGCTTCGTTCCGTCGCGCAGCAGGTCCTCGATCACCGGCGCGACGCCGCCATCCGCCTGCTCGCGGCCGAGCGTGCAATCGCGCCCGACCACGATCAGGTCATGCGCCTCGCCCGCCTTCTGCAACGCCGGTTCCGGCGCGTCCTCCAACCGCACCACCTGGTAGCGCAAGCCGCCCGCCGCACCCGCGCAGGCCGCCAGCGCAGCTTCGGCCTCGGCTTCCGCCTGCGCCGTCAGCTTCGCATCGCGCCGCGCCTTGAACGCCGCGCCACCGACCGGCACCGCCTCGTGATCGCTATCTGTCCCGGGCCGGTCGAGCACCACCGCCACGGTCAGCGCCGCGCCGGTCTGCCGTGCCAGCGCGATCGCCGCGTCGCGCGCGGCAACCGCGCCGGGCGTGTCGTCGAGCGACACCAGGATGCTTCCGAGCATGGATCCCTCCTCCTCCGCAGCGTAACGCGCCGGGCGTTCCCGCGGCTACCGCGCCCGCGACAGGGCGAGGAAGCCGGCGGTGCAGAGCACCAGCCCGGCCGCGAAGGTCAGCAGCGCCGCCTGCACGCCACCCCACCCCGCCACCAGCCCCGACAGCGCCTGCAGCACGGCGGCGCCGAGGAAGAAGGAGAGGTTCGCCGCCGACAGCGCCCGCCCCGCCTGGTCCGGCGGCACCGCGCCGCGCACCACGCTGAAGGCGATCACCTGGAAGGATATGGCGACGGCGAAGGCGCACAGCAGCGCCAGGTCGTAGCCGGGCGGCAGCATCGCCAGCCCGAGCGCGCGCGACAGCACCCCGCCCGGCCCGCCCGCCACCACCAGCAGAATCAGCGCCGCCGCGGCCAGGTGCCCGCCGGCGAGCAGCGCGACCGGCCGCCCGAGCCGTCGCAGTGCCAGCCCGCCGATCGCCGGTCCCACGGTCAGCGCCACCGTCACCACCAGCAGAAGGTTGCCGGCCTCCACGCGCGGCAGGCCCTTCACCTCCATCAGCCAGGGCCCACCCCACAGCCCACGCACGCCGAGCACCGCCGCGAAGGAGGCGAACACCAGCACGACCACGCCGCGCAGCGCCGGCAGCCGCACCATGCCCAGCACTTCCCGCGCATCCGCGAGCCATCCGCGCGCCGGGCGTGCGGCCGGCGTGTCGCCGGGCACGAGCGCCGCCACCGCCGCGATCGCAACCGCCGCGAGGCCCGCGCAGGCCCAGTACCCCGCGCGCCAGCCGCTCGCCTCGATCAGCACCGCCAACGGGCTGGCCGAGAGCAGCATCCCCGTATTGCCCACCGCCTGGATGATCCCGGCCCAGAGCGCGAAGCGCGCCGCCGTCAGCCGCCGCGCCGCGAAGGCCAGCGGGCACATCAGCATGCCCGAGCATCCCGCCCCCAGCACCGCCTGCGCCCCGAGCATCGCCGCGGGTCCGCCGGCCATCGCCGCCATCGCCGCGCCGCCCCCCGCGACCGCCAACAGGGACAGCGACACGCGCTTCACGCCGTAGCGGTCCAGCGCGACGCCCACCGGGATCATCACCGCCGCGAAGGCGAACGGGAACATCCCCGTCAGCTGCGCCAGCGTCTCCGCCGTCAGGCCGAGGTCGCGCATCAGCACATCGGCCGCGACGGCGGGAATCGTCCTCACCGCGTTGGAGAAGACGTGGCCGAGGCAGAGGACGAGGATGGGGAGGGTGACAGGGGCCATGACGGTGCGGGCGATGCGGCCCTCCCCTGCCCGACCCTCCCCCGCAAGGGGGGAGGGAGCCGACTTCTCCCCCTCCCCTTGCGGGAGGGGGCGGGGGGAGGGGCTCGGCGCCCCCTTCAGTTCCTGAACATCTTCCCCGGATTCATGATCCCCTTCGGATCCAGCGCGTGCTTCAGGCTGCGCATCACCGCCAGCGCCTCCACGCCGTGCTCCACCTCCAGGAACTCCCGCTTCCCAAGGCCGATCCCGTGCTCGCCCGAGCACGTCCCGCCGAGCGCCAGGCCGCGCGTCACGATCCGCCGGTCCATGTCCCAGGCGCGCTCCAGCCCGGCCGGGTCGTTCGGGTCGTAGAGCACCATCTGGTGGAAGTTGCCGTCGCCCACATGCCCCACGATGCAGGTGAAGTGCCCGAGCGCCTTCGCCTCCTCCTTCGCGCCCAGCAGCGCCTCCGCCAGGCGGGAGATCGGCACGCAGACATCGGTGGTCAGCGCCTTCCAGCCGGGCTTCGCCGCGCAGCCGGCCCAGTACGAATCATGCCGCGCCTTCCAGAGCCTGTTCCGCTCCGCAGGATCGGTCGCCCACCTGAACCCGCTGCCGCCATGCCCCGCGGTGATCGCCTCCACCGCTTCCGCCTGTTCCCGCACGCCGGCCTCGGTGCCGTGGAACTCCAGGAACAGCGTGGTGCGCGGCTCGTAGCCCTCCAGCTTCGAGTAGCTGATGGAAGCCGCCATCATGTCGTCGTCCAGCAGCTCGATCCGCGCGACGGGGATGCCCATCTGCATCACTTCGATCGTGCTGCGCACCGCGCCTTCCAGCGACGGGAACTGCACCACCGCGCTGCTCATCGCCTCCGGGATGCCGTGCAGGCGCAGCCGGACCTTCGTGACGACGCCGAGCGTCCCCTCGCTGCCCACGAACAGCCGCGTCAGGTCGTAGCCGTTCGCCGCTTTGCGCGTCCGCCCGCCGGTCTCGATCACCCGCCCATCCGCCAGCACCACCTCCAGCCCCAGCGTGTTCTCCCGCACCGTGCCGTAGCGCACGGCGTTGGTGCCGGAGGCCCGCGTCGCGACCATGCCGCCCAGCGTGCAGTGGCTGCCGGGATCCACCGGGAAGAACATCCCCTGGTCGCGCAGGTGGTCGTTGAGCCCGTGCCGCGTCACGCCCGGCTCCACCAGGCAGTCCATGTCCTCCGCATTGACCTCCAGGATCGCCGTCATGCGCGAGAGGTCCAGGCTGATGCCCGCCCGCACCGGGTTCACGTGCCCCTCCAATGAGGTTCCCGCCCCGAACGGCACCACCGGCACCTCATGCTGGTGGCAGAGCTTCACCAGCCGGCTCACCTCCTCCGTCGTCTGCACGAAGGCGACGGCATCCGGCAGGGTCGGCGCCGTGCTGTCCTCCCCGCGCGCGTGCTGTTCCCGCACCGCGGCATTGGTCGAGAGCCGGTCGCCGAGGAAGCCGCGCGCGGCGGCGATGACGGCGTCCACGGGACGGGCGGCGATGGTGTTCAACGCGGATCACTCCTCGCGGCGGACAGGCGGCCTTGCCGTGCCCTCCTGCCATGCCGGGGCGAGGCGCGCACCTGTGCAGTCCGTCGGCGGCCCTGCGCCGCAAGCACGCTACGGTTTATTTACCTTGCTCACGTTGTCGTGAAATGATAGCCGGCCCGGCTGTAACGAGCGAGGTTCGCCATGGCCGACGCAACGATCCCGGGCTCCGGCAGCGCCGGCGTGGTGCGCTACTGGGACGGGACATCGTGGACCACGACCCCGACGACGCTGAACCAGGCGTTCCTCGGCACCAACCCGCGCAACACCATCGTCCTCGGCAGCGACAACGACTGGGCCGACGGCCGGGAGAACAACGACTCACTCGATGGAGGCGCAGGCAATGACGTCCTGATCGGTCACTCGGGCGGCGACAGCCTCCTCGGACAGGCAGGAAACGACACGCTCATCGGCTCACCAGCCACGGCCACTGGCAACCTCACGACCAGCAACATCTCCTACTCCGCATCGCAGGGCGACACCGGCAACGACACGCTGATCGGCGGCGACGGCAACGACGTGCTCGATGCCGGCAACGGCAACGACATCCTCGATGGCGGCAACGACGCCGACACGCTCCTCGGCGGCGACGGCAACGACAGGCTGGCCGGCGCAGGCGGAAACGACACCCTATCGGGCGGCAACGGCGCCGATACCCTGGATGGCGGCCTCGGTGCCGATACCCTCGATGGCGGCGCCGGCGCCGACAGCGTGTCCGCCGGCGACGGCAACGACGCCGTCGCGGGCGGCGGTGGCGACACGATAGACGCCGGGGCCGGCGCCGACACGATCACCCTCGGCGGCACCGGCAACGTCGTGGATGGCGGCACCGGCTCCGACGCGCTCGCCTTCACCGCGCCCGGCACCTACACGGTCAGCGGGACGACGGTGACCGGCCCCGGCGGGTCATCGAACACCGTCACGAACATGGACTTCTTCGTGGCCCGGAGCGGCACCGTCGCCTGGGGCAACGGCACCTTCGTCGTCTGCTTCGCCCGCGGCACGCGGATCCTGACCTCGGCGGGAGAAGTGCCGGTCGAGACGCTGCGCGCCGGCGACCTCGTCGCCACCGTGTCGGGCCGCGGCGCGCCGATGAAGCCCGTCCTCTGGCTCGGCCGGCGCCGCGTGGCGCTGACGGAGGCGACAGCGGACCTCCTGCCGGTGCGGATCCGGGCCGGGGCGCTGGGCCGTGGCCTGCCCCACCGCGACCTGCTCGTCTCCCCCGACCACTGCCTCTACCTCGACGGCGCGCTCGTCCCCGCGCGGCTCCTGCTGGATGGCCGCGCCATCACCGTGGTGCGCGGCCTGGCCGAGGTCGAGTATTTCCACGTCGAGCTCGAAACCCACGATGTGCTCCTCGCCGAAGGCACCGGGGCGGAGAGCTGGCTCGATTGCGACAACCGCGACTGGTTCGAGAACGCGCCGGTGGCCGCGATGGCGGTCACGGCGACGCTGGCCGCGCATGGAAGCGGGTGGGACGCCAGCCGAGCCTGCGCGCCGATCATCCATGGCGGTGCCCGCCTCGCCGCCATGCGGACGCTGATCGCGTCGCGCGCCGGCGCCGACCCGCACCCCAGGCACCGCCTGACGGCCGTCTGGCAGGCGCGGGCGGCCGCCCGCATCACCATTCATAGATGAAAGGAACGTAATCTTTTCTACGCCAAGTTGCACTCCCCTGCGCGCGCGCCCGCGCCTCACGGTCAGGCCCAACCTGCATAAATTCGACTTACGGGCGAAAATCAGATTGTAAAGTATTGTCTCGTAACACTTTTCTTTTCGCTCATGCCCGCCCAGGATCGAACATCACGATTGCGAGATCACGCGTTCGTTAAATATACATCGCCCGCCTGGGTTGAGAACGGGGGGCCTGATGAGCGGCGCGACGATACCGGGGGCACCCGCTCCGACCACATCCGAGACCCTGTACTGGGACCCGACCGCCAACGCCGGCGCAGGGGCCTGGCTCGCCGGCCCCAACGGCAATACCACCCATGTCAGCTTCTACGGCGACACCGCGGCCAATACCGCCACCGGCGGCACCGCAGATGACCACCTGTCCGGCCGCAGCGGCGCGGATACCCTGGACGGCGACGCCGGCGACGATCTGCTCATCGGCGGCGACGGCCTCGATTCACTGCTCGGCGGCAACGGCGCCGACACGCTGATCGGCGAGTCGGCCACCGCCACCGGCTCCCTCGCCACCAACATCTACGCCGTCTCGGGCCTCGCCGACGACGGCGTCGCCGACACGCTCGCCGGCGGCGCCGGCAACGACCTCTACATCGTCACCGACAGCCGCGACCTCGTCTCCGACAGCAGCGGCACGGCCGATGCGCTCCTGCTCGGCGGCACGGCGACCACCTACGCGCTCGGCGAGTCGTCCGGCATCGAGAGCGTCGCGCTCCTCGACCCAACCGCCACCACCGCCTTCAACATCGCCGGACGGGACAGCGCCGCCGATTCCATCACCGCCGGCGCCGGGGCCGACACGCTCTCCGGCCGCGGCGGCAACGACACGCTGGCGTCCGGCCTCGGCGCCGACAGCCTCGCCGGCGGCACCGGCGACGACAGCCTCCTCGGCGACATCGGCGCCGACACGCTGCAGGGCGACGACGGCAACGACACGCTCTCCGGCGGCGCGGACAACGACCTCCTCATCGGCGGCGCCGGCGGCGACAGCCTGGTCGGCGGCACCGGCAACGACACGGCCGACTACTCGGCCAACGCCTCGACCCAGGGCGTTAACCTGACGACGACCGGCGGCACCGACGGCCTCGGCGGCACCGACACCTTCTCCGGCATCGAGGCCGTGGCCGGCGGCGCCGGCAACGACACCGTGAACTTCGCCGCCGCGACGGCTGCCGTCACGCTCTCCGGCGCGGCCGGCAACGATGCGCTGGCCGGCGGCAGCGCCGCGGACAGCCTGATGGGCAGCGGCGGCGCCGACAGCCTCGCCGGCAACGGCGGCGCCGACACGCTCGACGGCGGCACCGAGGACGACACCCTCTCCGGCGGCGCGGGCGGCGACAGCCTCGCGGGCGGCGGCGGCACGGACCTGGCCGACTACTCCGCCAACACCGCGACCCAGGGCGTGAACCTGACGGCCACCGGCGGCAACGACGGCCTCGGCTCGACCGACAGCCTCTCCGGCATCGAGCGCGTGCTCGGCGGCGCCGGCAACGACACGGTGGATTTCTCCGCCGCAACCGGTGCCGTCACGCTCGAAGGTGCCGCCGGCAACGACGTGCTGACCGGCGGCGCCGCCGCCGACAGCCTCGCAGGCGGCCTCGGCGATGACCGCCTCGTCGGCGGCGCCGGCAGCGATAGCCTGCTCGGCGGCGGCGGCAGCGACACCGCCGACTACTCCGGCAACGCCGCGACGCAGGGCGTGAACCTGACGGCGTCCGGCGGCACGGATGGCCTCGGCGGCACCGACAGCCTCTCCGGCATTTCCGTCGTGCTCGGCGGCGTTGGCAACGACACCGTCAATTTCTCGGCCGCGACCTCCGCCGTCACGCTCTCGGGCGCGGCCGGCAACGACGCGCTGACCGGCGGCAGCGGCGCCGACAGCCTCACCGGCGGGGCGGGCACCGACAGCCTCATCGGCGGCCTCGGCGCCGACACGCTTGACGGCGGCAGCGAGAACGACACGCTCTCCGGTGGCGCCGGCTCCGACAGCCTGATCGGCGGCACCGGCAACGACGTCGCCGACTACTCCACCAACGCCGCGAACGAGGCGGTGAACCTCACCAACACCGGCGGCACCGACGGCCTCGGCGGCACCGACACCTTCTCCGGCATTGACGGCGTCTTCGCCGGCGCCGGCAACGACACGATCAACCTCTCGGTCGGCAACGCGACCGTCACCGGCGGCGCGGGCAACGACCTGATCACCGTCACCGGCCCCAACTCCAACGCCAGCGGCGGCAGCGGCACCGATTCGCTGGTCGGCGGCGCCGGCGCGCAGACCCTCGACGGCGGCACCGAGGCCGACACGGTCGACGGCGGCAGCGAGAACGACGTCCTGATCGGCGGCGCCGGCTCCGACAGCCTGGTCGGCGGCACCGGCAACGACACGGTGGACTACGCCGCCAACACCTCCGGCCAGGCGGTCAACGTCACGGCGACCGGCGGCTCCGACGGCCTCGGCGGCACCGACACCTTCTCCGGCATCGAGGCCGTCGCCGGCGGCGCCGGCGACGACACCATCACGCTGGCCGTCACCAATGCCACCATCTCCGGCAATGACGGCGACGACGTGCTCGCCGGCGGCACCGGCGCGCAGACGCTCAACGGCGGGAACGGCGCGGATACGCTCGACGGCGGCGACGGCAACGACCTCCTCGCCGGCGGCGCGGGCTCCGACAGCCTGATCGGCGGGCTCGGCAACGACATCGCCGACTACTCCGCCAACAGCGGCAGCCAGGGCGTGAACCTCACGGAGGCCGGCGGCACCGACGGCCGGGGCGGCACCGACACCTTCTCCGGCATCGAGGGCGCCGCCGGCGGCTCCGGCGCCGACACCATCAATTTCAGCCTCGGCGCCGCGACCATCTCCGGCAACAACGGCAACGACCTGATCACCGTCTCCGGGGCCGGCGCCTCGGCCAATGGCGGCAGCGGCAACGACACGATCACCGGCGGCGCCGGCGCGCAGACGCTCGATGGCGGTTCCAACAACGACGTGCTGGTGGGCGGCGCCGGCAGCGACCGGCTGGTCGGCGGCAGCAACAACGACGTCGCCGACTATTCGGCGAACTCCTCGCTCGAAGGCATCAACGTCACCTCGATCGGCGGCGCCGACGGGCTCGGCGGCACCGACACCTTCTCGGGCATCGAGGGCGTGTTCGGCGGCGCCGGCAACGACACCATCAATTTCAGCGCGAACAACGCCACCGTCACCGGCGGCGGCGGCAACGACCTGATCACCATCTCGGGCGCCGGCAGCTCGGCCAATGCGGGCGACGGCGAGGACGGCGTCGTCGGCGGCGCCGGCGCGCAGACGATCAGCGGCGGCAACGGGGACGACACGCTCGACGGCGGCCTCGACAACGACGTGCTGACCGGCGCCGCGGGCTCCGACAGCCTCATCGGCGGCCTCGGCCGCGACATCGCCGACTATGCCGCGAACACCTCGCTCCAGGCGATCTCCATCACCGATTCGGGCGGCAGCGACGGCCTCGGCGGCACCGACGTCTTCTCCGGGATCGAGGGCGCGATCGGCGGCGCCGGCAACGACACGATCAGCTTCGGCGCGGACGGCGCCACCGTCTCGGGCGGCGCCGGCAACGACCTCATCACCATCTCGGGCGCCGGCGCCGGCGCCAATGCCGGCAGCGGGAACGACGTGATCCTCGGCGGCACCGGCGCGCAGACGCTCGACGGCAGCAGCGGGAACGACACGTTAGACGCCGGCGACGGCGACGACGTGCTCATCGGCTGGTCGAACAATGACAGCCTCATCGGCGGCCTCGGCAACGACATCGCCGACTACTCGGCAAACACCTCGGTCCAGGGCGCCAACCTGACGGCGACCGGCGGTTCGGACGGGCTGGTCGGCACCGACACCTTCTTCGGCATCGAAGGCGTGACGGGCGGCGCCGGCAACGACACGATCAACTTCTCGGCGGCGACCGGCGCGGCGACGCTCACCGGCGGTGCGGGCAACGACGTGCTGACCGGCAGCGCCTTCGCCGACAGCATCACCGGCGGCCTCGGCAACGACACGATGACGGGCGGCGCCGGCGACGACGCGATCATCGGCGGCGGCGGGACGGATTTCGCCGACTACGCCGCGAACACGGCGGCGCAGGGCGTCAACCTGACGGCCGCCGGCGGCACCGACGGCCTCGGCGGCACCGACAGCTTCGCCGCGATCTCTGGCGTGCTCGCCGGCGCCGGCGACGACACGCTCGACTTCTCCGCCGCGACCGGCGCGGTGACGCTCGACGGCGCCGCCGGCAACGATGTCCTCACCGGCAGCAGCTTCGCCGACAGCCTCTCGGGCGGCCTCGGCGACGACCGCTTCGTCGGCGGCGCCGGCAGCGACACGCTGGCCGGCGGCGGCGGCACGAACACCGCCGACTACTCCGCGAACACCGCCGCCCAGGGCGTGAATCTGACGACGACGGGCGGCACCGACGGCCTCGGCGGCACCGACAGCCTCTCGGGCATCAATGCCGTTCTCGGAGGCGCGGGCGGCGACACGCTGGACTTCTCCGCCGCGACCGGCGGGATCACGCTCGACGGCGCCGACGGCAACGACGTGCTGACCGGCGGCAGCTTCGCCGACAGCCTCTCGGGCGGCCTCGGCGACGACCGCTTCGTCGGCGGCGCCGGCAGCGACACGTTGGCCGGCGGCGGCGGCGCGGACCGCGCCGACTACTCGGCCAACACCGCCGCCCAGGGCGTGAACCTGGCGACCACGGGCGGTTCGGACGGCCTCGGCGGCACCGACAGCTTCTCCGGCATCGGCGGCGTGCTCGGCGGCGCCGGCGGCGACACGCTCGACTTCTCCGCCGCGACGGACGCGGTCACGCTCTCCGGCGCCGGCGGCAACGACGCGCTGACCGGCGGCAGCGGCGCCGACAGCCTGGCCGGCGGCGTCGGCAACGACACGATGACGGGCGGCGCCGGCGACGACACGATCGCCGGCGGCGGCGGCACCGACGCGGCCGACTACTCGGCCAACGCGGCGACGCAGGGCGTGAACCTGACGACGACGGGCGGCACCGACGGCCTCGGCGGCACCGACAGCCTGACAGGGATCTCCGCCGTGTTCGGCGGCGCGGGCAACGACACGCTGGACTTCTCGGCCGCGACGGGCGCGGTGACGCTGTCCGGCAGCGCCGGCAACGATGTGCTGACCGGCGGCAGCGCCGCCGACAGCCTCGCCGGAGGCCTGGGCAACGACCGCTTCGTCGGCGGCAGCGGCAGCGACACGCTGGCCGGCGGCGGCGGCACCGACACCGCCGACTATGCAGGCAACGGCGCCACGCAGGGCGTCAATCTTACGGCCTCCGGCGGCTCCGACGGCCTCGGCGGCACGGACAGTCTCACCGGGATTTCCGCGGTGCTCGGCGGCGCGGGCAACGACACCGTCAACTTCGCCGCCGCCTCCGGCCCCGTCACGCTCGACGGCGCCGCCGGCAACGACGTGCTGACCGGCGGCGCCTCCGCCGACAGCCTCTCGGGCGGCCTCGGCGACGACCGCTTCGTCGGCGGCGCGGGGAGCGACACGATCGCCGGCGGCGCCGGCAACGACGTGGTGGACTACTCCGCCAACACCGCGACGCAGGGCGTGAACCTGACCACGGCCGGCGGCACGGACGGCCTCGGCGGCACCGACACCTTCTCGGGCGTCGAGGGCGCGACCGGCGGCGCGGGCAACGACACGCTCGACTTCTCGGCCGCGACCGGCCCCGTCACGCTCGCCGGCGGCGGCGGCAACGACGTGCTCAACGGGGGCAGCGGCGCCGACAGCCTCGACGGCGGCGCCGGTGCCGACAGCATCACCGCCAACGGCGCCGATACCGTCTCCGGCGGCTCCGGCAGCGACGCCATCACCGTGACCGGCGCCGGCAACAGCGTGGATGGCGGCGACGGCGACGACACCATCCTCGTCTCCGGCACCAACAGCACGATCTCCGGCGGCGCAGGCCCGGGCACGGACACGATCGCCTTCACCTTCGACGGCACGCTGACGGTGACGGGCGGCCCGGGCAGCTACGCACTGTCGGGACCGGGCGGCTTCACCGGCACCGCGAGCAACTTCGAGCTCATCCGGCTGGGCAACGGCAGCACGACGGCCTTCGGTGCCGGCAGCTTCGTCGTCTGCTTCGCGGCCGGCACGCGGGTGCTGACCGCGTCCGGCGAGGTCGCGGTGGAACGCCTGCGCGCCGGCGACCTCGTGGCCACGCTGTCCGGCCGCGGCGCGCCGATGAAGCCCGTGCTCTGGGTCGGCCGGCGCCGCGTGGCGCTCACCGCGGCGACCGCCGAGCTGATGCCCGTGCGGATCAGGGCCGGCGCGCTCGGCGGCGGCGCGCCGCACCGCGACCTGCTCGTCTCGCCCGACCACTGCCTCTACCTCGACGGTGCGCTGGTGCCGGCCCGGCTGCTGGTGAACGGCACGACGGTGGTGGTGGAGGCTGGGCTGGCGGAGGTCGAATACTACCACGTCGAGCTGAAGGCGCATGACGTGCTGCTGGCCGAGGGCGCGGCGGCCGAGAGCTGGCTCGACTGCGACAACCGCGACTGGTTCGAGAACGCGGCCGTCGCCGCGCTGGCGGTCACCACGACGCTCGCCGAGCACGGGACGGGTCTCGACGCCTCGCGCGCCTGCGCGCCGGTGCTGCTGGGCGGCGAAGGGCTGGCCGCGATCCGCGACCGGATCGCGCTGCACGCCCACGCACTCACGGCACCGGCACCGCCGATGCGAGGCCGCGCGGCCTGAATGCCGCGCATCACCACCTGCTCGCGATGAACTGGCTGTAATCTCTACTTGAACGTGTGCGGAGGGCACCCCGCTCCCGCACCCGCCTGGTCGCTGGACCTGCCCACGATACTTCCGTAACGGCACAGAGTCTCAGCTCAATACATTGTAGCGCAACAGTTCTCCTTTTCGTAACGCACTGCGATTGCCGCCCTCAACGATTGCCATTACACGCACGCGTGAATATTGTTTCGTCAACCTAGGGTTCGAGGGGCGGGTAGATGAGCGGTGCGACGATTCAGGGTGCGACCGGCACCGCGGCCGAAGCCTTCTATTGGAACGGCACCTCCTGGGTCTCCGTCGGCACCCCGACCCAGGCAAACATCACCGCGGCCTCCACGATCGCCGGCGGCAGCTCGATCCTCTACTACGGCGGGACCGCGACCGAGGCCGTGTCCCTCGGCGGTGCCGCGGATTTCGCCAATGCGCGCGGCGCGGCGGACACGCTCTACGGCCTCGGCGGCAACGACGTGCTGGTCGGCGACTTCGACGGCGACGTCCTGTTCGGCGGCGATGGCGCGGATACGCTGATCGGCGGCGCCGCGACCGTCACCGGCGGCACGCTCGGCGCCGGCAACCTCACCTTCAACACCGCCGGCGGCGCCGTCGTGGACACGCTGGACGGCGGCCTCGGCAACGACACCTACGTCCTCAACGGCGAAGAGGACATCATCAACGACGCCGGCGGCTTCGACACGGTCCGGCTGCAGGGCGTCACGGCGTTCACCCTCGCCGACACCATCTCGGCCGAGGCGGTCTCGCTGCTCGACCCGGCCCAGACCGCGGCCATCAGCATCACCGGCCGCAACCTCGCCGCCTCTCCCGATTCGATCACCGGCGCCGCGGGCGCCGACACGCTCAGCGGCCGTGCCGGCAACGACACGCTGAACGGCGGCCTCGGCGCCGACAGCATCGCCGGCGGGGCCGAGAACGACAGCCTGGTCGGCGACGACGGCAACGACACCCTGCTCGGCGACGACGGGGCCGATACCCTGTCGGCCGGCGCCGGCGCCGACAGCCTCGTCGGCGGCAACGGCAACGACGTCATGGACGGCGGCGCGGACGCCGACACGCTCGACGGCGGCGCAGGGAACGACATCCTGGCCGGCGGCGCGGCGTCGGACCGCCTGGTCGGCGGCGCCGACGCCGACACGCTGATCGGCGGCACCGCGACGGTCACCGGCGGCGTGGTCACGGCCGTGGCCGATGACGGCGTGGCCGATACGCTCCTCGGCGGCGCCGCCAACGACACCTACATCGTCACAGGCGCCGGCGACGTCGTGACCGAGAACGCCAACGAGGGCACCGACACGGTGCTGCTCGGCGGATCGCTCACCACCGGCACCGCCGCCGCCAACGTCGAGAACATCGGCGTCTTCGACGCCGCCTCGACCGCCGCCTACGGGCTGACCGGCAACACGCTGGCGAACGCCGCGACCGGCGCGGCCGGCGCCGACACGCTCTCCGGCCTCGCCGGCGCCGACACGCTCTCCGGCCTCGGCGGCGCCGACCGCCTCGACGGCGGCGCGGACGCCGACAGCCTCCTCGGCGGCGCCGGCAGCGACACGCTGCTCGGCGGCGACGCCGCGGACACGCTCGACGGCGGCACCGAGGACGACACCCTCGCCGGCGGCACGGGCAGCGACCGCCTGGTCGGCGGCACCGGCAACGACGTGGCCGACTACTCCGCCAACACCGCGACGCAGGGCGTCAACCTGACGGCGGCGGGCGGCACCGACGGCCTCGGCGGCACCGACACCTTCACCTCCATCGAGGGCCTGGCCGGCGGCGCCGGCAACGACACCGTCAACTTCTCCGCGGCCACCACCGCCAGCACCTTGACGGGCGCCGCCGGTAACGACGTGCTCACCGGCGGCAGCGCCGCCGACAGCATCACGGGCGGGGCGGGCACCGACAGCCTGGTGGGCGGCGGCGGCGCCGACACGCTCGACGGCGGCACCGAGGACGACACCCTCGTCGGCGGCGCTGGCAGCGACAGCCTCCTCGGCGGCGGCGGCAACGACCTCGCGGACTACTCGGCCAACACCGCCGGCCAGGCGGTGAACGTCACGGCCGCCGGCGGCAGCGACGGGCAGGGCGGCACCGACAGCCTCTCCAGCATCGAGCGCGTGGCGGGCGGCGCCGGCGCCGATACCGTGAATTTCTCGGCGGCCACGGGCGCCGTGACGCTCGCGGGCAATGCCGGCGACGACGTGCTGACGGGCGGCGGCAGCGCCGACAGCCTCGATGGCGGGATCGGCAACGACCGTCTCACCGGCGGCGCCGGCAGCGACGCGCTGGACGGCGGCGCCGGCAACGACACGGCCGACTACTCGGCCAACACCGCGGCCCAGGGCGTTGACCTGATAACGGCCGGCGGCACCGACGGCCTCGGCGGCACCGACACCTTCACCGCCATCGAGGGCGTGGCCGGCGGCGCCGGCAACGACACCGTCAACTTCTCCGCGTCCTTTACCGCCGTCACGCTGACCGGCGCGGCCGGCAACGACGTGCTCATCGGCGGCAGCGCAGCCGATAGCCTCCTCGGCGGGGCGGGCGCCGACAACCTCGCGGGCGGCGCCGGCGCCGACACGCTCGACGGCGGCACCGAGGACGACGTGGTGGCCGGTGGCGGCGGCGTGGACTACGTCTCCGGCGGCGAGGGCGCGGACACGCTGATCGGCGGCAACGCCACGATCACCGGCGGCGTCGTCACCACCATCGCGGATGACGCCGCGGCCGACACGCTCATCGGCGGCAACGGCGACGACACCTTCATCGTGACCGGCGTGGCCGACGTGGTGGACGGCACCGCGGGCGGCGGGACGGACAACGTCCTCGTCGGCGGCGGCCTGACGAGCTACACGGCGGCCGCCGGGGTAGAAGGCGTGCGCGCCTTCGACCTGACGGGCACCACCAACTTCACCCTTACGGGCAACACGCTCGACAACACGATCACCGGCGCGGAGGGCGCGGACAGCCTGAGCGGCGACGCCGGCGCCGACACCCTGATCGCCAACGGCGGCGCGGACCGCGTGCTCGGCGGCGCCGGGGCGGACAGCCTGCTCGGCGGCGCCGGCGCCGACACGCTCGACGGCGGCACCGAGGACGACACCCTCGTCGGCGGCACGGGCGGCGACAGCCTCGTCGGCGGCGGCGGCAACGACCTCGCGGACTACTCGGCCAACACCGCCGCGCAGGGTGTCAACCTGACGACGGCGGGCGGCACCGACGGCCTCGGCGGTACCGACACCTTCTCCTCCATCGAGGGCATCACCGGCGGCGCCGGCAACGACACCGTCAACTTCTCCACGGCCACCACCGCCGTCACGCTCTCCGGCGCGGCCGGCAACGACGTGCTGACCGGCGGCAGCGCGGCCGACAGCATCAGCGGCGGGTCAGGCACCGACAGCCTAATTGGCGGCGGCGGCGCCGACACGCTCGACGGCGGCACGGAGAACGACACCCTCGTCGGCGGCGCCGGCTCCGACAGCCTCATCGGCGGCGGCGGCGTAGACGTGGTGAGCTACGCCTCCAACACCGCCGCGCAGGCGGTCAATGTCGGCGACTCCGGCGGCAGCGACGGCCTCGGCGGCACCGACACCTTCTCCTCCATCGAGGGCGTCACCGGCAGCGCCGGCAACGACACCATCAACCTCTCGGCCGCTGCTGCTACGGTCAGCGGTGGCGCCGGCAACGACCTCATCACCGTCTCGGGCGCCGGCGCCACCGCGAACGGCGAGGACGGCGACGACACCCTCACCGGCGGCGCGGGCTCGCAGACCCTCGCCGGCGCGAACGGTAACGATGTCTTCGTCGGCGGCGCCGGCGACGACAGCTTCCAGGGCGGCAACGGCAACGACATCGTGGACTACTCCGCCAACACGGCGGCGCAGGCCATCAACATCACCGATAACGGCGGGTCCGACGGCCTGGGCGGCACCGACAGCGCCTCCGGCGTGGAAGGAGCAATCGGAGGTGCCGGCAACGACACCATCAACTTCGGCCCCGGCATAGACGCGACGATTTCCGGCGGCGCCGGCGACGATGTCCTGATCTCCAGCTCAGGCACCGACAGCCTCGTCGGCGGGATCGGCAACGACAGCCTCTCCAGCGGCTTCGGCCCCGACACGCTCGACGGCGGCGCCGATGACGACACCCTCGTGGGCGGCTTCAGCGGCGACAGCCTCGTCGGCGGCGCGGGCAACGACCTCGTGGACTACTCCGCCAACACCGCGACGCAGGGCGTCAACCTGACGACGACCGGCGGCACGGACGGCTTCGGCACCACCGACACCCTCTCCGGCATCGAGCGCGTCGCGGGTGGCGCCGGCGCCGACACCGTGGATTTCTCGGCGGCCACGGGCGCCGTGACGCTCGCGGGCAATGACGGCGACGACGTGCTGACGGGCGGCGGCAGCGCCGACAGCCTCGATGGCGGGCTCGGCAACGACCGTCTCACCGGCGGTGCCGGCAGCGACACGCTGGCCGGCGGCACCGGCAACGACACGGCCGACTACTCCGCCAACACCGCGGCCCAGGGCGTCAACGTCACGACGACCGGCGGCACGGACGGCCTCGGCGGCACCGACGCCTTCACCTCCATCGAGGGCCTGGCCGGCGGCGCCGGCAACGACACCGTCTTCTTCTTCTGGGCTACCACCGACGTCACGCTCTCCGGCGCGGCCGGCAACGATTTGCTCACCGGCGGCACCGCGGCCGACAGCATCACGGGCGGCCTCGGGGCCGACAGCCTCGCCGGCGGCCTGGGCAACGACACGCTCGACGGCGGCACCGAGAACGATACGCTCGCCGGCGGCGCGGGCGATGACAGCCTCGTCGGCGGCGCCGGCGATGACAGCCTCGCCGGCGGCGCGGGCAATGACAGCCTCGCCGGCGGCGCCGGCAACGACGTGGTGGACTACTCTGCCAACACCGCGATGCAGGGCGTGAACCTGACCACGGCCGGCGGCACGGACGGCCTCGGCGGCACCGACACCTTCTCGGGCGTCGAGGGCGCGACCGGCGGCGCGGGCAACGACACGCTCGACTTCTCGGCCGCGACCGGCCCCGTCACGCTCGCCGGCGGCGGCGGCAACGACGTGCTCAACGGGGGCAGCGGCGCCGACAGCCTCGACGGCGGCGCCGGTGCCGACAGCATCACCGCCAACGGCGCCGATACCGTCTCCGGCGGCTCCGGCAGCGACGCCATCACCGTGACCGGCGCCGGCAACAGCGTGGATGGCGGCGACGGCGACGACACCATCCTCGTCTCCGGCACCAACAGCACGATCTCCGGCGGCGCAGGCCCGGGCACGGACACGATCGCCTTCACCTTCGACGGCACGCTGACGGTGACGGGCGGCCCGGGCAGCTACGCACTGTCGGGACCGGGCGGCTTCACCGGCACCGCGAGCAACTTCGAGCTCATCCGGCTGGGCAACGGCAGCACGACGGCCTTCGGTGCCGGCAGCTTCGTCGTCTGCTTCGCGGCCGGCACGCGGGTGCTGACCGCGTCCGGCGAGGTCGCGGTGGAACGCCTGCGCGCCGGCGACCTCGTGGCCACGCTGTCCGGCCGCGGCGCGCCGATGAAGCCCGTGCTCTGGGTCGGCCGGCGCCGCGTGGCGCTCACCGCGGCGACCGCCGAGCTGATGCCCGTGCGGATCAGGGCCGGCGCGCTCGGCGGCGGCGCGCCGCACCGCGACCTGCTCGTCTCGCCCGACCACTGCCTCTACCTCGACGGTGCGCTGGTGCCGGCCCGGCTGCTGGTGAACGGCACGACGGTGGTGGTGGAGGCTGGGCTGGCGGAGGTCGAATACTACCACGTCGAGCTGAAGGCGCATGACGTGCTGCTGGCCGAGGGCGCGGCGGCCGAGAGCTGGCTCGACTGCGACAACCGCGACTGGTTCGAGAACGCGGCCGTCGCCGCGCTGGCGGTCACCACGACGCTCGCCGAGCACGGGACGGGTCTCGACGCCTCGCGCGCCTGCGCGCCGGTGCTGCTGGGCGGCGAGGGGCTGGCCGCGATCCGCGACCGGATCGCGCTGCACGCCCACGCACTCACGGCACCGGCACTGCCGATGCGAGGCCGCGAGGCCGGCTGACGCCGACCCGCGAAGGACACAAGCGCCTCACTGTCGCCCCCGCGAAAGCGGGGGCCCACCTCCCTGCCGCCCCGACACGCGGCGCGGTGGGTTCCCGCTTCCGCGGGGACGACAGGGGGAAGCGCTGAGGATCAACGCCGGCCGGTGAGGCACCGAGGCGCGGAGGATCTGCGCCCCTGAGTGTCGCCCCGGCAAAAGCGCGGCCCTTCATGCCTTACCCCGGCGTCCCGACCTTGGACGCCGGCTGATCCGGTCCGGCGCTACACTCCGCGCATTCATCGCGCGTCCGTGAAGACAAGCCTTGAACGGTGCCGCCTTCCTGCTTATGCGTTTCGCTGCTGAACAGGTGACATCCAGCGTTCCGGCCCGGCCATCTGGACGCACAACGGACGAGGCGTGATCAATGTCGGCGACGAACGGGAACGACACGCTCACCGGCACCGGCAACGCCGACACCATTGATGGCCTGCTCGGCAACGACTCCATCTCCGGCGCCGCCGGTCGCGACCTGCTCCTCGGCAGCGGCGGCGATGACACGCTGAATGGCGGCAACGGGGCGGACACGCTGCTCGGCGGCATCGGCAATGACCTGCTGATCGGCGGCGCCAACACCGACAACATGCAGGGGGAAGCCGGGAACGACACCATTGATGCCCGCAGCACCACCGGCAATTTCGGCGACACCCTCGATGGCGGCACCGGCGACGACTATCTCTACCTCGGCGACCAGACCGCGACCGTCATCACCGGCGGCGGCACCGATCAGGTGGACATCTCCAGCATCAGCAGCAACGCGGGCTGGACCTTCAACTCCGGCACCAGCACCTGGTCGAACGGCACCGCCTCGGTGAACACCACAGGCAGCACCGTCACCTGGACCGACGACGGCAGCAACTTCTTCAGCAATCCCAACGCCGTCTGCTTCGCCCCCGGCACCCATATCCTGACCGCCTCCGGCGAGGTCGAGGTGCAGGACCTCCGCGCCGGCGACCTCGTCGCCACCCTCAGCGGCGCCGGCTCGCCGATGAAGCCGGTGCTCTGGATCGGCCGCCGCCGCGTGATCCTCGCCGGCCGCCCGAACGCCGGGGACCTGTCGCCCATCCGCATCGCCGCCGGCGCCCTGGGTCAGGCGACGCCGCACCGCGACCTGCTGGTCTCGCCCGACCATTGCCTCTATCTCGACGGCGTCCTCATCCCCGCCCGCTTCCTCGTCAACGGCAGCACCGTCACCTCCGAGCGCGACCGCGCCGAGATCACCTGGTACCATGTCGAGCTGCAATCGCACGACATCCTCCTGGCCGAAGGCGCCGCGGCGGAAAGCTGGCTCGATTGCGGCAACCGCACCTGGTTCGAGAACGCACCCGTCGCGGCACTGGCCGTGTCGGGCGGCCTCGAAGCCGCAGGTTCCTTCCGGCACGGGGGCCGCACCTGCGCGCCAGTGGTGCAGGGCGGACCCGTCCTCGCGGCGATCCGCGCCGCGCTGGCCGGTACGCCCGGGACCGCGCCCGAAGCCGTCGCGGCCTGACGAACGGGGGGTCCCCTTGCGCCACCCCCGGCATCCGTCCTGAATCACGTCGCCACCGCCAATCCCGGGGGTGGCCCTTTCCCGGCGGCTGCCCACCTCGCGACCCGATGGCCGACCAGATCCACCCACTGCAGCCGCCTCCCGGCTTCACGGCTGCAACCCGCATCATGACCTCGCGCGGCGAGGTGGAAGCCGGCCGTCTCCGGCCCGGCGACCTTCTCCTGACCACCTCCGGCACCGGCGCGCCGCTGAAGCCGCTGCTCCGGACCAGCCCTGCCGCCGCGCCCTCCAGCATCCGCATCCGCGCCGGCGCGCTGGGGCGCCTCGTCCCGCTGCGCGACCTCGTGGTGCTGCCGGGCCAGCCCGTGACCTGCGAAGGCGAATCCGTCACCGCCGCCAGCCTCGTCAACGGCCTGAACGTCGTCGAGGAACCCCCCGCCCCCGCCGTCACGATCGAGCTCGCCGCGCCCGACGGCATCGTCGCGGAGGGCGCGCCGGCCGCCGCCCGTCCCTTCATCCCCCCGCTCCCCTCGCCGGAGCGGCTCGCCGCGCTCCGCGCCACCGTCGCGCAGCGTGCCGCACCCGACCCCGGCGCCGCCCACGCGGCCCTCGCCGGCGAACTCGACGGCCTGATCGCCGGCCCCGGATCGGCCGCGCTCCGCCGGCTCGGCACCGAAGCCGCGCCCGCCGCCTTCGCCGCAGCCGACCTGCCACATGACTGACATGCCGCCCCGCAGCGCGGCACCTGAGTCCGCGCCGCGCCGCGCGGCACCTGAACCCGCGCCGCGCCGCGGGGCGACCCAGGTCCTGGAACTCCCCGCCCACGGCCCGCGACGCCGCTTCCTGCTCGCCGTGCCGGCCGACCACGTGCTCGCCATGCGCGACGGCCGCCTGGCGGAGCTGCGGCTGAATGCCGAGGGCACCGCCTCCGCCGACCCCGGCCTCACGGCGCTCCGCGCGCGCATCACCGCGTCGGCCCTCGCCGATGCCTGCCGCCTCGCCGGCGAGGAAGCGCTCGGCGCACTCGTCCGGCACATGCACCTGCAGCCCGTCGGCGCGCCGCGGCTGGAAACCCTCGCGACGCCGCCGGGCGGCGAGCTGATCCTGCGCGTCGAGGTCGCCGCCCTGCCGGAAGTGACACCCCCCGACCCCGCCGCGCTCCGCCTGGAACGCCTCGTCGCGCCGCCCGACCCGGAGGAGGTGGACCGCGCACTCGCCGCCCTCGCCGAGGCGCGCAGCACCTGGGCGGAAATGCCGCCCGACACCCAGGCCGAGGCCGGCGACGCGGTGGTCTGCGCAGTGGCCGCGCGCCTCGTCTCGCCCCCCGACGCCCTCCCGCCCACGGAGCTGGACGCGGCGGAGGCCGGCACGCCCGGGTGCCTGCCGCCGACCTGGCGGGCCGGCGACAACGGCTCCGGCCTCGCCATGGACATCGTCGCGGTCGCCGCCGACGCCGACCCGCCCCATCTGCGGCTCCGCGTGCACGGCACGGCGGCGGCCGACGGCCAGACCTACGTGATGTTCCACCCCCCCGGCGCGATCGCGGCCGCAGGGGGCTCCACCTGGTCCGGCTCCGTCGCGCTGCGCTCGCCCGGCACGCCGATCGGCCTGCGCGGCGGCAAGCTGCGGCTCGACAGCCAGCCGGCCACCGGCCGCGTCACGCTGCGCCGGCGCGACGCCGCCATCACCGCCGCCCCCGCCTTCACGCGCTGCTACGTCTCCGACACGCTGGCGGAACCCGAGACCGCCTTCGCACGCCTCGTCCTGCTGCTCGACCATGCGGCGGGGCCGGTGGACATCACGCTGGACATCGCCGCACCCCGCCTGGTCCCGGGCCTCGACCTCGGCGAGTCCGGCGCGCTGGACCTGCCGGAATTCGCCGGCGAGGCCCGCCGCTTCGAGCTCGGCGGAGAACCGGATCCGGCCGGCCTCACGCCGCACCTCCTCGGCATCCCCGCCGGCGACACGCGCGAGATCGTGCTGACCCTCCCGCGAGACCTGCCGGACCGCGCGCTCGCCGGCCGCGAGGCCGCCTTCGAGCTGCGCGGCGTCGCCGTCTTCCGCCGCACCGCGCCCGTGCTGGACGACGCGCTGGCCCGCACCCTCGGCCTGGAAGACCTCGCCGCGCTGCGGGCCTTCGCGGAGGAGCGCGTCGCCGCGCACCGCGCGGCGCTGGCGGAACGGCAGCAACGCGCCGCGCTGCTCGATGCGCTGCTCGCCGCCGGCGGCGACATCCCGCTGCCGGAGGAAGCCGTGCGCGCCGAGTTCACCGCCGTCTGGCCGCGCGTGGCGGCCGAATCGCCTTCCCGCGACGAGGTGATGGCGCTCGCGGCGCGGCGGCTGCGCATCGGCCTGCTGCTCGCCGCGGTCGCGCGCCGCCACGGGATCACGCCGGACGAATCCGACCTCGCCGCCGCCGCGGCCGCCGCACCGGGCGCCTCCGCCGAAGCGGTCCGCATCCGCGCCCTGCAGGACCGCACCATCGCCTTCCTGCTGGCGCGCGCGCAGGCCACGGAGCGCGCGGCGACCGCCGCCGAACTCGCCGCCGCGGCCGACGGGCACGACGACCCCTCGCGTTGACGCTCCCCTGGACGCGGCCTAGCGTCCCCGCGCATCCGAAGGGACGGGAACGCGATGGCAAACGGGGTGAAGGCGGCCTGGGCGGCAGGCAAGCCGGTGGTGAACGGATGGCTCGCCATCCCCTCGGCCTTCAGCGCGGAGGTCATGGCGCAGGCCGGCTTCGACAGCCTGACGGTGGACATCCAGCACGGCGTGCAGGACTACCAATCCATGGTCGCGTGCTTCCAGGGCATGCAGCCGCACGGCGTGACGCCGATGGTCCGCGTGCCCTGGAACGAGCCGGGCATCATCGGCAAGTGCCTGGACGGCGGCGCGAAAGGCGTGATCTGCCCGATGGTGAACACCGAAGCCGAGGCGCGCGCGCTGGTCTCCGCCTGCCGCTACCCGCCGAAGGGCACCCGCAGCTTCGGCCCGATCCGCTCCGGCATCTACGGCGCCGCCGCCGACACCGACGCGGCGAATGACGACGTGCTGGTGATCCCGATGATCGAGACGCGCACCGCGCTCGACAACCTCGAAGCCATCGTGAGCGTGCCGGGCGTGGACGCCGTGTACATCGGCCCCTCCGACCTCTCCCTCTCGATCGGCCAGCCGCCGCGCCAGGACCGGCAGGAGCCGGAGTTCCTGGAGATCCTCGACCGCATCCGCACCACCGCGGCGAAGCACGGCGTGAAGGCCGGCATCCACACCATGACCGGCGCCTACACGAAGCAGATGTTCGAGCGCGGCTTCAACCTGGCCACCATCATGAACGACAGCGGCCTGATGCTGACCGCCGCGCGCGCGCAGGTGGGCATCGCGAAGGGCTGAGCACGGGGGGCGCGCGCCTCCTGCGGCGCTCCGCTCTACCGCGCCTCGACCGTCAGGTGCACCAGCTCGTGCACCGGCGCGAGGCGCCGGCGGATCGTCTCGGCGTCCGCGGCGCCGGTCACGCTGACGATGGCGGCGTGCGCGCCGGGCCCGACCCGCCAGACATGCAGGTCGGTGATCCGCGCGTCGCCCTCGCTCTCCACGCGCCCGCGCACCTCCTCGACCAGGCGCGGGTCGCTCGCATCGAGGAGGATGCCGGCGGTATCGCGCAGCAGGCTCCACGACCACGCCGTGATGACGGCCGCGCCGACGATGCCCATGGCGGGGTCGAGCCAGACCCAGCCGAGGAAGCGCCCGCCGAGCAGCGCCGCGATCGCCAGCACCGAGGTGAGCGCGTCGGCGAGGACGTGCAGGTAGGCCGACCGCAGGTTGTTGTCGTGCGGATGGGCGTGCCCGTGTTGGTGGCCCTGCGCATCATGGTGGCGATGCGCGTCGGCCCCGCTGTGGCCATGCCCGCCGCCGAGCAGCAGCGCGCTCGCGAGGTTCACCACCAGGCCGAGCACCGCCACGAGCGTCGCCCCCTCGAACGAGACCGGCCGGGGATCGAGGAGCCGCTGCACCGATTCCACCCCGATGCCGAGCGCGACGAGCGCGAGCACCACCGCCGAGGCGAAGCCGGCGAGGTCGCCGACCTTGCCGGTGCCGAAGCTGAAGCGCGGGTCGTGCGCATGCCGCCTCGCATACGCATACGCCGCAGCCGCGATTCCGAGGGCGCCGGCATGCGTCGCCATGTGGAAGCCGTCGGCGAGCAGCGCCATCGAGCCGAAGGCGAGCCCGGCGACGATCTCGGCGATCATCGTCGCCGTGGTCAGCGCCACCACCCACAGGGTGCGGCGCGCGTTCTCGTCGTGCCGGTTGCCCAGGAACAGATGATCGTGCGCGAGGGAGTCGGGGGGCGTGCTCAAGGGGCCGGTCCTCATGTCACGTGGACGGCTCCCGCCAACGCGCCGACCAGAGGCACGTTCCACTCGGCGAGGCAGACGCGCCTCACCCCACCGCGACGCGCGCCGTCGTGCGCGCGCTGCGGCCGCGCTCGTCGGTCCAGGTGAAGTCGAGGTCGCTGGTGCGTTCCAGCCGCACGAAGAACACGTGGTAGGGATTGGCGGAGGTCCCGTTGCGCAGCTCCGCCTGCAGCGCGACCTCGCCGTTCACCCGCACCGTCAGCCGGTTCAGCAGGTCGCGCGGCGCCACGCGCCCGCCCTCGTGCCGCAGCCCGGTTTCCATCGGGTGCTCGATGAGCAGCCGGATCTCCACCGGCTCGCCGGCACGCGCGCCCCGCGGCACGCGGACCCGCGGCGTGGCGAGGCTGCCGCTCACGACAGGCACCCGCCGGTCGTCACGCGGATTTCCGCCGCCGCGCGCCGCACGCTCCCGTCGCTCATCTGCGCCAGCACGACGATCCGCTGGTCCTCCGCGAGGCGGATGCGCGTCTGCACCTCCGCCCGCGCCAGCAGCGGCGTGAGGCGGAAGCTCGCGACGCCCGGCGTCGGGTTGCGGGTGGCGAAGACGTGGATGGCGGTGGCGTGCTCGGCCGCGGTCTGCGGGCTGTCCACCACCACCGTCAGCGGCACCTGCCCGCCATTCTCCGCCACCACCGGCACGCGGAGCGCGATGCCGCCATCCTCGATCGCCGCGTCGCCGACCTGCTCCCGGATCGCCGCCGCCAGCGCATCCTCGGCCGCCGCCGGCCAGGGAAAGGCGACAAGGGCGAGGGCGGCGCGACGCGGCAGCTTCATCACCCGAACATGTCCCTGGTGATGCTCTCATACCAGGCATCGGCGTAGATCGCTTCCAGCCGCCGCTGCTCCGGCAAAGCGCCGCGGGGCGAGACGCCGCCGGAACCCGGCACCTCGACGATCGCCGCTTGTTCGGCGTTCGGGCGGTAGATGCCGACGACCGAGATCCCGTACTCCGGCCCGACATGGGAGTAGCAGGTGTTGTAGTACACGGCCTGAGGCGGCTGCTCGCCACGCAGCGCGGCCGCGGCGCTCGCCACCGCCTGCTTCGCCGTGCTGTTCGCGACGTAGCCGGATTTCGGCATCGGCCCGGGGATGTTCGCGTCGCCCACCACGTGGATCCCCGGTGCGGCCGTCGCCTCGAAGGTCAGCGGGTTCACCGGAACCCAGCCGGACCGGTCCGTCAGCCCCGCCTCCACCGCGATCGTCGCCGCCGATTGCGGGGGGATGACGTTGGCCACGTCCACCCGGTGCCGCGTGCCGAACTCCGTCTCCAGCACCTTTCCGCGCACGTCCACGCGCGTCACGCGCCCGTCGCGGTTGGCCGGCACCCATTCGATCAGGCCGGGATACAGCTCGTTCCACGCATCCTGGAACAGCGGCTGCTTGCTGAAGGCGTCCTTCGCATCCAGCGCGATGATCTTCGACCGCGGCTTCTCGCGCTTCAGGTATCCCGCGATCATGCTGATCCGCTCATATGGCCCGGGCGGGCAGCGGAACGGGTTGGCCGGGATCGCGAGGCCGACCACGCCGCCATCCGGCATCGCCTCCAGCTGCCGGCGCAGCAGCGTCGTCTGCGCACCGTCCGCCGGCACCCAGGCATGCGGCATCGTCTCGGCCGCCGCCTCGTCGTAGCCTTCCAGCGCGCCCCAGCGCAACGCGATGCCGGGCGAGAGGATCAGTCGGTCGTAGGCGAGCGTCTCCCCGCCGCCGAGCCGCACGCTGCGTGCCGCGGCATCGAGGCCGGTGGCGCGGTCGTGCACCACCCGCACGCCGCGCGCGCGCAGCCCGTCATAGCCGTGCGTGATGTCGTCCAGCCGCCGCACGCCGCCGATCACCAGGTTGCCGTAGGGGCAGGTGACGAAGCGCGTGCGCGGCTCGACGAGCGTGACGTCGAGCCAGGGGAAGCGGCGTCGCGCGAAGCTCGCGGCGGAGGCGCCGCCGAAGCCGCCGCCGATCACCAGCAGGCGCGCCTGCGCCTGCGCGCGGGCCGGGCGCGGCGCGGCGAGGGGAGAGAGGAGGGCGGCGCCCAGCAGTCTGCGACGGGTGGCATGCATGGCGGGCCTCATCGCGGCTGACGGGCGAAGTGGTCGGCGGCCGCGGCGATCTCCGCCTCGGTGTAGCCGCGGGCGATGCGGCCCATGATCGTCGCGGGGCGCTCGTTGGCGCGGAACGCCGCCATCTGCGCGCGCAGCTCCGCGGCGTCGCGCCCGGCGATCGCCGGGATGCCGCCCGCGCCGGCGCCGCCCGGCCCGTGGCAGCCGAGGCAGCCCTCCGCGACCAGCGGCGCCTGCGCGCCGGCAGGCGCGGCGGCGAGGAGCACGCCGAGCATGGCGAGCCCGAGAGGACGTTGTGTGGCCATGACCCTTCCCCATGCAGCGCCTTGTCGGTGACGGCGCGCTGCCTCATTCCACGAGACGCGGCGGGCCGATGTCAAACCGGAAATGTCACGCCAGGGCCGGTTCCCGGTCACGACGTGTCGCGCCGAGGCCGAAGACCGGCCGCAGCCGCAGCCCCACCCAGTTGCCGAGCAGCGCCGGCACGATCCATACCCAGCCATGCAGGCTGCCGCTGGCGATCCCGCCGAAGAAGGCGCTGATGTTGCACCCGAAGGCCAGCACCGCCCCATAGCCCAGCAGCAGCCCGCCGATCAGCGAGCCGAGCGCGGGCCGCGCCCCCGGCAGCCGCCAATCGCCCCCGCGCCCCGCCAGCGCCGCGGCCAGGGCGGCGCCGGCCATCAGGCCGAAATCCATCACCGTCGTGCGGTCCGCCAGCAGGGGCCGGAGCAGCGCCTCGGTCCGCGTCGGGTCCTCCCAATACGGCCAGAAGGCCGGGTCATCCCAGCCGGACGCCTCGACCAGCCGCGAACCCCAGAGCGGGAAGGCGGCGGTGATCGCCCAGGGCCGGCCGGCGACCAGCAGCGTCGCGAAGTTCAGCGCGGCGAGCGCGAGCGCGCCCCAAAGCACCGGCCAGGGGCCGCGCAGAAGGCGACCGGGGCAGAGCCGCAGCCGTTCCGCACCGCCATGCCGCGCGCGCTCCATCGCGACCGACGCCTGCCAGGCCAGGGCGAGCACGCCGAGGCTCATCAGCACGGCCGCCGGGGTGCCGAACACGCCTGGCAGCGAGACCGCCGCCAGCGCCGGCCAATGCACCCAGCGCTCCGCGTCCCAGGCCGCGAAGGTCGCGCCGGCGACGAAGGCCGCGAGCGTCAGCCACATCCGCGCGCCCTGCCCGCCCGCCGCCGTGTAGAGCGTGCCGGAGGCGCAGCCGCCGCCCACCTGCATCCCGATCCCGAACAGGAAAGCGCCGATCAGCAGGCCCGTGCCGACCGGAAAGACGAAGCCGCGCACCGGCTGCCCGAACACCGTGCCGGCCTCCAGCGCCGGCAGGAACAGGCAGACGGCCACCGCCAGCATGACGAGCTGCGCGCGGAAGCCGGCGCCGCGCCGCTCCGCCAGCAGGCGCCGGAACGCGCCGGCGAAGCCGAAGGCGGCGTGGAACAGCGTCAGCCCCAGCGCCGCGCCGAGCAGCCAGAGCGCACCCTGCCGCCAGCCATGGGTCGCGGCCAGCGCAGCCGCCGCGGCGAGCACGAGGAGCGCCGTCGCCCCGCCGCGGATCATGCCCGCAACAGCTCCTCCACCATCGCGCGGTCCGGCGTCGCACCATCCCGCGCACGCAACCCGCCGGCGGCGGAGGCGAAGCGGATCGCGCGCTCGATCGGCTGCCCCTCCGCGACCGCCAGCGCATAGGCGCCGTGGAACACGTCGCCGGCGCCCGTCGTGTTGGTGGCCTGCACGCGGAAGGCCGGCGTGGTGCGCGGCACGGGGTCGTCCCGCGTCATCCACAGCGTGCCCTTCTCCCCCTGCGTCACCGCGGCGACCTGGCACCCCGCCCCGATCGCCTTCCGCAGCGCCTCGGCGGGCCGCAGGCCGGCGCCGTAATTCGCGAGGCCGGGCACCGAGAACACCGCATGGTCCACGCGCGGGATGAGGTCGAGGAGGATGCGCGTCTCGCTCTTCTCCCCGTCGATCACCGTCGGCACGCCCTTCGCGCGCGCGTAGTCGAGCGCAGCGCCGGCGCCTTCCGGCCAGCGCGGATCGCAGAGGAAGGCGCGCGCGCGATCGAGCAGGTGCAGCGGCAGCCAGGCCGGCTCGGTGCCCAGCCCCTCTCCGCGATAGGCGTAGATGCTGCGCTCCCCCACCGGGTCCACCAGCACCGCGGAGACCGGCGTGCGGCCGCCGGGCGCCAGCCGGCAATGCGACACGTCCACGCCCTGTTCCGCCAGCGCGCCGAGCAGCGGCCGGCCGTTGAGGTCGTCGCCGACCCGACCCCAGAAGATGCAGTTGCCGCCCAGCCGGCTCACGGCGATGGAGGCATTGGCGGCCAGCCCGCCGGCGCCGAGATTGTAGGTCCGCGCGCGGTTCTTCGACGGCGGCTGGACGACGTCGTCCACCTGGAAGGTATGGTCCATGACGACGCTGCCGAGGCAGACGACGACGGGGCGGAGATCGGAGGGCATGCGGCGCAGGCTGCCCTCCCATCCCGCGCCGCGCCAAGCGGAGATTGCGCCGCCCGACTGGCTGCGCGCGCGGATCCTGCACTTCGGGCCGGAGGTGATGGTGCTGGACAAGCCGGCCGGCCTGCCGGTTTCGGCGCGTTCCGGCGAGAGCCTGGAGCGCTGGCTGCCGGCCCTGCGCATGGGCAAGCGCCGAGACCCGCAGCCGGCCCATCGCCTGGACGCCGACACCGCCGGCTGCCTCGTGCTCGGCCGCACCGCGCCGATGCTGGCGCGGATGAACGCGCTGTTCGCCGAGCGCCGGGTGGAGAAGATCTACTGGGCCGTGCTGCGCGGCACGCCCCGGGACGAGACCGGCGTCATTGACGCGCCGCTGCGCAAGGTCAGCACCGCCGCGCAGGGCTGGCGGATGGAGGCGCACCCCTCCGGCGACCCCGCGCGCACGGCTTGGCACGTGCTCGGCCGCGGCGAGGGCCTGGCCTTCGTCGAACTGCGGCCCGAAACCGGCCGCACGCACCAGCTCCGCATCCACTGCGCGACATTCGGCGCGCCCATCCTGGGCGATGCGATCTACGGCGGCGGCGCCGGCCCGCTGCACCTGCTGGCACGGGAGATCGCGCTGCCGCTCGACCCCGTGCTGCGCGTGATGGCGGCCGTGCCGGACCACATGCAGGCCGCGATCGCGGCCTGCGGCAGGTGATCAAGCCGGCGGGAAGAGAGCGGCAGCCAGCGCATCCACGGTGAAGTCCTCGTCTTCAAGCGCAGCCAACGGGATGTCCGCATCAGCCGGCAGCGGCAACGGGGGTGCCGGGAAGCTCGCAGGATCCAGTCTCTTCAGCGCGCGACGATAGACACCCGGGAGATCCACGGCGCCGGCCATGGATGGACGGTAGCGATCCTGTGCTTCGGCGAGGAACACGACGGCGTCGTGCCGCCAGCCGCCGGCGGACGGGTTGTCCGGCCAGGCATGAATCTTGAGCAGATGCGCAACGGCCTGGATCAGATGCGACCGCACCGCATCCACCTGGCTCCGCCCCACGCTCTCGATCTCCTCGATGATGTTGTCCCAGTCCAGGTCGTTCACGCGCTCGCCGGCACGCAGACGCCGCAGGCATTCGGCCTGCTGGATGGACCAGGTGAAGGTGTCTTTCAGCCAGAGATCGTCGGGCATGGCCGCCTCCTCGCGTCCCGTATAGCGCGCCACGGCCGCCGGCGCACCCGAGACGGGTGATCAGGCCGGCGGGAACAGCGCGGCTTCGAGGTCCTCGATCGTGAAGTCTCGGCGCGCGACGGCGTCCAAAGGAATCGGCCGAGGCTCGGGAAGCGGCAAGGCCGGCGTCGGATAGCCGAGGATGCGGAAACGCCGCTGCGCATAGGCCAACACGTCGTCCATCTCCATCCGCTGCGCCATCGAAGGCCGGTAGAGCGCCTGCGCCTGCACCAGGAAATCTCCGGCATCGTTCCGCCACTTGCGCGCAGCCGAACTGGTCGGCCAGGCGCGGAGCTTCATGAGGTGCAGCACCGCCTGGGACAGCAGCGACCGCACGGACTCCGTCTCGCTCCGCCCCAAGCTCTCGATCTCCTCGATGACGTTGTCCCAGTCGAGATCGTTCACCCGCTCGCCCGCGCGCAGCCGGCGCAGCCGCTCCGCCTGCTGATCGGACCAGGTGACGATGTCCTTCATGTAGAGGTCGTCAGGCATCGCAGCCTCCTCGCCTCCCATATAGCGCGCCACGGCCGCCGGCGCACCCGAGGCGGGTGATCAGGCCGGCGGGAACAGCGCGGCTTCGAGGTCCTCGAGCGTGAAGTCGCGGCGCGCGACGGCGTCGAGCGGAATCGAACCGTTCGTCGGCACCCGTTCAGCTGGCTCGACGAAGCGGCGGTAAGGAATCCGATCCAGCGCATCTGCATGCACGCGGCCGAGGTCGAGCAGCCTCGCCATGGACGGCCGGTAGCTGCCCCGCGCCTGCTTCAAGAAATCGTCGGCGTCGGCAAGCCACTTCCGCATCGCCGAACTGCGGGGCCACGCGCGCCGCTTCATCAGGTGCAGCGCCGCTTGCAGCAGCAAGGACTCGACGGCCGAAACCTCGCTCCGCCCCAACGTTTCGATCTCCTCGATGATGTTGTCCCAGTCGAGGTCGTTGACGCGCTCGCCCGCGCGCAGCCGGCGCAGCCGCTCCGCCTGCTGATCGGACCAGGTGACGATGTCCTTCATGTAGAGGTCATCAGGCATCGCGGCCTCCTCTCGACCCAGCATAACGCGCCACGCGCCTCAGCGCACCCGAAGCTCCGCCCGCGCCGCGGCGCCGTCGGCGTCCAGCACGGTGATGCGGTAGAAGCCCGGACCGGGCGGGGTCCAGGCGGCGTCGCGGCGGGCGCGTTCGGCGTCCAGCTTCGCGCCGTTCACCAGGAAGGTCAGCGGCCGACGGCCGCCGGACGCACGGATCGTCACGTTGCCACCCTCCGCCAAGATCGCGCCCGGCATCGGGAACAGCAGGCGCAGCCGGTCGGCGGCCTCGGCGAGCGGCGCGGGCGCCGCGCGCACCGGCAGCGGCTCGCGCGGCGCGCCGGGCAGCAGCGCGAAGCTCCGCGCCAGCACCGGCAGCGCCAGGCTCCGCCCTGTCGCGCCCGGGATCGGCGTGCCGTCCGGCCGCCCGATCCACACGCCGACGACGTGCCGCGCATCGAGCCCGAAGGCCCAGGCGTCGCGCCCGCCCCAGCTCGTCCCGGTCTTCCACGCGATGCCGGCCGGACCGCCGGCGGGGAAGGGCTGCACGAGCAGCCCCGCGACCTGCGCCGCGGCGCGCGCCGCGATCACCTCAGCCGGATCGCCCGCGATGCCGGGCCGCGCGACGAGCGGCGCGGCACGTCCACCGTCACCGAGCGACGCATACAGCGCCGTCATTCCCCGCAGCGTCATCCCCGCGCCGCCGAGCGCCAGCGGCAGCGACGGTTCCGCGCCGGCCGGCAGCCGCGGCGCTGCGCCGGCCGCCTTCAGCACCGTCGCGAAACGCAGCGGCCCCACCTCGTTCAGCAGCGCGACGGCCGGCAGGTTGAGCGATTGCCGCAGCGCATCGGCGGCGGTGATGCGGCCCGCGAAGCCGCGATCGAAATTCTCCGGCGCATAGGCGCCGAAGCGCAGCGGCAGGTCGGACAGCACGCTCTCCGGCCGCGCGATCCCGTGCTCGAAGGCCAGCGCGTAGATGAAGGGCTTCAGCGCGGAACCGGGCGAGCGCACCGCGCGGGTCAGGTCCAGCATGCCCGCCCGCGCGGGGTCGCCGAAGGCACCACCGCTGATCGCCCGGATCTCGCGCGTCGCGACATCCGCGACGATCAGCGCAGCCGCGGCGCGGTCCGGCAGGTCGCGCGTGGTCTCGGCGGCCAGGCGCTCCACCGCGCGTTGCAGGTTGCGATCCAGCGTCGTCGCGATCCGCGCACCGGGCGATGCGCCGCGCGCCAGCTCCCGCGAGAGATGCGGGGCTAGCCGCGGCATCGGCTGGCGCCGCGTCGGCACGCCGGCTGCCAGCGCCGCCTCGCGCTCCGCCTCGTTCACGCCGCCCGCGCCGGCCGCGCGCGCCAGCAGCACAGCATCGCGCGCACGGCGCGCCGCTTCGGGCCGGCGATCCGGCCGCGACGCCTCCGGCCGCCGGGCGAGCGCGATCAGCAGCGCGGCCTCCGCCGCATCCAGCGCGGCCGGCTCCCGCCCGAACCAGGCGAGCGATCCGGCGCGCAGCCCTTCCAGGTTGCCGCCCTGCGGCGCGAGCGTCAGCCAGATGCCGATGATCCCGTCCTTCCCGAAGCGCGCTTCCAGTTGCAGCGCACGCGCGATCTCGATCAGCTTCGACCGCAGCGTCCGCGGCCGCGGCTCCAGCAGCCGCGCCGCCTGCATCGTGAGCGTCGAGCCGCCGGAGACGACGCGCCCGGCCCGCGCCCATTGCCAGGCGGCGCGCGCGAGTGCGGAGGGATCAACGCCCCGGTGCCAGTGGAAGCGCCGATCCTCCGCGGCGAGCAGCATGGCGAGGAGATGCGGCGGCACGTCGGCCGCCGTCGTGCGCAGCCGCCAGATGCCCGTCGCGGCGGACAGCACCGAGAGCGTACGTCCGTCGCGGTCCGCCACCTCCACCGAAGCGGCGTGCAGGCGCGAGAGGTTGGGCGGGAAGAGGCGATCGAGGCCGACAATGCCCGCGACAGCGAGGCAGAGGACGGCGGCGCCGCCGAACGCGCGTCGCCCCCATCTCGAGAAGAACCGCCTCTCTTCCCCCTCTCCCCCCGACGGGGGGAGAGGGCGGGGTGAGGGGGGCGCGCGCAGCGCAAGAAGCGAAGCGCCGCCCCATAACCACTTCACCGCCGCGGCGCGGGCGCAGGCACCGGCGGCACCGGCACCGGATCATCCGGCCCCAGCACCGTGACCCGCCCGGTGTTCTGCCGCGCATAGACGCCCGGCCGGTACATGTCCTGCGCCTCCATCCCCGGAAGCTCGAACCGCCCCGGCGTCACGGCACGCACGCGCACCGCCAGCCGCGCGAGCGGATCGCCCGGCGTCAGCGTCACCGCCGCCGAATACCGCTCGTCCCGCGCCGCCAGCGCATCCGCCTCCGTCAGCACGCCGAGCCACGGCATGCCCGCCACCTCGCCCGAAGGCAGCCGTCCGGTGATCTCCCACCCCGCCGGCAGCCCCTGCAGCACCATCGCCTGATGCGTCTCGCCCGTCGTCGCGCGCGCTTCCAGCAGCAGCACGAAATTCGTGCCCGCCCGCAGCGCATCGAGGTTCAGCGGCTGCCCATCCGTCGCGAAGAAGCGCCGCGCCACGCGCATCCCCTGCGACGCCGCCGGCAGCGGAGAGGTCGGCACGCCCGCCACCGACACGGCCTGCACCACCGGCGCATCGCCCCGGTTCCGCGCCTGCCCCGCCGCGGTGAGCGCGGCGGCGACGACCGGCGCCGTCGGCAGGTCGCGCCCGTCGAGCGTCACGCGCACCGGCCGCCCGTCGCGCCCCAGCACGCTCGCCGCCGCGATCGCCCAGGCCTGCTCCTGCGTCGTCGTGCTCGCCGGCGTCAGATCCGCGCCGGGCAGCCGCCCTAGCAGCGCCGGCAGCCGGTCCTGCGCCACCCCGCTCTCCTTCAGCAGCACCGCGATCGCCAGCAGGTCGCGCGCCGCGCTGCCGAAATCGTGCAGCCAGAAATTCCGCGAGGTCGCACCCAGCGCAGCCGCGAAGATCGCCTCCGCCCGCGCGCGGTCCCCCGCACGCGCGAAGGCACTGGCGAGCTGCGCCTTCGCGAGCGGCGTCGGCAGCGCGTCCAGGTTCTCGGCGAGCCGGCGCGCCGCCCCCAGCCGGTTGCGGCCGGCCAGCGCCAGCACATGGACCCGATAGGCCGCCTCGGCGAGCTGTTCCGGCCGGTCGCCGCTCCGCTCGATCGCCTCGTCCTCCGCCCGCAGCGCGTCGTTCAGCGCGCTTTCGGGCACCGTCGCACCCGCCGCGCGCGCCCGCAGCAGCGCCTCCGTCGCATACAGGCTCGCCCAGTTCTGGATGCTCCCCTCCGCGCTCCAGAAGCCGAAGCGCCCGTCAAAGCGCTGGCGGTCGAGGATCGAGGTGATCGCGCCGCCCAGCGCCGCCTGATCCTCCTGCGCCAGGTCGGCGTTCAGCGGCGCGAAGCTCAGCGCGAGCGCGCGCGACGAGGCCTGTTCCAGGCAATCCAGCGGAAACCGCTTCAGCGCCGCCAGCAACGCGCCGGGGTCGTAGCGCACCGGCGCGCCCCAGGTCGCGCGCGCCGCCCAGGTGCCGGGGATGAAGCGCTCCGCCGGCAGCGGCACCGCCGCCGTCGCCCCCGGCGCCAGCGTGCCCATTGCGACCTCGGTCACTGGCGGGCGGGAGGAGCGCACGGTGATCCGCGCCTCGCGTTCCGTGCTGAAGCCGTTCGGCCCGGTGACGGCGAGCCGCAGCACGCCCTCTCCCGCGACGGTCGCGCGCAGCGCGGTCGCCGGCGTCGCACGTGCCCCCGTCGCGAGCGCCTGCCCAAGCTTCGCCGGACCGGCCAGCTCGATCGCGCCGCTCGCCGTCAGCGTGGCGACGACCTCGCCCGCCGGCAGCTCGATGTTGTGCAGGGTCACGGGCAGCCGTGCCTCGTCCCCGGGTGCCAGGAAGCGCGGCAGCAGCACTTCCGCCACCATCGCCTCCCGCACCGTCATCGGCCGCGACGCCGCGCCAATCCGCGCGCCCTCCCACGCCACGGCCATCAGCCGCAGCTCGCCCGCGAAATCCGGCAGGTCGAGCGGCACGCGCGCCACGCCGTCCGGCCCGACCTCCACGATGCCGCTGAACAGCGCGACCAGGCGCTGCGGGATGTCGAGCATCGCCGCCGAATCCAGCCCGTCGCCGCCCTGCCGCAGCACCGCCGCGTCGTCGTTCGTCGGCTGGATCAGCCGACCGTAGTCGTCGCGGATATCCAGCCCCAGCCGCCGCCGCGCGAGGAAGTGCTCCACCGGATCGGGCGAGCGGAAATTCGTGATGCGCAGGATGCCCTCGTCCACCGCCGCCAGCGTCAGCCGCGCCGTCCCTCCGGTCGCGCCCGCCAGCCGCACCGGCACCTCCACGCGCGTCCGCGGGCGCACCAGGTCCGGCGTCTCGATCGCCACCTCCATCCGCCGCGCCGCCGGGTCCAGCCCGATCCACGCCAGTCCCAGCGCGCGCCCCGGCCGCCCGGCCGGCGACTGCCCGGGCCGGAACACGGTGACGGCGACATGCGCGCCCGGCCCCCAGGCCGCGTCCACCGGGATCTCCACGTCGGTGCCGGCCTCGGCGACCTCGACCTCGCGCAGCGAGAGCAGCCGGTCCGTCAGCACCGCCACGCTCGCGCGCCCCGCGAAGGGCGGCGTGATGCGGACCCGTGCCGTCTCCCCCGCGCGATATCCGCGCCGCTCGGTCGCCAGGTCCACGCGGTCCGGCACCTCCGGCGCCTCCGCGCCCGCCCAGCCCGAGCGGAAGCGGTAGGACGCGATGGCCAGCCCGCCAGCGGGGCCGGAGATCTCCGTCACCTCGATCCGATAGCGCCCGAAGGGCAGGGACCGCGCGAAGCGGCCGGGCTGCCCGGGCGTCACGCGCAGGTCGGTGCTGTCCACCGGCTCGTCGCGCCACACCGTCTCGAAGCGCGCGACGCGCTCCCGCAGCACGATCCGCCAATCCGGCCGCTCCCGCACCAGGCGCAGGCGGAGGTTCGCCGCGATCGCCTGCCCGTCCGGGCTGATCGCCGCGACCTCGAAGGCCGCCTCCGCATTCGCATCCACCGCGTCCCCCTGGAACGCCGGCCGGATCGCCAGCAGTGTGCCGCGCGCGCGCACCGGCACCGTGAAGCGCGCCCCACTCGCCCGCCCGCCCGGCTCCTCCATCAGCACGGAGACATCGGCGCGCACCGGCCGCGTCGTATCCGGCGCGACCGGCAGGTTCAGCGTGAGCGTCGAGCGCCCCTGTGCATCCGTCTCCGCGATCTCGAAGGTCTGGAGGTCCGGCGTGAAACTCTCATCCGCCAGCCCGAACCGCCAGCCGCGCCAGGCCTCGAAGGGCTCGGGATCAACCGACAGCCGCAGCTCCGCCGTCCCGGTCAGCCCCGCCCCCGGCGCGCCGTAGAGGAAGCGCGCCGTGACCGGCACTTCCAGCGGCCGCCCGCCGACCAGCGGCCCGGGCACCGGGCCGGCGGTCACCTCCAGCCGCTCCGGCACGAAGGCGTCCACGCGGAAGGTCGTGCTCCCGATCGGCGGCGCATGCGGATCGGCCAGCACCTCCACGGTCCAGGCGCCGACCGCCGCGCCGGCCGAGAGCGCGACCGGCACGCTGAACGCCGCCCCGCCCGGCCGGTCCGGCACGCCCTGCCAGAACACCTGCCCGTTCGGCCGGACCACGCGCAGCCGCGCCGGGATATCCGCCGGCTGCCCGCCCGCGTCCCGCAGCAGCGCGGAAACCTGCACCGTCTCGCCGGGCCGGTAGATGCCGCGGTCCAGCCAGACGAAGGCATCGAGCGGCCCCGGATGCGGCCGCCCCGCCGCCCCCCGGTCCGACAGGTCGAAGGCCGCCGTCTCCAGGTCCAGCGCCGCGAAATCCTCGTTCAGGAAGGCGTGCAGCGCGATCGGCGCCAGGCCGCCCTCGCCGCGGAACAGCGCCGGGTTGAACCGCACCAGCCCGTCCGCGCCGGTCGTCGCCTCCGCCAGGATGTCGTTGTTGCGCGCCAGCAGCGCGACGCGCACGCCCGCGCGCGGCGCCGCATCCGAGAAGGCCCGCACCTGCGCCGCCACCCCGCCAGGGCCCCGCCAGGCGGTGATGCCGAGGTCGGTGGCCAGCACCGCGACCGCCGCCTGCGCATCGTAGCGGCCGCGCGCGCCGTCGCCGGGCTGCGCGAGCAGCAGGTACATCCCCGGCCCCGCATTCAGCAGCGCGTCGGGCAGCGGCAGCGCGTGGCGCACCAGGCGGTTCGCCTCGCCGGCCGGCAGCTCCACGCGCCCCTCCCACACCAGGCGCCCGGTCTGCTCCTCGGCGTTGCTCGCCAGCCAGCTCTCCAGCTGCTCGCCCGGCCGCCAGTCGCGCGTCAGCGTGACCAGGTTGCGCTCCGTCACGCGCGTCACCCGCAGCGTCATCTGCGAGATGTTCACCGTCGCCACCGTCAGCCGCGGCGCCTGGCCGCGCGGCAGGATGAAGGCGCGGCTGTCGAAGACGACCCGCGGCGCGCGGTTCGGCATCGCCACGTTCACCGGCGTGTCGCGCACCACCCGCAACCCGTCCTCGCCGGGCATCCCCGCGCGCAGGATCAGCCGCGTCGTGCGCCCCCAGGGCAGGCCGGCGACGCAGAGCTGATCGCCCTCCTTCGTCACCGCCATGCCCGGCACCGCCGGCTCCGCGCGCACCCAGTCGCCCGGCTGCCAATCCGTCCGCCGCGCGGGTGCGGAGGTGAAGGCGAGGCAGGCGCGCGCCGGCTCCGCGTCGGGCTCGGCGCGGAAGCTCCGCACCAGCAGCCCCGCGGCGCGGCGCGCATTGGCCAGCGCCTCGCGGTGCTTCGCGTCATCCGGCGCACGCTGCGTCACGCCCTCCAGCGCGACGATCTGCCACATCGGCTGGTCGAGCCGCCGCAGCGCCTCCGCCATCACCAGCAGCGACGGGATTTCTGCCGCCCCCGACGGCACCATCATGTAGGCGCGCCACCCGGCCTGGAGCGCACGCATCGCTTCCGGCGGCGTGCGGCGGAGCTGCGCATCCGCGAGCGCCAGCCAAGTATCCGCGGTTGCCTGCCCGGCGGCGATCCGGTCCTCCCACGCCGTCGCCGCGGCGGCCCAGTCGTTGCGCGCCTGCGCCGCCCGCGCCCGCTGTTCCGCCTGCGCCCGGCCTTGCGGCGTGCCGCCCGCCGGGTTGCGCCGGGTCAGCGAGGATTCATACGCACTGGCGTCGTTCTCCAGCCCCGGAATCTCGAAGGATTGCGCCAGCGCAGTGCCGGCAAGCGTGAGCAGGACGAGCAGCAGCGACAGCACGCGGCGGATCATGGCAGTCTCCCCAATCGTGCGAGCATGGCACGCATTTCGGCGCCGTGCATGGTATCGAACGGCGCGACGCCTGATCCATTTTCTGTCGTTCCCGCGAAAGCGAGGCCTCTGCGAAACGGCGGCTGTCGTGTGGTGATGGGTGTGGATGGGGGCTGATCGGCGGAGGTCGAGCGGTCTGGTGGTGGTGTTTGGGGTGCTGGCGGGTGGGCTGAGGGGCGCTCAGGCC
>Ga0209909_100213_pt1 | contig 75258 bp, 68 predicted proteins | sample FECB22metaG_FD_188302 | JGI IMG/M metagenome (GOLD analysis project Ga0209909, IMG submission 188302) | Cyanobacterial communities from the Joint Genome Institute, California, USA - FECB-22 (SPAdes) (version 3) | ecosystem: Environmental > Aquatic > Thermal springs > Hot (42-90C) > Microbial mats...
TACAGCCTCGGCGCCGCCGGACAGACCGGCGCGGCGGGCGTGGCCTCGGGTCTCAGCGGCGTCGCACGCGCCGCAGGCGGCGCGGTAAGCTCGCCCCTTCGTCGCGCCGCATCGCGGACCGCCGACAGCATGCGGTCTAGCTTCTCGGAAGGCGCCAAGGCCGCGTTCGAGGCCACCGGCGGCACGTCGACCATGGGTTCGATCGGCGGGAGTGCGGCCGAAGCTGCGCCGTCTCCAGCTGCTGACGGGCCGCCGGCCTGGGCCCGCCGCATGAAACGCTCCCAAGCATTGAGCCACGGCGTGACTGCGGCCGCGCACGCCGTGCGCAGCGGCGACAGTCATGGCGGCGGCTCCTCCATCAACCTCTCCGAAAGCGACCGCTGATGTTCAAACGACCTTCCACTCACTACGGCAAGACTGCCGAACCGGAGACGCCTTACCAGCGCGCCGCCCAGGTCTGGGACGAGCGCATCGGCTCAGCCCGCGTCCAGGCGAAGAATTGGCGCTTCATGGCCTTCGGATCGCTGATCCTCTCGGCCGGCTTCGCGGCCGCGCTCGTCTGGCAATCGGCGCGTGGGACGATCGTGCCCTGGGTGGTGCAGGTCGACAGGATCGGCCAGGCGCAAGCCGTCGCACCCGCGGTCGCCGACTATCGCCCGACCGATCCGCAGATCGCGTTCCATCTCGCGCGATTCATCGAGCAGGTGCGCTCCATCCCCGCTGACCCGATCATCGTTCGCCAGAATTGGCTCCGCGCCTACGACTTCACGACCGATCGCGGCGCGATGGCGCTCAACGACTATGCGCGCTCGAACGACCCCTTCACCAAGGTCGGGCGGCAGCAGATCGCGGTCGATGTCTCAAGCGTGATCCGCGCTTCGCCGGACAGCTTTCGCGTCGCCTGGACCGAGCGCCGCTACGAGAATGGCCAGCTAGCCGAGACGAGCCGCTGGACCGCCATCCTCACCATCGTCGTGCAGGTCCCCCGCAACGCCGATCGGCTGCGAGCGAACCCGCTCGGCATCTATGTCAACGCCATCAACTGGTCACGGGAGCTTGGGCAATGAAGCCGTCTTTCCGTAAAGCCGGAAACCCGGCTTCTCGCACTTCCACACTTGCGGCTCTGCTGCTTTCAGCGACGGCGCTCGCCGGCTGCGCCACCACGCAGGCACCGCCCGAGATCTCCTATGATGATGCGGCGCCGGCCGTGCAGACGGCCGAACCGCCAGCACCGGTGCAGGTGGTGGAGCTTCCGCGTCCGCTGCCGCTTCCGGGACAGATGAAGCCCGTCGAGCCATCGCGCCGAACCCCGGAGCCCGCCGATCCGACGGCACGTGTCAACCAGGCCAATGCCGCTGCGCGTGTGCAGCCGGTTCGCGACGGCTTCATCAACGCCATGCAGGTCTATCCGTACACGAGCGGTGCACTCTATCAGGTCTACACCGCGGTCGGTCAGATCACCGACATCGCGCTGCAGCCCGGCGAGCAGCTCGTCGGCTCCGGCCCGGTCGCCGCCGGCGACACGGTGCGCTGGATCATCGGCGACACGCTAAGTGGGTCGGGCGCGACGCAGCAGGTCCACATCTTGGTGAAGCCGACCCGCGCGGAGCTGATGACCAACCTGATCATCAACACCAATCTACGCACCTACCACATGGAGCTGCGCTCGACCGAGCGTACCTACATGGCGTCTGTCTCGTGGCAGTACCCGCAGGATCAGCTCATCGCCTTGCGCCGGCAAAATGCGCAGGCCGAAGCTGCGCGGCCCGTCGCCACCGGCGTCGACCTGGCCAACATCCACTTCCGCTACGCCATCGAGGGCGACCGTGCGCCCTGGCGGCCGCTACGAGCCTATGACGACGGCCGGCAGGTCTTCATCGAATTCCCGCGCGGCATTGGCCAAGGGGAAATGCCGCCGCTCTTCGTGGTCGGCCCCGAGGGCAACACCTCCGAACTCGTCAACTACCGCGTCCGCGGTAATTACATGGTCGTCGACCGTCTCTTCGCAGCCGCCGAGCTGCGCTTCGGCGCCGGCGACCGCCAGAAGCGCGTGCGGATCGTGCGTACCGACGGGAGGCCGACATCGTGAGCGAGCCTGAACCCCGGAAAGGGGACGAAGACGCGCCGCTCCTGGGCCCGGCCGGCGATGCGGCCGCCCCCATGCGGCTCCGCGGCGAAGCGCCACGCGTCACGCGGCTCTCGCGCAAGGTGCTCGCCGGCGTCGGTCTCGTGGCGAGCGTCGGCATCGGCGGCGCGCTGATCTACGCGCTTCAGACGCGGGATGGTGGCAAGGCCGCCGAGGAGCTCTACTCGACCGAGAACCGGTCGACAGCCGATGGCTTGGCCGGGCTGCCGCGCGATTACAGCGGCGTTCCTCAGCTCGGGCCGCCACTGCCCGGCGACCTCGGCCGTCCAATCCTGGGCGCACAGAATCGCGGCCAGCCGGTGCCCGCCGGCGTGGCGCAACCCAACCCCGGCCTCAGCGCCGAGGAACAGCGCCGCCTGCAGGAGATCGAGACCGCGCGCACCAGCAGGCTCTTCGCCGGCACGGAGAGCCGGCAGACCGGGCCGTCCAGCCCCGGAACGGCTGCGATCGCGCCGCCCCCGGCGCCCGATCTTACCAGCCTCGGACTCGCGCCGCCCCCCGCGACACCGACGGCTCAAGAGCGGCAGCTCGCCTTCCTCAATGCAGCCACCGATCGGCGCACCGTCGCACCGGACCGTGTCGCCGCTCCGGCGTCACCGAACGTCCTCCAGGCCGGGGCCGTGATCTCGGCTGCTCTCATCACCGGCATCCGCTCCGACCTTCCCGGGCAAATCACCGCACAGGTCACGGAGAACATCTATGACAGCCCGACCGGTCGGATTCTTCTTGTGCCCCAAGGCACCCGCATCATCGGCCAGTACGACAACAATGTTCAGTTCGGGCAAAGCCGCGTGCTGCTGGTCTGGAACCGGCTGATCTTCCCCAATGGCCGCTCGATCGTACTCGAGCGCCAGCCCGGCGCAGACTCCGAAGGCTATGCCGGCCTTCAGGACGGCGTCGACTATCACTGGTGGGATCTGGCCAAAGCGGCGGGTCTCTCCACGCTGCTAAGCATCGGGGCCGAGCTCGCCACGAACGACGACGACCGTCTCATCCAGGCAATCCGCAACGGCGGGCAAGACACCATCAACGATGCGGGCCAGCAGATCGTTCGTCGTCAGTTGAACGTCGCGCCGACGCTGACGATCCGTCCGGGATTTCCGGTCCGCGTCATCGTCACGCGAGACCTCGTCCTCGAACCCTACGGAGGCTGACCGATGGCGAAGCTCAAACTTGGCGCACTCGACGACAACAAGCCGGTCAAGGTTACGCTCGAATTGTCAGCGGCCGTCCACCGCGACCTGGTCGCCTATGCCGAGGTGCTCGCGAGGGAGACGGGGCGATCCGTTGGCGATCCCTCGAAGCTGATTTCCCCGATGATCGAGCGTTTCATGGCGACAGATCGGGGCTTCGCCAAGGCGCGCCGAGAAGATCGTCAGCCCGCTACGTCAGGTGGGACGCCGCGGCAGTAGACGTCGATGCGGCCGCGAGGGTGGGTTTCGATCGCTTGGACATGGTTCTGGCGAGGCTGAGCAATCGCCTCATGGCCGGATTGTCGTTCTGTGGCGACCATATTGCGCAGAACGGCAGGATCTCCTCGGACAGCGTCCGGTAGACCACGCCGGGAAAGCCCGTTGCCGTCGTCGCCTCGCTTGTGAGGGTAAGACCTTGTCCCATCGCCACGAGATGCATCAGATTGTCTCTGCCCACCCGGTGACGCTCAACGCTAGGATGACGGCCCAGGTCGGCCAGATGCTTGATCAGGTAGTCGTGGATTTCGGGACCGGGGTCGGTCTCACTGATGATGAAGTGCCTGTCTGCGAGATCAGCCCACAAGATCTCGGCCCGTGATGCCAGTTCGTGATCACTCGGCAGCGCGACGTAGACGCGTTCATCCCACAGATGCGCCACATCGCAACCGTCAGCGACCGGCTGGCCTGTCAGAAAGGCTATGTCGAGGTGATGCCTCTGAACGGAGATGATGTGGCCCGCTGGCCCGCCCTCGATGAGATCGGGACGAACGCCAGGATTCGCTCCGACGTAGGTGCGGAGCAGGTCCGAGACGAAGCCTGAAGCGAGCGAAGAAAATATCCCGATACGGACGACGCCCGCTTCACCTCGCCCGCAAGAACCCGCGTCGATGGCTGCGTGGCCAATCTGGTTCAGCGCCCGGCGGGCGCGCACGAGGAATCGTTCGCCGGCATGAGTGAGATGGACGCCGCCATGGTGACGGATAAAGAGTGCGGCGCCGATCTCATCTTCCAAATCTCGAATACGACGGCTTATGGCAGATTCTTGGATGTTGAGCGCCTTGGCCGCACGTCGGAAACTGCCGAATTCGGCGGCAGCAACAACATAGCGGAGATGACGCAGTTCGATCGTCAGGCGACGGCCTCCCTGATGAACAGCCCTCTATCTCTCGGGGTCACGTTGACGTCAGACCCGCCGCTGACCTCAGCGAATGTAGCGGGGCCGACCACATCTTTGACTTTCGCGCGCCCAAGACCTCGACGCTTAGGCGCGGACCGGTCGCCCTTGCCGAAGATCGCCGCGAGCGTCCCGGATGATCGACCACGACGACTGCAAGAACAGGCCGGCGATCACGACAGCAACCACCAGGTCAGGCCAACGCGTCCCCGTCCAGGCCACCAGCCCAGCCGCAATGATGACGGCCACATTGCCGATCGCGTCGTTGCGCGAGAACAGCCAGACGGCCCGCACATTGGCGTCGCCTGTCCGGTGCGGGATCAGCACAAAGGCGGCAGCCAGGTTCACGACGAGAGCGATTGCGCCGAACAGACCCATAATTTCGGCTTCGGGCTGGTTCAGCACAAGGACCCGGTAGACCGTGTTGGCAAGCACACCGAAGCCGAGCGCCCCGAGAAAAATCCCCTGGATGAGAGCGGAGCGCGCACGCCAGACGAGGCTCCATCCGATCGCGAGCAACCCCATGAATGTGATCGAGCCGTCGCCCAGGAAGTCGAGCGCATCAGCCTTCAGCGCCTGCGAATCCCCGATAAATCCGGCCACGATCTCCACGAGGCCGTAGCCCACATTCAGCAGCACCACGATCCAGAGCGCACGTCGGTAGGCGGGCGTTATGTGACTGAGGTCCTTCGGGAGGTCGTCCGCGTCGCCGCCTGCTGCCGCCGTATCCCCTTTCGGTTCCAGGCGGGCCAGTTGGTAGCCGAGGCCTGTTACCGCCTGCTCGACCTCCGGCAGCCGCTCGGCCGAGTCATCCACCTGCAGTGTCATGATTTGCGACGCGATCGAGACCTTGACCTCTTTGACACCGGCGATCTTGCCGGCGGTGCTCTCGATCTTCGCGGCGCAGGAGGCGCAATCCATGCCGGTGACGTAATAGCGGGCGGTTTCAGGTCCACCGACGATGGTCGCGGCTGTCATTTCAATGCTTTCCTTCGTTGACTCTCAGTCGTTTTACATCCTGTAGCCACTACAGAATCAAGCTCTCAAGAGGCTGCGCCCAAGCCAGTCATTTCAGGCGGCAGCTCTTTTCGCTCGCCCGACTTCAACGCCCTGATAGGATCAGCATGGCAGCGAGGACCTGGGCAAAGGCGACCGGGGCGCCGGTCACCGCCATTCCGAAAGCGCGAGCGATCGGGCCTCTCGCATAGCCGACAGCAAAAGTCGCTCGGCCGACGAGAAAGAGCAGGACGAGAAGCGGGATCAAGACCATTTCGTCCTCGCGCAGCACCGTGGCGAGTATCAAATGCGCGCTCGAAGCAAGCACGGTCTGCTCGAGCGTATTCTGCAGGTTTGCGGAGCGCACGGCGAGGGCTGGACTTGGCTCGCCGTAGGCCGAGCCATGGCGATCTGCCGGAGTCCAGAAGCGCTTTTGCGACACCGCTCCGACTGAGCCCGCCAGCCACATGAAAATGAGCAGGTCCCATTTGAGCGTGAAGGCGAGGCGGTCGGCCAGCGTCATGGGCGTTGCGACTCCGACAAGCTCGGGCCGCAACCACAAATGACCGCCGCCAAGCACTGCGGCACATAACAGCACGGCAAGCGCGCTTTGGCGGACGATCGATCTTTGCTCGCGGTCGAGTATCATGCCGATCTCCGGCCTCCTTAGTGCAGCGGAATGACTTCCCGGAATTTCCCGCCGCGACCCTGTTCCGGCGGTTTGCCACCGCGCTCGACGACGACGTTTTCAAGCCCGTGCTCGGCAAGCACCTTCCGCAGACCTGCTTCGGCCTCGCGCCAGGCGGTGTCCGCATTCGCCGTCGGCGCGATTTGCAGACGCAATTCAAGTCTTTCCGGCTCGGACTGCGCGATCTGAAAGAGCGTGACTCCGCGGACAGCCTCGACGGGCTGGCTCAGCGCCAGCGGGGGCAGCCGGACATCACCGCCCGCAGTCCGGAACGTGAGAACGTCCGCGGAGCGACCCTGCACCCGGATTGCGGGCAAAGGGTTGCCGCACGGGCACGGGTCCGGCCGCTGCAAGACGCTGTCGCCCAGATCGTAGCGCAGGATCGGCTGCACACGATTGGCCAGATTGCTGATCAGCACCTTGTGCGACTGCTCGCCTGGAGCGACCGGGCGATAGTCGGCGTCGACCGGCTCGAACGCCACCCAGTCGGCGTTCACGTGCAGCCAACCTTCGCGGCACACGGAACTGAGATACATACATTCCGATGCGGCATAGCTGTTGCCGACCTTGGCCTTGAACACGCGCGCAATTCGGCCGTATTCCTCCTGCGGCAGACCTTCGGCCGACAGGGCCAGCAGCACGGGATGGATGTCGAGCCGGCCGGCCTCTTGCTCGTCGGCGAGCATCGCGGCCATGCTGGCATAAGGCGCAAGCAGCGCCGGCTGGAAAGAGTTCAGGCGAGTGACGAGCTCTGTCATCGGCATGTGCGCCGAAAGCACCTCGACCTGTTTTCCCCGCCGCTCCTTCAGGCGTGCCGCGGCAACGGCCGACGCGAAATGGCCACCGGTCGCCATCACCATCGCCGTGCGCCCGCGGCGGGCGATAATCTTGAGGAAGTCGCTCGGGCTGAGCCAGTCACCAACCCAGCGAAGCATCATGGCGGTCACGACCGCCATCGTGCGAGCGTCGACCAGAAAGATCCCTCGGCGGCCGGTCGTGCCGGAGGTGGTCATCACGGTGTATTTTCCGAGGAACCACTCGCCGATCCGACTGGGATCGTCGACGAGCGCTTCTGCAGCCTCGAGCGTGACGGCGCGATCGGTGCACCATTCGTCGAAGCGCCCCATAAGCATCTTCTTGTCGGTAACTGGGAGCTGGTCGGCGCTTTCGACCCGATCCGGCAGACCACGATAAAGCTCGCCATAGTACGGAGAGTTGGCCCGGGCGTAGGCGACCATGTCGGCGAGACGAGCGCGCTGCCGTTGCGCGATTGCGCCCGCGCCCTTCTTTCGTGTGCGCCAGGCGTCCCAGATCAGGCCTATGGCATGCTCGGTCATATCGTTCTCGGTTCAGACACCTCCGGTCATTCTGCTGTCCTACTTGCTGTAGCCACTACAGATGCAAGATGTTTCTTAACTCGCACTAGCAGCGATCAGGCGTCGAGTTGCGAACATGCACATGCTCAGGGATGATGCCGTGTAGGCGCGAGCCATCGGCCACACGCCCCCCGTTATCCTCCTCCCCCATGGATCGACGCAGAACCTCACTTGGCCGGGAGCGGCATGCCGAGCGTGTCGACATCATCATATTCTCCGATCCGATGCCTTTTCCCGCGGCCGCGCAGCAGCAAGTGACTGATCGCCGGCAGAACGAAGAGCGTTAGGAGGGTCGAGACGACCAGCCCAGCGATCACCACTACGGCGAGCGGCTTTTGAACCTCCGCGCCGCGTCCAGTCGCGATCGCCATCGGGACAAAGCCGATGGCGGGCACAATCCCGGTGATCAACACCGCGCGGACCCGTTCCATCATGCCTTCGTGCACCGCCTGATCGACAGCTGTGCCCGCCTCGATCCGCGTGCGGATGCTGGTCATCACCACGAGCCCGTTGAGGACGGTGACGCCCGATAGGACGATGAATCCGACCGCCGCGGAAACCGAGAAGGGAAGTCCTGCGATCGCCAAGCCGAATACTCCGCCCGCCAGTCCGAGGGGAACCGCGGAATAGACCGCGATCGCGGGCGCGACGCCTCTCAGCGCCATGAACAATAAGCCGAAGATCAGCGCGAAAACCGCCGGGATCACAATCGAGAGCCGTCGGGTCGCAGCCTGCAAGTTCTCATACTGTCCGCCCCACTCGATGAATACGCCTGGCGGCAGATCCACTTGATCGGCAACACGCGTCCGCGCCTCCTCGACGAAGGTACCGAGATCGCTGCCGACTACATTCGCCTGGACGACCACGCGTCGCTGGCCGTTTTCGCGGCTGACCTGGTTGATGCCTTCCGAAAACCGAAAGCTCACCACCTCACGCAGTGGAATTGATCGCCGCGGCCCGCCAGCGGCGTCTTCCGGCAGCATCAGCGGCAGCGCGCCGACCGCCTCAAGATCGTCGCGCGTTGGATTGGCGAGGCGCACCACGATGTCGAACCGGCGATCGCCCTCGAACACGAGTCCAGCTTCGCGACCGCCGAGCGCCGCAGCAACGGCATCGGTAACATCCTCAACAGCAAGGCCGTAGCGCGCGATCGCGTCGCGGTTGAACTGCACCTCAAGCGTCGGGAAACCCGCAGTTTGCTCCGCCCGGACACCTTCCGCCCCTTCCACGGAGCCAAGCACCTGCGCGATCTGACGACCGATACGGCCGAGTACGTCGAGGTCCTCACCGAAGACCTTCACCGCAATGTCTCCCCGGGCGCCGGCGAGCAGTTCGTTAAAGCGCATTTGGATGGGCTGCGTCAGTTCGTAGGCGTTGCCGGTGAGTTGGCCCATCCGCTCCTCGACGCGCTCCATCACCTCCTGACGAGTCTCGACACCGTCGGGCCATTGATCCCGCGGCTTCAGGATGATGAAGGTGTCGGCCATGTTCGGCGGCATCGGGTCCGAGGCGACCTCAGCCGTGCCAGTCTTCGAGAAGACGTAGGCGACTTCAGGCAAGGTTGATAACACCTTCTCGACCTGAAGTTGCATCGCATTCGATTGGTCGAGCGAAGTCGAAGGAATCCTGATGGTGGTGGCGAGAAGGTCGCCCTCTTCGAGCTGGGGAATGAACTCCCGGCCGAGCGTAGCGAACACAAGGCCGGCGGCGACAAAGACCCCGATGCCGGCGCCGATCCAGGGCCATGGCCGCGCGATCACCCGCCGCAGCACCGGCTCGTAGCGCTCCTTGGTCCAGCAGATCACCTTCACCTCCTTCTCCGCGACCTTGCCGCGGATCAGGAGCGCCACCATCGCCGGGACGAACGTCAGCGAGAGGACGAACGCGCCCACGAGCGCGAGCATCACCGTGATCGCCATCGGCGTGAACATCTTCCCCTCGACGCCGGTGAAGGTGAGCAGCGGGGCAAACACGAGCAGGATGATGGCTTGGCCGTACAGCGTCGGGCGCACCATTTCCTTGGAGGCCTCGAAAACTTCGTGCAGCCGCTCCGGCAGGGTCAAAAGCCGACCTTCGTGGTGCTGGCGCTCGGCCAGCCTCCTCAGGCAGTTTTCGATGATGATGATCGAGCCATCGACGATCAAGCCGAAGTCGAGCGCGCCGAGGCTCATCAGGTTGCCTGACACGTCATAGCGATCCATTCCGATCGCCATCATTAGAAACGACAGCGGGATGACGAGTGCGGCGATGATCGCCGCTCGGATGTTGCCGAGCAGCCAAAACAGAGCGGCGATGACCAGCAGAGCGCCCTCGACCAGATTCTTTTCGACCGTGGCGATCGTCGCCTCAACGAGGGTGGAACGATTATAGACCGGTTGGACCTCGATCCCAGGCGGCAGCGACGGCGTGATCTCCACTAAGCGTTCTGCAGCGGCCTCCGCGACGATGCGACTGTTGCCGCCGGCAAGCATCAGCGCCGTGCCGACAACCACCTCGCGGCCGTTCATTGAAGCCGCGCCGGTGCGCAGTTCGCCGCCTACCGCGACGGTGGCGACGTCCCCGACTGTGACGGGAACCCCGTTCCTCGTCGCTACAGACGCGCGTGCGATTTCGTCGATCTGCCGGATGCGCGCATCCGCGCGCACCAAGAAGGCTTCGCCGCCCCGCTGGATGAAATTGGCGCCCACCGAGATGTTCGCTCGCTCCAAAGCGTCTGCGAGTTCCGAAAAGGAGATCCCGTAGGCGGCGAGCCGGCTCGCATCCGGCTGGACGAGAAACTGCTTTTCGTAGCCGCCGATCGAGTCGACACCGGCCACTCCCTCGACTGTCCGCATCTGCGGCCGGATCATCCAATCCTGCACCGTTCGCAGATAGGCGAGGCGCGACACCTCGTCGGTCAACCGCTCCCCACTCGGCGTTAAGTAGGAGCCGTCCGGCTGAAAGCCGGGACGACCGGCGACGCGCGGATTTCGGGCCGTCGCGTTCGGCGCAAAGCTGACCGACCACATGAAGATCTCGCCCAAGCCGGTGGACACCGGGCCCATCTCCGGCTCTACGCCCGTCGGCAGACTCTCGCTCGCCTGTCCGATCCGCTCGGAGACTTGCTGCCGCGCGAAATAGATATCGACATCCTCGTCGAAGACCGCCGTGACCTGGCTGAACCCGTTCCGCGAAATCGAGCGGGTATGGTCAAGGCCGGGGATTCCGGCGAGCGCCGTCTCGACCGGAAAGGTCACCAGGCGCTCCATGTCGAGCGGACCGAAGGCCGGCGCGACCGTGTTTACCTGGACCTGCTTGTTCGTGATGTCGGGAACTGCATCGATCGGCAGCCGGAACAACTGGTACGCGCCATAAGCAGCAACGGCGAGGGTAAGGAAGAGCACGGCCCAGCGGAACCGGATGGACGCGTCGAGGAGGCGGTCAATCATGGGAAGAATTCCTGCAGGGGAGCTGGGGCTGGGGACGCGTCATTCCTCGACCTCGCTCGCCTCGAGCTGAGACTTGAGGACGAAAGCCCCCCGGGTGACGACGGTCTGTCCGGGCCGAAGTCCCTCAACGATCTCCGCTCGACCCGACGCACGCCGCCCCACCGTGACCGGCACGGCCTGGAAACCGCCCTGGGCTTGAACAAAGACCGAGTCGCGTCCCTCCACCTGCTGGACCGCCTCTTCCGGGAGCACGATAGCAGCGCCAGCAGGACCGCCTCGGGGGATGATGCGGACCCGCACCGCCTGACCCTGCGTGAGCCCTGGCGGTGATCCTTGCGGCTGCAAGACGACAGTTGCGGTGCGGCTCTGGGGGTCCAGCGACGGCGTAGCCGAACGGACCACAGCCTCGACCGTCCCTCCGGACGGCAGTTCGATCACTGCCCGGTCCCCCGGCCGGATTCGCTGCGCTTCCGTCGCAGGCACGGCTGCGTCCACCTGCACGCGCCGGGGATCGGCCACGCGGAACAGCTCGGCGCCGGCCGATACATAAGCCCCCAGTTGCGTATTCACCGCCGTGATGCGACCGCTGATGGGACTGCGCACCGCAAGGTGTCGACCGTCGTTGGTCACGCCCGCGGCCTGAACAGCCGCCTGCGTCCGCTGCAGTTCCGCTTCGGCCTCCGCCCGGGCTGCCTCGGTCGCTTCCAGATCCTGCCGGGCGGTGATGCGAGCGTTGAACAGTCGGCGCTCGCGAGCCGCCGCAGCTCGCGCGGCTTGGGCCCTTGCCGCTGCTGCATTGCGCTCGGCAACGAAGGACGCGGCCTCGCGACTTTCCAGCAAGGCGACGGTCTCGCCCGCGCCGACCGGGTCGCCCAACCGCTTGTTCGCCCGGACCACCGCGCCATCAGCTCGCGCCGTCACGAGGGCTTGTCCCTGAGGCGGCGCCGCCACCGTCGCCTGGGCAATAACCTCGCCGGCCAGCGATCCGGGCTCGATCCGGGTCGTCTGTACACCGCTCGCGGCGAGCCGTGCCGGGCTCATCTCTACAAATCCAGGGCGGTTGTTGGCTTCGCTGCTTCCTTCTCCTTCCGTCTCGGCCTTTTCTTCTGCAGCCGGCTGACCGGGGGAAGGCGCAAACGCAGTGCGGCCGAGGATGACGCCGCCGGTGAGGAGCGCCAAGCCTGCGACCCCAATCAGAAGGCTTCTACGGTTCAGTCCATAAATCATGTTCAGAGTCCTCATTGGGCCGCCGAGCGCGTCAGCGTCGCCGCCGCGGTGGCGCGTGCCAGTCGCGCGTCGATGAGTTCAGACTGCACCGTGGCGAATGCCTCCTGAGCGTCGAGAAGTTCGAGGAGCGAGCTCCGGCCGGCCTGGTAGGAGAGTTCGGTCAATCGCAGCGCCTCGCGCGCTTCGGGCACGGCTGCGGTCTCGAGAGCGCGAACGCGCGCATCTGCTGCCGCAAGCGCCGTGCGCGCGTTCGCGATGGTGGCAGCCGCCTGCGCGAGGGCCGCTTCCCGCCTCGCTTCCGCTGCGCGAACGCCCGCACGCGCGGCGGCGATGTTGCCGCGGTTCCGATCAAAGAGCGGGAGAGGCACGGAGAAGCCCGCGACCAGAGCCTTGTCACCTGTTTCAGCGATGTGCCGAACACCGACGCCGACGGAGGGGTCGAGTCGCGCGGCCGCTCGCTCTTGCGCCACGCCAGCCTCCGCGGCGACGCGCTCAGCTTCGGCGAGCCGCACCTCAAGCGTTTCAGCCGGTTCGACACCGGCTCCGATCGCCAAGGCTTCGGCGTCGATAAGAGATGTGGAGACGACCGGGCCACCCAGAAGCACGCCGAGCGACTGTCGGGCAGCCAATTGCTCCGCTTCTGCCGCCCTCAGCGCCGCCTCGCTTTGCGCTAGCGCTGTGCGGGCCCGAAGCGCGCGCAAGGGCGGCTCGCGGCCAGCTGCAACCAACTCTTCAGAGATGCGCGCGAGTTCCGCCGCCCGCTGTTGATTTGCTTGGGCTAGCTCCAGTCGCGCATTCGTCGCGATTGCGGTCGCGAAGCTGGTCCGAACGTCCCTCGCCAAGTCGGCAAGCGCGAGCGACAGGCGCAGTTCCTGCGCGGAAAGCGCCGCCTCGGCAGCGGATACGCGTGCGCGACGGCGACCGCCCAGGTCGAGGCGCTGGTTCAGCGAGACGGTCGTTTCGATGCCCTCCGCCCCGCCGCCCGCCAAGTTCTCGACCTCGACGTTCAGCTCAGGATTCGGACGCACACGGGCTTGGCCCAACCTCGCCCGAGCCGCGTCAACCTCGGCCTGTGCCGCGACGATCGCTGGCGCACGAGCTGCAGCCTCCGCGACGGCAGCTTCGACCGTCAGCCTAGCCGGCAACGGCCCGGTCCGGGCGACGAACGGCGCGCGCGGACCGATTGCTCCGGGCGGTCCAACCACCGACGCTGCTGGCGTTTGTGGCGGCGCCGGCCGAGCGACTGGAGCCGTCACCGGTCCCCCCACTTGGCCGAACGCCGGCGTGGCGGCTATCAAAAAAATCGTAGCGCAAAACGCCACGCGTCCACTTCTCATCGACTTGCTCTCCTGACGGGTGCGCGGCTCGTCTTCGGGACGAGCGTTGACTCAGTGACCGCTGTCAGGCTCTGGGCGGACGCAACATTCGTCCGGCGTGGGCGCTCGGCTGTCGATCATCCTGCCGGATCGCAATGCTGACCGTTGCACGCTGCAGGCCGACGAACGCGCACGGCCTATCAGGCACACCGGTCCACATCGCTTGGCAGCGGGCGTGACATTGCGCTGTTTCCGTGTCTGCCTTCCCTGCCGCCCCGTCCTGCACGTCGACAGCGAAGTCCGCCGCGCTGAGAGCGGACTGATCAAGGCAGTCTTGCGGCGCAGCTGCGTCAGCAACACCCCCCCAAAGGAGCAGAGCGAAAGCGACAAAGACGATCAATCGCGAAATCGCAATCACCCATGACGCTCCCAGGTGGGGGCGCCGGGGCGAACGTCATTCGACATAGGTTCGAGGAAGGTCAATCCACTTGCTCGCGACTCTGATCGCGCCAACTATGCCTTCTGTAGCGGCTACAGGAGCAAGAGACTTTTTTCCTATGCCCTCCGTAGGTGGTTACGAGCACCGCCTTTCACCCATCTCTCGCCAGGCGGCGGGCCGTGCCGTCAATGACGAAACCGATCCCGGTCAGCGCGGCGATGATTCGGTCGAATGCATTTAACCCATGGCTCAGATGTGCATTCCCTGCCCAAGCAGCACGAGCGCCGCCTCCTTCAGCGACTCAGGCAAGGTCGGGTGGGCATGGGTGGTCAGGGCGAGGTCTTCGGACGCGCCGCCGAACTCCATGGCGAGCACGGCCTCATGGATAATCGTTCCCGCATCTGGCCCGATGATGTGCACACCGAGCAGCTGATCGGTCCGCGCGTCGGCGAGGATCTTCGTGAGACCCCGCGTGTCGCCGTTGCAGCGCGCCCGGCTGTTGGCCGTGAACGGGAAGGTGCCAGATTTGTAGGCGACGCCGGCCGCCTTCAGTTCCTCCTCGGTCTTGCCGACGCTTGCCACCTCGGGCGAGGTGTAGATGACTTCCGGCACCGTGTTGTAGTCGACGCTCGCATCGCGTCCTGCGATGCCTTCGACGCAGCGTACGCCATCGAGCGTGGTCTTGTGTGCGAGCATCGGCCCGGCAATCACGTCGCCGATCGCGTAGATGCCCGATGCAGCGGTCTTGAAGCCGGTCTCGACAGGGATTCTTCCCTTCTCGTCCAGCCTGATCCCGACCCGCTCAAGTCCGAGTCCGTCGGTGTAGGGCCGTCTGCCGACCGCCACGAGCACCACGTCAGCTGCCATCGTCTCGGTGTCGCCCCCCTTTGACGGCTCCAGGGAGACGAGCAGATCGTCCGTCCGCTTCTCGGCGCCCGTTACCTTCGTGCTGAAACGGAATTCGAGCCCTTGCTTCTCGAGCAGCCTGTGCAAATGCCGCGCGATCTCGCGGTCCATGTTAGGCACGATCCCGTCGAGAAACTCGACGACGGTCACCTTGGCGCCCAAGCGCCGCCACACAGAGCCGAGCTCCAGACCGATATAGCCCGCGCCGATCACCACCAGGTGCTCCGGCACTTTCTTCAGCGAGAGCGCGCCCATGTTGGAGATGATGCGATCCTCGTCGATCTCAATCCCCGGCAACCGCGCGACATCGGATCCGGTCGCGACGAGAATGGCCTTGCTCGCCGTCAAGGTCCTGGTCCCGCCTTCGCCGAGCTCGATCGCGAGCCGGTCCGGTGCTTCGAAGCGGGCGCTGCCCTTCACCCACTCGACCTTGTTCTTTCGGAGCAGCTGCTCGACGCCCTTGGTGAGGCCCGCAACAACCTCGTCCTTTCGCTTGATGAGCTGGCAGAGGTTGAGAGCGACGCCGCCGATCCCAATGCCATGCTCCTCGAGTCCTTCGCTCACGTCGGCGAAGAGCTCGGTCGAGTGGAGCAGCGCCTTGGAGGGGATGCACCCGACGTTGAGGCAGGTGCCTCCAAGCGTCGGCCGCCGTTCGACGCACGCGACGCTCATCCCAAGCTGAGAGGCACGGATGGCCGCCGGATAGCCTGCCGTGCCACCGCCGATCACGATGATGTCGAAGCTGTCGCTCATCACGTCTCCTCGTTCGCCTCGGCTGCCGGCCGATCACATCACGTCAGGCGCAGTGCGGCTGATGCGCTCACGGCCGAACGTGGTTCGTCACAAACCAATCCGCAGGCAGCGATAGCTTACCTACTTCCTGTATCCACTACAGAATCAACCCCTGATGAATCACCATCGGAGGCTGGTCCAAATGGGTGAATGCACGCGCCCCCGCGGAGCGCGTGCATTCGGTCGTGCATCTCCGAATTCAGCTTCGGGGGCCCCTACGTGCAGCGGGCGGTGCGGAATCGTTCCGCGGAGCGCATCGCACCATCACACCCGGCACCTTCCCGGCCGGGTGAGATGTATGGACACAGCGCCTCGCCCCGGCGTTCGCCGAGGTGCGAAGATCTCCTTGAGCGGTGGCACAGGCGCTCAGCGCCAACGCCGCCGCAGCCGTCCCAAAGACGGTCTTGGCGTATCGAATGATCATGATTGTCTCCGAAGTATTGGGCCGCACCCCGCTTTGGGGTCTCGCGCTCAGGTCCCTTGCGTCTTCGGAGGTCGGAAGGTCGGATATGCCGGATCTCCATGGAGAGCGCGGACGACGGTCGCACTCCACGTGTCCGGAACGATCGCCGGCGCGTTGACGCAGGCTGCGTCTGGAGGCTCGAATCCAATATGGCATGGGCATGTGAAGCAGTTGCGCCCGCCTGCCGCAGGACGCTCAGGCTGCTGGTCGCCTCGAATCGCGCGGTCCCCCCTCGCTTCAATCATCGCCTCTTGAGACGGCTTAGCCGCAGCCGGACAGGGCACGGTCGTAATGGCGAGACAGGCTATGACGATGAGCGACACCGCATGCATCCCGACACGCAACGGGACGATCGCGAGGCCCAGGAAGTAAGCCGCTCTCATGCTCACCAGAGCCACTCGCAACGGTGAGGCTTTAGCGTCATAGCAGAATCTCCAAGCTCATCATGCATCCTGTACTCGCTACAGGATCAAGCGGAATCGAAACGCTCACGATGCGCCGTGTCATCCTCCGCTGTCCGGCACGATTGGCTAAGCTTGCCCGCCGGACTCCGCAAAACCGTTCTCGGGTTCACACACCTCCAGTCGTTTGCTAAACCGATGACCTGTAGTCACTACAGATGATGATCACTATCGAAGTCATGGTCGATCTATGGGGCCGGAGCAGGCGGTGAGACCCGACGAGCCTGGTCAGTGTCCGCGCATCGACAAGTGATGAACATGAGATCGGCTGATGAGCTTCTATTCCATCTATCAGCAGGGCTTCGTCCGTGTCGCGGCCTGCACCCCGAAATGCGAAGTCGGCGACCCAAGCTACAATCTCGCCGAGACGTTGGCGCTGGCGCGAGATGGCGCGCGCCAAGGCGTCGCGCTGATGGTGTTCCCGGAACTAGGTCTTTCGGCTTACGCCATTGATGATCTTCTCGGGCAAGCGGCGCTCTTGCAGCGCGTGGAGCACGCGATCGAGGAGTTGGCGGCCGCAAGCCGCGAGCTGTCGCCAGTCCTTCTTGTCGGCGCGCCGCTGGAACGGGAAGGACGGCTCTACAACTGCGCCGTCGCCGTGCATCGCGGCCGCGTCCTGGGAGTGGTTCCCAAGGGTCACCTGCCGAACTACCGGGAGTTCTACGAAAAGCGCTGGTTCGCATCCGGGCGAGACTTGAAGAGCGCGGCGATCGAGATCGCCGGCCAGTCCGTTCCGTTCGGCATGGATCTGATCTTCGCGGCCGAGGACTTGGCAGGGTTCGTCTTCCACATTGAGCTGTGCGAGGACGTGTGGGGACCGGCTCCGCCCAGCGACTTCGCGGCCTTAGCCGGCGCCCTGATCCTGGCGAACCTTTCGGCCAGCAACATTACCGTTGGCAAGGCAGACACACGCCGACTGCTCTGCGCGACTCAATCGGCGAGATGCTGGGCCGCGTACATCTATTCCGCGGCCGGCCCGGGAGAATCGACGACAGACCTCGCTTGGGACGGCCAAGCCTGCATCTATGAACTAGGAACCCTCCTCGCCGAGACCGATCGGTTTCCGCAGGACTCGCAGATGGCCATCGCGGACGTCGATGTTGATACGCTCAGGCTGGAGCGCCTGCGCACTGGCACCTTCAACGAGGCGGCGATCGCGCAACACATGCCGGAAGGGCGATTTCGGCGGATCGCCTTTCGGTTCGAGCCGCCCATGGCCGATCTTGGGCTCTGCAGGATCGTCGCCCGCTTCCCCTACGCTCCGGCCGACCCGACACGCTTAGATCAGGACTGCTATGAAGCCTACAGCATCCAGGTGCAGGGGCTGATGAAACGTCTGCAGGCGACCGGCATCGCGCGCCTCTGCATCGGCGTCTCAGGCGGCCTGGACTCCACGCACGCCTTGATCGTGGCCGCCAAGGCGTTCGATCGGCTTGGCTGGCCCCGGTCCGACATCCTCGGCTTCACCATGCCTGGCTTCGCTACGGGCGAAGCCACCAAAGCAAATGCCTGGGCGCTGATGCGCAGTCTCGGCGTCACCGCCGAGGAGATCGACATCAAGCCACTGGCGCAGCAAATGCTGGCGGCTCTGCAGCATCCGTTCGCGCTAGGCGAACCGCTGTACGATGTGACGTTTGAGAATGTGCAGGCGGGCCTGCGCACCGACATCTTGTTCCGCGCGGCCAATCAGCGAGACGCGATGGTGCTTGGCACCGGCGATCTGTCGGAGATCGCGCTCGGCTGGTCGACGTACGGCGTTGGCGACCAAATGAGCCACTACAACGTCAACGCTTCGGTGCCGAAGACACTCATCCAGCATCTCATCCGCTGGGTGGCGCAGTCAGACGCCTTCGACGAAGAGACCAGCCGCACGTTGCTCTCGATCCTCGACACCGTGATCTCACCCGAGCTTGTGCCGGCGGATGCCGGCGGCGCATTGCAGAGCACGGAGGAGAAAATCGGGCCGTATGAGCTGCAGGATTTCACTCTGTTCTATTTGGCCCGTCATGGCCTGAAACCGTCGAAAATCGCTTTCCTGGCCTTCCACGCTTGGCGCGACGCCGCCACAGGCGCATGGCCGCCTCAATATCCACATGAGCGCCGCCGCGCCTATGACTTGGCGACAATCAAGTCCTGGATGGAGGTGTTTCTCTCTCGCTTCTTCGCGATCAGCCAGTTCAAGCGGTCGGCCTCGCCCAACGGACCCAAGGTCACCGCTGGCGGGTCGCTGTCGCCGCGAGGGGACTGGCGAGCGCCGTCGGACGGCAATGCCCGGCTATGGCTCGAGGAATTGCGTGCCAACACGCCAGCGGACTAAGCCAGGACCTTACCGGGAGCCGATCTGCCAAACCGCAGATCAGGCCCATGGCATGCCCGCAGTCAATCGTTCTGGGGTTCACATGCCCTTGGCTGCTCGTTATATCTGCATTCTGTAGCCGCTACAGAATTGGGCCGAGATGATAACGATCGGGACCTTGTCCAAACGCACCGGAGTCAACATTGAGACGATCCGTTACTATGAGCGGATCAAACTCATACCCGTGCCCTCACGCACTGAGAGTGGACGACGCCTTTACGGAGCAGAAGACATCCGGCGGCTGACATTTATCCGCCACGCCAGGGACCTCGGTTTCGACATCGCGGCCATCAAGACGATGCTCGCTCTGCAGGAAGTGCCCGACGCATCGTGCCAGCAGGTGACTCAGATCGCCACCGATCAGCTTGAAGCCGTCGAGAGCCGGATCCGCCGCCTGCTCGGGCTTAGGACTGAGCTCACTCGGATGATCAAGGAGTGCGACAACGGCAAAGTCGCGACTTGCCGGATCATCGAAGTTCTCGCTGACCCTCCCGGTCATTCGGACGGCCCATAATATCTCCGAGCACCAGGATCGCGACGCCGCAGACAATGGCCGCGTCAGCGAAATTGAACGCTGGCCAATGGTGATCCCACGCGTGAAAATCCAGATAGTCGACAACAGCGCCGATCCGAAGGCGGTCAAGGACATTGCTCAGGGCGCCCCCGACTATGGCTCCGAGGCCCAGCGCTTGCGACCGCTTACGTGTCCGCCAGAGCCATACGGCAAGCAGGACGATGATGCCCATCATGATGGCCGCCAAGATCAGCGGGCGGCCGGAGAACCAACCCGCGAACATCCCGAACGACACGCCTTCATTGAAGCCGAGCCGCACAGTGAAGAACGGTGCGATGGGCACCACCGCGCCGGGCGAGAGACTGCTCAAGGCGATCTGTTTGGTGACCTGGTCCAATGCGAGGGCGAAAGCCGCTGTCGCCAGACCGATGACTCGAAGGTCTCGCATCACGCTGGGCGGATCCCGCGGTAGAGCGAGATGGAGCCGCTCAGTGTTGGAATGACGAGAGTCTCCTCCACGCCGCGGAATCCGGCCCTACGCATCAGCTCCGGTAGAATCCCATCGGCGTTCGGTTGAGTATTCACGTGACCGTCTAGGTTCTGAATGATTGCTCTGAAGAGGCTCCGCATGAGCGCCGTGCGCTGAAGCCCATAATCGGCGATGTGCACCTCGCCGCCGGCCACAAGCGCCGCGTGAATCGCAGCGAGCGCTGCCACTTTCTCCTCCATCGGTACTTGGTGAAACACGAGGCTCGACACCATCTTTGTAGGCGGCGGGCCCGCCAACAACTCAGCCGCTTGCCGCGCGAAGCCAATATTCAGCTCAGCCGACAGGCCGGCGGCTGCGACTTTCTTCCGGGCACGCGCCATCACCGCTGGGTCGGGATCAATCCCTATGAGTCGAGCTGACGGCGCAGCCTTTCCCAAGCGGACTAGAAGTGATCCGGTGCCACAGCCGACATCGACGATCACGTCACCCGCTCTCGGACGGACCTGCTCGATGAGCGCGCTTCTCCATCGATGCTCGCGCGTGAGGGCCGCTACTCCGAAGTCGTAAAGGGGGGTGAGCCAGTGATGCCCGGCGGCGGGTGTGAAGGTCAGGTCAGACGGCATGGTGATCTTTCGTTGATTCGACCACCATGCATCCTGTAGCGCCTACAGATTCAAGCTTGAATCGTCGCTGCGCTGCCTGTTTGTACGGTCGTCGCCATCATCGTCAGGTCGCCCGCACCGCGGTTTTGCGATTGAGCCAGAAACCCGCAACCAGAATTGCCAGGGCCGCTAGTTGGGCCAGCACCGTCTCGGTTGTCGGGAACAGTCCGAGCATCTGGATGCGCGGTACGCCCGGCAGCGGCACGACTCCCAGGATTCCTGCCTCCTGAAGACCCGCTACGCCCTTCCCAGCGAGCACGACGGCTAGGATCGCGATGAGAATGGCGCTCCACGAAAAGAACTGGGCGATCGGCAAGCGGGTGCTGTACCGGAGCATGATCCAGGCCAGCACGGCGAGCAGCACAGCCGCCGCAGCCGCACCGCCAAGCATTGCCAAGCCGTTTCCCTGGGCCCACAGCGCGGCATAAAACAGGATGGTTTCGAACACTTCCCGGTAGACGACGACAAAGGCCAGCAGGAAGAGAAACCAGCCCGAACGTCGAGACAGAGCATGCGCCATCTTCTCCTTGATGTAGCGCTGCCATGCCTCCGCGTTGCTTTTCCCATGCATCCAGATTCCGACCGTCAGGAGGATGATCGCAGCGAATAGCGAGCCGAAACCCTCGGTAAGCTCCCGCGAAGCACCGCTGATACCAATGAAATATGTCGCAATGAACCAGCTGGCCACGCCAGCCGCAAGCGCCGCCGCCCATCCGCCATGTACGAAGCCGAGCATCTCGGTCCGCTCCGTTTTTCGGAGAAAGGCGATCATCGCGATCACGATCAGCAGCGCCTCAAGCCCCTCACGCAACAGCACGCCGAATGCGCCAGCGAAGCTTGACGCACTGCTTGCCTTTTCTGGCGCTAGCGCGGCTTCGGCCTCGCCGAAGAGCGCTGCGAGTTCCTGATTGGCGGCCTGGACTTCAGCGAGCGGGCGCGCGTCGGCAATCGCTGCTCGAAGTGCGCCCATTGCTTGCTCGATCCTCGCCATCAGTTCCGGATCGCGAGCCGCGAGCATCGGCTCGACAGGCTCGAATCCATCGAGATAGGCGGACAACGCGAGATCAGTTGCGGCCTGCCGATTCCCAGCCGCATAGGCTTTGAGGCTCGCGTCAAGGCGCTCGCGCGTGAGCGCAAGCGAGCCGTCGGCACGGGCAGTGACGGTGTCCGGATGTCGGCGCAGAAACGCCGTCAGCGCGGCAGCGTTCTTGGGACCGAGGTCGCGGGCCAGAGCGGCCGGCGTTGCCCCGACCAGAGCCGCAAGGTTGGGATGTTTTGATCGTATATCGGCGCGCTCCCGCCAAAGCTGCTCGCCATCAGCAGCAGCTGTTTCAGGATAGGCGAAAGTGCCGACGTAGAACGCAAGCGCCCAGCGATCTTGCTCAGGAAGGGAATCGAAGCCGGCCATTGCGGTGCCGTCGAGGCCTTGGGTGATGACCTGATAAAGACCGAACAAACTGCGCTGATCAGCGCGCACCTTGTCGCTGAATGCGATCGGCCGTGGATCAAGCCCCGCCGAACCCGGCCCATGTCCGTCGCCCGTTGCGCCGTGACAGCTCGCACAATTCTGGGCGTAGAGCGCAGCCCCGCGCGCAAGGTCTGGCGGCGCCATCGGCGCGAGCGGCACGGGATAGGCAGCGAGCAGCGCGGACGCAAGCGCCTTAGATTGTGCGGCAACTTCAGCGGGGGTCGCCTTTGCCGCGATCGCCGCGCGCAACCTCCGCGTCCTACGCACCAGGTCGGCCTTGTCGCTTTTGTCGGGCAGAGCCTCGAGCCTAGTTTCTACCTGGCCCGCGAACTCCACCATCTCCGCATATTCGGCCTCACTGGTAACGCGGCCTCCAGAAACGGCACCGGCGTAGTCGACAGCAATATAGTCGAGGAGCCGCCACACCGTCTGGACTTCCGTCTCGTTCGCAATCGCCTGACTCGGCACAATCTGCGAGAGAATGGCGGAAAGCAGCACCATGAGCGTATAGCGCCATGCCTTTTCAACGGCTCTCGTGCGGGGGCGAACAGGACCACGGGACAGGCGCATCTACGAACCTCAGTTGAGAATCGTTCGCGCAATAATCCTGTAGTCCCCACAGGATCAAGCAATAAGGGAAATGCCGCTCGATCAGTCGACCGAATAGAGTCGGCTCCCATTGGCGCGACACGACGCGGTCGCAATTTCCGATCAGGCCGCTTCACGATGGGCAGCTCGATAGAGTCCATAGCCCACTTTGATGAGCAGACCCTCGTCGCACATCCGGGCCAGATAACAGCGCGGAACCCCAATATCGGTCAGGTCCCGCGTTCGGACGATCCCCTTTTCAAGAACGAGAGCGACTGCTCGCTGCCGCAGTGAGGGCTTGGGACCGCCGGCGAGGCGTAGCGCTTCGGCGCGGTCGCGGTCACGTTTGCGGATTTTTGGCCCTTTCGGCGTGGCGCTGGGTCGGGGAATTGCGTATTCATAGTTCGCGTCTTCGCCGATCCCGGCGAGCCACCCTTTCCTGAACGCCTGCTCAATGTCGCGCGGTCCGATCGCCTCGAATCGGCTGCGCCGCGCCTTGCCACAGCCTATTCCAGAACGTAGCCACTGCCGTTCAGAACGATCCGTCGACCGTTGATCAGGGCAACCTCGGTGATGGCCCGCCCGTCCTCGTCGATCCTGTGGGTCGGGATGCCGGCGACGAGAGGGTGGAACTGCAGCAGATGCGTCCAAACCGCCGGAAACGCCAGACCCTCTGCGCGCGCAGCCTCACACGCTGCAACCAGGTCGGGAGCCCCATCCCGGGCGACGCCTTTTCGCATTGTCGTACGGGTCCGATTTCGACGCGCGGCAATCTGGCGTACCTCATCAAACGGCGGATTGATCTGGATCAAAGTTCGACGTTTAGATCCGAGCCCATCCTGATCATTTGCCGGACAGTCGCGACCGCGTCCGGACCACAGGTTGCATCGGGTCTGCAGAAGGCGTCGTGCAGCGCATCGACGACGACCAGCACTTCGGGTCTGGCAATCCGGTAGTAGACGGTGGTGCCGTCCCGGCGCGCCTCCACCAGACCGTCGGATCGCAGCCGCATCAGTTGCTGCGACATGCGCACCTGCTCGATTCCGAGCTCCTGCCGGAGTTCGGCAACCGATTTCTCCTGGTGACTCAGCGCGCATAGCACCAGCAGGCGCTGCGGGTGCGACAGGCTGCGCATCAGGTCGGCTGCCTGTTTCGCCGCCGGGATCAAATCCTTTACATTCATATTCTTGAATTTAATATTTCTGAATGTTACATGCAAGCAAGAGGGGCGGAGTCTCCGAGCTGCCGACCGGTAGGTCCGGCCCGGACGCACACCCCAGACAGGGAGTTCGTTTCATGTCGCTCGATCGTGCCGTTCTGATGTTCGCGGGCTTCGTGGTGCTCGTGTCGCTCGCGCTCGGCTTCTACGTGTCGCCGTACTGGTATCTGCTGACGGCGTTCGCCGGTCTCAACATGATCCAGGCCTCGCTGACCGGGTTCTGCCCGGCAGCGATCGTCTTCCGCAAGCTCGGCGTCAAGCCGGGCACCGCCTTCAACTGACCGCGACGACGCGTCCGGACGATACAGGGCAATGTGTTGCGCCATGCAGGGCCTCCAATCGCGGGCGGTCGGTCTGCTTGCCCTCGCGCTCGTCGCCGGGCCGGCGACGGCTGCCGATTTTGAGGTGAAGGAGATCACCATCCCCGAGCTCAAGGCCGTGTTCGGGCAGATCGAGAGTCGCACCGTGGTTCCCGCCCGCGCCCGCATTGGCGGCACCGTCACCGAAATCCTGGTCGACGAAGGGCGCGAGGTCAGAGATGGCGAGGTCATCGCGCGTGTTGTCGACGACAAGATCGCCCTGGAGCTGAGCGCCGCCGAGGCCCGCATCCGCGCGCTCGAATCCCAGCTCGACAATGCCAGTACGGAGCTCGAGCGGGCCCAGCAGTTGCTCGGACGCGGCGTGACGACACAGAGTCGCGTCGACCAGGCTCAGACGACCTTCGACGTCATCACCAACCAGATCGCCGCGGCCATCGCCGACCGCTCGGTGATCGAACAGCGCAGTCGCGAGGGCGATGTCCTAGCCCCGGCTACCGGCCGGGTGCTGTCCGTGCCGGTGACGCAGGGTTCGGTGGTGCTGCCCGGCGAGCCGATCGCACGCATCGCCACCGGCCGCTATTTCCTGCGCCTGTCGCTGCCGGAGCGCCACGCAGCCGCGATCGTGGAGGGCGACGAGGTTATGATAGGCCGGCGAGGTCTTGCGGCCAACCAGTCCGGGCGCCTCGCAGCGGCCACTCCTGGCAGGATCGTCAAGGTCTATCCCGAGATCGCGGACGGCCGTGTCATTGCCGACGTCGACGTCGCCGATATCGGCGACTACTTCGTCGGCGAGCGTACGCTGGTCTCGATTCCGATCGGCAGGCGCAGGGTGCTGGCCGTTCCGGCAGCCGCCGTCGTCACCCGGCACGGTGTCGACTACGTTGCGCTGCGCGCCGAGAAGGGCATCGCCGAAGTCGCGGTCATCCTCGGCGAGCGTTTCGAGGGTAAGGACGGTCCGATGGTCGAGATCCTCACCGGTCTCGAGGCGGGCGACCGGATCATCCTGCCATGAAGCTCGGAATCGCCGGGAACCTGACGCGGGCGTTTATCACCTCGCCGCTGACGCCGCTGTTCCTCGTCGCCTCCTTCACGGTGGGCCTGATCGCGCTGGTCACCCTGCCGCGCGAGGAAGAGCCGCAGATCTCGGTGCCGATGGTCGACATCCATGTCCAGGCCAACGGCCTCAGGGCCGAGGACGCGGTCAAGCTCGTCACCGAGCCCCTGGAAACCATCGTCAAGAGCATCGACGGTGTCGAGCACGTCTATTCGCAGACCGTCGATGACGGTGCGGTGGTGACGGCGCGGTTCCTGGTCGGCACCAGCTCGGACGCCGCGATTCTGCGCGTGCACGAGAAGGTGCGCGCCAACATGGACCGCATTCCGGTCGGCGTGCCCGAACCTCTGATCGTCGGACGGGGCATCGACGATGTGGCGATCGTCGTTGTCACCCTGACACCTGCCCCGTCTTCTGCAGAGCGCTGGACGGCGAACGGACTGACGCGGCTCGCCCGCGAGCTGCAGATCGAGATCGCCAAGCTGCCCGCCGTCGGCCTGACCTACATCGTCGGCGAGCAACCGGAGGAGATCCGCGTCGAACCCGACCCCGAGCGCCTGTCGCTCTACGGCATCACGCTGCAGCAATTGGCCGGCAAGATCGAGGGAGCGAACCGGGCGTTCCGGATCGGCCAGGTGCGTGATGCCGGCCAGCAGCGCGGGCTGATCGCGGGACAGACCCTCCAGACGCTCCCGGAAATCGGCAGCCTGCTGCTGACCGCCCGTGACGGCCGTCCCGTCTATGTCCGTGACGTCGCCGACGTGGTCCTGGCCACAGATACTCGCGAAAGTCGCGTCAGCGACATCCGTCGCACCGCCTCCGGGCTGGAGCGTACGCCCGCGGTTTCGCTCGCCATCGCCAAGAAGCCGGGAACGAACGCGGTGGTGATCTCCGAGGAGATCATCGAGCGGCTGCACCAGATCCGGGGAGAGATCTTTCCCGCCGACATCGAGATGACGGTGACCCGGAACTACGGCGAGACCGCCAACGAGAAGGCGAACGAGCTGCTGTTCCATCTCGGCCTTGCGACCGTTTCCATCGTGCTGCTGGTGATGGTCTCGATCGGCTGGCGCGAGGCGATCGTTGTGGCGGTGGTGATCCCGACCACGATCCTGCTGACACTGTTCGCGTCCTGGATCATGGGCTACACCCTCAACCGTGTCAGCCTGTTCGCACTGATCTTCTCGATCGGCATTCTCGTCGACGATGCCATCGTCGTCATCGAGAACATCGCCCGTCACTGGGCGATGAATGACGGCAGGCCGCGCGCCCAGGCCGCCATCGAAGCGGTTGCCGAGGTTGGCAATCCGACCATCGTGGCCACCCTGACCGTCATCGCCGCGCTTCTGCCGATGCTGTTCGTCTCGGGGATGATGGGGCCGTATATGAGCCCGATCCCGGCGAACGCCTCGGCCGCGATGCTGTTCTCGTTCTTCGTCGCCGTCATCCTCACGCCGTGGCTGATGATGAAGGTCGACGGCCGCGGGCCGGGCGCGGTGCACGGAGCTGACAGGCATGGCGGCCACGGGGTGCTCGGCCGGGTTTATGTCGCGGTGGCGCGACCGATCATCGCCACACGCTGGCGGGCTTGGCTGTTCCTGATCCTCGTCGGGATCGCGACGATCGGCTCGCTGTCGCTGTTCTACACCCGGGACGTCACCGTCAAGCTGCTGCCCTTTGACAACAAGCCCGACCTGCAGGTCGTCGTCGACCTGCCGGAAGGCTCCTCCGTGGAAGCCACCGACCGGACGCTTCAGACCATCGTGGCCGGCCTGGCGGACGTGCCCGAAATCGTCTCGTTCCAGACCTATGCCGGCACCGCGGCGCCCTTCAACTTCAATGGACTGGTCCGTCACTACTACCTGCGCGCCGCACCGGAAATGGGCGACATCCAGGTCAATCTCGTCGAGAAGAGCCATCGCGACCGCGCAAGCCATGACATCGCCCTTGATCTTCGCGAGCGCATACATGCGCTGGAGCTGCCACCCGGAACCGCCGTCAAGGTCGTCGAGCCGCCGCCCGGACCGCCCGTGCTCGCCACCCTGCTGGCCGAGATCTACGGGCCCGATCCGCAGACCCGCAGAGCGGTCGCAACGAAGGTGCGCGAAGCTTTCGAATCGGTGCCCTTCATCGTCGATGTCGACGATTCATTCGGCCAGCCCACCGAGCGGGTGCGGATAGCGGTGGATCAGGACAATCTCGAGTATCACCGCGTGGAGCAGGCGGACGTGTATGACGCGATCCGGTATCTCTACGGTGGCGCGACGGTCGGCTATTCCCATCGCGGTGGCGGCCGACCCCCGATCCCGATCCGACTGGCGCTGTCGAAAGGAGCGCAGGTGGTGGATGCCCGCGCGCTGGCAACGCCTGTCCCGGCCAACGCGCTGCCCGGCGAACGCGACATCGTCGAGCTTGGCGATGTCGTCACGGTGTCGCGCGAGTTGTCATCCCACCCGATCTTCCGCCGTAACGGCCGTCCCGCGGAGATGGTAATGGCCGAACTCGCCGGCGACTACGAGGCACCGATCTACGGGATGCTCGCGGTCTCCGACGCCCTTGCGGCGATCGACTGGGGAGATCTGCCGCGGCCGGAGATTGCCCTCCACGGCCAGCCAGCCGACGAATCACGGACCACGCTGCTCTGGGATGGCGAATGGGAAGTCACCTGGGTCACGTTCCGCGACATGGGCGCAGCGTTCATGATCGCCATCCTCGGCATATACGTGCTGGTCGTCGCCCAGTTCCATTCCTTCAAGCTGCCACTGGTCATTCTGACGCCGATCCCGCTGACCTTCATCGGCATCGTGTTCGGCCACTGGCTGTTCGCTGCGCCGTTCACCGCAACCTCGATGATCGGGTTCATCGCGCTCGCAGGCATCATCGTGCGCAACTCGATCCTGCTGGTCGATTTCATCCGCCACGCCCCGCCAGGTGCGGCAACCCTGCAGGAGGTGCTGCTGGAGGCAGGCGCCATCCGCTTCAAGCCGATCCTGCTCACCGCGATTGCCGCGATGATCGGAGCGGCGGTGATCCTGGCCGACCCGATCTTCCAGGGGCTGGCGATCTCGCTGCTGTTCGGGCTCGCCTCTTCGACCGCCCTCACCGTGCTGGTGATCCCGTCGATCTATGTCGCACTCAAGCGCGGCTACCCGCGTCGGGCAGCAACGGTCTAGACCACAAGTCTTCTTTCGATTGAGGAGTTTACGATGACCTACTACTTTGCCAGACAGCTCAGCTGCGGTTTCGACGAGGCGATCGCCCGGACGACCGAAGCGCTGCAGAAGGCCGGCTTCGGAATCATCACCGAAATCGACGTCACCGCGACCCTGAAGAAGAAGATCGGCGCCGATTTCCGCAACTACCGGATTCTCGGCGCCTGCAATCCGACCATCGCGCACGAGGCGCTCAAGATCGAGGACAAGATCGGCACGATGCTGCCCTGCAACGTCATCGTGCAGGACATCGGCGGTGGACAGGTGGAGGTCGCCGCCATCGATCCGGTCGCCTCGATGCAGGCGGTTGCGAATCCGGCGTTGCGCGAACCTGCCACCAGGGTGCAGGCCATGCTGAAGAAGGTCGTGGACACGCTGTAGCCGCTGGGCGATCCGATCGGGCAGCCGGGTCGTACCATCGGCCGGTCCGCAGCCATCTGCCCACGGAGCGAACATGTCCGATCGACCGTCGAACGACGGCCCCGCGCTGGTCTGGTTTCGCGACGATCTGCGGCTTTCCGACAATCCGGCGCTCGACGCGGCCGCCCGCAGCGGCCGGGCTGTGATCGCCCTCTATGTGCTTGATCAGACGAGCTGCGGATTTCGTCCGCTGGGCGGAGCGGCCCGATGGTGGCTGCACCATTCGCTGCGAAGCCTCGCCGCGGACCTCGACGGAATCGGCATCCCCCTGGTGCTCCGCCAGGGCAGCGCGCTGGACGAAATGCTGGATGTCGCCGACCGGTCTGGAGCAGCCGCCGTCTTCTGGAACCGCCGCTATCGGCCGGCCGAGATCGCCGTCGACAAGGCCGTGATGGCGGCATTGCGGAAGGCGGGCTGCGATGTCTCGAGTTTCCAGGCCAACCTTCTGTTCGAGCCGTGGACCGTGCTGACTGGCGCCGGGCAACCTTTTCGGGTCTTCACGCCGTTCTGGAAGGCGGCGCGCGCCAGGGGCATCGCTCGAACGCCGCTGCCGGCGCCCCGCCCTGTCTCTCGCCGAACCTGCGCCCCCCGATCGGATGGCCTCGCCGACTGGGCGCTGCTCCCGACACGGCCCGACTGGGCAAAGGAGATCGCGTCAGTCTGGACGCCCGGCGAAACCGCTGCACAAGCGCGGCTCGCGGCGTTTGTGGACGAATGCCTTGCCACCTATGCCCGCGACCGGGACCGCCCGGCGCGGGCTGCGACCTCACGGTTGTCCCCGCACCTGCGGTTCGGCGAGATCAGCCCGCTGCAGATCTGGCATGCGGCCGGACTGCGGCACGATTCGGCCGGCCTCGAGAAATTCCTCTCCGAGCTCGGCTGGCGCGAGTTTTCATGGCATCTGCTGTTTCATTTCGGAGACTTGGAGAAGCGCAGCTTCAATCCGAAATTCGACCGCTTCCCCTGGCGCACCGACGATGCAGCCTTCCGGCTCTGGGCTCGCGGGCAGACCGGCTACCCGATCGTCGACGCGGGCATGCGGCAGCTCTGGCGCACCGGATGGATGCATAATCGGGTCCGGATGATCGCAGCCTCGTTTCTGTGCAAGGACCTGCTGATCGACTGGCGGCGGGGCGAGGACTGGTTCTGGGATACCCTGGTCGATGCCGATCCGGCCAACAATCCGGCTGGATGGCAGTGGGTTGCCGGCAGCGGCGCCGATGCCGCGCCCTATTTCAGGGTGTTCAACCCGGTGCTGCAGGGCGAGAAGTTCGACCCCGACGGACATTACGTGCGCGAATGGGTGCCGGAACTGGCGGATCTCTCCCCACGCTGGATTCATCGCCCCTGGGAAGCTCCGCAGCCGGAACTGGCCCGCGCCGGTGTCCGCCTGGGTGAGACCTATCCCGTCCCGATCGTCGATCACAACGCCGCACGTCGGCGCGCGCTGGGTGCGTTTGAGGCGCTTGGCTGAGCGTGCGAATGCCGGACCGGCATCAGCCTGCCGCCGCGCTCTCGCCGAACCGCCGCATCAGAGCGATGATCAGGATGTACAGCACCACCGCGTTGAGGACATGCCAGAGAAAGTGCGTACCGAGCGGGAATGACCCGCAAGCCGCCATGTCGATGCTGCGCGCGCCCAGCGAGACGGCAAAGACACTCCCGGCAGCGATCAGCCTGCGGGCCGACTCGCGATCTCGGGGGATGAGGATCGCGCCGACCACCAGGATCGCGCCGAGCGCCGGCAGATAGCCGCCGGACCCGTTGAGGAAACCCGGCGGCAGCATGGCCCCGATCGCCGCCGATACCGCGAAGAAGCCGATGGTCAGCACGAGCGCGAACAGCGGGTTCAGCCCGAAGAACCGGCGCATGGCGAAGAAGAAGTAGACGTAGATGAAGATCGTGATCGGGATCACGTCCGCCAGCATCGACCAGCGGTTGGCAAAGGTGTGGAACAGGAAGGATCCTAGTCCGATCGCCGTGAGCACGAGGATCAGGGTCAGGGCCGGCCAGTCCGACCGCGACTGTCTGCGCCAGGCATGGAAGGCAAGTGCGGCAGCGATCAGGAATGCCGCATTGGTGACCGCATTGACCGGCTCCGACCAGAAGCTTGCATCGGTACGTTCGCAATAGGCATCGATCGCTGCCGTCCAGCTCCTGTCCATCGCTCGGCTCCACCATCACCTCGGCCTGCGGGAACTTAGTGCCGATGTCCGGGCGGTACAGAGGAGGCTGTCGTCAGCCCGCCGCCCGCTCCGGTTCGCTCGCCGATTGCGGCGCATCTCGCAGCGGGATCATCGCGGCAACGAGTGCGGCGAAGGAGGCCGCCGGCAAGGGCGGGGCGAACAGGTATCCCTGCGCCTGGTCTACCCCCTTGGCCCTGAGGTAATTGACCTGATCGAGGGTCTCGACGCCTTCCGCAACCATCGCCATGCCGAAGCTCTTGGCAAGGGCGACGAGGCTGTCGACGATCGGCGCCTGCGTGGTCGATGCGTCGATCGGATCGATGAAGAGCTTGTCGATCTTCACGATATCCATGCCGAGCCGATGCAGCGCGGCAAGTCCGCTGTGGCCCGTCCCGGCGTCGTCGAGCGCGACCTTGGCGCCGAGAGCCTGGAGCCTGGCGATGATCGTCTTGGCCTTGGTGAAATCGGCAAGCGGGAAGCGCTCGGTGACCTCGAAGACGAGCTGGCTCGGCCGTATCGGCGACCCCGAAAAGATCTCATCCACGTCACGGACGATCTCGTCGTCGCGGAAATGCTGCGCGCAGAGATTGAAGGCGACGGTAAGCTGCGGCCGCCGGGCATAGAGTTCGCCAACATCGTTGATGACACTGTGCATGAGCTGCCGGGTCATCGGCACGATCTGTCCATCGATTTCCGCCTGCGCGATGAACGCGGCCGGAACCTCTATCGAGCCGTCGCGCCGGCGCCGTCGGACCAGTACCTCGCAGCCCTCGAGACGACCGTTGCTGATGTTGATCACAGGCTGATAGTAGGGAATGAACTCCCCCTTGCGCATGCCCGCGGCGATGTCGTCGCTGGTCGTCGGCCCGCGGCGTGCGATGTAGACGGCGATGCCGAGAACCACCGCGGCGAACACGCTCATCGCCACCAGCGCATATGCCTTGATGCTCTGGAAATCCTGCATGACCGTTGCGCGGTCGACCCGCACCACGGCGTTGATCGGGTAACGGTTCGAGACTGCGGTGGCAACCAGTGCGTCTTTGATGTCCTCGGGCGGCTTGCCATAGAAGGCGGATTGGCGCGGCACCGTCTGGAATTCCGTTCCGTCCGTCAGCGCCAGGCGCGCCAGCCCGTTGTTCCGCCACTGCTCTGGCAGGATGTCCAGTCCGAGACTGTTGGGCGCGAAATAGGCGACGACCATCCGATCCTTGCCGACCCGGTAGCGCAAGGCGAGCGAGCGCTGGAATGTCGCCTCGTCGACGACCACCGCCACATCGATGGCGGCGTTGACCGCATAGTCTCGCGACAGCGTCCATCGCTCGGTGTCATAGATCGTGTCGCTGCACAGGCGTGTTCCCGCAGCATCGACCACTGCGATCTCGCGCAGCAGATATGAGTCGAAGATCGCCCTGCGCATCGCCTCGATCGACGCGGGATCGCAGCGCACGACCCCGGCCTCCGCCAGTTGAGTCAGCACTAGGACGGCCTCGTCGAGCGTCAGCTCGAGGTGCTCGATAACCCGATCCGCATAGCCGGCGAGGTCTTCCTCGATCCGCTGGGTGGCGTTGGTCTCGAGGAAGCCGACAAAGCCCAGCGGCGGCACGCCGGCGATGACGACGCACGCGATCAAGGCTGCAAACTTGATGCTTCGCGCGCGCACGGACCCTGATCGCTCCCGGAAGCGATATCGATCCATAATAGGTCGCCGCGGGTTAAGCTCGGCTTAAGAGGCCGGACTGTCGGAAGAATTCGTCGGCGACCGGGGCGGCGAACCTGCCGCCTCGAGCAGCTTCACCACCCGCAGGAAGCGGAAGAACGCGTTGATCATCGCGAAGGTGAAACCTTTCCGTCCGCCGGTGAAATGCCGGCGCAGCAGGTAGTACTTGGTGAATGCCACCGGAAACTCGAACGGCAGGCGAAGCGCCAGCAGCGTCGGAGCCTGCTTGCGGATCGTTTTCGCTTGCAGGTCGCCGTAGGAGTTCAGCTTCTCCACCAGATAGCTGAACGAACGATAGGAAAAGTGGTACGCCACGCCGCGCAGTTGCACCGTGCGCCCGCCGGAGGTCTGGACGGTATCGTGAACCGGACTGTCGGAAAAGCGACCTGCGCGGCGGTCATAGAGCCGGATGTAGTTGTGGTAATCCGCCCACAGGCGCGGACGCGTGTCTCCGGGATAGACGAGCTTGATGCGGAACCGGTAGAACGGCGCCGGCGGCCGCCCATGATCGAACAGGGCGATCATCTCTCGGCACAGCTCGTCGGTCGGAACCTCGTCGGCATCGAGATTCAGTACCCAGTCGTTGCGACACTGATCCTCGCCGAAGCGCTTCTGTGGCCCGTATCCCGGCCAGTCATTGTGCACGACGCGGGCGCCGAGCCCGCGGGCGATGTTGATCGTGCCGTCGGTCGAGCCCGAGTCGATCACCACGACCTCGTCGACCCAGCCGACGACGCTCTCGATGACGGGGCCGATCCGGTCGGCCTCGTTCTTGGCGATGATGAAGCAGGAGACCGGGACCGGGCTCGTCAGGCGGACCGTCATGACCGGCTCGGCAAACCGTCAGACCGGCCGGCGGGCGACATGGATCGCCTCGTCGCGCAACAACCCGTAGCGCACCTCGTCGGCCGGCGGCATGCGGAACACCTCTGTCTCGAATCCCGCCGCCGCCAGCCGCTTCTCGAAATCCCGACCGTAGAAGCGCCGGTGGTCGCGGGCGCCGAAGGCGGCGACCCGTTCCGCCTCCGCGGAGAGTCCGTCATCCTCCCAGGTTTCCATTCGCGACCAGTTCTGCGGTACCGACAGGATCGCCCGGCCGCCCGGCTTCAGCACGCGGAACAGTTCCGACATGGCCAGCCGGTCGTCGGCAATGTGTTCGAGGACGTGATGAGCGATGGCGAGGTCGAACGAGGCATCGGCAAAGCTCAGCGCCGTCATGTCCTCGCGCCGGTCGACCCCCGGCATGATCGGATCGGTTGTCACATAGCCGGGATCGTCGGCCATCAGCGCCTTGAAGAAGGCCTCGGGCGCAAAGTGCAGGATCTTCAGCCCCCGTCCAGGTCCGATCCCGGCGCGAACATAGTAGAGATAAGCCAGTCGGTGCCGCTCACGGCTGTCGCAGGCGGGACAGCGGGCGTTCCACCGCGGCGGATTGCCTGCGGCAACGAACAGCCCCCGGAACCCGCAGATCGGGCATTCGCGCGGAAGCTGGCGATGGCCGAACTGTCGCCAGTCCTTTAGCCAGGCCTTGGCATATTGCTTGGCGACCCTGAGCTTCACGCGCTCATTCTCCGCGTCGTTGTGAATCTGCATGCCCCGCGGCCTGCTGGGCCTCGGCCACTGCGACAGCAGACATGTTGATGACACCGCGAGCCGTCACCGAAGGCGTCAGGATATGCGCCGGTTTGGCCGGGCCGATCAAGATCGGCCCGACCGGCAACGCATCAGCCAGCGCCTTCAAGAGCTCGTAGGCGATGTTCGCCGCGTCGAGATTGGGCATGATGAAGACATTGGCCTGCCCCTCGAGCCGCGCGCGCGGATAGACCCGCCGGCGCAGCGCCTCGTCGAGCGCGGCATCACCATGCATCTCGCCCTCGACCTCGAGGTGCGGATCGCTCTGCATCAGGATCTCGACGGCGCGCCGCATCTTGCGGGCGCTCTCGGTGTCGGCGCTGCCGAAATTCGAGTGCGACAGCAACGCGAACTTGGGTTCCATGCCGAAGCGGCGCACGTGCGTCGCCGCCAGCCGAACCATTTCGGCGATCTCGTTGGCACTCGGCTCAGGCGTCACGTAGGTATCGGCGAGGAAATAGGCGCCGTGCGGTAGGATCAACAGGCTCAGCGCGGAGAACTCCTCCACTCCCGGGGCCTTGCCGATGATGTCGCGCACCCATCGCAGGTGCCGGTCGTAACGGCCTTCCACCCCGCAGATCATTGCATCCGCCTCACTGCGGTGCACGGCCAGCGCGGCGATGACGGTGGCATTCGTGCGCACCACGGTGCGGGCAAGATCGGCCGTGATGCCCTTGCGCCCGGCAAGCTCGATCAGTGTGTCGACATAGTCACGATAGCGTGGATCGTCGTCCGGATTGACCAGTTCGAAGTCCCTGCCCGGACGGATCGACAGGCCATACCGCTCGAGCCGTGCCTGCACCACCTGCGGACGGCCGATCAGTATCGGCTGAGCGATCCCCTCCTCAATCACCGCCTGGGCGGCGCGCAGGATCCGCTCGTCCTCCCCCTCCGCGTAGATGACTCTCTTCGGATCCGTCTTCGCCCGCGCGAAGATCGGTTTCATGATGAAGCCGGACCGGAACACGAAGCGGTTCAGCCGCTCCTGATAGGCATCGAAATCCTCGATCGGACGGGTCGCCACGCCCGACGCCATGGCGGCGCGCGCAACCGCCGGCGCGATCCTGAGGATCAGCCTGGGGTCGAACGGATTCGGGATCAGATAGTCGGCCCCGAACAGCCGGGTCTCGCCGCCATAGGCCTTGGCAGCCACCTCCGACGGCGGCTCGAAGGCAAGACCCGCGATCGCCTCCACGGCAGCGAGCTCCATCGCCTCGTTGATCGCCGTGGCTCCGACGTCGAGCGCGCCGCGGAAGATGTAGGGGAAGCACAGGACATTGTTGACCTGGTTCGGATAGTCGGACCGGCCGGTGCACATCATCGCGTCCGGCCGGACCTCGAAGACGGCCTCGGGCATGATCTCCGGAAACGGATTGGCAAGCGCCAGGATGAGCGGCCGATCGGCCATCATCTTCACCATTTCCGGCTTCAGCACGCCACCGACCGACAGGCCGAGAAACACGTCCGCGCCGGCGATCACCTCGGCAAGCGTCCGCGCCTCGGTCGCCTGCGCGAAGCGGGCCTTCCAGGGGTCCATTTCCTCCTGGCGACCTTCGTAGACCACCCCGGCGATATCGGTGACCCAGATATTCTCCCGTCGAACGCCGAGCTTGACCAGCAGGTTCAGGCAGGCGAGCGCCGCAGCGCCCGCGCCGGAGGCGACGACCTTGATGTCCCCGGCCGACTTGCCGGTGAGCTTCAGCGCGTTGGTCACGGCCGCCCCGACAATGATCGCGGTGCCGTGCTGATCGTCGTGGAAGACCGGGATCTTCATCCGCTCGCGAAGGCGCGTCTCGACCTCGAAGCACTCCGGCGCCTTGATGTCCTCGAGATTGATGCCGCCGAAGGTCGGCTCCAGCGCGGCCACCACCTCGACCATGCGGTCGACGTCCGGTGCATCGATCTCGATGTCGAACACGTCGATCCCGGCGAACTTCTTGAACAGAACGGCCTTGCCCTCCATCACCGGCTTGCCGGCAAGGGGACCGATGTTGCCGAGCCCGAGCACGGCACTACCGTTCGAGATGACGGCGACGAGGTTGGCCCGCGCCGTCAGGTTGGCCGCCTCGGCCGGATCCTCGACGATCGCTTCGCAAGCCGCCGCGACGCCCGGCGAGTAGGCGAGCGCCAAGTCGCGCTGGTTGCCGAGCGGTTTGGTTGCCCGAATCTCCAGCTTCCCGGGTCTTCCCGACCGGTGATAGGCGAGCGCCCCTGCCCTCAGTTCGTCGGATAGCTTGGCCACGCCGACCTCCCCGCTGTTACCGCCTGTCAGGATACCCGCACAGTGCACGTGCCGTCGGATGCCGGACCGCAACCGGCCGCGCTGTCATGCTGGCGGCACCACCCGGATATGCAGCTCGCGGAGCTGTTTGGCCGACACCTCAGACGGTGCCCCCAACATCAGGTCCTGCGCCTGCTGGTTCATCGGGAACATCACCACCTGGCGCAAATTCTCCTCGCCGCACAGCAGCATGACGATGCGGTCGACCCCGGGCGCAATGCCGCCGTGCGGCGGCGCGCCGTACTGCAGAGCCCTCAGCATGCCGCCGAACTTCGCCTCCAGCACGTCCTCGCCATAGCCGGCAATCGCGAACGCCTTGCGCATGATCTCCGGCTTGTGGTTGCGGATCGCACCCGATGACAGCTCGATACCATTGCAGACGACATCATACTGATAGGCGAGGATCTCGAGCGGATCCTTGGTCTCAAGGGCCTCGAGCCCGCCCTGCGGCATCGAGAATGGGTTGTGCGAGAAATCGATCTTCTTCTCGTCCTCGTTCCACTCGAACATCGGGAAATCGACGATCCAGCAAAACTCGAAGCGGTCCTTGTCGATCAGGCCGAGGTCCTCGCCGATCTTCCTGCGGGCATTGCCCGCGAAAGCTGCAAACAGCTTCGGCTTGCCGGCAACGAAGAACACGGCGTCGCCGTCGCCAAGCCTGAGCTGGGCGCGGATTGCTGCGGTGCGTTCGGGCCCGATGTTCTTGGCAACCGGTCCGGCGCCCTCGCCCTCGCGGAAGAAGATGTAGCCGAGTCCGGGCTGGCCCTCGCCCTGCGCCCAGGTGTTCATGCGGTCGCAGAACGCCCGGTTGCCACCGCCGGGTGCCGGGATCGCCCAGACCTCGGCATCCGGATCGCTTGCGAGAATGTTGGCGAAGACCTTGAAGCCCGAGCCGCGGAAATGCTCGCTGACCGCCTCCATCACAATCGGATTGCGCAGATCGGGCTTGTCCGAGCCGTACTTGCGCATCGCCTCGGCATAGGGAATGCGCGGAAAGGATTGCGTCACCGGTTTGCCGTCTGCGAACTCCTCGAACACACCGCGCAGCACCGGCTCGACGGCGGCGAACACGTCGTCCTGGGTAACGAAGCTCATTTCGATGTCGAGCTGGTAGAATTCGCCGGGCGAACGGTCCGCGCGGGCATCCTCGTCGCGGAAGCAGGGCGCGATCTGGAAGTAGCGGTCGAAGCCCGCGATCATGGTGAGCTGCTTGAACTGCTGGGGCGCCTGCGGCAGCGCGTAGAATTTGCCCGGATGCAGCCGCGATGGCACCAGGAAGTCTCGCGCGCCTTCCGGGCTGGAGGCGGTCAGAATCGGCGTCTGGAACTCTGTGAAGCCACTCTCGATCATCCGCCGGCGCAACGAAGTGATGATGGCCGAGCGCTTGACGATGTTGCGGTGCAGCCGCTCGCGCCGGAGGTCCAGGAACCGGTACTTGAGCCGGATCTCCTCGGGATAGTCCGGCTCGCCGAACACCGGCAGCGGCAGCTCGGCGGCTGCACTGAGAACCTCGATTGCAGTAATGAAGACCTCGATGGCCCCGGTGGCGAGGTTGGCGTTGACGGTTTCCGGAGGACGGCGACGCACCTCCCCGTCCACCCGGATCACCCACTCCGACCGCACCGTCTCGGCCAGCCTGAAGGCGGGCGAATCCGGATCGGCGACGCACTGCGTGATTCCGTAATGGTCGCGCAGGTCGATGAACAGCAGCCCGCCATGATCGCGGACCCGATGCACCCAGCCCGACAGTCGCGCCGTGGTGCCGACATCGGCCTCGCGCAGCTGGCCACAGGTGTGGGAACGGTAGGCGTGCATTTGATCCTCGCGCGGAAGGGGGGAGTTGCCGCGGAGAGGCGCACAGGGGGTGCTGAAAGTCAATATGCGGACACCGCGGCTGCACGACTCGGCTCACACGGCTGGGAATCGCCGCGGCTTGATCTATACAGGACCGCATGAACCTCATCTCGACGACCGCCGATCTTGCGTCGGCCTGCAAGTCCATCGCCGCCTCGGACCACGTCGCCGTCGATACCGAATTCATGCGCGACACCACGTTCTGGCCGAGGCTCTGTCTCATCCAGATGGCGGCACCGGATACCGGTGTGGTGCTTGTCGACGCCCTTGCTACGGGCCTCGACCTTGCCCCGTTCTTCGAGTTGATGGCGGATGAGCGGGTGACAAAGGTCTTCCACGCCGCCCGTCAGGATATCGAGATCGTGTTCCATCTCGGTGGACTGATTCCCCATCCGCTGTTCGATACCCAGGTCGCCGCGGCGGTGTGCGGGCACGGCGAGTCGGTTGGCTATGAGGCTCTGGTGCGCGCCCTGACCGGCGCAACCATAGACAAGACGCATCGGTTCACCGACTGGTCGCGCCGCCCGCTGACCGAGGATCAGCTCGTCTACGCAGCCGCCGATGTGATCCATCTGCTGCCGATCTATGCGAAGCTGCAATCCGAGATCCAGGACCTCGGCCGGCACGACTGGATCCGCGAGGAGATGGATATCCTGACCTCACCTCAGACCTACGACACGGATCCAGAACTCGCCTGGAAACGGCTGAAGCTGAAGGTGCGCAAGCCGCGGGAATTCGCGATCCTGAAGGCGGTCGCCGCCTGGCGTGACCGCGAGGCACAGACCCGCGACGTGCCGCGCAGCCGCATTCTCAAGGACGATGCGATCTACGAGATCGCCTTGCATGCCCCCGACTCGGAGGCGGCCCTGCGCCGGTTGCGGACGGTGCCGAGCGGCTACGAGCGCTCGGCGGCCGGCCGCGAGCTCGTCGCGCTCGTCCAGGCCATACGGGCACAGCCACCGGAGGCCCTGCCGCCGGTCCCCCGCAACGATGGCCCGGCTAGGCTGCCCGGTGCAGTGAGTGATCTGCTCAAGGTGCTTCTGAAGCATGTCGCCGAACAGAACCGGGTGGCGGCCCGTCTCATCGCCAATTCCGACGACATCGAGGCGATCGCCGCAGATGACGATGCCGACGTGCCCGCGCTGCATGGCTGGCGCCGGGAAATCTTCGGAGGGCAGGCCCTCGCCCTCAAGCATGGCCGCCTGACCCTCGCCATCGACGGCGGCCGCATCGCCCTTGAACCGCGCGAACCCTCCGAGCGCCCCTTGCCGAAAGCCCGCCGCCGACGCCCACGCCGGCCGGCCACCGCAAGGATGGCGGCCACCGACCCGAACAGCGACGGGCGCGCGGAGACGTCGCTACCGTGACGAAAGCGGGACGCTGATATCCGCTACACCGTCACGATCTCGGCGCGGCGTCCGATCAGTTTGGCCAGCTGGCGCAACCTGCCGAGCACGCGGCCGCCGGCGAGATTGGCAAGTTCGCCGGGCAGATGCAGCACCACGGTGCGGTGTTCGACCGCCAGCTTGGCCTTGTCGATCACGCCCGGCATGGCGCCGCTGAGCAGATAGGCAACGCGTAAGGCCGCTCCCAGGATGCGGGCTCGGTCGATCATCCGTGCGGTTGCGAGTTCGCGGATGCGCGGGCTGAGCTGCACGTCCTCCAGCCCAGCGTGCCTGTAGTAGACGGTCAGGGCGAGGAACGCCCGGCCTGGATGGTCGATACCCGTGAAGTTCGCATGGGCGATGATGTTGAGGCTCTGCTCGCCGCGATAATCCGGATGCGCCCGCCAGCCGATGTCGGCGAGCAGGCATGCCGCATGCCGAAGGCGCCGTTCCTCCGCCGACTCCTCCAGGCCGGTCGACAGCATGAACGCGTCGGTCCAGAAGCACAGTTCCCGCGAGAACCGCGGCGAGCGGGACCGCAGATAGGACAGGTCGGCACAGGCCGCGAGCAGCGGATCCTGCGCCCTCCCCTCCGCGTCCAGCAACGTGAAGAGCAGCCCCTCGCGCAGGCCGAGCGCCGAGATCACGACCCGTTTGGGTTGCGCGCGGCGCAGCACGTGCTCGAGCACCAGAGCACCGTAGGGCAGCAGCTCCTGGCGGGCGGCATTGACCACGTCGATCGCCGACAGCGACGCGGGCTTGACCCGCCGTACCAGCCGCGCGAACTCGAGCGCCTCGCCAGCGGGAATAGCGTAGCCGTGCATCACGTTGAGCGGGTAGCCGCTCTGCGACATGTGCAGGCGGGCGAGCGCGCGGAAGGTGCCGCCGATGGCGTAGAAATCGCGTCCGCTCCCCTCGCCGAGCACTGCCGAGGCGTCCACCGCGTCGGCGACCAGCCGCTCGGCCCGCTTCATCGACCTGCCGGCCAGATCCTTCAGACGCAGGCCACCGAGCGGCAGGGTCTCGCCCTCGCCGATATGGTTGCCCACCACCCTGACAACCTCGAAGCTGCCGCCGCCCAGGTCACCCGCGATACCGTCCGGCTCGTGCATGCCGGCGACGATGCCGTAGGCGGCGAGCTGCGCCTCCTCGGCGCCGCTGAGCACGCGGATCGGCCCGCCGAACACCTGTTCGACCCGGGTCACGAAGGCCGGACCATTGCTCGCCTCGCGTACCGCCGCCGTGGCAAGCACATGCACCTGGCGCGCGCCGATCTGCCGCGCCATCGCATTGAACCGCCTGAGAGCCAGCAGCGCATCGACGACGGCCTCCTCGTCGAGCACGCCCTTGCTGGCCACGAGACGGCCGAGCCCGCACAGCACCTTCTCATTGAAGAGGGGGGTCGGGCTTCTCGTCAGGCCTTCGTAGACGACGAGACGAACCGAATTGGAGCCGATGTCGACGACGCCGACAGGTTCGAGATGATTGAGGCGGCCGGGCGCGGTCTCCAGTGCCCGTGCGGCCTCAGCTGTCAGGGGTTGCGCCGATTGGCTTCGGGGAATGCTGTTGGAGAGACTTTCCACGTCCAGACAGGCTCGGATTGGTCATGAAGTAGCGATGAGCGTTGAACCTCTCCTCGCCCTCGGCCGGGATGATGCGTTTCGATCCGCCATCGGGCAAGAGCCGCCAGCTTTGCTCGTTGTCCTTCAGATTCGCCATCATGATCTGATCGAGAACCTGTGCATGGACCGTGGGGTTGGTGATCGGCGCGAGCGCCTCCACCCGCCGGTTCAGATTGCGTGGCATCCAGTCCGCCGATGTGATGTAGACCTTCGCCTTGCGCGAGGGCAGAGGCTGCCCGTTGGCGAAGGCGCAGATGCGCGAATGCTCCAGGAACCGGCCGATGATGCTCTTAACCCGGATGTTGTCCGAAAGGCCGGGAATGCCAGGCCTCAGGCAGCAGATGCCGCGGATGATCAGGTCGATCTCGACGCCGGCGCGCCCTGCACGGTAGAGCGCGTCGATGATGTCTGGATCGACCAGCGCGTTCATCTTGGCCCAGATGGCTGCCGGCTTGCCGGCCCGCGCGTTCTCGGCTTCCTGCTCGATATGCTCGAGGATCGTCGACTTCAGGGTGAATGGCGAAACGGCCATCGCCTCGAGCCCCTGCGGTTCGGCATAGCCGGTGATGAAGTTGAAGATCCGCGCAACGTCGCGCGTGATGGCCGGGTCCGTCGTGAAGAACGACAGATCCGTGTAGATGCGGGCGGTCACGGGGTGATAGTTGCCCGTTCCGATATGCACGTAGGAGGCAAGGTGGCCGGCCTCCCTGCGAACCACCAGCGACAGCTTGGCGTGCGTCTTAAGTTCGACGAACCCGAACACCACCTGGACACCGGCCCGTTCCAGGTCCCGGGCCCAGCGGATGTTGGCCTCCTCGTCGAACCGCGCCTTGAGCTCGACGACAGCCGTGACCGATTTCCCGGATTCCGCCGCATCGGCGAGCGCCCGCACGATCGGTGAATCGTTGGAGGTGCGGTACAGCGTCTGCTTGATCGCCACGACATCGGGGTCGGCGGCCGCCTGCCTGAGGAACTGCAACACGACGTCGAAGGACTCGTAGGGGTGGTGGACGATCAGCTCCTTTTGCCGGATGGCCGCAAAGCAGTCACCGCCGTGATCGCGGATCCGCTCCGGAAACCGCGGGGCATAGGGCGGGAACCGCATCTTCGGCCGATCGACCGAGACGAGCTGCGAGAAGTCGGAGAGCGCCAGGAACCCGTCGATGACCTGCACCTCGTCGTCCGAGACACCCAGCTCATCAGCTACGAAGGAGCGCAGCTGCGGAGGCATCGAGGCGGCGAGCTCCAGCCTGATCACCGACCCGCGCCGCCGGCGCTTGAGCGCTGTCTCGAAGAAGCGGACGAGATCCTCGGCCTCCTCCTCCACTTCGATGTCGCTGTCGCGCACTACCCGGAAGGCACCGCCGCCGCGCACCTTGTAGCCGGGAAACAGTCGGCCGATGAACAGCTCCACGACACTTTCCAGACGCATGAAGCGCAAGGCGGGTTCGCCACCCTGCCCCACGGTGCCGGTCTCCGGCAGCGGCACGAAACGCTCGATCTTGTTCGGCATGCGGACCAGCGCCCGCATCACCTTGGCGTCCTCCGGGCGCACCAGTTCGAGCGCGACAGTGAAGCCGAGATTGGGAATGAACGGGAACGGATGCGCGGGATCGACCGCGAGCGGTGTCAGCACCGGGAAGACATGCTCGAGAAAGTACTGGTCTAGCCAGTCCTTGTCCGCTGCCGTCACATCCGCCGGTTCGACCAGTATGATGCCGGCTCCGGCCAGCTCCGCCAGCAGCGTGGCAAGGCTCTTCTGCTGGTCGATGGTCAGCTTGCGCACCGCTTCGGCGATCCGGGTCAGCTGCTGGCGCGGCGACAGACCGTCCTGGCTCGGCGTCGTGATCTCAGCGCGCTCCTGCCCCTTGAGGCCGGCCACGCGCACCATGAAGAATTCGTCCAGGTTGTTGGCTGAGATCGACAGGAAGCGCAGTCTTTCCAGCAGGGGATGATCGACGTTGTCGGCCTCTTCGAGGACGCGCCTGTTGAAGCCGAGCCAGGATAGCTCGCGGTTCACGAAGCGGTCGGGTGCGTGCATCCACTGCTCGAAGGCGTCCTCTGCCTGCGGATCAGCAGCCGCCACACCGGCCTCCTCGGACGCCATTGAAGCGCCGCGTTCATCGCGAGCGCGCCGTACCGCCGTTGCCTTCTTGCTGCTCGGCGCCGCCGTTTGATCCATCGTCCGCTCCTCCGACTCGCGACCAGCATATGCGCCGACTGTTACAGGATTCAGTCTGTCGCCGGCTCGCCCGGGGATGTTTCTGCGACCGGCAACGGCCGGCACGCCGCCAGGACGCGCGCGGCAAGGGCACGCGTCACCGGCTTGCCCTCGGCCATTGCCAGCCGGTCGGCCTGGTCGACGAATGATTGCATGGCTTCGAAGCTCCGCTCCAGTCTCGGCAGCACGTAGTCGACCACGCCCCGCTCGATCGCGATCTGCCGATCGGCGAACAACTTGACGATCAGGGCCGCGAGCAGGTCCTCGTCCGGGGCCTGCATCACCACCGCCGGCAGACGCCGCAGCCGCGACAGCAGATCGGGGATCGTGACCCGCCAGAACCCCGGCGCCGACCGGGCCGTCAACAGCACGTCGACGCCGCGACGCTCCGCAGCATTGAGCAGATGGAACAGCGCCCGCTCGTCGACACCCGCCCCGCAATCCTCCACCGCGACGGCGCTGACGTCGTCGAGCCCGTCGACGACGTTTTCCGGCAAGGCGTCGGCCGCAAAGCGGCGCGCACCCGACCGGCGGCGCCAGACCTCGACGAGGTGCGACTTGCCGCTGCCGGTCGGTCCGATCAGCAGCAGACCGCCATCGGGCCACTCCGGCCATCCGTCGATTGCCGACACCGCCGCGACATTGGCCGCTCCGACCAGGAAGTCCTCCCGGCCGAGTGCCGCGCGGAAGGGAAACGCGAGCGGAAGCTGCCGGGCTGCGCTCATGCCACCGGCTTGCCGGAATCGCCGCCCGTCCCGGTGTAGTAGCTGCTGAGCAGGTACTGGCGGACGGCAAAGCGGCTGAGCACGCCGACGATGGCCGCCAGCGGCACGGCGAGCAGCATGCCGACGAACCCCATCAGGTATCCGAACGCGAACAGCGCGAAGATCAGCCAGACGGGGTGCAGCCCGACATGCTCGCCGACGAGCTTGGGCTGCAGCACATTGCCTTCCAGGGCCTGGCCCGTGATGAAGATGCCGATCACGATGCCGATCATCAACCAGTCCGGCCAGAACTGCGCGAGCGCCACGCCAACCGCCACGAGGAAGCCGAGAATCGTGCCCACGAACGGAATGAAGCTGATCAAGCCCGCACCGAGCCCGATCAGCAGTCCGAAGTTGAGGCCGACGAGGGTCAGACCGATGGCATAGAACAGCCCGAGGATGAGGCACAACAGCGCCTGCCCGCGCACGAAGCCGGCCAAAGCGTCGTCGACCTGCCGCGCGAGAGCCCGGATCGTCGCAGCATGCTGGCGCGGGAGCCAGGAATCTATGCGGGCGACCATCCGATCCCAGTCGTTCAGGAGATAGAACGCCACCACCGGCGTTACCACCAGCAACGACAGGAAGTTGACGAGCGCGAGCCCGCCGGAGACGACCGACTGGGCGACGCCGGCAAGCCAGCTCGCGGCCTGCCCGACCAGCTCCCCAACCGAGAAGCTGGTCGACCCGCCGGCCTCGCCCGTTCCCAGCATGTCGCGCAGCCAGCCAAGCTGGGCGCTCTGACTGGCCTTCAGGAACAGTTCCTGGAGCCGCGCGATATTGGCCGGCAGGCTCTGCGCGAACAGTGCGATCTGCTGGCCGAGGAGCGGCGCCAGCGCGGCGATCGCAACGATGAACACGACGGCGAACAGGAACAGGATCAAAAGGCTCGCGACCAGACGCCCCAGCCCGAGCCGCTCCAGACGATCGGCCAGGGGGTCCAGCGCATACGCAAGCGCCATTCCGGCCACAAAGGGCAGAAGGATCGGCCGCAGCACGACCAGTATCAGGATGAGGACGGCGAGCGCCGCCATCCAGAACCCCATCTGCCGCTGCAGGCTCATTGCTGTCCGCCCCTTTGGTGGATCCGCTCGGTGGTCTGGCCGCCGGCCATGTGCCGTATCCAGTTGACAAGATAGGCTGCGGCCGAAACGACGGTCAGCAACCCGACCAGCGCCACCAGCGCCGCCCGGATATGTGCCAGATCGAGCTGAAAGCCAAGATCGGCGAGAACCGTCGCGGCGAGCAGGATCTGCCCCGTCGTGTTGGCCTTGCTCACCATCAGCGGTGCCATTGCAACGGGCTTTTCCAGCATCCAGGACAGCAGCACGCCACAGACGATGAACAGATCGCGACTGACGACCAGGAACACCAGCCAGACCGGCAGCGCGCCCAGGATGCCGAGCGCCACGAAGATGCTCACCAGGAGCGCCTTGTCGGCAAGCGGATCGAGATAGGCCCCGAGATCCGTCACCCAGCCGTAGCGTTTGGCCAGAAACCCGTCCACGGCATCCGAAAGCCCTGCCACGGCGAACAGCCAGAACGCGACGAGGATTTCGCCCGTCACGATCAGATAGACCACGGCAGGCACGAGCAGCAGGCGCAGGATCGTGATCAGATTGGGGATGTTCAACGACGCACCGCTGTTCCCGCCGACATCCCGGAGCGAATGAAACCGCACGAACTCGATGGCTGCCGGAGCGATACGCCCGGGCTCAATAGGACTGCAACAGCCATGCATTGCCCGCCTGAAAAAGGTCCAGCCCGTCCTCGGCGAGTCGACGCGGCAGGTCGTCGAGCCGACCCGAATACCACAATACCACGTTGGCGGCGGAGGCCTCCATGCCTTCGACCGCCAGACCGGTGACCCATTTCGAGCGTTCCAGCCGCTGCCTCAGCTGCGTCCACCCGTCGGGTCCGGCGAACAATACCCGTACCGGCATGCTCGAGTCGATGCCGATGGTGACGCCTGCGCGTCGGGCGATGGCGGCCTTCCAGCGACCCGACAGCGCCGCCGCCACCCGGCCGGCCGCGCCGGCGAATCCGCCGTCACCTATCTCCATCGTCAGGTCGATCGCGCCGGCCCCGTCCTCGCCTCTGAGACCGAGCAGCATTGCCGATGTCGAGGACTCGGTGTCCAGGCGGGCAACGACCACGCCCTGGGCGCGATAGCGGATGCGGAGCTCCTGCAGCGCGATGCGGTCGCCGGCAATGATCCGGCCGAGATCGGCCTGCCGGTCGTAACGCGAATTGCGTGGGAGGACGACCGGCGTCAGCCCCTCCTCCATTCCCGCCGCCCGCAGTGCCTGCGCCCAGACCTCGGCCGCCTCCCAGGCGCGCGGCACGCCATTCTCGAACAGGATCGGCACCAGCAGGATCAGTGGCGCGGGAACATCCGCCACGCCAAGTTGGTGTCGCGCGAGATATCCGCGCACCAGAAGCGGCGAGAAGAGGAGGTTCACCTCCGCCGCATACCCCGTCCGCCCGATTGTCTCCGCCGCGATCTCGATCGTCGAGATCAGCTTTTCCGCCTCAACCGCATCGATATCGGCGGCGCGCTCGGTTTCCGCGCCGACGGCAATCCGCCCGATTACCCTGGCCGCGCCGATCCGCGCGGCCTCGGCCATCGCTTCTGCCTTCGCAGCAACAGCGTCGGCTGCCGAGGCGCTGACGCGAAGGTTGCGTACCATGTAGGGATCGAACTCCGCGCGTACCGAGCTCGCAGCGATCAGCGCCGAAACCCCCACGGCGAGGCTCAGGGCAATGGAGGCGAAGGTCGAATCGGCGCGGTGCATGGCGACTGGCATCGTGGCGACGCCACCGGGCGGCGCAAGTCCACCAGTTCCTGTCCGCGCTCAGACAGATCTGAGACGGGTTGAATGAGAGGAGGGGTTCTCCGAAGCTCGGGATGCTCAGGCTCGAGATACAGGAAACCCCATGCAGGTTTTTGGCCTGCCCGGCGACATTATCAGAATCGGCAAGCTTGCGTCGCGGATCGCGGCGAAGTCCCCAGATAACGAAACCGCGATCCGCTGACGCCGCAGTTGCCCGCTGGCGGCAGGCGCTGGCCGATGGGCTGACCGCCGATCAGGCTGCCGAGACGGTCGGCGTGCCACGTTCGACACTGTATCGCTGGCAAGAGCGGCCGGAACGGCGCTCAAGGCGCCCCAAGCGATCCCGGCCCAAGACGTGGACGCGGGCCCTCGTCGAAGCGGTCGAGAGCTTGCGCCTCGATCATCCGATGTGGGGCAAGGCCAAGCTCGGCCCGCCCCTGCGCCGCCAGGGCTTTGCGGTCTCCGACGCCCCCGTCGGTCGCATCATCGCCCACCTGATCGCGCGCGGCCGGGTCGCCCCGGTGCCGACCCTGCGACGGCGCAAGGGTCGGGGCCCCCGTCAGTGGCGGCGCAAACACGCCCGGCGCCTGCCCAGGGGTCTAGACCGCAGGCGCTGAGAACGGGCCGGCGCTGGGCCTGGTCCGAGGTTGCCCGGGCATGTGCGCCTCGTTCGGCATCGCCGCGAACCCTGCAGCCGCGGCGTCGATCCGCTCGGTCGGGCGGGCGACCGGTTCGAGCAGCCCGCGGCCGGGATCCTGGGCGAGGTCCGGAACTCCAGCTTGGCGATCCTCGGCGACCTTCGCCGGGCGCGGCAGGTCGGCGATGTCCCCGGGCGCTGTACGACCGGATACGCAGGGATGCGATGGCAGCGCGGTCACGGCCTCCACAGGCCGCCTCACGAGCCGTTTCCGCATCCCGAATGCGACGGCACGGGCGGCCGGTCGGCGGTTTCCGGTTCGGCGAAGCGCGACACGTCCCGGCCCGAACCGCCGACGACATTGCTGCTGGCCTGGCCCATCCGCCCGATCGCGATGACGGGCGGATCATATCGCACCAGCCATCCAAGCGATTCAGGTTGTCACCGAAACGCATTGCGGCCCGGGAGACAACAGACCGCGGCTACCTGCCGAACAGGAGGTCGGGCAGAAAGAGTACAAGGCCGGGCAGGAAGATCATAGCCAGCACGACCAGCGTCACCGCGATCAGCATGGGAACCGCTTCGCGGCTGTATTCCCCCAGCGGCACCTTGAGGATCGAGCAGACGGCATACATCGCCGCCCCGACTGGCGGCGTGAAGTTGCCGATGGTGGCCGCGATGATGAAGACCATTCCGAAATGCACCGGGTCGCCGCCAAGCGACCGGATCAGCGGCAGGAAGATCGGCGTCAGCATGATGATCAGCACCGTCGCATCGATGAAGAACCCGGCCGCGATCACGGTCAGAACGATCAGGATCATCACCAGCTGCAAATTGTCGGTCAGCCCGATCATGGCATTGGCAATGGTCTCGGGAACGCGTTCGAACACGATGCCGTAGGAAAAGATCGCCGACAGGGCGATCAGGAACATCACCGACCCGATGTCGGTCAGGCTGCCCTCCAGCGCCTCGGCCGTGCTGCGCCGGTCAAGGCGGCGATGGACAATGAAACCAAGGAATGCCGCATAGACCACAGCGAAGGCGCCGATCTCGGACGGCGTGAACACCCCCATCCGTAGCCCTACCAGGAGCAGCACCGGAAACAGCAGCGCCAAGGCCCCGCCCCGCCAGGCGGCAAGGTGAGCGCGCAGCGGCATCCCCTCGCTGCGTTCGGGGACAAAGCCGCGGCGCAGCGCGACAAGCCAGATCGTCAGCGCAAGGCCGAGCCACAGCATGGCGGCCGGCACGAAACCGGCGGCGAACAGGCGCCCGATCGACACCTGTCCGATCGAACCGTAGAGGATCATGCCGATGCCCGGCGGAATGATCGGGGTCAGGATCGCGCCGAAGGCGAGCACGGCGGCAGCGAAGGGGCGCGGCAGCCCCCGGCGGGACATCTCGTCGCCGAGCATCCGCGCCTGCATCGACGCATCCGCGATGGCCGAACCCGAAACCCCGCCCATCAGCGCCGACAGTGTGACTGACACCTGCGCAAGCCCGCCGCGCATCCGTCCGGTCAAGGCCGAGGCGACGTTCAGCAGGCGCTCGGATACGCCGGCACCGTTCATCAGGTTGCCGGCGAGGATGAACAGCGGGATCGCCAGAAGCGCGAAGTTCTGGGTCTGCGAAACGGTGACCTGGACCGGGATCGTCGACGGCAGTTCGGGGTGCTGGATGAAGAACACCGTGCCGGCCATGCCGATGGCGAAGGCCAGCGGCATGCCCATCAGCATCAGCACGACGAAGGTGGCGACGACGAGGATCATCCCCGCCTACCTTCCGAAGGCTCGTCGGATCGGGCCTCGCGCAGCAGGGCCACGATCTTGGTTCCGGTGGTCAGAAGCAGCAGCGTGGCACCTACGGGCAGGCTCATCGTCACCCACGAATAGCTGATCCAGGGGATGCCCTGGAAGCTGCGCGCGCTGGACAGGATCGCCAACCGGGTTCCCGACCACATGACGTAGATCAGGAAGAAGCAGATCAACACGAGGTTGACGAGCCTCAGCCAGCGCCGCGCCGGCGCCTCCAGCCGGCCCGCGATGACGTCGACGCTCAACAGCGAGTCGCGCCTCCAGGCCACGTCGGCGGCCAGAAACGCCGCCCAGGCGAAGAAGCAGGTGGCAAAGTCTGTGGTCCAGTTCAGGGGGTGGCGCACCATCCGCGCCACCCCGCCGACGAAGATCAGAACCGCCATCGCAACCAGAAGCACCGCGGCCAGCACGGCCTCGGTCCGTCCGAGGGCACGCAACAGGGCGTCAAGGCGTCCTCGCCCTCGGGTCGTTGCGGCAGCCATCCGGGTCATCGGCTACCGGCTGGCCATCTCGGCGCGGACCTGTTCGACCGCCTCGGTCAGACCCAGCTTGGCATAGGCCGCCTTGCCCGCCTCGCGGAAGGCGTCCAGATCGACATCCTCGACCACTTCCATGCCCATCTCCTGCACCGTGGCCTTGGCCTTGGCCGTCGCCTCGGCGATCACGGCCGAGGTTTCCTGACCGGCGGCGCGGCACTCCTCGACCAGGGCGGTCTGGTAGTCGGCCGGCAGCTTGTTGAACCAGGCCGAACTGACCACCTGGAAGTTGACCAGCAGTATGTGTCTGGTCTCGTTGGCATATTTCAGCACTTCGAACAGCTTGCCGGCGGTGATATTGGGGTAGACCAGCTCCGCTCCGTCAATGGCGCGCTGCTGAAGCCCAGGATAGACTTCGCCAAAGGCCATCGCCACCGGCTCGGCCCCGAGAGCGCGGATCGATTCCTGCCAGATCGGCGCGGGAGGGGTGCGTATGCGCTGACCGGCCAGGTCGGCGGGGCTGCGGATCGGCTTCATGGTGAAGAAGTTGCGGAACCCCTGGACCCAGTCGAAGCAGACCACCTTGAGCCCGTGGTCATCGGCCAGTTCCTGCAGCCATTTCTGGATTGTCGGCAATTCGGTCAAGGCAAACACCTCGTCCATGCTCGACACGAAGTAGGGGCCGTTGATTATCGCGATCCCCGGCACGTAGTTGCCCAGCCGGGCGGAGTCGGTGTTTTGGCCGATGTTCGCGCCCTGCCGGATCTGCTCGATGATGTCCTCCTCGACGCCCAGCTGGGCGCTGTGGAACACTTCCATCTTCAGGCCGCCATTGGTGCGCTTGTTCACGCGTTCGGCCCAATTCAGGAAGCCCTGGTGGAAAGGTTCGGACGGGCCGAGAACGTGGTTGAAGCGCAGTGTGAATTCCTGCGCCGTGGCGGGCAGCGCGGCCGCCCACAGGGCGGTCGCCGCGAGGGCGGCGGTCACGGTTCTGGCCAGTGGCATGTCTTCCTCCATCGTTGCGTTGGATATTGTTGTGTCCGATCCGGTACCGGTGCCCGGCACCGGCTTCGCAGGCTTTGCGCGCTTCTGTGTGACGCGCTTGTCTTCATGGCTGCTTCTCCGCCACGGATGAAACCGGAATGGGCGGTGTCAGGCCGTAGGTCCGCGCCAGCTGCACGAAGGCGGCCGCTGTCGCCGGGTCGATCGGGATCCCGTCCCGCATGCGCCGGTCGCGCTCCGCCCATTCCCGGTCGCCGGGGGCGAGAATCCGGGCGCCCGGCAGCGGGCGCGACTGGCGCAGTGCGGCAAGGTAGCGGGCCATGCCGGCCAGGAAGACCTCCGCCGGCAGGAAGGCGCCAGGGTCGATGGCAAGCACGAAGGCGCCCATCTCGCGCGGGCTGGACAGGTCGGGGCCGGCCATCGGCAGGATTTCCGGGCTGATCCGCATTCCGGTCAAGACGGCGCTCAGTATTTCGGACAGGCCCGCAAGGCCAGCGCCCTTGTAGCCGTAGGGGCCGCCCAGCGGGGCCAGCATCGAGGCGCGTTCGGGGTCGGTGGTTGCGCTGCCATCCTCGGCAGCGGCCACGCCCGGGTCCAGCGGCCGGCCGAGGCTGCGGTGCAGCTGCACCCGGTTGTAGGTTATCGCACTCGTCGCCATGTCCAGCAGCCACGGCTCGCCCCCGGCGACGGGCGCCGCGACGGCCAGCGGATTGGTGCCGTGGAACCGCTCCGCGCCGTCGTGGAGGCTCACGAAACTATCGGAGTTGCAGGTGGCAAGGCCGATCAGGCCGCGCTCCGCCGCGGCAAGGGCGTAGGCCCCGGCTGGGCCGAAATGGGACGAGTTGCGAATGGCCACCGCGCCCGTGCCGTGGCTCCCCGCCAGCCGAACCGCGTGATCCATCGCGGTATAGGCGGCCAGTGCGCCATGCCCGTGCCCGGCATCAAGCACCGCCGTCGCCCCGACCTCCCTGACCAGACGAAGAGTTGGCGCCGGATTCACGCGACCGCCCTTCAGGGCGGCGACGTAATGTGCCAGCAGCCGGATGCCATGGCTGTCGACCCCCAGGCACGACCCGTGCATCATCGCACGGGTGGCCGCCTCGGCGGTCGCCGCGTCGGCGCCGGCGCGGCTCAGGACATCGATGCTGAAGGCACGAAGGGCACCCGCCTCGGCGCACAGGACGGCTTCGTCCTCGGGATGCGAATTATGCACCGTCAAAGCGTCTGCCCCCCGTCGATGATCAGCAGTTGGCCGGTCATGAAAGCGGCCTCGTCGCTGGCCAGGAACAGGGCCGCCGCGGCCATCTCGGCGGCGGTGCCCAGGCGCCCCATCGGCTGCCTCGCGACAAAGGCGCGCCGCGCCGCCTCGGGGTCCGCGCTGGATCGTATGCGTTCCTCCAGCGACGGCGTGTCGGTGGTTCCCGGGCACAGCGCATTGCACCGGACGCCATCGCCGATGGCTTCCCGGGCGACACCCTTGGTCAGCCCGATCAGTGCGGCCTTGGACGCGCCGTAGGCGGCGCGCCGGTCAACCCCGGCAACGCTCGACGCCACCGAGGCGACGTTGACGATCGCCCCGCGGCGTCGCGCCGCCATGCCCGGCAGCACGGCGCGAATGGCACGGAACGCCGCGGTGACGTTGACCGCGAGTCCATACTCCCAGTCTTCATCGCTGCACTCGGTGATCCTGCCGTCGAATACCCAGCCCGCACAGTTGACCAGGATGTCTATCGCGCCGGCTGAAGCGATCGCGGATTCCAGAGCGGGCCCGTCAGTGACGTCCAGTTCCACCGGCACGATCGCCGCATTGGCCGCAGCAAGCGTTGCCAACTTGGATCCGGTTCGGCTGACCGCCATGACCCGCGCGCCTTCGGTGGCGAAGGTCAGCGCGATCTCGCGTCCGATCCCCTGGCCCGCACCCGTGACGAATGCTGTCCTTCCTGCAAGCCGCCCGGCCAAGACCCGCCTCCGGTTCCCTGGCGGCCAACCGCCCGCCGCCTCGATTCGTATAGAGTATACATTGTGCCGAGTATAGTGCATACTTTATCCAAAGTATAGTGCATACTTTGTACGGAACCCTGCGAACACGCCCGTGGCCGGGCGGAACCGAAGTTGAGGCAACATGGACGGATTGTTCGACCTGACAGGAAAGACCGCGCTGGTGATCGGTGGCAGCGGCGGCATCGGGCGGGAACTCGCGCAGGGCCTGGCGGGCGCCGGCGCCGCGGTCCTGCTGTCCGGGCGTGACCCGGAACGCCTGCGCATGGCAGCGGATCTGCTGCCCGCCCGCAGCACGGGGCCGACAACCTACGCCTGTGACGCACGCGACGTCGGGCAGCTTTCCAGGCTCTGCGCCGCGGTTTGGGCCGATCACGGGCGCATCGACATTCTCGTCAACTGCCAGGGCGTGACCGCGATCAAGCCGGCGCTGGACATCTCCGAACCCGAATACGACGCGATCCTCGACACCAATCTCAAGAGCACGTTCTTCGCCTGCACGCGGTTCGGGGCCCGCATGATCGCCGCGGGTGGCGGCACCATCATCAACATCGCCTCGCTGGCGGCCCATACCGGCTGGGACCAGGCCGCCGCCTACAGCGCCAGCAAGTGGGGGGTGGTCGGCCTGACAAAGAGCCTGGCGTGGGAATGGGGTGAACTGGGGGTGCGGGTGAATGCCATCGCCCCCGGATTCTTCCTGACCGATCTCAACCGCGACCGCATGTCCGCCGACCGCAAGGCGCGTGCGGGCCGACGAGCGGCAATGCGCCGGATGGGAGAATTGCGGGAACTGGTGGGTGCCGCTATCTATCTCGCATCGCCGGCCTCGGGCTTTGTCACCGGATCCGTGCTGTGCGTCGATGGCGGTTACCTCGCATCCGGCATCTAGGGACACGTGATTTGAAGTCGGAAAGGCAACGGGCAACCGGTGGCGTGGGGCGTGCCACCCCCCTTTACCAACAGGCAACCGACCTGCTGTCGGCGCAGATCGTCAGCGGCGAGATTCCGGCCGGGAGCCTGCTGCAGGAAACCCGGCTGGCGTCTGATCTGGGGATCAGCCGCGCTCCCGCACGCCGGACCCTCGCCCTGCTGGCCGAACGCGGCCTGCTCGCGAAACGGCCCGGACGCGGCTATGTCGTCGCCGCTCCGCCGGGGCGGGTCCAGCCGGGCGCGGCCGCTCACCCGGTCGCGGCCCGCGCGCCCGAACGTCCGCTGGTGGCGCTTGCGGCTTGGGAGACCATCCTCGCCGAGGTCGAAAGCCAGATCGTCGCGCGCATTCCCTTCGGAAACTGGCGCCTGAAGGAGGCAGACCTGGCGCGGCATTTCGCTGTCAGCCGCACGGTGGCTCGCGACGTGCTGGGGCGGTTGCAGCAACGCGGACTGGTCCGCAAGGACGAGCGTTCGCACTGGTTCGCGCCGGCGCTGACCCCCGATCGCATCGTCGATCTCTACGAGATGCGCGCGCTGTTGGAACCGGTCGCGCTGGCCAAGGCGGCGCCGCTCATTCCTGCGATGGAAGTCTCGGCGGTCCGGGCGCGGCTGATCGAGGCGCTGGAACGTGACAGCGCCGAAATCGACGGCGATCTGCTGGACCGGCTCGAGGCCGATCTGCATGTCGGTCTGCTGGGCTACTGCCCCAACCGCGAGATGATCCGCTCGATCACCCATCACCAGTCGCTGCTGATCGCACACGGCTTTCTCTACCGTTGGACCCGGACGATGTTCGACCGCGAACCCTTCCTGCCGGAGCATTTCGAGATCGTCGACCGGCTCGCCCGCGGCGACGGCGACGGCGCCGCGCGGGCGCTGGGCGACCACCTGCGCATGTCGTCGGACCGGGCAATCGCCCGGGTGGCCCATGTCTCGGGCCGGTTTGCGGCCGAACCCCTGCCATACCTCGAGCGGATATCGGACTGATCGAGCCGAGGTCTCGCGCACCCGCGTTCCGGAACAGCGATCCCCTAAGGCAGGCCAATCGAGTGTTGGCAATCCGTCCGACCTGACGCGCCCCGACCTCAGTCAGCTCCCAACGGCGTTCGAGCCCCGGAAGAGGTCTGCAATCCCTGAGCGACAGATCGGCAGTGCGGTTCATACGTGTCTGCTTTCGGTTGGAGGCACGGGCTGTCCGTGCTCGTCATCGAGAAGGAACCGCTGTTCGGCGGCACGACCGCGCTTTCGGGCGGCGTACTGTGGATCCCGGGCAACCGCCACGGCAAGGCGAACAATCCTTCGGACACGCGATGCGGCGTGTGCCTATCTCAAGGCGGAGACCGGCAACTGGTTCGACGAGGCAGCGATCGACGCCTTCCTCGATGCCGGGCCGGCGATGCTCGACTGGTTCGAGCGCGAGACGGAAGTGAAGTTCGTGCCGACGCTCTACCCCGACTACCACCCGACGGTGGACGGCGGCGTGGACGTCGGCCGCTCGGTGCTCGCCGCGCCGTTCGACACGGTGAAGATCGTGCCGGGCTCGCTCGGCACCTTCGCGGGCCTGAAGACCGACCCGCTGACCCGCGTGCTCGACACGCGCGGCCGCCCGATCCCGGGTCTGCATGCCGTGGGCAACGACATGGCCTCGATCATGGGCGGCAACTATCCGTCGGGCGGCATCACGCTGGGGCCCGGCATGACCTTTGGCTACGTCGCCGGCCGCGTTCTGGCCGGCCAGCCCGTGGCGGGCCTCACCACCGACAAGGAGGAAGCAGCATGAGCCATTACGAGCTGGCGACGCTCGACACGGTGATCTTCGGCGCGGGCAAGGCCGCGGCAGGGATCGAGGCGTGGGTGAAGGCTGGCAGCGGCCGGCTGTGCGGCGCATGGAGCACCGACATCGGGACGCTGAACCGGGTATTCGTGCTGCGCACCTTCGACAGCCTCGCCGAGATGATGGAGGAGCGCGAGCGCGCCCTGCGTAGTGACGACCCGTTCGGCTGCACGGAGTTCCTGACCGCGCTCAGCATGGAGAGCTACCGTGCGCTCGACTTTATGCCCCCCGTGGAACCGGGCAGCTTCGGCCCGATTTACGAGTTCCGCACCTATCGCACGAAGGTCAATGGCATCGTGCCGACGATGGAGAAGTGGCGTGTCGCGGTGCCCGAGCGCGAGGCCTATTCGAAGCTCACCGTCGCCATGTACGGTCTCGACGGCGCTCCGCGGCTCACGCAGATCTGGCCGTATCCCAGCCTCGCGGCGCGCGCCGAGGCCCGTGCCAGGTCGGTCGCCGACGGCAAGTGGCCGCCGAATGGCGGGCCCGATTGGCTCAGCCCCGACATGACGAGCCAGATCGCCATGCCGCTGCCCTTCTCGCCGCTGAAGTGAGGCCGCGATGAGCCACCCCCTCTCGCTCGCCTTCCTCACCACGTTCGACGTCGGTCCGGTCGAGGCCGTGCGGATCGCCGCGGAAATCGGCTACGACATGGTCGGCCTGCGCATCCTCCCGGCAGCGGCAGCGGGCGAGCCCGACTATCCGCTCCTGACCGACGACCGGCTGCTCGCGGAGGTCAGATCAGCCCTGGCCGACACGGGCGTGACCGTCGGTGACGTCGAGATCATCCGCCTGAAGGCGGAGAACGACTGGGCGCTGTTCGAGCGCTTCTGCGACCGTTGCGCCGCACTCGGGGCGCGCCACGTGCTCGTGGCCGGCGACGACACCGACCATGGGCGCCTCACGGAAAGCTTCGCGCGGTTCTGTGGCATGGCGGCCTCGCACGGGCTGACGGCCGACCTCGAATTCATGCCGTGGACCGGCGTGCCGAACCTCGCCGCAGCGCGGCGGATCGTCGAGGCGGCCGGGTGCGACAATGGCGGGGTGCTCGTCGACGCATTGCACTACGACCGCTCGGCGACGACGCTCGACGAAATCGCGGCCCTGCCGCCGGACCGGGTCAACTACGTCCAGTTCTGCGACGGCGCGGTCCCCTACGACCCGTCGGACGAGGGTCTGATCCGTGTCGCCCACGGCGAGCGCCTGTTCCCGGGCGAAGGCGGAATCGACCTCGCCGGATTGGCGCGCGTGATACCCGAGGGCACGACGATCAGCGTCGAGGTTCCGCACCGGCGCCTCGCCGAACGGATCGACGCGCCGGGACGCGCCGCCATGGCCCACGCCGCGACCAGGGCGATCCTGCGGGCCGCCGGCCGCGCCTGAGCAGCCGTCGCCCAGGAAACCATGCCATCGCGCGATAGTCGATGTCGTCCCCTCTCCTCGACGGCCTGACGCGGAGGCGGCTGTCGCCGCCCCGCTTGGCGCGATGGATCGCACGGTAGTCGCGCGCCATCCGCCCGACCGAGAAGCGGCACTCGAAGGGCTTGCGGTCGCCACGCGATCGAGCCGCCCCGCCTGCTCGACCGCCTCAACCGCCTCGTCGATCCCATCGGCGATCAGGCCCGTGACCGTCGTGACCAGCGACGAGCTACACCATGGTCCGCCTGCTGATGACTGCGCCCGGCGTGGGACCGATCACGGCCATGGCGGTTGTCGCGGCCTTCGATGATGCCTGCCGCTTCCGCCGATCGTCCAAGGCGGGCGCCCATCTCGGGATGACGCCCAGACGGTACGCGTCCGGCAAGATCAGTCGGAACGGGCAGGTGTCCAAGCGGGGCGACGGCTTCACCAGGAGGTGCCTGTTCGAGGCCGCGAACGCCATTTTCCGCGGGAACCTCGACGGCCCACGCCTGCGGGATTGGGTCAAAGCGATTGCCGAGAGAACCGGGCCGCGCAAGGCCAAGGTCGCGCTGGCCGGACCGGAAGTCCTTGCCGAGCGGGATGACGGGTATTGTCAGTCCATCGGCGCCTATCCCGGGACAGACGCCTGTGTTTCATGCCGTCTGGCCGTGGCCCAATAGCGCGAAAGCCGTCATGCCGGGACAATACAGGTTGCGGAGAAGGTTCCCATCGTCGGCATTCTGCAGCGCCTCGATCAGCGCCTTCCTGTCGTCAGATATCGGGACCTCGTGGCTAAGCTTGGCGTCGGCAAACTCCAGCTCAGCCGCACATCCCGATGGCCACCTCGGCCGAAAAGTGAAACTCCACCAATTCCCTGGCTGCCAACGACTGATCTTCTGGCGCTTACCGAAGATGTCGTCAGCCTGCGCAGGGCCGCCCGAACCGGAGTCGGCGGCAGGCGGGTCGGATCCGGGTCGCCTTCGAGGAAGGTGGAGACCATCACCATCAGGGCTTGGCGGTCTGCCATGGTGCCGGAAGGTGCCTTGTTCAGGATCCCGCGGCCGGCAGCTCGAGCCGGGCGACGAGACCTCCCCCGGCCGCCTCCGCCAAGGTGAGGCTGCCGCCGCAGGACTTCGCCCGGTCGGCGGCAATGGCAAGCCCGAGGCCGTGACCGCTGCTATCGAGCCGAACGCCGCGGGCGAGGAGGCGATCGCGTTCGCCGGGCGGGATACCAGGGCCGTCGTCGGCAATCTCGAGGATCAGCCGACCGGCGGCGCCGCGGGCGAGGATTTCGATCCGGTGACGCGCCCATCTCACGGCATTCTCGGCGAGCGCCGCTACCATTTCGGCCAGATCTTCGGCATCACCCCGGAAATCGGGAGCACCTTCGGCCGTGATCGCCATCTCCAGGCCGCGCCTGCGGGCCTCCGGGCCGAGCACGAGAGCGATGTCGTCGAGCACCGGCGTCACCGCGGATCGCGCGGTGGCATCGACGGGCCGGCCGGCCGCGCGGGCTCGGGTAAGATGCCAGCGCAGGATCCGCTCCATCCGCCCGATGAGCGCGCGATCCTCTTCCCCGATCCGGTTTGCGAGCACTGCGAGCGGAGTCTTCAGCGCGTGGGCAAGGTCTGCCGCCTCGGAACGGGCCCGTGCGATCTGGTCGCGGTTGGCCTCCAGCAGCCGGTCGAGTTCGGCCGCGAGCGGCACGAGTTCGCGCATCTTCGGGCGCGGCACCGTGGCGGCCTGCCCGTCGCGCAGCCGGGACAGGCCCCGGGCGAAGCGCCTCAGATCGGACAGCCCGGCCTGCACCGCCACCACCTGCGCAGCGATCAGCGCAACTGCGAGCACGACTAGCGACATAGCGAGTGGTCGGCGGATCGCGGTCAGTTCCGCCGCGGCCTCGGCCGCGGGAAGGGTGACGGTGGCGGTCAGTCTGCGGCCGTCGCCCGGCGCCGTGAAGAACTCCCGATGTACGATCAGATCGAGGCCATGCGCCTGCTGCGCCTGTCCGTCGACGCCGAGATCGGCCGACATCAGCGAGGGCGATCGGGCCAGCACCGTCTTGCCGTCGGCCACCTGCCAGAACCACCCCGAACGCGGCGTTTCGAAGCGCGGATCAGCCGGTGGTGGGTCGAGGCGGAAGCTGCCTTCATCCTCATCCCATTCGGAAGCCGCCATGATGCCACGCGCCGTTGCCGTAAGCTCCGCCAACAGTCGCCGGTCCACGAAATCGGCCAGCAGCATCGAAAGTGCTGCCCAAGCGGCAACCAGCGCCAGCACGGTCAGCGCGCCGGCGGCCAGCATCAATCGGCCACGGATCGAGTGCATCACGACGGATCGCCGGGCAGGAGCCGCCACCCCTCACCCCGACGGGTCTCGATCCGCGCCTCGCCGATCTTTCGCCTGAGCCTGCCGATCAGCACCTCGAGCGACCGGAAGTCGCGGTCGGTGTCGCCATCATAGAGCTGTTCTGCCAGTTCGCTCCGGCTGACCGTGCGGCCGATATTGAGCATCAGCTGGCGAAGGATCCTGGTCTCGAAGGCGGTCAATCGCAATGGCAGGCCATCCAGCGTTGCGATTGCGGTCGCGGTATCGAACACCAGACTGCCGGCAGCGATCTCGGCGCTGGCATGACCGGCCGCACGTCGCAGCAGCACCGACAGGCGCAGCACCACCTCCTCCATCCGGAAGGGTTTCAGCACATAATCGTCGGCGCCGGCCCGGAAGCCGGCGACCTTGTCGCCCCAGGCATCGCGCGCGGTGAGGATCAGAACGGGAAAGGCCAGCCCCTGACCTCGCCAGCGGCGCAGTACCTCGATTCCGTCCATCCCCGGCAGGCCGAGATCGAGCACCGCCGCCGCCACCTGTTCGGTGGCGCCGAGATACTCTCCCGCCGTCCCGTCATGGGCGCATTCGACAGTGTAGCCGGCCTCCGTCAGTGCCGTACTGAGCTGCGCGGCAAGTTCCACGTCGTCCTCGACCACCAGCACCTTCACTGCGTTTCCCCCGGCAGGATGCGCGCCTCCGTCTGGCCGATCCCGCGCACCTCCAGGAACAGGCAGCCGGGACCGGACAGACGGATCTCGAGGACATTGCCGGCAGGCGTGAGCCAGCGAATGTCCCGGATCAGCGCTGCCTCGCGCGCGGCGATGCGCAACGCCTCGCCCCGGTAGCGCGCCGCCACACAGGCGAGCGCTGCCTCGGGGGCGAGCGGCTCGGCACCCGGCGGCGCGACAGGATCGGCAGACAGCGCCGATGCAACGAAGAGCGCGGCCAGGAACAGTCCGGGCGGGAGAGCGGATCGGCGCATGGCAAGAATCTATGCCCTGAAGCTCAACAGAAGCTCAACAGCATCGTTGCGGCGGGGTTCCGTGGCGGTTCGGCAGACTTGCTCGATTCCGCAATCGGGAGGAGACATGTGATGAACTTGGCCGACACTGCTGAAGCGAACGAAACCTTCGCCGGCGCCGGGCGCGCACCGCTCGGCGCAATCGCCAGCCGCGCCCTGCCCTTGCTGGCGGCCTCTGCCGGGTCGATCCTCATCTCTTGGGTCGTGCTCGCGGCCATAGCGGCACTTTCCCCCGCGGTCGGCTGGATGGGCAAGCAGATGATCGACGGGCTCGAAGGGGCAGGTGGCGGACTGCTGGACATCCTGCTGATCAATGGCTGGCAATTCGGCCTGCTGTTCACAGCATTGAAGTTGCTGGAGGTGCTCGACAAGCCGGTGGGCAAGTGGGTCGAGTCGCGGCTGGTGATCGGTCTGCAGGACAGCTATCTGGCACGCCGCCGCCAAGCCTGCCCGACCGACGACGCCGCACAGATGCTCTATGGCGCAGACGAGGCCAAGAAGGGGCTCAAGATCGTCATCGACGACGTGCCGAAGTTCGTGTTCACGCTCGCTTCGGTCGGGCTCTGGCAGATGGCGCTCGCGCCCGAATGGCTGCCGTTCATGGCACTGGCGATCGTTCCATCCCTGCTGTGGCTATGGCTGCTGATCGGTCCGGTGCAGGCCTTCGCCGAACGGGCGCTGGCTGCCCAGATCGCCATTGCCGGCGCGACGGACGGCGCCGCGCGGTCCGGTCTGTCGCAGGCGCAGCGTCGCTGGCTCGTTGCCTCGGTGATCATCGATGCCTTCAAGGGACTTGGCGAGAAGGGGCTCGTCTGGCTGATCTGGGCAGCCTTCGTGGGCAGCGTCCTTGCCTTCCTGCTGGCCTTCCCGGACACCACACTGGGGCGAGACATGTCGCCAGGCGAATTTGTGGTGACGATGGTGAACCTGTCGCTGCTTGTTGATCCGCTCTCCCGGCTCGGCAAGATCGCCATGCACATGGCCCAGGCGCGGCCGGCGCTGGAATGCGCGCTCGGGCTGGCCAGAAATCCAAACCATTTCTGAACCGGATCGTTGCCGTCCCGTTGCAGGGGCATCGGGCAGGATACTGCCGTTTCCTGAAAGGAGGATGTGACATGCGACAGACCAAACCGATCCTTGCCGCCCTCATCCTGTCGACCGCGCTGGCCGGACCGTCACTGGCGCAGGAGGCCCGCCTGACGGGCACTGTCGCCGAGATCTTCGGCAATCAGGTCGTGGTAACCGGCCCCCAGGGACGCACTCTCGTGACCCTTCCGGACGGGGCTGCGACGCCTGCCGTCGGCACCCGCGTCGAGCTCGAGGGCCAGGCGAATGGCCAGACCTTCGCCGCCAGCCGGCTGAACCTCGTCACCAGCCCGCCTCCCGCTACGGCACCAGCACGAGGCCTGCCAAGCGAACTGGCCGGACTCGGCCTCTCCGAGGTGACGATGCGCCATGAGATCAGCCGCAGCGGCAGTCAGGAGACCCATGTCCATGGCCGGCTGGGCGACGGGTCCTGGTTGCGCGTCAAGACGCGCGACGGCCGCCTGGTCGAGGCCCGGACTTCGGGTTCCGCACTGCCACCGGTGGTCATCGACGCGCTGCTTCCGCCGATGCTGCGCGGAGCTCGCGAACTGAACGATTTTGCGCGCATCACCGAGATCGACATCAAGCGCCGCGGTGAGGTCGAGATCGAGGGCGTCGGCCGCGACGGATTGCGCCTTGAGATCGAGTTCGGTCCCGACGGACGCCTGCGCGATTACGAACGCGAGAGGGCCGGCCGCCATCGGTCCATCAGCGAGGAGGCCGCCCGCGCTGAACTCTCCCGTCTGGGCTATGACGAGGTCGGCGTGATCAAGCGTGGCCCCCGCCATGTCGATGCGGTGGCACGCAACCCCTGGGGCGAATGGGTCGACGTGAGGCTCGATGACCGTGGCCGTGTCGAACGCGAGCGTGCTCTGACGCGCTGAGGGGGCCCGCCTGCCGACAGCCCGGTCCCAACCCGGGCCCGTCGAGCAACGCAGTCAAAGGAGATCCGACAATGACCGAAGAATTCACCCACGACACCTCGCCCGCTGCCGATGACCCGCTGGCCGAGCTGAGGGCCGAGATTCGCGCGCTGACCTTGCGTCTCGATGCTCTCGAGGCCCGCAGCGCTGCCGCGGCCGGGCAGGTCGGCCCCGGCGTTACCGACCGGCTTGCCGCTGCCGCTGACACTGCCGCCATGCGTGCCGGCGCGGCCTGGGCTGCACTGCGTGGCCGTCCTACCAGCAGCGACGAAGCCGACCGGCAATCGACCGGCATTGGATCTTCCGCATCGGCACAGGCCGTCGTTCGGCCTGGATCCGCCCTTGCCGCCCTCGGCATGGTCATTCTCGCCCTCCTCGCCGCTCTCCTCGCCTTCGAGGTCGTCGAGGAAGCCTTCAAGGGGCTGCGCCATTTCGTGCGCTGGGTCTTCTGAGGCGCGACCCGCGGCCTTGGGCCGCGGGTCACCCCTCGTCTTTCCTCCCGTTCCGCGACGGCAGCGCCTGCGATGCCCTGCCCCTGGCCTGCGCGCCGCTGATGCCCCACCCTGCACGAGGACCGCAGCAAGCGCTTCGCTCTACATCCAGGGACAGCGACCAACCGGCGCATTTCAAGGCAATCTGGTCCGCCCGATTGCGCCGTCGGATATCCGGACGATCATCCACCGCTTCGCAGGCAATGACCTGACCGGCGATCCGTCTCACCCGCCCATCTGACGAGGATACTTCCCGCCAGCATGCTGATGCCGATCGCAAGGAGCAACGGACCAGCGATCGCTTCGCCGATGAGACCCGACGACATCGATACCGAAATCAGCATCAGGCTGAACTCGCCGCCATGAGCGAGGATGATGCCCGCCCTTGATGCAGACGGTCCAGGATCGCCGAACCAAGAAGCCAGAATTGACACGAGCACCGCCTTGCCCGGCACAAGGATGACGAGCCAGGCAAGCACGATCGGCCAGAATTCCGGGATCAGGCCGAGCGGCATCTTTGTTCCGATGCTGATGAAGAAGATGCCGACAAACAGATCCCGGAATGGGCGAATCTCCCGTTCGACGACATGTCGCGCATCACCTTCGCCGATGATCATTCCGGCCGCGAAGGCCGCGAGGGCCGGCGAGAGCCCCACCGACATGGCGGCAATGCCGGAACCGAGGGCGATTGCGAGTGCGAGGAGCTGGGCCAGTTCGGCGTCGCCGTGTGCAGCCGTCCACCTTGCAAGGGCTTGCAGCGGGCCCCGTGCAAAGAACAATGCCGCGACGAGCGCCGCCGCGCCGCCAATCACGGTAGCCACACCGTAGCCCTCTGCTGCACCGGTTGCCGCATCGTGCAGCAGCAGGAGCCCGGCCGCCGCCAGATCCTGGAAAAGCAGAACGGAGATCGCCAGGCGGCCGGCAGCGGAGCCCAGGGCGTCCACGCCAGACAGCACCTTGAGACACATCGCCGTGGACGACATCGCCACCGCCCCGCCGAGAACGACGGCGGGAACTGCAGCGAGATCGAACACGAAGCTGGCCGGCACGGCGACGAGCAGGGCCGTGACGGCAACTTGAGCGGCACCGACCCCGAAGACATGACGCCGGAGCGTAACGAGCTTCTCGAAAGAGAACTCGAGCCCGAGCGCAAACAGCAGCAGAATGACGCCGATCTCGCCGACGGTGGTGAGCGCCTCACCTTCGGCCAGCAGCCCGCTTCCGGCCGGACCGATCAGCACGCCCGTGAGAATGTAGCCGACGATGCTCGGAATACCGGCACGCGAACAGATCGTCACGAGCACGAATGCCGCGAAGACCAGCAGTGCCGCGGTCTCTGGCAATCCGGTCACGCCGTGCATGGGTGCCCTCGGTCCGAATCCCCGCTGGCAGGACGGGTGGCCCGGATCATGCTGCCTGTGACCGCGCCCAGTGTTCGATCTGTCGAGCCGACATTGCGCCGCTGGTTCTCGCAATCTCCCGTCCGCCACTGAACAGGATCATGGTCGGGATGCTGCGTATGCCGTAACGGCCGGCGAGCTGCTGTTCGGCTTCGGTATCGAGTTTGCCCAGCCGGAAATGGGGTTCGAGGGTGCGGGCCGCGGCCTCGAACTGCGGCGCCATCATCTTGCAGGGCCCGCACCACTCTGCCCAGAAATCGACGAGCAATGGCAGTTCGGCATTGGCATGACGCTCGAAATTGCTCGCGGTAAGCGTCACGGGCCGTCCTTGAAAGAGGGCAGCGCCACAGCGGCCGCACTTGGGATTGTCGGTCAACCGCCCCGGCGGCACGCGATTGGTGGAACTGCATTGCGGACATGCGACGGTTGGCATCGTGTCTTCCTTTCGTTCGTCGCTGCGACGGGGCGGATGCGAACGGCGCTCGGTCAGCGAGGGTCCGACGCGCCCCTCGCGTCCCGGTGCCGCGGTGCCGGCAGATATTCGACGCCTCCGCCCTGACGCCGCACCGGCTGCGGATAGAGTGTCATCAGCTCGAGGATCTCCGGCGGCATGTCGGTTCGCACCGGCAGGCCCATTTCGCGCGCCTCGTCGGCCGAGATGGGATAGTCATGCGTCCAGGTACCCGTTGCCAGCGTCTCTGCGAGCGCCGCTGCCCTGCCCTCGTCCATCTTGTCCGCCAACAGCCGCTTCACGAATGCCTCGATCTGGGCGACCGCCTTGCGTCCGACATCGGCCATGATGAGGGTCTGGTCGTCGACCTCGGCGATCGGCTTGCGTTCGACGACCGCGAGCAGCGAGGCGGCCGGCATCTGGCCGATCTGCGGATCGACCGGACCCAGTGCGGAATGGTCGCACATCACGATCTCGTCCGCAGCAAGGGCAATCAGCGTACCTCCGGACATCGCGTAATGCGGCACGAACACGGTGACCTTGCCCTTGTGTCCCTGAATGGCGCGGGCGATCTGGGTCGCCGCCAGCACCAGTCCGCCGGGTGTGTGCAGCACGATGTCGAGCGGCACCTCGGCATCCGTCAACTGGATCGCGCGGAGAACTTCCTCGGAATCGTTGACGTCGATGTAGCGCATCAGCGGAAAGCCCAGGAGGTTCATCGTTTCCTGGCGATGGATGAGGAGGATGACGCGGCTGCCGCGATTGCGCTCGATCTGGGCAATCTTGCGGGCACGCATCGCTTCCAGATACTTGCGCTGCAGAACCGGCTGCAGCGCGGAGACGATGAAGAACAACCAGAGCAGCTGCATCACGTCCATGGACCTATCCCTCCTTCCCGACGGCCATCCGGCAGGAAGCCGTAGACGCCCTCATCACGGTAATGGTGTCTGTAGGCGCTGGCCGGCCTCTTCAGGAGCGGCGTCACGAGCCAACCGGCGACAAAGCCACCGATATGCGCCCACCAGGCGACACCGCCCGTTGCCTGATCGCCGATCGACAGCAGACCGGGGATGACCTGCATCGCGAACCAGATTGCCGCGAACACGATTGCGCGGATCTCGAAGAACAGCGGGATGAACAGGATCGGCACGATCACCACCAGCCGGGCCGCCGGGAACATGCGCGCGTAGCAACCGATCACGCCCGCGATCGCTCCCGATGCGCCCAGCGCCGGAACGACTGATTCGGGGTTCGCCAGCGCGTGCGCCAGCCCGGCCGCGACACCGCAGAACAGATAGAACAGCACGAAGCGACCCGGTCCGAGCCTGTCTTCGACCGCCGGGCCGAAGATCCAGAGCGTCCACATGTTCACGATGAGGTGCAGCCACCCCCCATGCAGGAACATGTTGGTGACGAACGGGGTCGGGTCGGATGGAGCGACAAGGCTCAATCGTCCGAAGAAGCGCGACGGCACCAGCGCGAAGTCGAACAGGAACCGGTCGAGCGCGCGCGGCGGAAGGCCGACCTGGTAGAGGAAGGCGAGGAGGTTCACCCCGATGAGCGTCCAGACGACGATCGGGGGGAACCTGCGGGCAACGGTATCAGCCCAGGGCAGCATGGCGGGACTCCATGGGCGTGCCGCAGCACCTGTTCACGCCTTCCTCGCCGCAACCGTCACACCCGTCCATGCCGGGGGATCGGATGCCGGGAACGACTCGAGCGAGGCTTCGAGTACCGGATCGAGCCTCTCCGGCTGCCGCTCGGAAAGATCCACCACACCGTCCATGTCGATCGCGCGTTGCACACGGTGATTGGTGATGCCGCCTGAGGGTGGACGAATGAGATATGCGCCTGCCGCGTCGACGCCCCTGAACAGCCGGTGCCGCTCGCGGCCCTGCCACGGGTTCGCGATCCGACGCACGGGTCGATCCTCCTGGACGACATAGCGCCAGTCCTGCTGTTCGGCGAAGGCGACCGCACTGTCACGATCGGGGAACTTGAGACGGATCGAACGATAGGGATCGTCGCTCGAGATCCATCCCATCAGCGGATCCATCTGCGGCGGCCGGGATGGCTCGAACTCGAGGATCCAGTAGTTCGGTCGGGGAGCCGACGTCATCGCCGACCGGGCGGGACGGTAGATGATCGCCGTCGGAACGTCCCACGACCGCATATTGGTCCCGGGAATCTTTGGCGGAATGGGTGGACGGTTATGGCCGCGCATCATGCCTCGTCCTCCCGTACCTGCCCGAGCAGGACACGCTCGAGCCGCCGACGATCTGCCAGGGGTTGCGGCAGGCGCCCTGATCGGCGATGCAGCGCGTCGAGCGTCCGGTCGGCAAGCTCCGGCGGCTGGCCCAGTTCGGCCAGCCTGTCGCGGAGAAAGGCACGCGCCGCGTCGCCGATCCGTGCCACCTCGTCCTTTTCAAGCCCGTCGAGAGCGGCGGCAGCTTCCGACGTCGTGTCGTTGAGATCGACGTGGATCAGCACCCGTCGCCAGAGGGCGGGAAGTTGGGCGATCGCGCGGTGGAGCATCCGTGCCGCCTCATGGCGTTCGGCCTCGGTCTCAGCGTCGGTCGCTGACTCGTCGACGACGAGATCCTCAAGCCGCAGGACCTCGTCAGGCTGATAGAACTCGTACATCTCCTGATCGGAGCCGGTCGGATCCACGGCCGGCTGCTCGGGTTCTGCCTCCAGCGAGACGGCGGCCTCGGGCCCGGCCCGGCGAGCGGCGCGCGCCTCCTCCTCGATCGTGTCCAGCGCCAGCCGCGTCAGCCAGTCGCCGATCGAGAACCGCGTTGGCCGCTGTTCGAACCGCTCAAGACCCTTGAGGATCGTCGCATCGACGAGATCGCGGACACTCAGGTAGCCCTCGGGGACCGATCCGCTGCATTCGAGATAGGTCAATTCGCGCCGGACCACGTCATAGACCGTATCGAGGTGATCCTCGATCAGGTCGAAGAAGAGCTTGCGCCGATCGGCTTCTGCCGCATCACGGGCGGGCGGCAGCAGGGCGCCGATCCGGCGGCGGTGCGCCGGTCGCTTCCATTCCGATTCGTGCCTGAGGCGCGCCACGTGGCGATCAACCCGCTGGCGCAGGTCATCAAACGCCTTGCGCAGGACGGGCTCGATCTCGAACCCCTCTTCCCGTGCCACGATCACGCCCGAAGGAAGCTGCAGACGCAGGCTGGCCTGCAGGCGCGTCTTCCCGTTCGCCTGGGAGAGGGTCACCTCGAGCCGGACAAGGTCATCTCCGAAGTGCTTCAGATGCGGTTCGAGATGCCGGATTTCCCTGTCGACGATCTCTGTCGCCCGCCGTCGGGCGTCGCCGTCAAGATTACGGAATGCCTTCAGCAGCTTCATGTGTCTCTCCGGTGCCCAAACGCGGCCGGGCGCGACATGTTGCGCACCCGGCCGCCCTGTTGCAGTCAATTCGCGGAAGACTGTCCCTCGTTCGCCGCTGCGGCTGCCGCCGCATCCGCCGCATCGGCCGATCCCGACGTCGCGGCAGCCGCCTGGTCGCCGTTGCCGGCAGTCGTCTCGCCCGGTCCGGTTGCTGCGGCGCCATCCGCCCTGGCGATCTTCTCGAAGGCCACCTTCTGCTCGTCGGACGACCAGACCACACGCACCCTGTCGCCGTCGCCGACGCGTCCGGCGAGCATTTCGCGCGCCAGTTCCGTCTCAAGTTCAGACCGGATCAGCCGGCGCAGCTCGCGCGCGCCATATTCGGGACGGAAGCCCGCGGCGGCGAAGTGGTCGATCACGCTCACGTCGAACTCGAGCTCGACGCCCTGGGTCAGCGCCGTCCGCTTCACGCGGTTCAGCTGCAGTTCGACGATCTGGCGGATTTCCGACTGGTTCAGCGAATGGAAGACGATGATCTCGTCGATCCGGTTGATGAACTCGGGCCGGAAGTGCCCGCGCAGCACCTCCATAAGCTCGGCCTTCTGTTTCGCCTCGTCGAATTCCTTGGTGCCCCGCTTCTTGAGGTTCTTCTGGATGATGTCGGACCCGAGGTTCGAGGTGGCGATGATGATGGTGTTGGTGAAATCGACCACACGGCCCTTGCCATCGGTCAGCCGACCGTCGTCGAAGACCTGAAGCAGGATGTTGTAGACATCCGGGTGTGCCTTCTCGATCTCGTCCAGAAGCACGACTGAATAGGGGCGGCGGCGCACCTTCTCGGTAAGCTGCCCGCCTTCCTCATAGCCGACATAGCCGGGCGGCGCGCCCACCAGCCTTGCGACCGAATGGCGTTCGCCGTACTCCGACATATCGATGCGGATCATCGCATCCTGATCGCCGAAGATCACCTCGGCAAGCGTCTTGGCGAGTTCGGTCTTGCCGACACCGGTCGGACCGAGGAACAGGAACGTCGCGGTCGGTCCGCGCCCCTCGCGCAGACCGGCACGCGCCAGACGCACCGCATCGGCCACGGCGCGAATGGCCTCGTCCTGCCCGATGACCCGCTCGTGCAGCCTCTCCTCCAGCTTGAGGAGCTTGTCCCTCTCTTCGGCGGTCAGTTCGGTCACCGGGATACCGGTGATCTTGGACACGATCTGCGCAACATGGTCGGCGCGCACCTCGGCGGTCGCCGAAGCCTGGTCGCGCTTCCAGATCTCGAGGAGTTCGTCCAGCTCCTTCTGCTTGGCTTCGAGCTCCTGCTTGAGTTCGGCCGCACGATCGAACTGCTTGCGGTTCGTGGCATAGTCGAGCTCACGCCGGAGCTGCGCGACCTCGGCCTCGAGTTCCTGCACGTCCACGGGCCGGGCGGTAGCGCTGATCTTGACCCGTGCCGCTGCCTGATCGATGAGGTCGATCGCCTTGTCGGGCATGAAGCGCCCGGAAATGTAGCGGTCCGACAGCTCGGCCGCCGCGACAATGGCCTCGTCGGTGATCGTCACCTTGTGGTGTGCTTCGAGCGTATCCCGCAATCCGCGCAGGATCATGATGGTTTGGGCGACTGTCGGCTCGGCGACATAGACCGGCTGGAAGCGGCGTTCGAGCGCTGCGTCCTTCTCGATGTGCTTCTGGTACTCGTTGAGCGTCGTCGCGCCGATCAGATTCAGTTCACCGCGCGCCAGCGCCGGCTTGAAAACGTTGGCGATGTCGAGACCGCCCTCGCCGCCGCCCTGCCCGGCGCCGACGATGGTGTGGATCTCGTCGATGAACAGGATCAGCTCGTCCTTGTTCTCCTGTATCTCCTTCAGAATTTTCTGAACTCTCTCCTCGAACTCGCCACGGTACTTCGAGCCCGCGACCATGGAATTGATGTTGAGTTCGACCAGCCGCTTGTTGCGCAGCGCCTCCGGCACCTCGCCCGCAACGATCCGTTGTGCGAGTCCCTCGACGATGGCGGTCTTGCCGACACCCGGTTCGCCGATAAGCACGGGATTGTTCTTCTTGCGCCGGGCCAGAACCTCGATGGTCGTCTCGATCTCGCGGGCGCGGCCGATGACCGGATCGAGCTTGCCCTCGCGGGCGAGCTTGGTCAGGTCGCGGCTGAACTGGTCGAGGTCGGGTGTGGTCGACGGCGCCTCGACCCTGCCCTCCTCGGCGCCCTTGCCGACAACCTTCGTCACCTGCTGACGGAGCGCCTGCGGCGTGAGGCCGTACTTGCGCAGGATCGAGGCCGCGAGGCCCTCGCCCTCCTCGGCAAGACCGATCAGCAGATGCTCCGGACCGACATAGGAATGGCCCAGCTCGTTCGAGGCGATGAAGGCTCGGTTCAGCGCGTCCTTGAGGCGCGGACTGACGCCGATCTCGCCTTCCGGCTTTGCGTCGCCGCGCTTGGCCTCCGTCTCGATCTGGCGGCGCAGATCGTCCGCATCGACCTTGAACTGCTCGAGGACAGTCCTGACGACCTCGGAGCCGGTCAGCGCGAGCAGGAGGTGTTCCGTATCGACTTCGCCGCGCCCGAAATCTCCTGCCTTCTGCGCCGCATCCTGCAACAGCCGGTTGCCCTGTTCGCTCAGCCGATCAGCCAGAGACCGCCCGCCGCCGCGGCGCGTTCCGCGGCGGGGGGCTGGCTCGCCGAAGGTGGCGTCGACGACATCGTTATCGCCGTCGCCACTCGCGCCAAGGACCCTGCCCCGCAATGGGCTGTCGCCGAACAGGCTGCCGAAGCCGCCGTCGCCGAAGAACTCGTCAAGGAGGGAATGCCGTCCGAACAGCGATTCCAGGGGCGAGGCGCTGCGCCCCGACCGGCGCACCATCTCGCGATAGTGCTGATCGCACAGTTCCAGGGTCTGCACCCTGCCATTGACCGTGGCGCGCACGCGCGCTGTGGCCGGGCGGCCGCAGATGTCACAGGTTCCGTTTGCCATTTGCCGTCTCCGTTGCTCGCCTCACACCTCGTCACCGGTCGTTACTGGCCGGCCGGCTGTGTCGTTCCATCGTGTCACGCTGCGGCCGAGCCGATCCGCTTCACCTGCGCCGCGATGGCGGCGAGATCGGATTCGTCGAGCGTTTCCCGCTGCAGGAGATCGCGCGCCGATCGTTCAAGCAGAGCCCTATTGGCTTCGAGCAGCGCGAGCGTGCGCTTGAACACGCCATCCACGACCTCGCGCACCTTCTGATCCATCCGCTCGGCGGTTGCCTCGCTGTAGCGCCGGTTGAGCCAGGAGGACGGATCGCCGGTGCCGAGAAAGCCGGGCCGCTCGCTGTCATAGCTGACATTGCCGAGATCGGGGTCCATGCCGTAGCGCGCGACCATTGCCCGCGCGATATCGGTCGCCTTGACCAGATCGTCCGCGGCTCCGGTCGAAAGGTGGTCGTAGATGATCTTCTCGGCCGCCCGACCCCCCAGCAGGACCGCGATCTTGTTCTCGAGTTCCTCGCGTGTCATCAGGAAGCGGTCTTCCGTCGGCCGCTGGATCGTGTAGCCGAGCGCGCCGATGCCGCGCGGGATGATCGAGACCTTGTGCACCGGGTCGGTACCGGGCAGCGCCATCGCCACCAGCGCGTGACCCATTTCGTGATGCGCCACGATCTCGCGCTCGCGCGGGTTCAGCACGCGGTTCTTCTTCTCGAGCCCCGCGACGATGCGCTCGACGGCATTGCTGAAGTCTTCCATCGTCACGGCATCTGCCTTGCGGCGGGTGGCGAGCAGCGCCGCCTCGTTGACCAGATTGGCGAGATCGGCGCCGGAGAAGCCCGGCGTGAGCGCGGCGACCTTCTCGGCATCCACGTCCGGGGCGAGCTTCACCTTCTTCATGTGGACGCCGAGGATCTGGATGCGGCCCTTCTTGTCTGGCCGGTCCACCAGCACCTGCCGGTCGAAGCGGCCGGCGCGCAGGAGCGCAGGATCGAGAATCTCGGGGCGGTTGGTGGCAGCCAGAAGCACGATGCCGACCGACGGATCGAACCCGTCGAGCTCGGTCAGAAGCTGGTTCAGCGTCTGCTCGCGCTCGTCATGCCCGCCGGCGATCTGTCCGGACGAGCGCGCCCGCCCGAGAGCATCGAGCTCGTCGATGAAGATGATCGCCGGTGCGGCCTTGCGCGCCTGCTCGAACAGGTCGCGCACCCGGGCCGCGCCGACACCCACGAACATCTCGACGAATTCCGACCCGGAGATCGAGAAGAACGTGACCCCGGCCTCGCCGGCAACGGCACGCGCCAGCAGCGTCTTGCCGGTGCCGGGCGGGCCGACGAGCAGGATCCCCTTGGGAATGCGGGCGCCCAACCTGCCGTACTCGGCCGGATTGCGAAGGAATTCGACGACTTCCTCGAGTTCGGCCTTGGCCTCGTCGACACCGGCGACATCGGCGAAGCTGACGCCGGTTTCCCTTTCCATGTAGACCCTGGCCTTGCTGCGGCCGACCTGCATGAAGCCGCCGAAGCCCTGCTTCTCGGCAAACTTGCGGAACACAAGCATCCACAGCCCGAAGAACACCAGCGCCGGCGCCACCCAGGAGATCAGCGTGCCGATAAACGTGTTCCGGGGGATGCCGGTGATCTCGACGCCGGAGCGACCGATCCGCTCGAGGATCGCGGGATCGACGAGAGTCGTTACGAACTGGCTCTTGCCGTCGATCGGCTCGGAGAAGGTGCCGGAGATTGTATCCGACCCGACCGCGATTGAGGAAATTTTCCCGTCATCGAGATACGTCTCGAACTGGCTGTAGCTGATCGGGGCGACGGTCTGCCACCCGGCGATGAGGTCCTGGATGAAGATGACGGCCAGAAACGCCAGAACCCAGTACCAGATATTGTATTCGGTCTTCTTCTGCATGTCGTTCCCGACTTCGTCCACCTTTCGTCTCGGCCGGACCTTGCGAGGCGTGCTCGGGCGATCCGGAGAGTCGGCGACTGTCCCGGCCCGCCGAACCGTCAGCCGGACAGTCGGACGCGGATCCGTTCCAGAAGCATCAGCAGGACCTGCCGCTCCTGACTCGACAGATCCTGAAGGATGAGTTCCTCCAGTGCCCTCTGCCGCCCATCGAGTTCCTGCAAGGCTGACCGCGCCTTGTCCGTGGGCGTGACGATCTGTGCCCGCCGGTTGCCGGGGGCCGTGGAGCGTTCGACCCAGCCGTCCCTCACCATCCGGTCGACCAGCTGACCGGCGCTGGCGTTGCCGACTTTGAGCCGCCGCGCGAGCTCGCTGATCGTCAGTCCCGGCGCGTCATCGACATGTGCGGCGGCGATCCAGGTCACACGCGTCAGACCGGTATCGCGGATCTCGTCATCTATTCGCCGCTGGATCAGCTGGGCGACGCGATGGATCGTCGTTCCAATCAGCGCATGGTCGGATCTGATCATCCCTGTCTTCCTGCCTCCCAGACATTCCCGCGCGGAACCGCTCGGTGCCGCACTGCGTGGCCGGGCATCATCCCGGCCTACCGAGGGCGGCCTGCCGGCCCCTTGAATGCCATTATGGCTACATATATTATGGATGCATAGCATTTTCCAATCGGCAACCTGTCGGCGTCCGGGAAGAGGCCTGTGATGCGTCGGGGCCCCGTCCGCGACGCGGCAGGCTCGAGCCCACGGAGGATGGCAATGCTCGGTCCGACCTGTCGGCACGGCGGCGACGCGCCCCTGCCGATGCACGCGGCCATGCGGGCAGCCGACCGCTACGGTGGGCCAGCCCTCGCGTGCGCAGCCCTTGCGGCCGGCGATATCCGGCAGGGCCCGGAAGCCGTCGCTGTCGCTGCGGCACTGCCCGGCGTCCGCCCAGACGACATCGAGGTCACGTGCGACAGCCGCTTGCCGAGGATCGTCGGCAGGGGCAGCGGATGCGGCCCGACGGCTCGACCCTTCTCATGCCGAGCCTGGCGAGGGCGATCCCGGGCGCACCTTCAGGCTTGCCAGAGACGTCGAACCTGACGGGATCGACGTCGAGATGCGTAACGGTGTCCTTGCCGTGACCCTTTCCCGTCGTCGCGAGGCGCGGACGAAGGGCTGGCGGTCAGGGGCGACTGACAGACGAAGGAGACGACACCATGCAGATCAAGGACCTCATTCCCTGGGCGCGCAGGGACAGCGCGCCGGCCACCGAACGGGACTCCGACAATCCGATCGCGACGCTGCAGCGCGAGATGAACCACGTCTTCGAGCGGTTCTGGAACCGCGTCGGCCATCTCGACTGGCCCTGGGGCAGCGGCGAGGCCAAGTCGGACATGGTCGAGACCGACAATGCGATCGAGGTTTCGATCGAGCTGCCCGGCATGGAGATGAAGGACATCGAGGTGACGGTCAACGATGACATGCTGACCGTGAAGGGCGAGAAACGCATCGAACGCCAGGAGGAGAAGAAGGGCTACTATCTCTCCGAGCGCAGCTATGGTGCGATCTATCGGACGATCCCGCTGCCGCCGGGCGTCGATGGCGCGAAAGCCGAGGCCACCTTCAGGAACGGGGTGCTGACGATCCGGTTGCCGCAGACCCCAGAAGCGAAGGCGAAGGTCAAGCGGATCGAGGTCAAGGGCGGCTGAGACCGCCTGCCGCCGGCGCCCAACCCGGCCGTCCGGGCGGCCACCGGAGCGCCGGCCCCACGGCTCTGAATCCGGGTTAACGGGCTGAGGGCTGGAGTATGTGCTGAAGGTACTGGTTGTTGCGTGCGGCCCG
>Ga0209909_100214_pt1 | contig 73847 bp, 74 predicted proteins | sample FECB22metaG_FD_188302 | JGI IMG/M metagenome (GOLD analysis project Ga0209909, IMG submission 188302) | Cyanobacterial communities from the Joint Genome Institute, California, USA - FECB-22 (SPAdes) (version 3) | ecosystem: Environmental > Aquatic > Thermal springs > Hot (42-90C) > Microbial mats...
TCCGAGGCACGCCCCGCACCGGTCCGCCGCCCGGGGCGATGGCGGCTGAGAGCCACCGACGCGGGCGCCGCCCCGTCCCCGGACCCGACCGGTCAGCCACCGGGCAGGCCCCCGAAGGACGCCCCGGGATCGCTCCCGAAACGCCGCGGACAGGTGCGGTCAGGAAGCACAGAATAGGAACATTGTCAAGGTCGGTGCGCAGTTGGACGTCTCGACGCGCGGGGGCGAGCGCGGGTCCCCTCTCCCGTGCGGGAGAGGGACAGGGTGAGGGATCAGGTCTGTCCGGACGTGGCGCGCCCTGGCCGAACCGTGATGGCGCGCGATCCGGAAGCGTCTTGTCCCTCACCCCAGCCCTCTCCCGCACGGGAGAGGGGCACGGTGCGGGTCTGGGTTCCGGGCTCGGGTGCGCCCCCCGGTCCGCCCCCGGAAAACCCGGTCCGCCCCAGGTCAGTCCGCCCGCCGGAGGCGGCTCGCGAAGAAGCCGTCGAGGCCGCCGCGGGCGCCGGGGATCTCCGGCAGGTGGCACGGCAGGGTCCGCAGGTCGCCGCAGTCGTCGATCAGCGCCGCGGCGCCGCCGACCTCGTCGGGCCGGACCGGGACGCGCGCGTAGCGGGGCTCGCGGGCCAGGAAGGCCGCCACCTGCGCCTCGCCCTCCTCCGGCTCCAGCGAGCAGGTGCAGTAGACGAGGAGGCCGCCCGGCCGCACCAGCGCGGCCGCGTGGTCGAGGAGCCTGGCCTGGAGCGCGGCGAGCCGGCCGATATCGGCTTCCGCCTTCGTCCAGGCGACGTCGGGATGGCGCCGGATCGTCCCGGTGGCCGAGCACGGCGCGTCGAGCAGCACCGCGTCGTGGTCCTGCGGCTCCAGGGCGAGGGCGTCGGCGACCACGACGTCGACGGCGAAGCCGAGCCGCGCGACGTTCTCGCGCAGGCGCTCCAGCCGCGGCGCGGACCGGTCGACCGCGGTGACCCGGGCGCCGGTGGCGGCGAGCTGCAGGGTCTTGCCACCGGGCGCCGCGCAGAGGTCGAGGACGCGGGTGCCTTCCCGGGGCCCCAGGAGGCGGGCCGGCAGCGCCGCGGCGGCGTCCTGGACCCACCACGCCCCCTCCTGGAAGCCCGGCAGGTCGGGGATGGCCGGGCCGTTCTCCGGCAGGCGCAGGGAGCCGGTCGGCAGGATCGCGGCGCCGAGCCGCGCGGCCCAGTCGCCGGCGTCGCCCCGCGGGGTCAGGTCGATGGCGGCCCCCGCGAGATGGGCGCGGGCGATCGCGGCCGCGCGCTCGGGCCCGTAGGCCGCGACCCATCGGCGGGCGAGCCAGTCCGGGGTGTTGACCGCCAGGGCGTCGGCGTCCGCGGCCAGGATCGCGTCCCGCTCGCGGGCGACCCGGCGCAGGACGGCGTTGACGAGCCCGGCGAGATGGGCCGTGCGGGTATCCGCCTTGGCGAGCCGCACGGCGAGGTCGACGGCGGCGTGGTCGGGGACCGCGAGGTCGAGGATCTGGGCGGTCGCGGTGGCGAGCAGGGCCGTGAGCTGCGGCTTGGCCGCGGGGAGCCCGCGCTCGAGCCGCGCGGCCAGGGCTGCCCGGATCAGCCCGTAGCGGCGGAAGGTCGCCACCGCGATGGCCCGCGCCAGCCCGGCATCGGCCGGCGCCAGCGCCTCGGCGCGGATCGCCTGGGCGAGGGCGTCGTCGAGGGCGGGGGGGCGCTCCTGGCCGATCAGGGACGCGACCGCCTGCATCGCCGCGCGGCGCGCGGCCAGTCCCGCGATGTCCGGACCGGTTCCGCCCGGTGCCGCTGCGTTCCGCGTGTTGCGGCCTGTGTCCCGCGATGCCACTTCTGCTCCAGATCCGACGTCTTCCGGACCCACGCCCTCACACCCGAGCGAGCGCGATGCAAGAGCCGACCGCAAGAGACCTGCACCGACAAGACCTGCACCGACAGGACCCGCACCGACAGGACCCGCACCGACAGGACCCGACCGAGGAGGCCGGAGACGGCGCCGCGCCGCCCCGTATCCTCAGCCCGGCGGCCCAGCGCGCCCTGGCCGAGGCCGCCGAGCGCCGCGCGGCGATCGACGCCCGGGCCGCCGAGATCGGCGCCAAGCCCGAGCGCCAGGGGCGCGGCGGCCTGGAGCCGGTCCGCTACGACGACTGGGAGGTGAAGGGCCTCGCGGTCGACTTCTGAGGGACCTGTCGCGGGGTGCCTACTCGGCCGGAACCGCCAGCGGCGCGCCGGCCTCGTCCTCGGCCCGGGCCTCCGCGACGCCCGCCCCGAACCGCCGGTACCAGAGCCCGGTCAGGATCGGCACGAGGATCGAGGTGACGATGATGCAGATCGTCACCAGCACGGTGGCGGTCTGCGCCGACGGGGCGAATTGCGGGGCGACGGCGGCGATCGCCAGCGGGTTGGCGGCGGCGGCCCCGGCCGTCGAGGAGGCCGCCAGCCCCGCCGTGCCGGTCCCGCCCCCGATCGCCCGGTCGGCCAGGATCAGCGGGATGCCGGTCAGGACGATCACCGCCAGCGCCAGCACGATGCCGAGCCCCGCGAGCGGCGAGAGCAGGTTGTTGAGGTCGACCGTGTTCCCGAGCGCGAAGGCGAAGAACGGGATCATCAGCTGGCCGCCCGGGGCGAACAGGGCGCGGAGCTTCGGGTCGAGGTTGCCGAGGGCGAAGCCGACGAGGAAGGGCAGCACCGCGCCCACGAAGATCTGCGGCTCGAAATGCGCCGCCCCGGAGGCCCCCAGGATGATCATGCTCATCAGCGGGCCGGACTCGATCGAGGTCAGGATGAAGGCGCCGGCCTCCTCGCGGCTGCCGTAGGTCTGCATCAGCGAGGCGTAGAGGCCGCCATTGGTCATATCCATCGCGCAGACGATCGCCAGGATCGACAGGCCGGCGAAGAAGCCGGTCCGGATCCCCTCGGGCGGGATGAACAGCCCGGCCACCAGCACGATCGCCCAGGCGGCCACGAGCTTGGTCGCCACCAGCGTGCCGGACTTGCGCAGCACCGTGCCGGTCGCCTTGAGGCTGACCGAGGCGCCCATGCAGAAGAACCAGACCGCCAGGATCGGGATCACGCCGGTCATGATCCCCTGCGTGAAGCCCTTGAAATAGGCTGGGGCGCCCGGCGCGAAGGTCTTGCACAGGGCTCCGAGCAGGAGCGGCACCAGCATCAGGCCGCCGGGAATCCTGTCGATCGCCGCCTTGATCTGCATGGCGCGTCCCTCCCGATCCGGGTCGTCCGCCGACGCGCCGGACCCGGGCGGGCTCGCGGGCGCCGTGCCGGCCCGTGCCTCTGTCGGGCGCCTCTCGGACCGGTGCGTCATCCTGTCGGGGCGCGGCGCGGGCCGTCAAGCGGCGCCCCGGCGCGGGGCTTGCCGAACGTGTCGCGCTGTCGGGCGCGGAACGTCGGGCGCCGGGCCCCGTTGGGCAGGTTCACCCGAGGGAGGCCAAGATGGCGACGACAGTATCGGCCCGAATCGCGGTCGCGGGACCGCACGGCGAGATCCCCCTCGCCCGCGGCGAGCGGCTCGGCATGCGCATGTGGCGGGCCGAGGAGCCCAACGCCGACAAGCCGATGACCACCTCGGCGCACGAGACGGTCGGCTACGTCGTCAGCGGCCGGGCCGAGCTCGTGCTGGAGGGCGAGACCGTGGCGCTCGCGCCGGGCGACTCCTACTGCGTGCCGGCCGGCGCCGCGCACACCTACCGGATCCTGGAGACCTTCACGGCCGTCGAGGCGACCGCCCCGCCGGCCGCGTGAGGCCCGCCCGCCTCAGTGGGTCATGTAGACCTGCGTGCCGACATCGACCCGCGCGTAGAGGTCGACCACGTCCTGGTTGTACATCCGGATGCAGCCGTAGGACGCGTAGGTGCCCACCGAGCTCGGCCGGTTGGTGCCGTGAATCGCGTACTCGCCGCCCGCGAGCGTCATCGCCGCCGCCCCCATGGGATTGTGCGGCGAGCCGCCCGCGATGAGGTTCGGCAGGCGCGGGTTGTCGCGCTTCACCTCCGCGGGGGGCGACCAGGCGGGGGCGACGTACTTGCCGTCGATCGGCTTGATGCCGAACCACTGCTTGCCGGGACGGCCCACCGCCACGGGATAGCGGATCGCCGTGCCGTCGCCGTTCACCAAGTAGAGCTTGCGCTGCGACACGCTGATCACCACCGAGCCCGGCGCGACGCCGTTCGCGAAGGGGACGATCTCGCGCGCCTGCGCAGCCTGGAAACAACCGGCCAGCATCGCGCCGGCCAAACCGAATAGAGCCGCCACCCGACCCGACATCACCGCGATCCTCGCAAAGCTAGACTTGACGCGGGCAAGTAATCCCCGGCCGAGCTTACCGTTCCGAGAAAAGCTATGGTTGATGCGGCGTCATACTGCGGATCCGCGGGCCACGGTAAAAGAGCAACCACGATCCAGGGTGTACGGGCGGTTGCCGGGCAGCCGGGCCGCCCTGCGGGTCCCGGAGCGCGCCCGAGCGCGTCTCAGCGCTCGTGGAGCTCGCTGCCGCGCCGGTCCTCCGGCTGCCAGCCGTGGCGCTCCAGCTCCGGATCGAGATGCTCCTCCACCGGGTACCCGACGCAGAGATAGGCCACGAGCCGCCACGTCTCCGGCACGGCCAGGATCCCCGTGACCGCCTCCGGCTCCAGGATCGAGACCCAGCCGACGCCGAGGCCGCGGGCCCGGGCGGCGAGCCAGAAGCACTGCACCGCCCCCACCACCGAGTAGGCCAGGGTCTCGGGCATGCTGGCCCGGCCGAGGCCGAGGCCGGTCTCGGTGGCCGCGTCGCAGAAGGCGGCCAGGTGGACCGGCGCCTCCCGCAGGCCGGCGAGCTTCAGCCCGCGGTACTGCGCGGCCCGGTCCGCCGCGTAGCCGGCGGCCGCGGCGGCGTTGCAGCCGGCGAAGTTCTCCGCGACCGCCCGGCGCCGTCCCGGATCCGCGACGCGCACGAAGCGCCAGGGCCGGCTGTTGCCGACCGAGGGGGCGTGGTGGGCCGCCGCGAGGCAGGCGCGCAGGGCGGCCTCGTCGACCGGATCCGTCCGGAAGCGGCGCACGTCGCGGCGCCACGCGAACAGCGCGTCGAGGTCGTGCAGGAAGGCGGCGTCGAAGGCGGGCGGGCCCATGGTGCGGCTGGCATAGCCGCAACTCCGGCCCGACGGGAAACAGAAAAAAGGCCGCCCGAGGGGCGGCCTGAAGTCTTGGGTCTCGAAACCTCGGAGTGCCGGATCCTGGGATCCCGAGCGGCGACCGATGGCTGGGGAGCTGGGTGTCGGTCGCCGACCGGGCAGAACCCGGCGAGGTTCGACAGCTGTTGTCGCGCTGCAACGCGGCCTGCAAAAGGCGTGAATCGGGCCAAACCGTGTTTTTTGTCGCTTGGGCGTGTCTCGCGGGACACGCCTGCCGCCGCCCCGGCCGCGACCCTTGCGGGCCGCGGCGGCGAGGCCCATCATCCGGCAAAGCATCGATGCACGGGAGCCGTGATGACCGAGAGGACGAGCGCCGGGTCGAGGCCCGACGAAGCGGCGGGCCATGTCATTCCCTTCCCCGCCCGCGCGGCCCCTCCGCAGATCGCCTTCAACCGGGACGAGCTCCGCACGATCTTCAATCTCTACGGCCGGCAGGTCGCCGCGGGCGAGTGGCGCGACTACGCCCTCGATTTCCGCCGGGACAAGGCGGTGTTCTCGATCTACCGCCGCTCCTCCGAGATGCCGCTGTACCGGATCGAGAAGGATCCCCGGCTCGCCCGTCGCCAGGGGGCCTACGCGGTCGTCGCCGCGAGCGGCCAGATCCTGAAGCGCGGCACCGAGCTCGCCCGGGTGCTCGCCGTGCTGGAGCCGGCGCCGACGGCGGTCTGACCGCGCGCGCAGGCAGGCTCGGGTGACGCGCGGCGCCGTCTCCCGGGCGCCGCTGCGCGGGCCCGGAACGTCCGGCGCGACGCGGCCGCTCAGGCCAGGGGCAGGCTCCGGACCGTCGCGGCGATCTCGGCCACCGCCTCCGGCGCGAGGGGCCGGATCGGCCGCGGCGGCTCGGCGCGGCACAGGCCCATGAGATCGGCCAGGGCGTAGACCACCCGCAGGCTCGAATGCGTCCGGAACAGCGTCCAGAGGGGCTCCAGCTCCGCGTCGAGGGCGCGGGCCCGCTCCGCCTCGCCCGCCGCGACGGCCCGGACGATCGCCAGGCAGGTCCGGGGGAACAGCCCGCCCGCCACGCTGAACCAGGCCGCGCCGCCGGCGATCAGCGCCTCGGTCACGTTCCAGTCGCCGCTGAAGCCGACGGGGAACCCCGCCGGGACGGCCTGCCGCAGGGCCGCGACGCCGGACGCGGCCTGCGCCGGCTCCGGCGCCGCGCACTTGGCGGCCACGATCCCGGGGCGGCGGGCGATCCGGCCGATCAGCGCCGGCGTGAAGCGGAAATGCGTGGTCGCGGGGTTGTCGTAGAGGACGAGGGGCAGGCTGCCCGCCTCCGCCACGGCGGCGAAATGCGCCTCGACCTCGGCCTCGGTGAGCGGCGTGTAGGAGACGGGGGCGAGGAGCCCGGCATCCGCGCCGGCCGCCCGCGCGTCCTGCGCGAGGCGGACGGCCTCGTCGGTGCGCAGGGCGCCGATGCCGACGAGGAGCGGCACCCGTCCGCCCACGGTCTCGGCGGCGATCGTCACCGCCCGGCGCCGCTCCTCCCGGCTCAGATACGCGTAGGTCCCGGTGCTGCCGAGCAGGCCGATCGAGTCGACCCCGGCGGCCGCCAGGGGCTCCAGCAGCCGGCGCAGCGCGCCGGCGTCGACGCGGCCGTCGGCGTCGCTCGGGGTGATCGGGAAGGCGGAGAGTCCGGAGATCGCGGGCATGGCCCGAGCCTAGCGCGTCCGCGCGCGGGGGCCAGGCAAAAAGAGACCCCGGCGGTCGCCCGCCGGGGTCTCCTCGTCTCGCCGTTCGGGCTGGCTCAGCGGCGGTCGCCGATCAGGCTCAGCAGGAACTGGAACATGTTGATGAAGTCGAGATAGAGCGTCAGGGCGCCGTTCACCGACATCTTGGCCGCCATCTCGCCGTCGAAGCCGCCGTAGAGATACATCTCCTTGAGCTTCTGGGTGTCGTAGGCGGTCAGCCCCGCGAAGATCAGCACGCCCAGCACCGAGATGGCGAACTGGAGGGCCGACGAGGCGAAGAAGATGTTCACCAGCGACGCGAGGATGATGCCGATCAGGCCCATCATCAGGAACGAGCCCATGCCGGAGAGGCTGCGCCGCGTGGTGTAGCCCCAGAGGCTGAGCGAGCCGAAGGCCGCCGCCGTGATGAAGAACACCTGCACCACGCTGCCCCCGGTGAACACCAGGAGAAGCGAGGACAGAGAGGCGCCCATCACCGCCGCGAAGGCCCAGAACATCGTCCGCGCGGAGGAGGCCGACATCCGGTCCATCCGCATGGAGAAGACGAAGATGAACGCCAGCGGGGCGAGCATCAGGACCCACTTCAGCGGGCTGAGGTAGAGGGTCTGACCGAACGGGGTCAGGATCGGGCGGGTGCCCTGGTAGGCCGCCACGGAGGCCATGTTCAGGCCGAGCGCGACGAGACCCGAGATGCCAAGCCCGACGACCATGTTGTTGTAGACGCCGAGCATGAAGGTGCGCAGGCCCTGGTCGACCTCGACCTGGGTGCCGGCGTAGCCGGTCGGCTGCTGGGCGCCGTACCGGAAGGGGCTGTTCTCGAATGCCATGGGAGTTTCCTTGCGGAGGCTCTCTCAGCGTGGTGTTCGGGCGAGGCCCACGCAGGACCTCTGGCGCCAGGCTGGCGCCTCGCTGTGGAATATGTTGCGCCCGCCGCCGCGACACAAGTCCCCGGCCACGGTTCCGGGACCGCTTTTCCGTGTCCGGTTGATGTATTTTTGTCCATCCAGACCGGGATTAAAATGCATTCCGCTCCGTCGCCGGATTATTCGACTGACGGTTGCCGCCATCCAGGCGTTTCGACGCCCCTGCGCGAAGTCTTAACGGCTTCCTTATGCCACGTGCGCCCGCGCGCGTGCCGATTTCTCCGGTGCGGACCGCCGCGGCGCGGCGGGTTCGAGCCTGCACGGGCGACCCACGGCCGCCGAGAACCGGTCTCCGGCGCGCGGAATCTGGCAGAGTCTGGCGGAGGCTGGCTTGTCCGGAGGGGCGGCTCAGTGCGTCATCCGGCGGGCGAGGGTGCGGCCCAGACCCAGCAGCATCAGGTCTGCGGCGGCCCGCACCTCGGCGGGCATGTCGTCGGTGAGCGTCTCCTTGAGCGCGACGGCGAGGGCGGCCGCCCGCTCCAGCGGGTCTCCGCCCGCCACGGGCTTGCCGACCACGTAGCGGTCGCCGCCGTCGCGGATCTCCGTGATGTCCATCAGGATGCCGTGCGAGCGCTGCGGCTGGCCGTCCCCGTTCCGGTGGGTCCGCCCGCGGCTCAGGAGCCAGCGCACGGAGCCGTCCGCCGTGAACACGCGGTACTCGGCCAGGACCAGACCGCTGGACCAGACGGCCCGGAGCATGTGGTCCATCAGCCACGTCATGTCCTCGGGGTGCACCGCGGCCAGGGCCATCGGTCCGTTGATCGGACGGTCGGCGAGGCCGGGATTGCCGGTCAGCAGCCGGGCCGCGCCCGCGTCGTAGACGACCACGCCGCGGACGTGGTCCCACTCCCAGGCTCCGACGACGCACGAGGCGTCGAGGGCCGCGCGGAGACGGTCGGCGTTCTCCGCGGTGCCGTCGATGACGTTGATGCGCATTCTGGGCGCCCCCCCCTGACCGGCCGAAGCTCGAATGTCCAGCTCCGTACCGATCTTGCTGCAGAATGACAAAGAGTTCACTTGCGAATATTCCTTCAGCGGGGCACCCCTTGTCACGGTTGGGAAATTATCCTCCGTCGCGAGTGATTCGAGGGACCGCCATGGATGAGAACGGGCTCGAATTTCTCCGCACGATTGCCGACAGGAAGACGGAATCCTCCGCCGCGCGCGCGCTGAACAGGATTGCGCAGTCCCTCGATTTGCCGGTCGAGGCGTTCTACGAGTCCGAGCGCCGCGGACCTGCGGACCGGCTGACGGTCGAGCGGGAGACGGAGCGGCTGCTGACGCTGGTCGGAGCCCACCTGCGCCGCCTCGACCCGGGCGCGCGCAGGCGTTTCGGCGAGGCGGTCCTCGCCCTGGTCGGCCCCGAATCGGCGGAGGACTGCGCGCGCACCGCCGAGCGCGACGATCCGTGAGGGCCGCGCCCGACGGCGGAACGCCCCTCCCCTGCGGACCGAGGGCACCGACTCCCGGCCGGACCGCCGTCGACCGGGCCGCCGTCGACCGGGCGCTGTCCGCCGCGACGATCGAGGGCCCGCGTCCCGCGCACACGGACGAGGCGCGGTTCATCGCGCTCCATCGCGCTCCGCGGCCCCGATCGCGGCCCCGATCGCGGCCCCGATCGCGGCCCCGATCGCGGCCTTCGCCGGATACGGAGCGGCTGCGGCGCCCGCAAGACCGGCCTGCGGCTGGACGGCGAGGCCTGTCGCGACGTGCCGGCGCTCCGCGCGGCGCCGACGCTCCGGACGCGCGGCGGTGATCCTCGGGTCCGGCACCGAGGCCGGACCCGCGCGCGCCGGCGCGCGTCAGATCTGCCGGAGATACGGCGCGGGCTTCTGCCCCAGGATCCGCCACGTGCCGGCGAGCCCGAGGAGGATCGCCAGCGCCACGGCGGCCACGGCCGCGACCAGCGCGCCCGAGAGGTCGAGGCGGAAGTCGAGGTGCATGACCTTGGCGACGATCACCCAGCCGGCGAGCGACCCGGCCAGCAGGCCGAACAGGGCCGTGGCGAGCCCCAGCGCGGCGTATTCGAGGGCGTAGGCGGTGAGCAGCCGCGCCCGGCTCGCGCCCAGCACCTTGAGCACGACGGCGTCGTAGAGCCGCGCCCGGTGCCCGGCCGCGATGGCGCCCGCCAGCACGAACAGGCTCGCCAGGACCGCCACCGCGCTCGCCCCGCGGATCGCCAGGACCAGCCGGCCGACGAGGTCGCCGATGGCGTCGAGGGCATCTTTGACCCGGACGGCGCTCACCGACGGGAAGGTCTTCGCGACGTCGCGCAGGACGCGGTTCTCGGCGGCCGCGTCGGTGCCGCCGGGCAGCGTCAGCGTGGCGAGGTCCGAGTGCGGCGCGCCGCGGAAGGTGCCCGGCGAGAACACCATCACGAAGTTGATGCCGAGGTTGCGCCACTCCACCCGGCGCAGGTTGAAGATCGTCGCGGTGAGGTCGCGGCCGAGCACGTTGACCGTCACGGTGTCGCCGAGCTTCAGCCCGAGCTGGCGGGCGAGGTCGGCCTCGAAGGAGACCAGAGGCTTCGCGCCCTGCTCGGCGCTCCACCACGCGCCCTCGGTGAGGCTGGAGCCGTCCGGCACCGTGTCGGCGTAGGTGATGCCCCGGTCGCCGTCGAGCACCCAGGCGGCGTCCTCCGGGGGCCGGATCTTGCTCGCCGGCACGCCGTTCAGGGCGACGATCCGGCCGCGCATCATCGGCACGTCCTCGATCTTCCCGCTGGGGGCCGCGCGGGCCAGGAACTCCCGGAACTGGGCGGCGTCCCGCGAGGGGATATCCAGGAAGAAGAGATTGGGCGCCCGCGCCGGCAGGGTCGCGCTGATCGTGCGGCGGACGTTGGCGTCGATCAGGCTGAGCGTCACGAGGAGCGTCACGCCGAGGCCGAGCGACAGCACGATGGCCGGCGTCAGCGCGCCGGGCCGGTGGAGGTTGGCGAGCGCCATCCGGGGCGCCGGCCAGCGCGGGTGCGGCATGCGGCGGGCGAGCGCCATCAGCCCGAGCGCCACCAGATGGAGCAGCCCGAACGCGATGGCCGCGGCCGCGATGAAGATCAGCGCCACGCGCCGGTCGAAGGCGGTCGCCACCGACAGGCCGACCAGGGCCGCGAGGCTGGCGGCGAGCCAGATCCGGTAGCGCCAGCGCGGGCTGACGCGCGCCGGGTCGACCGTGTCGCGGAACAGGCCGGAGACCGGCACGTCGTGGGCGCGGCCGAGCGGCGTAATCGCGAAGGCGAAGGCGGTGATCAGCCCGTAGGCGGCGGCGAGCGCGAGCTCGCCCGGGGCGAGCGTCGGGTTCAGCGGCAGCGGCAGGTCGGCGGCGAACAGGGCGTCGAGCAGGAAGGGCAGGCTCGCGCCGATGACGAGGCCGATCAGGGTGCCGAGGCCGGCGATGAGCATCACCTGCGTCAGGTAGAGGGCGACCACCTGCGAGCCCGGCGCGCCGACGCTCTTGAGGGTCGCGATCGAGGGCCGCTTGCGCTCCACGAAGGCGTGGACGGCGTTGCCGACCCCGACGCCGCCGACGATCAGCGCGGTCAGCCCCACCAGGGTCAGGAATTGGGTGAAGCGCTCGATGCTCTTGGCGAAGCGCGGGTCGGCGTTGGTCCGCGAGCGGATCTCCCAGCCGGCCTCCGGGGTCGCGGCGCGGATCCGGGCCTGCGCGGCGTCGAGATCGGCGTCCGGCGTGCCGGGCGGGAGGATGAGGCGGTAGCTCCAGCGTTTGAGGCTGCCGGGCTGGACGAGGCCGGTGGCGCGGAGCGTCGGTTCGGAGACCATCAGCCGCGGCCCGAAGCCGATGCCGCCGGCGATCTTGTCGGGCTCGGACACGATGGTGCCGCGGATCGCCACGGCGTGCCCGGCGAGCCCGATCCGGTCGCCGACCTTGACGTCGAGGCGGGTGAGCAGCGCCGGGTCGGCGAGCGCCCCCGGCACCCCGTCGCGCTCCGCCAGCAGGTCGGCGAGGCGGCCCGGCGGGTCGGTCGCGAGGTCGCCCGCGGCCGGGTAGGTGGCGGGGTCGACGGCCTTCAGCTCGACCAGGGCCGCGTCGCCGCCCGGCGCCACCGCCATGGCCCGCAGGGAGGCGACCACGTCGAGGCGGCCCTCCCGCGCGAGGGCCTGCTTCTCCGCGTCGGTCGCCTCGCGGTTGATGAGGTTGAAGGCGAGGTCGCCGCCGAGGATGCGCCGGCCCTCCCGGCCGAGCCCGTCCGAGAGCGAGCGCGAGATCGAGGCCACCCCCGCGATGGCCATGACGCCCAGCGCGATGCAGGCGAGGAACACCGCGAAGCCGTTGAGCCCGGCCCGCAACTCGCGCAGCGCGAGGCGCAGGGTCAGCGGGATCCGGCGGGGCGCGGGGTCGGGGCGGGCGATCGTGCCGTGCATCAGGCCGCCACCGCCTCCTCGATCCGCCCCGAGCGCAGGCGCACGGTGCGGTCGCACAGGCGGGCGAGGCCGTTGTCGTGGGTGACCAGCACCAGCGTCGCGCCGCGGTCCCGCTTCAGCCGGAACAGCAGGTCGACGATCTGGCGGCCGGTGGCCTCGTCGAGGTTGCCGGTGGGCTCGTCGGCCACCAGGATCGCCGGGTCCGGGGCGACCGCCCGGGCGATGGCGACGCGCTGCTGCTCGCCGCCCGAGAGCTGCGCCGGGTAATGGTGCAGCCGGTGGCCGAGGCCGACCGCCTCCAGCTCGGCGCGGGCGCGCTCCAGGGCGCCTTGCCGGTCGGCGAGTTCCAGCGGCAGCGCCACGTTCTCCAAGGCCGTCATGGTCGGCACGAGGTGGAAGGCCTGGAACACGATGCCGATCCGCCGGCCGCGGAACCGGGCGAGGGCGTCCTCGTCCAGCCGGACGAGGTCGGTGTCCTCGATGACGACGCCGCCGGAATCCGGCCGCTCCAGCCCGGCCATGACCATCAGCAGCGTCGACTTGCCGGAGCCGGACGGGCCGACGAGGCCGACCGCCTCGCCCCGGTCGACGGTCAGCGAGATGCCGCGCAGGACGTGGACGCGGGCGGCGCCTCGGCCGAGGCTGAGGTCGATGTTCGACAGCGCGATCGCGGGCTCGCGCAGCACCTTGCCTTGGCTCACCGGTGAGCCGATCTGTGGGCGATGACGAGCATGGCGCGCGAGGTCCTCACGTGGGGTCGATCCTGGCTGTACCGGCCGCGGGTGCACCGCGATATGGGTCCCGCATTGGGGCCACGCCATGACGGGCGCGGTGTGTTCCGGCGCACGGCCCTGTATGCCGCAGCGCTAGCGCTCCTGATGGTCCCTTTCATGACAGTTTCGCGGGCTGCCCCGGGCGGCCCGATCAAGCTCGTCGCCCTCGGCGACAGCCTGACCGCCGGCTACCGCCTCCCCGCCGACGCCGCTTTCCCCACCGTGCTGGAGCGCCTGCTCAAGGCCAGGGGCCAGGACGTGACGGTGGCCAACGCCGGCGTCTCCGGCGACACCGCCACGGGCGGGCTCGACCGGGTCGACTGGTCGGTCCCGGACGGGACCGCCGGCGTGATCCTCGAGCTCGGCGCCAACGACATGCTGCGCGGCACCGACCCGAAGGTCACCGAGGGCGCGCTGGCGGCGATCATCGAGCGGCTGAAGGCGCGGGGCATCCCGGTCCTGCTCGCCGGCATGCAGGCCGCGCCCAATCTCGGGCCCGACTACAAGGCGCGGTTCGACGCGATCTACCCGGCCCTCGCCGAGCGCTACGGCCTGACCCTCTACCCGTTCTTCCTCGACGGCATCATCGGCGACCGGGCGCAGCACCTCGACGACATGATCCACCCGAATCGGCAGGGCGTGGAGACCATCGCGGCCCGCATGGCGCCCACGGTCGAGACTTTTTTGGGGGGCCTCCGGCAGGGGGCGTCGCGGTAGTGCCACGCCTGTTCACCGGGCTCGCCGTGCCGCCCGCGATCGCCGACGCGCTGAGGGCCTATCAGGGCGGCCTGCCGGGGGCTCGCTGGATCGAGCCCAGCGACTTCCACGTGACCCTGCGGTTCATCGGCGACGTCGACGCGACCACGGCCGACGACGTGGTGGAGGCGCTGTCCGAGATGCGGGTCCGCCCGGCCCTGACGGTGACGCTCGACGGACTCGGCATCTTCGGCGGCGACAGGCCCCGCGCGCTCTACGCGTCGGTGGTGCCGGAGGCGGGGCTGATGGATCTGCAGGCCGAGCAGGAGCGGCTCGTGCGCCGCGCCGGGGTCGAGCCGGAACGGCGGAAATTCACCCCGCACGTGACCCTGGCCCGGCTGCGGCGCGACGCCACGCCGGAGGCGACCGCGATGTACCTGTCGCAGGCGCCGGTCTTCGCGCCGCTGACTTACACGTCGGACCGGGTGACGCTGTTCTCGGCGCGGGACTCGACCGGGGGCGGGCCGTATGTGGCGGAGGCGGAATTTCCGTTCGCGTGAGCGGGCTGCTCCCACCCGCGCCCTCATCCTGAGGTGCCGGAGCGGAGGTCTCGAAGAAGGGTGCGGTCTGGAGCCCCGAACCGGCCTACAGCCGCCGCAAAGCCACGCTCTCGATCCGGTGGCTCGCGCCCTTGGTGAGGATCAGGCTCGCCCGCTGGCGCGTCGGGACGATGTTCTCGCGCAGGTTCGGCAGGTTGATGGTCGTCCAGAGCCGGTCGGCGATGTCGAGCGCCTCGGTCTCGGGGATCCCGGCGTATTTCCGGAAGTAGGAGCGCGGATCGCGGAACGCCGTCTGGCGCAGCTTCATGAAGCGCGTGACGTACCAGCGGTGCAGGTCGTCCTCGTGGCCGTCGAGATAGATCGAGAAGTCGAAGAAGTCGGACACGAACGGGATCGCGGTCCCGTCCCGCGGCAGCCGCGCCGGCTGGAGCACGTTCAGGCCCTCGACGATCAGGATGTCGGGGCTCTCCACCACCCGCTCCTCCCCGGGCACCCGGTCGTAGACGAGGTGCGAGTAGAGCGGCGCGGTCACGCGCTTGTGGCCGGCCTTCACGTCGTGGAGGAAGCGCAGCAGCGCGGCGGTGTCGTAGCTCTCCGGGAAACCCTTCCGCTCCATCAGCCCGTTGGCGGCGAGTTCGGCGTTGGGCAGCAGGAACCCGTCGGTGGTGACGAGGTCGACCTTCGGGGTGTTGGGCCAGCGCGCCAGCAGGGCGGTCAGGATGCGGGCGGTCGTCGACTTGCCCACCGCCACCGAGCCGGCGAGCCCGATGATGTAGGGCGCCTTGGTCTCGCGCTCGGCCAGCAGGAAGCGCTGCGTCGCCTTGAACAGCCCCTGCGTCGCCGCGACGTAGAGGGCGAGCAGGCGGGACAGCGGCAGGTAGATCGCCTCCACCTCCTCCAGCGAGATCGGGTCGTTGATCGATTGCAGCCGCTCGAGATCCTCCTGCTTGAGGGTCAGCGGCGTGTCGGCGCGGAGCTGCGCCCATTCCTCGCGGCTGAAGCGGCGATACGGCGAGAGCCGGTCCGACGCTTCGAGGATCGCCTCGACCGAGCCCGGCAGCGCGGCCGCGTTCACGCGGGGCGCCTCGCGGCCTTCTCGGCGATGCCGCTCTGGGCGGTGCGGCGCTCCAGCTCGGCCATGACGGCGTCGAGCTCGACGCCGCCGGCCCGGAGCAGCACGACGAGGTGGTAGAGCACGTCGGCGGCCTCGTTCCGCAGCCCGGTCTTGTCGCCCTGCACGGCCGCGATCGCCGCCTCCACCGCCTCCTCGCCGAGCTTCTTGGCCGCCTTGGCGGGTCCCTCGGACAGGAGCTTGGCCGTGTAGGAGGTGGCCGGATCGGTCCCGGCGCGGCTCGCCACGAGGGCGGCGAGGTCGGCGAGCGTGTAGGCGGTCATGAAGCGATCTGCATGTTACGACGGCCCCTTATACGGATCAGGGCCGGATTTCGGCAGGAAACTGCGCTACGGCCGCCCCGCGGGCAAGCGGGGCGGGTGAAGGCCGCCCGGCTTTGTCCGGGGTTCACCCGTTGTCGCGGCCTCACCCGTTCGGCAGGTGCCGCGCCAGCGCCTCCAGCACGGCCATGCGGACGGCCACGCCCATCTCGACCTGCTCGCGGATCAGCGACTGCGCGCCGTCGGCGATCTCGGAGGAGATCTCGACGCCGCGGTTCATCGGGCCCGGATGCATCACCAGGGCGTCGGGCTTGGCGAGCGCCAGCTTCTCGCCGTCGAGGCCGAAGTACCGGAAATACTCCTTCACCGAGGGCACGAACGAGCCGTTCATGCGCTCCCGCTGGAGGCGCAGCATCATCACGATGTCGCAGCCGACGAGGCCCCTGCGCATGTCGGTGAAGGTCTCGACGCCGAAGCGCTCGATGCCGGCGGGCAGCAGCGTCGAGGGCGCGATCAGGCGGACCCGCGCGCCCATCGCCTGCAGCAGGATGATGTTGGAGCGCGCCACCCGCGAGTGCAGGACGTCGCCGCAGATCGCCACCTGCAGCCCCTCGATCCGGCCCTTGTTGCGGCGGATGGTGAGCGCGTCGAGGAGCGCCTGGGTCGGGTGCTCGTGGGCGCCGTCGCCGGCATTGACCACCGCGCAGTCGACCTTGCGGGCGAGCAGGTGCACCGCGCCGGCCGATTCGTGGCGGACCACGATGATGTCGGGCCGCATGGCGTTGAGCGTCGCGGCGGTGTCGATCAGGGTCTCGCCCTTCTTCACCGAGGACGAGGCCACCGACATGTTCATGACGTCGGCGCCGAGTCGCTTGCCGGCGAGCTCGAAGGACGATTGCGTCCGGGTCGAGGGCTCGAAGAACAGGTTGATCTGCGTGCGGCCCCGCAGGGTCGTGCGCTTCTTCTCCACCTGCCGCGAGATGTCGACGGCGGATTCGGCGGCGTCGAGCAGCACCTCGATATCGGGCCGGGTCAGGCCCTCGATGCCGAGGAGATGCCGGTGCGGGAAGGCCGGGGTCGGAGGCGTCGTCATGATGAGGCCCGGGTGTAGGTGCGGCGGGCCCGGCGGGCAAGGCTGTGTCGCGGACATCTCGGTTCTATCCGCGGCGTGGGCTCCGTCCCGGAAGGGCTGCGGGTGACAGGCGGGTGACAGGGTTGTGAGGCCCCGGCAGTCTCGACCGGCGGCGGGCGGAAGCGCGGGTCCCTCTCCCGCACGGGGGAAGGAACGCTCGCGCTCCGCCATCGACCGCGCGCCCCCACGGGCGCAGCCGTGTCCCGAGGGGAGGCTTGAGGGGCGGCTGCGGCCTTTTTTCCGGCGGATGGTAACCGGACGCCCCTGCGCCACGTATTCGCCCGAACGGTCGGGTTCCAGACGATTCCCGGCCTCGCGATGCTTGTCCGGGACCGTGAAGCTTGGCCGCCTCCCCTGCCCTCGAAGCCCCCGAGACCGTCGACCGGCAGGGGCGCCGCTGGTTCTACCGCCACCCGCTGGTGATCCGGTTGGCCCACTGGATCAACGCCGCCGTCCTGCTGGTGCTGCTGATGAGCGGCCTGCAGATCTTCAACGCGCATCCGGCGCTCTACTGGGGCGCGACCTCGACCTTCGACACTCCGGCGCTCGCCATCACCAGCGAGCAGGGCCGCGACGGCACGACCCGCGGCGTCGTGACGGTCGGTTCCCACACCCTCGACACCACCGGCGTGCTCGGCCTGTCGAAGGAGTACGGCACCGAGGTGGAGCGCGCCTTCCCGTCCTGGGCGACGCTGCCGGCCAACCAGGACCTCGCCACGGGGCGGCGCTGGCACTTCCTGTTCGCGTGGCTCCTCGTGATCAACGGCGCGGTCTACCTCCTCTACGGCCTGCTCAGCGGCCAGCTCCGCCGGCGCCTGATCCCGGACGGCGACCAGATCCGCGACTTCGGCGGCTCGGTGAAGGAGCACCTGCTCCTGCGCTTCCCCGAGGGCACCGAGGCCAAGCGCTACAACGTCATCCAGAAGCTGACCTACCTCGTCCTCGTGCTCGGCCTGCTGCCCGCGATGGTGCTCGCCGGCCTCGCCATGTCGCCCGGGATGGACGCCGCGTGGCCCTGGCTCACCGAGCTGTTCGGCGGCCGGCAATCGGCGCGCAGCGTCCACTTCATCGCCGCCGGGCTGATCGTGCTGTTCGTGGTGGTCCACGTGCTGCTCGTGATCGTGTCCGGGCTCGTCAACAACATGCGCGGCATGATCACCGGCTGGTTCAGCCTCGGCCGTCCCGAGAAGGAGCCCGCCCGATGATCCTCCACCGCCGCAAGCTCCTCACCGCGGGCGCGGGCCTGATGGGCACCGCCCTCCTCGGCGGCTGCGACCGGTTCGCCGGGACCGAGACGGGGCGGCGCACCCTCCAGGTCGGCGAGGACGCGAACCAGTACGTCCAGCGCCTGCTGATGTCGCCCGCGACCCTGGCCCGGGAATTCCCGGCCTCGATGATCTCGCCCTGGTTCAAGCCGAACGGCACCATCGACCCGCCGGACCGCGCCTACCGGGCGCTGGCGGCGCAGAAGTTCTCGGACTTCAGGCTGACGGTGGACGGGCTGGTCCAGACCCCGCTGTCGCTGAGCCTCGCGGACCTGCGCGCCCTGCCCGCGCGCACCCAGATCACCCGTCACGATTGCGTGGAGGGCTGGAGCTGCATCGGGCAGTGGAGCGGCGTGCCGCTCGCCGAGGTGCTGAAGAAGGCCGGACTGAAGCCGCAGGCGCGCTTCGCGGTGTTCCACTGCGCCGACACGCTGGAGTTCGAGGCCGGTCCCAAGGGCGGCGGCAAGGGGCGCGATCAGGGAGCGTCCCTCTGGCGCCCGACCCATCCGGGCGCGGTGCGCGCGGCCTATATCCAGCTCGCCGCCGCCGACGACTGGGGCGGCCCGGCCACCGCCACCGACGCCCCCAAGGACGATTGGGGCCAGGGCAGCCCGGCCCCGGAGCCCGAGCCGGCCGGGATCCCGATCCGCTACTACGAGAGCATCGACCTCTACGACGCCGTCAACCCGCAGACGATCCTGGCCTACGACCTCAACGGCAAGCCGCTGCCGGTCTCGAACGGCGCGCCGCTCCGCCTGCGGGTCGAGCGCCAGCTCGGCTACAAGCAGGCCAAGTACGTGATGCGGGTCGAGATGGTGGAATCGCTCGCCGGGATCGGCCAGGGCAGCGGCGGCTACTGGGAGGATCGCGGCTACGAATGGTACGCGGGGATCTGAGCGCTCAGCGAGACTTCGCCGCGCGCTCGCGCTCGATCGCCTCCATCAGCGCGGCGTTGATGCGAGCCTGCCAACCCGGGCCCTGGGCACGGAAATGCGCGACGATCTCCGGCAGGAGGTGGATCGCGACCATCTCGTCCGACCTGCCGGTCGGCCCACGCGGCACGAAGCGATCGCCGACATAGAAATCGGCGCGCGCGAGCATCGCGTCCGTCAGCTCGGGAATCTCGTCGTACTCCTCCGGCGTGATCGTGTGCGCGTCCACCTTGGCCAGGTCGCTCTTGATCGCGGCGTCAGCGGATGAGCGGTGCGTAGCGCTTCTGCTCTCTGACATTGGCCTTCCTCATCGGGAAAACGTGACGGTCCTGCCCGCGCGGAGTCCGGATTATGATCGTCATGCGGCCGGCCAGGAAGCCTACGGTGACGACACGGCACTCGCCGTAATCCTGGCGGATATCCTCGAACGTAAACACGGGGCCAGCGAACACGACGGCCGCGTCCTCGAAATCGAGTCCCCGTTCCGCCAGGGTTCGACCGCGCTTCGCGGGATCGTATGTGATCGCCATCGCACACGACTCATATAAGCCCTGTGCGCGGCTTACGCCGGCTCCCTCGGGCGAGGCTTGCGTCACCCCCGCCATTTGACATCCCGCCGCCCGTGACCCACTTGTCCCCGGCGCGCGGCCCCGGCCCGACGGCGGGCATACGTCCCACGCGAATCTCGAACAGAATTCGTCCGTCGCGCCCAGGCCCCGTCAGGGGCAGAGGTCTGAATGAAAGTCGTCGTCGTCGAGTCGCCGGCCAAAGCCAAGACGATCAATAAGTATCTCGGCCGCGACTATGAAGTCATCGCCTCCTTCGGGCACATCCGCGACCTGCCGCCCAAGGACGGCTCGGTGGATCCCGAGCAGGATTTCCGCATGGTCTGGGAACTGGCCGACCGCGGGGCGAGCCGGGTCTCCGAGATCGCCAAGGCGGTCAAGGGTGCCGACAAGCTGATCCTCGCCACCGACCCGGATCGCGAGGGCGAGGCGATCTCCTGGCACGTGCTGGAGGCGCTCACCGCCCGCAAGGCGCTCAAGGGCATCCCGGTCGAGCGCGTGACCTTCAACGCCATCACCAAGGCGTCGGTCGAGCAGGCGATGCGCAAGCCGCGCGAGATCGACCAGGCGCTGGTCGACGCCTACCTGGCGCGCCGGGCGCTCGACTACCTCGTGGGCTTCAACCTCTCGCCGGTCCTGTGGCGCAAGCTCCCGGGCGCCCGCTCGGCGGGGCGCGTGCAGTCCGTGGCGCTCCGCCTCGTCGTCGAGCGCGAGATGGAGATCGAGCGGTTCAAGCCGCGCGAGTACTGGACCCTCATCGCCACGCTGACGACCGCGGACGGCGCCACCTTCGAGGCCCGGCTCGTGGGCGCCGACGGCAAGCGCATCCAGCGCCTCGACGTCGGCACGGGCGACGAGGCGGCCGCCTTCAGGCGCGACCTCGAGCTCGCGACCTTCCAGGTGGCGAGCGTCGAGGCCAAGCCCGCCAAGCGCCACCCGCAGCCGCCCTTCACCACCTCGACCCTTCAGCAGGAGGCCTCGCGCAAGCTCGGCATGGCGCCGGCCCAGACCATGCGGGTCGCCCAGCGCCTTTACGAGGGCGTCGACATCGGCGGCGAGACGGTCGGCATCATCACCTACATGCGGACCGACGGCGTCGACATGGCGCCGGAGGCGATCCAGGACGCCCGCCGGGTCATCGGCAAGGAGTTCGGCGACCGCTACGTGCCGGACGTGCCGCGCAAGTACAGCGTCAAGGCCAAGAACGCCCAGGAGGCCCACGAGGCGGTGCGTCCCACCGACATGGGCCGCCTGCCCAAGACGGTGGCGCGCCACCTGGAGCCCGAGCAGGCCCGGCTCTACGAGCTGATCTGGACCCGCACCATGGCGAGCCAGATGGAATCGGCCGAGCTGGAGCGGACCACCGTCGACGTCACCGCCAAGGTCGGGCCGCGGACCATCGACCTGCGCGCCACCGGCCAGGTGGTGAAGTTCGACGGCTTCCTGACCCTCTACCAGGAGGGCAAGGACGACGAGGAGGACGAGGAGAGCCGCCGCCTGCCGCCCATGAAGGCCGGCGACCCCCTCACCCGCGAGCGCATCAGCGCGACCCAGCACTTCACCGAGCCGCCGCCGCGCTACTCCGAGGCGAGCCTCGTGAAGCGCATGGAGGAGCTCGGCATCGGCCGGCCCTCGACCTACGCCGCGGTGCTCCAGACCTTGCGGGACCGCGAGTACGTCAAGATCGAGAAGAAGCGGCTGCAGCCGGAGGACAAGGGGCGGCTCGTCACGGGCTTCCTGGAGAGCTTCTTCCGGCGCTACGTCGAGTACGACTTCACCGCCGGCCTCGAGGAGCAGCTCGACCGGGTCTCCAACGCCGAGATCGACTGGCGGGCGGTGCTGCGCGACTTCTGGCGCGACTTCTCCGCGGCGATCGGCGAGACCAAGGAGCTGCGCGTCGCCGACGTGCTGGAGGCGCTGAACGGCCTTCTCGGGCCGCACATCTTCCCCGACAAGGGCGACGGCTCGAACCCGCGCACCTGCCCGACCTGCGGCTCGGGCCAGCTGTCGCTGAAGCTCGGCAAGTTCGGCGCCTTCATCGGCTGCTCGAACTACCCGGAGTGCAAGTACACCCGCCAGCTCTCGGCCACGGGCATCGACGGCGACGGGGACGGCTCCTCGGCCGAGGGCGGCCAGCCGGGCGTGCGCGTGCTGGGCGACGATCCCGCGACCGGCCTGCCGGTGACGCTCCGCGACGGCCGCTTCGGGCCGTTCCTCCAGCTCGGCGAGGCCTCCACCGAGAAGGGCGCGGAGAAGCCGAAGCGCTCGTCGCTGCCGAAGGGGCTGAGCCCCTCGGACGTGGATCTGAACAAGGCGCTGGCCCTGCTCGCGCTGCCCCGCGAGGTGGCGCGCCACCCCGAGACCGGCGAGCCGATCCTGGCCAATCTCGGCCGGTTCGGGCCCTACGTGCAGCACGGGAAGACCTACGCCAATCTCGGCAAGGACGACGACGTGCTGGAGATCGGGGCCAACCGCGCCATCGACCTGATCGTCGCCAAGGAGCAGGGCGGCGGCCGCGGCCGCCCGGCCGCCGATCCGGGCCGGCCGCTCGGCAAGGACGAGGCCAGCGGCCGAGACCTCGTGGTCAAGGCCGGCAAGTACGGACCCTACGTCACCGACGGCGAGGTCAACGCCACGCTGCCGAAGACGATGAGCGCCGAGGCGCTGACGCTGGACGAGGCGATCGCCCTGGTGAACGCCAAGCGCGCCGCGGGCGGCGGCAAGCCGGCGAAGCGGGGGGCGGCCCGGAAGAGTTCGGCGCGCGCCGCGAGCGGCGACAAGCCGGCGGCGAAGAAGACCGCCACGAAGAAGCCGGCGGCCAAGAAGGCGGCGACCAAGAAATCGAGCTCGGGCTGAGGGGCTCGCGGGCGGGGGCCGGGAGCGGCCGCCCCGTCCGCGCGCGCGGAGCGAGGCGATCCGGGACAGCCCGGGGCCGCCGAGCGTGGCGCCGACCGGTTGCCTCGCTGCGCGCGCGCGGACGTCGGTGGGGGCTCGCCGCCCGCTCAGCCTGCGCCGCGGTCGGCGATCGGGATCAGACCAGGTAGGTGATGGTCGCCGCCAGCGCGGTCGCGAAGGTCGCCAGCGCGAGGGTGGTGGAGTTCATCAGGGCCCGGCCGGGCGGCACGCCGGCCGCGTCGTCGTCGCAGCCGAAGGCGGCGCCGGCCGCGTGCTCGAATCGGATCAGCGTGAGGCGGCGGGCCTCGATCGCGGCGTCGCTCATGGACTGCGGCTCCCTGACCACGGTCAAGATTTATCTCCGCCACTAACGTCGATCGTCCCGTTCTGTTCCGGTCGTCGCCTGTGGAGGCCGGGCCTGCGGGTCACGAGAAAGCCTTAACCCATCGTTGTGCAACGTCGTGATGACGGCCCGGCGCGCACAACCGTGTCCCGGCGCGGCCGCGGCCCTCGCTCGCGGCGGCGCAGCATGCGATGATGCGACCGCTTCGCCGCAGGGCGAACGGCTTTGATGTTTCCGTTTTGTTCCGCTATCATGCGGGGATGAAGGCGCATGCTCCACGACCCGAGACCCGTCCCAAGACCCGTCCGCGCGATTCCGAGCCGGCCGACGCGCCGCGCGCGCGGAGGCCGCGCGTGAGCGACCCGGCGCGGGACCTGTTCGGGCCGGGCGGCAAGGGCGCGGCGGCCCGTCCGCCCGAGCCGCGGCGGCGCCTGGACGCCTCGGCCTCCGTGGCGACGCTCGCGGCCGCCGAGCCCGAGAGCGGCTACACCGCCTCCGACATCGAGGTGCTGGAGGGGCTGGAGCCCGTCCGGCGCCGGCCCGGCATGTATATCGGCGGCACCGACGAGCGGGCGCTGCACCACCTCTTCGCCGAGGTGATCGACAACTCGATGGACGAGGCGGTCGCCGGCCATGCCAGCTTCATCGAGGTGGAGCTGGAGGAATCCGGCGCCCTCGTGGTCACCGACAACGGCCGCGGCATCCCGGTCGACCCGCACCCGAAGTTCCCCGGCAAGTCGGCGCTCGAGGTCATCATGACCACGCTGCACGCCGGCGGTAAGTTCGACTCGAAGGTCTACGAGACCTCGGGCGGCCTGCACGGCGTCGGCATCTCGGTGGTGAACGCGCTCTCCGACCTGCTGGAGGTCGAGGTCGCGCGCAACCAGACCCTCTACCGCCAGACCTTCTCGCGCGGTCACGCGCAAGGCGCGCTGGAGCTGGTCGGCCGGGTGCAGAACCGGCGCGGCACCCGGGTCCGTTTCCACCCGGACGCCCAGATCTTCGGCTCGCTGAAGTTCGACCCGCGCCGCCTGTTCAAGATGGCGCGCTCGAAGGCCTACCTGTTCGGCGGCGTCGAGATCCGCTGGCGCTGCGCTCCCGCCCTCCTCGAGGGGCTGGCGGACGTGCCGGCCGAGGCGGTCCACCGCTTCCCCGACGGGCTGCGCGACTATCTGGCCCGGGACATCGACGGCAAGGAGCTCGTCACCGAGGCGATGTTCTCCGGCAAGATCACCAAGCCGGGCTCGCACGGGTCGCTCGAATGGGCGGTGGCCTGGATGGTGGCCGAGGACGGGTTCTCGCACTCCTACTGCAACACCATCCCGACCCCCGAGGGCGGCACCCACGAGGCGGGCCTCCGCGTCGCGCTGCTGCGCGGCCTGCGCGAGCACGCCGAGCGGGTGAACCAGGCCAAGCGCATGACGGCGGTGACCACCGACGACGTCATGGCGACCTGCGCGTCGATGCTCTCGGTGTTCATCCGCGAGCCCGAGTTCCAGGGTCAGACCAAGGACAAGCTCGCCACCGTGGAGGCCCAGCGCATCGTCGAGACGGCGGTGCGCGACGCCTTCGACCACTGGCTCGCCGCCTCTCCGGCCCAGGCCAACAAGCTCCTCGACTGGGTGATCGACCGGGCCGAGGAGCGCCTGCGCCGCCGCCAGGAGAAGGAGGTCGCCCGCAAGAGCGCGACCCGCAAGCTGCGCCTGCCCGGCAAGCTCGCCGACTGCTCGGCGGCCGGCACCGCGGGCTCGGAGATCTTCATCGTCGAGGGCGACTCGGCCGGCGGCTCCGCCAAGCAGGCCCGGGACCGGGCGACCCAGGCGATCCTGCCCCTGCGCGGCAAGATCCTGAACGTCGCCTCGGCCTCGCGCGACAAGCTCGGCGCCAACCAGCTGATCTCGGATCTGACCCTGGCGCTCGGCTGCGGCACCGGCACGGCCTTCCGCGAGACGGACCTGCGCTACGAGAAGGTGATCATCATGACGGACGCCGACGTGGACGGCGCCCACATCGCCTCGCTGCTGATCACGTTCTTCTACCGCCAGATGCCCAAGCTGATCGACCGCGGCCACCTCTACCTCGCGATCCCGCCGCTCTACCGGCTGCAGCAGGGCTCGAAGGTGGCCTATGCCCGGGACGACGCGGATCGCGAGCGGATCGTCAAGACGGTGTTCAAGGGCGGCAAGGTCGAGATCGGGCGGTTCAAGGGCCTCGGCGAGATGATGCCGGCCCAGCTCAAGGAGACCACCATGGACCCGAAGAAGCGCACGCTCCTGCGCGTCGCGGTCCTGGACGAGGCCCGGGAATCGACCGGCGACACTGTCGAGCGCCTGATGGGCAACAAGCCCGAGGCGCGCTTCGCCTTCATCAGCGAGCGCGCGGCCTTCGCGGAGGGCGCCGACCTCGACATCTGACGCAGTCCCGGCGCGGCCCCGCCGCGTCGGGCGACGGCCTCCGGTCGCGGCCTAGCGCGGGGCCGCGATCGCCTTGGCCGGGTCGAAGGGCTGGGCCGCCGCCACCGCGTCCTTGCCCATGTTGAGGACCGCCGAGAACCGGTCGCCGCCGGGCCGCAGAACCAGGGCTCCCGGCTCGACCGCGATGAGCTTGCTGCCGAGGCCCAGGAAGCCGCCGACGTCGATCACCACCGCCCTGAGCGTCCCGCCGTCGGTGATCAGCAGATCGTCGATCTTGCCGACGCTGTCGCCGGCGGCGTTGCGCACCGTCACGCCGATCATCTTCGTGGTCAGGAAGCTGACGGGCTTGAGTCCCTGGCGCTTGGCGGCGTCCTCGGCGTTCGCCGCCTCCATCAGCCGCCCCACCCCCTTGCCGTCCGTCGAGGTGCCCGGCCCCGTGCCCGGCAGGATCGTGTCCTTGCCGATCACACTGGCGTCCTGCGCGGAGGCCGGCGCGCCGGCCAGGCCGAGGGCGGCGAGCGACAGGAGAAGGATTCGGCTTCGCATGGCTGATCGCTCCGCGCGCCCGATCCCTGCGTGGAAGGCCCCGTCCGGGTCCCCGTGGGGCGCCGCGGTCTCAATCGCGGGCGGCGCGCCCGGTTCCGGCCTTCCCTGTCGCACCCGGACCGGCCGAACCGCGGCCCCGAAACGCGAGAAGGGCCCGGCCTTGCGGCCAGGCCCTTCCCCTGCGCGGAGCCGGCAGGGCCGGCTCCGGCATTCGATCTCAGTACGAGCCGAACTTGTAGTTCAGGCCGGCGCGGACGACGGCGAACTCGGTCTTGGCGGCGGCGCCGTTGAGGTAGGCGATGCCGTTCGGGGGCAGGAGGTTGCCGTAGAACACGCCGCCGGCCGAGTTCTTCTGGCGGTCGAGGCTTACGTACAGGCCTTCGACCTTCAGCGTGACGGCCGAAGAGCGGAAGAAGTTCAGGAACGAGTCGGTCGGGAGCGCGTACTCGACGCCGCCGCCGGCGGCCCAGCCGGTGCGGAAGCTGTCGCGGAAGCGGTTGCCGGCGAAGTTCTGGTCGTCCTGGCCCGAGCCGTAGGCGAAGCCGCCGGTGCCGTACACGAGGGTGCGGTCGAAGGCGTAGCCGAGGCGGCCGCGCACGGTGCCGAAGTAGTCCAGCCCGTTGCCGCTCGTGGCGACGAAGGCGCGCGGGGCGGCGAACGCGATGCCCGGGGCGCCGCCGAAGGCGTAGTTCTGGGTGCCGTTGGCGCGGCGGGCGAAGTCGACGTACTGGGCGTCGGCCTCGAAGCCGATCACGACGCCGGAGCCCGGGGTGAACTGATAGTTGTAGCCGATCTGGGCGCCGCCCGAGAAGCCGTCGTTGTTGCTGCGGTTGTTGACGCTGACGACGCCGGCGGTGCCGGGCGAGTTGATCAGCGAGCCGCCGGGCAGGGCGTAGTTGGTGGTGTTGCGGCTGTTGGCGTCGAAGCCGTAGCCGGCGTTCACACCGAAGTAGAAGCCGGTCCAGGTGAACACCGGCACCGGCGTGAACACCGGCGGCGGCGCGGCGCGGCGCGGCAGGTCGGCGGCGGACGCCGCGGCGGTCATGCCGGCGAGAACGGTGGATGCGAGGAGAAGCTTCTTCATGGTGGTGTTCGGTCCTGGGGTTAGCTTGAGCCGGCAGCCTTCTAGGCGCTCTCGGATGGCGGGTCTGTCGCTTTCCTGCAACAAGCCACCTCAGGCTAGGGACATCCCGTCAACGAAAGATGAAGACTAGCCGGCCCGCCCCACAGCAGAGGGCCGGGTCGCGCCCCCGCACGGGGCGCGGACAGTTGCAAAACCCCGGATGACGAGCTGCGTTGCGCGCCGCGCATATTGTCGGAAGCCGGCGTGTTCCGGGCGAGATCGCCCGAGGTCTCTGCAGGGACGGGCGAGGGCGGACGTTTTATTCCGGCACAACTTTGACGAGAGGCCGCCGCCTCGTAAGCGATCGGTTAACCCTGTTGACCGATGGTCCGGCGCTCGCGGGCTCGCCCGCGAGCCCCGTCGCGCCCCGCACCGAACCCGGTCCCCGGCCGGTGGAGAGAACCGTCCATGCAGAGCCCCGACGATCGGAGCCGGACAACCTTCGGCAAGCGCCGGACCGTCGAGACCGCGCCCGGCGCGCAGGCCGGCTCGCAGGTCGGCTCGACCGCCGCGCGGGTCGCGCGCGCCAAGCCGAGCCGGACCGCGGGCCCCCTGCCCTGGGCGCTGCGCGTGGCGGGCTTGGCCGGGATCGTCGCGGTGATCGGCGCCTACCAGCTCGCGCGGCTGAGCCGGCCCGACGCGGCGCTGCCCGGGACCGCCCTCGCGACGGCGGCGCTGCCGCCGATGGCCGAGCCCGAGACGACCGGCGCGCTGGCGGCACGATCCGCCCGGTCGACCCGTCTGGATCCCTGCGCCGTGCCCGCGCTCGACCGTCTCCGGCCCTGATCGGGGGCCGCTCCCGCGGCCGATCCCCTGTGCGCGGACGCGCGCTGTCGCGATTGCGAGATTGACAAGTCGCGCCAAGGCCCTAACTGACGGGGACGATGCGCCCCGCGGCCCCGGGAGCGTCCGAGCGCCCCGCGCGAGCCTTTCCCAGCCGTTGCCGCGACGGTGTCCTTCGCGCCGGCCGGGCGCGCAACGGTTCCTGAACGCAAATGCCTTTTTCCGACCTGGGACTGAGCGAGAAAGTCCTGAACGCCGTCGAAGCGGCGGGTTACACAGAGCCGACGCCGATCCAGGCCGAGGCGATCCCCCACGTGCTGGCACGTCGCGACGTCCTCGGGATCGCCCAGACCGGAACCGGCAAGACCGCGGCCTTCACGCTGCCGATGCTGACGCTGCTGGAGAACGGCCGCGCCCGCGCCCGGATGCCGCGCACGCTGATCCTGGAGCCGACCCGCGAGCTGGCCGCCCAGGTGGTCGAGAATTTCGACCGCTACGGGACCAACCACAAGCTCAACGTGGCGCTGATCATCGGCGGCGTCTCCTTCGCCGACCAGGACGCCAAGCTGATGCGCGGCACCGACGTGCTGATCGCCACGCCCGGCCGCCTGCTCGACCATTTCGAGCGCGGCAAGCTGCTGCTCACCGGCGTCGAGCTCCTGGTCATCGACGAGGCGGACCGCATGCTCGACATGGGGTTCATCCCCGATATCGAGCGCATCGTGAAGATGGTGCCGTTCACCCGGCAGACCCTGTTCTTCTCGGCCACCATGCCGCCGGAGATCGAGCGGCTCGCCGACATGTTCCTGCACAACCCGCAGCGGGTCGAGGTGGCCCGGCCCGCCTCCACGGCGACCACGATCACGCAGCGCCTCGTCGCCACCGGCGCCGAGGGCCACGCCAAGCGCGAGCGCCTGCGCGGCCTGATCCGCGGCGAGGAGGATCTGAAGAACGGGATCATCTTCTGCAACCGCAAGCGCGACGTCGCGCTGCTGCAGAAGTCCCTGGTCAGCCACGGCTTCGACGCCGCGGCGCTCCACGGCGACATGGACCAGCGCGCCCGCACGACGGCCCTCGACGGCTTCCGCAACGGCGAGACCGCCCTGCTGGTCGCCAGCGACGTGGCGGCGCGCGGCCTCGACATCCCCGCGGTCAGCCACGTCTTCAACTTCGACGTGCCGCATCACCCGGAGGATTACGTCCACCGGATCGGCCGCACCGGCCGCGCCGGCCGGAGCGGCACGGCCTACACGCTGGTCGCCCCCGACGACGCGCGCTCGCTCGGCGCCATCGAGGCGCTGATCGGGCAGCCGATCCCCTGGCTGGACGGCGACCTGACGAGCGTGGCCGACGCGTCCGGCGACACCGGCACGCGCCACCGCGGCCGGTCGAGCGACGGGCGGCGGGGCGGGCGCTCCGCGAAGAGCGGTGGCAGGAGCGGCGACAAGGGCGGCGACAAGAGTGCCGACAAGGGCGTCGTCGAGAAGAGCACCCGGAGCGCCGGCGAGGCCGCGGAGGTCCGCGAGCGCCCGACCCGGTCGCGCGGCGGCCGCGGCGCGGCGCGCGCGGAGAGCCGCCCGGACGACCGTCCCGAGAGCCGCTCTGAGACCCGCCCCGAGAGCCGTCCGGAGCCGCGCGCGCCGGGCCGCGCGTCGGGCCGCGGCGAGTCCGCGCGCGAGGAGCGCGGGCGCCGGATCGACGCCGACGGGGACACGCCCGTCGGCCTCGGCTCCCACGTTCCGGCATTCCTGCTTCGACCAGTCTTGGCGAAGAAGGATAAGTAACAGACGTCTGTTCGGGCTTAACTGTCCGGCTACCAGGCGGCCGTATATCAAGTCTGGGTGACGGCGCATGCGCGCCGGTCGCCCCGGACCGCGGGATACGGATGAGCCAGGAGACCTATTCGGATCGCGATCGCAGCTTCGCGCTGGCGAAGCGCAGCCACGATCTGATTCGCGACTACGGCCCCTCCGCGACGCCGCGCGCCTACGCCGTCTGGTACGCCTACGTCTCGGGGGAGCTGCCGCTCCTCGCCGACGCCGTGAAGCGCCTCACCACCCAGAATGGCTGCCTCACCGAGGGCGACATCGACGACCTGCACGAGACCTATCTCGACGGGCGCCGCCTCGCGAGCACCACCGACGACGTCAGCCGCGTCGTCCTCAGCGAGATCGCGGCCGTCACCGAGATCCTGGACCTCTCCCTGGGCTCGACGGCGCAGTACAGCGAGTCCCTGCGCGGGGTCGCTCAGGATCTCTCCCAGGGCGTCCCGAGCCGGGCGCGGTTCGGCGAGATCGTCGCGACCCTGGCCGCGACGACCCGGGAGGTCGCCGCCAACAACCGGATCCTCGAAGCCCGCATGCGCGAGACCCGCAGCGAGATCGAGACCCTGCGCGAGAAGCTCGACGCGACCCGGCGCGAGAGCCTGACCGACGCCCTGACGGGGCTGGCGAACCGCAAGCATTTCGAGGAGACGCTGAAGGCGTCCATGGAGACGGCCCGGGCGCGCACGACGCCCATGAGCCTGATCATCCTCGACATCGACTTCTTCAAGCGCTTCAACGACCTGTACGGTCATCTCACGGGCGACCAGGTCCTGCGGCTCGTGGCGATCGTGATGCGCGAGAACGCCGGCAAGCAGGCGCAGCTCGCCCGGTTCGGCGGCGAGGAGTTCGGGATCATCCTGCCCGGCGTCGACCGGGCGGTGGCCAAGCAGGTGGCCGAGACGGTGCGCACCAGCGTCATGGGGCGCGAGCTCGTCAAGCGCTCGACCGGCGAGTCGCTCGGCAAGATCACGATCTCCCTGGGTGTCGCGGTGCTGCGCCCGGGCGACACGCCGGCCTCGCTGATGGAGCGGGCCGACCTGTGCATGTTCGCCGCGAAGCGCGCGGGCCGGAACCGCTTCCTGGACGACGCCGCCGAGTCGCTGTCGCAGGTGGCCTGAGGGCGCGGCGCGCCGCCGGCTCGCTGCGCGCCGGGGCGCTCCCGCTCAGACCTGCGCGGGCAGGCGGTCCGCCGAGACCGGCGTGATCGCCACGGATTCCCCGCAGCCGCAGGCCGAGGTCTGGTTCGGATTGTTGAACACGAACTGCGACGCCAGCTTGTTGGTGGTGAAGTCCATCTCGGTGCCGAGCAGGAACAGCACCGCCTTCGGATCGACGAACACGCGCACGCCGCGATCCTCGACCACGTCCTCGCCGGGCTTGGCCGCCTCGGCATATTCCATCGTGTAGGACATCCCGGCGCAGCCGCCGTTCCGGACGCCGACGCGCAGCCCGGCGATCGGCCGGTCGGCCTCCGCCATGATCGCCTTGATCCGATCGGCGGCGCGATCGGTCAGCGAGAGAACCTTGAAACCAGCGGACATCGTCACCCTCCCGCCCATCCGGGTTCAAGGCCCGGGGACGCGCATTCCGACGCGCACAAGATAAGCATTGGCTCGGGGCCGGTCCACCGCGGCGGGGTCACACCGGCCCGGCAATCGGCGCCTGAGGCCGCCTCAGGCCGCCTCGCCGGTCAGCCGCGCGAAGGCCGCGAGATCGACGTTGCCGCCGCTGATCACAACGCCGACGCGCTTGTCCGTCACGTCCACGAGGCCGCTCAGCACCGCCGCTGCCGCGAGGCAGCCGGTCGGCTCGACCACGAGCTTCATCCGGCTGGCGAAGAACCGCATGGTCTCGACGAGCTGCGCGTCGGTGACGGTGAGGATGTCGGACACCTGCGCGCGGATGATCGCGAAGGTCAGGTCGCCCAGCGCCGTCGACTGCGCCCCGTCGGCGATGGTCCGGGGCACCGGGATCGTGACGATCCGGCCCTCGCGGAACGAGCGCTGCCCGTCATTGCCCGCCTCCGGCTCGACGCCGATCACCCGGCAACCCGGCGACAGCGCGGCGGCGGCGAGCGCGCAGCCCGCGAGCTGGCCGCCGCCGCCGAGGCAGGCCACCAGCACGTCGAGGGGACCGACCGTCTCGATCAGCTCCTGCGCCAGCGTCCCCTGCCCGGCGATGACGTCGGGATGGTTGAAGGGCGGGATCAGCGTCAGGCCGCGGGCCTCGGCGATCTCGCGGCCGAGCGCCTCGCGATCCTGGGTGTAGCGGTCGTACAGGACCACCTCGGCGCCGTAGCCGCGGGTGGCGGCGATCTTCGCCGCGGGGGCGTCGCCCGGCATGACGATGGTGGCGGGCGCCCCGAGCAGCCGGCTCGCGAGGGCGATCGCCTGGGCATGGTTGCCCGAGGAGTAGGTGATCACTCCGCGTGTGCGGGCCGCCTCCGGCAGGGCGCTGATCGCGTTGTAGGCACCGCGGAACTTGAAGGCGCCGGCCCGCTGCAGGTTCTCCGCCTTGAAGAACAGGCGGCCGCCGGTCATCGCGTCCGCCGTGCGCGAGGTCAGGACCGGGGTGCGGTGCGCGGCCCCGGCGATCCGCTCCGCGGCGCGGGCCACGTCGGCGAAGGTGGGGAGGCCGCCGGCGGTCCCGCCGGGTTCGCCCTGTTGGGTGTCGTGCGTCGTCGCCTGCATCGTCGCCTGCATCCCATCCGCCCGGGCCGCGCCCGAAGAAGCGGGGGCGCGGCAGCCTCTCATACGGGCGTTTCGGCCCGCATGCATCCGGCCGATCCACATGCGCAAGCGGAGCCATTCGCCGACTCGCCGCTTATACCCAGCGACAACTTGGCAGGAACGCTGGGGGGCGGCATCGCCATGGCCATCGAGACCACGTGCGGACCCGTATTGCGGCCACGCGACGGAGGCACGCCGTGAGCGCCCTGGACCGCGCGTCGGGCGACGCGGCGACCGAGGTCACCTTCCGGGGGCGCGGGCTCGCGCTGCGCACCGGCTCGCGGCTGATCCTGCTCGTCTGCCCGCTCTGCTCCCAGCGCAACGCGCAGCGCGGCGCGGAGCGCGGGATCTGCCAGTGGTGCGCCTACGTGCCGTCCCCGGACCAAGCCGAGCCCGTGGAGCGCGGGCATAGCTGAGGTTCGGGATCGCCTCTGACGCCTCAAAGCGGCCTCAGATCCATGATCTGGGATTGTGTTTCGACTAAGTACTATCTTCGGTTGCATAATCGGGCGCGCCTCGCCAGACTCTCGACGGGGGCCTGATTTGGAGCGCGCATGCAACCGTCCGAATGCTGCATCTTTCGGATGACCATCGCCTCCGTGATCGGCAGCTGCATCACGCTCCTGCTCGTCCGGGGGCTCGATCCGGTCGTCGCCCTGCTGCTGATCCCGATCGGCGGCAGCGCGGCGACGGTTCTGGTGATCCTGCTGTTCCAGGCCGTGAGCCTGACGCTAGCGGCGCGGTCCCGCCCGCACTGACCGCTCGGCGGCGCGCGGGTCCACGTCCCACCCGCGCGCCCCGTCGGCCGCCGATCAGGTGTGGATCACCTTGCCGTAGGCGTCGAGCACGCTCTCGTGCATCATCTCGCTGAGCGTCGGGTGCGGAAACACCGTGTGCATCAGCTCCTCCTCGGTGCTCTCGAGGTTCATCGCCACGACGTAGCCCTGGATCAGCTCGGTCACCTCGGCGCCGACCATGTGGGCGCCGAGCAGCTGGCCGGTCTTGGCGTCGAACACGGTCTTGATCAGCCCGTCCGGCTCGCCCAGCGCGATCGCCTTGCCGTTGCCCGCGAAGGGGAACCGGCCGACCTTCACCGAGAAGCCCTGCTCCTTGGCCTTGGCCTCGGTCAAACCGACGCTGGCGATCTGCGGCTGGCAGTAGGTGCAGCCCGGGATCTTGGCCTTGTCCATCGGGTGGGTGTGCAGGCCCTTGATGGTCTCGATGCAGATGACGCCCTCGTGCTCGGCCTTGTGGGCGAGCATCGGCGGGCCGGCGACGTCGCCGATCGCGTAGAGGCCGGGCACGTTGGTGCGGCCGAGCCCGTCGGTCACCACGATCCCGCGGTCGATCTTCACGCCGAGCTTCTCGAGGCCGATATTCTCGATGTTGCCGACGACGCCCACCGCCGAGATGAGCTTCTCGGCCGTGATCTGCTGCGTCTTGCCGTCGCCGCCCTCGACGGTGGCGGTGACGGAGTTCGCGCCCTTCTCGACCTTCGTGACCTTGGCGCCGGTGAGGATCTTGATCCCCTGCTTCTCGAAGCGCTTGCGCGCGAGGCCTGCGATCTCGGCATCCTCCACGGGCAGGATCTGCGGCAGCAGCTCCACCACGGTCACCTCGGCGCCCATGGTGCGGTAGAACGAGGCGAACTCGATGCCGATGGCGCCCGAGCCCATCACCAGCAGGCTCTTGGGCATCGTCTCGGGGACCATGGCCTCGTAGTAGGTCCAGATCAGCTTCTTGTCGGGCTCGATCCCGGGGATGGCGCGGGGGCGCGCGCCGGTCGCCACGATGATGTGCTTGGCCTGGTAGGTGCCGGCGCCTTTGGCGCCCTTCGGTGGCTCGGCGCGCTTGGTCTCCTTCACGGTGACCTGGCCGGGCTGGTTGCCCTTGGCGACGCTGTCGACCGCGGCCTCGCCCCAGATCACGTCGACCTTGTTCTTCTTGAGCAGCATGCCGACGCCGCCGTTGAGCCGGGCCGAGACGCCGCGGGAGCGCTTGACGATGGCGGCCGTGTCGAACCCGACCTTCTCCGCCGTCAACCCGTAATCGCCGGGGTGCTGGAAGTAGTGAAAGATCTCGGCGGAGCGGAGCAGGGCCTTGGTGGGGATGCAGCCCCAGTTCAGGCAGATGCCGCCCAGGTGCTCGCGGTCGACCACGGCGGTCTTGAACCCGAGCTGCGCCGCCCGGATCGCCGTGACGTAGCCGCCGGGCCCGGCGCCGATGATGAGGACGTCGTAGGTGTCGGACATCGTGTCTCAGCTCTCCGCTGTGGGGCGCGCGACCGCACCGTCGTTGAGGAGGCGATCAGGGCGAGGTCTCCAGCGCGCTCAGCCGCTGCTCCATGGCCTTGATCGTCTTCTTGATCGACTGAAGATCCGCCTTCGCCTGCGTGCCGAGGCCGGTCTCGTAGGCGACGTAAATCTCCAGTTCTTCCAGCTTCTCGGTATGACCCGTCAGGGTTGTCTTGATCGCTGCGACATCGCGCTTCACCTCGGCGATGTCGCTCTGCATCCGCTGTAGGACTGGCAAGACCAGATCGGTAACTTCCGACACGCGACTCTCCTTTGATCGCTCAGGCGATCATAGCAGAGTCGCTCCTCACACCAGCATGCCCATCGGGTTCTCGATCAGCCCCTTGAAGGCCGAGATCAGCTCCGCGCCGAGCGCCCCATCGAGCACCCGGTGGTCGCACGACAGGGTGCAGGTCATGACCTGGACCACGGCCGGCGCCCCGTCCTTCACGACCACGCGCTTCTCGCCGGCGCCCACCGCCAGGATGCTCGATTGCGGCGGGTTGATCACCGCGGTGAAGTGCTTGATCCCGAACATGCCGAGGTTCGACACCGAGGTGACGCCGCCCTGGTACTCCTCGGGCTTCAGCTTCTTGGCGCGGGCGCGGGCGGCGAAGTCCTTCATCTCGTTGGAGATGGTCGAGAGCGTCTTCTCGTCCGCCCGGCGGATCACCGGGGTGAACAGCCCGCCGTCGATCGCCACCGCGACGCCGACCTCGGCGTGCTTGAAGCGCAGGATCCGGTCCTCGGCCCAGACCGCGTTGGCGGCCGGAACGCGGGTGAGCGCGAGGCCCATCGCCTTGATGACGAAGTCGTTCACCGAGAGCTTGAAGGCGGGCTTGCCGTCCTTGTCCTTGCCGGCGGAGCCGTTCAGCGTCTCGCGCAGCTTCATCAGCGCGTCGAGCTCGCAATCCACCGTCAGGTAGAAGTGCGGGGCGACCTGCATCGCCTCGGTGAGACGCTTGGCGATGGTCTTGCGCATGCCGTCGAGGGGGACGTCCTCGTAGGCATCCTTGGCGAAGAAGCCCTTGACCTGATCGGTCGTGAGCCCGGCCGGCACGCCGCCCGCGGGGGCAGACTTCGGGGCCGGGGCAGCCGCCTTCGGCGCCTCGGCGGCTTGCTGCGCGGCGGCGGGCGCTTTGGTGGCGCCGGAGGCCTTCGCGGCCTGGACGTCGCGAGCGATGATGCGGCCGTGCGGGCCGCTGCCCTGGACGGCGCCGAGATCGACGCCCTCCTGCTTGGCGATCCGCCGGGCGAGCGGCGAGGCGAAGACCCGGCCGCCGGAGCCGGTCTGCGCGCCACCCTGCGGAGCGCCGCTCGGCTGCGCGCCCTCCGGTGCGGCGTTCACCCGCTCGTACGCCATGTGGCCGCCGCCGGGCGTCGTGTTCTGCCCGGCCGCCGAGGCTTCGGCCTTCGGCTCGGGCTTGGATTCCGCCTTGGCCTCGCCGTTCGAGGCGGCCTTCGGCGCGCCGCCGGCCTGCACGCTCGACGGGTCCTCGCCCTCGCCGGCGATGATGGCGATCAGGTCGTTGACCGGAACGTCCGCGGTGCCCTCGGGCACGAGGATCTTGGCGAGGACGCCCTCGTCGATGGCCTCCACCTCCATGGTGGCCTTGTCGGTCTCGATCTCGGCCAGCACGTCGCCGGACTTGATCGGGTCGCCCTCCTTCTTCAGCCACTTGGCGAGGTTGCCCTTCTCCATGGTCGGGGAGAGCGCGGGCATCAGCACGTTGATCGGCATGGCATCAGGTCTCGGGCAAGGCCGGGGCGGCCGGATCGTCGAAGGGGAAGAGGTCGTCGAAGGGGAACGGGACGGCGTCGAAGGGCGGCAGGGCCACGGTCTCGCCGCGCTGGATCGTGGCGAGGAGCACCCAGCGCCCGTCCGCGGGGGCGAAGCCTTCCAGCACGCCGGCCGCCGGGTCCAGCAGCCAGAGGTGGTCGACGCCGGACCCGGCGTAGATCCGGCGCTTCGGCCCGCGATCGAGGCGAATCGTCGACGGCGAGAGGATCTCGCAGACCCAATCCGGAGGCGTCTCGATGAAGGCATCCTCGGGTTCGGTCGGCATCCGCTCGCGGCGCCAGCCCGCAAGATCGGGCACGACCACCTGGGATCCGAGGTGAAGCTCAGGCTCGGTGATGGAGACCCATCCGCTGGGACCACCACGGCCGCGTGCGAACGGCCGATCCAGCTCTCCCGACAGGCGGGCCGCGGCGATGCCGTGCCGGGGTCGCGGCCGCGGATACGTCTCCAGCACCCCGTCGATGATCTCGGCGACGCGATGCTCCGGGACTGCCTCCAGATCCGCGTAGGTCGCCTGCCGGACAGCCGCCTCAGCCATGGTCGGCCGCCATCGTCAGTTGAGGCCGCCGGGGTCGAGCCCCTCGGCCTCCCAGCCCGCGCGGATGCGCTCCAGCGCCTCCTCCTCCGACATGTCGGTCTCCAGCGCGTAGGCGCGGGCCGCCTGCCGGGCGAGGTCGATCAGCAGCCGGCCCCAGGTCGCCGGGTCGTCGAAGGAGCGGCGGAGCGCGACGCTCACCGCGCCGTCCACCACGGCCGCGCGCAGAACCTCAATGCCGCCCTGCTCCAGGGCGTCGGGCGGGATGGCGAGTTCGGCGAAGTCGCTGCTGGGATCCTGGCTCATGGCGCGCCGGCTGTTCCTCGGTCCTGGCCGGGGCGGGCGACGGCGTCGCCCGCGCGCCGGTCACTTGTAGCAGACGCTCTTGGCGGCCTCGACGACCTCCGCCACCGTCGGCAGGGCCAGCTTCTCGAGGTTGGCCGCGTAGGGCATCGGCACGTCCTTGCCGGTGATCCGCAGGACCGGGGCGTCGAGGTAATCGAAGGCGTCGACCATCAGGCGGGCCACGATCTCGGCGCCGACGCCGGATTGCGGGAAGCCCTCCTCCACGGTGATGCAGCGGCCGGTCTTCTTGACCGACGCGACCACCGTCTCGGTGTCCATCGGCCGGATCGTGCGCAGGTCGATCACCTCGGCCTCGATGCCCTGCTCGGCGAGGGCCTGGGCGGCCTTGAGGGCGTAGGTCATGCCGATCGCGAAGGACACGATGGTCACGTCGCTGCCGGTGCGGTGGATCTTCGCCTTGCCGATCGGCAGCACGAAGTCGTCAAGCTGCGGCACCGGGAAGGACTGCCCGTACAGAATCTCGTTCTCGAGGAAGATGATCGGGTTCGGGTCGCGGATCGCGGCCTTCAGCAGGCCCTTGGCGTCGGACGCCGTGTAGGGCGCGATCACCTTGAGGCCCGGCACGTTGGAGTACCACGCGGCGTAGTCGTGGCTGTGCTGGGCGGCGACGCGGGCGGCGGCGCCGTTCGGGCCGCGGAACACGATCGGGCAGCCGAGCTGGCCGCCGGACATGTACAGGGTCTTGGCCGCCGAGTTGATGATGTGGTCGATCGCCTGCATGGCGAAGTTGAAGGTCATGAACTCGACGATCGGCTTCAGGCCGGCCAGCGCCGCGCCGACGCCGATGCCCGCGAAGCCGTGCTCGGTGATCGGGGTGTCGACGACGCGCTTCGGCCCGAATTCCTGCAGCAGGTTCTGGGTGACCTTGTAGGCGCCCTGATACTCGGCGACCTCCTCGCCCATGACGAAGACGTCGCCGTCGCGGCGCATCTCCTCGGCCATGGCGTCGCGCAGGGCCTCGCGGACGGTCTGCGTGACCATCGGCGTGTCGGCCGGGAACTCCTCCATCACCGGCTCCTGCGCCTTGTTGGTGATGACGGCGGGCGCGGCCGGCGCCTTCGGGGCGTCGTCGCCGGTCTTGGCCGCGGGAGCCGGTTTGTCGGCCATGCCTTCGGCCTGCATGTCGGGGGCCGGGGCGGGTTGCCCGCCCGCGCCGTTGGGCTTGGCGCCGCCGCCGGACTGGACGCTCGCCGGGTCCTCGCCCTCGCCGGCGATGACGGCGATCGGCGTGTTCACCGCGACGCCCTCGGTGCCCTCGGCGATCAGGATCTTGGCGAGGACGCCCTCGTCGATGGCCTCCACCTCCATGGTGGCCTTGTCGGTCTCGATCTCGGCCAGCACGTCGCCGGACTTGATCGGGTCGCCCTCCTTCTTCAGCCACTTGGCGAGCTTGCCCTCCTCCATGGTGGGCGAGAGGGCGGGCATCAGGATGTCGGTCGCCATGCTCAGCTCTGCGGTCGTTTATTCGTTGGGGGGGCGGCCAGCGGTGTCGTCCGCGCTCAGGCGTGCGCGTCCAGGAGGATGTCGGTCCACAGCTCGGACGGATCCGGCTCGGGGTCGTTCGTGGCGAACTCGGCCGAGGCGTTGACGACCTCGCGGACCTTGGCGTCGGTGGCCTTCAGCTCGGCCTCGGGCACGGCGTGCAGCTCGAGCAGGCGCTTGCGCACCATCTCGATCGGGTCGTGCTCGTCGCGCATCTTCGAGACCTCGTCCTTGGTCCGGTACTTGGCCGGATCGGACATGGAGTGGCCGCGGTAGCGGTAGGTCTGCATCTCCAGGATGTACGGGCCCTGGCCGGTGCGGGCGTGCTCGATCGCCCGCGTGGCCGCCTCGCGGACGGTGCGCACGTCCATGCCGTCGACCTGCTCGCCGGGGATGCCGAAGGAGAGGCCGCGCTTCGAGAAGTCGGTCTGCGCCGAGGCCCGGGCCACCGAGGTGCCCATGGCGTAGCGGTTGTTCTCGATCACGTAGACGACCGGCAGCTTCCAGAGGGCCGCCATGTTGAAGCTCTCGTAGACCTGCCCCTGGTTGGCGGCGCCGTCGCCCATGTAGGTCAGGCTGACCTTGCCGTTCTCCCGGTAATGGTCGGCGAAGGCGAGGCCGGTGCCCAGCGAGACCTGCGCGCCGACGATGCCGTGGCCGCCGAAGAACTGCTTCTCGCGGCTGAACATGTGCATCGAGCCGCCCTTGCCGCGGCTGTAGCCGCCGCGGCGGCCGGTCAGCTCGGCCATGACGCCCTTCGGATCCATGCCGCAGGCCAGCATGTGGCCGTGGTCGCGGTAGCCGGTGATGACCTGGTCGCCCTCGACCGAGGCCATCTGCATGCCGATCACCACGGCCTCCTGGCCGATGTAGAGGTGACAGAAGCCGCCGATCAGGCCCATGCCGTAGAGCTGGCCGGCCTTCTCCTCGAAGCGCCGGATCAGCAGCATCTCGTGATAGGCGTGGAGATCCTCGTCCCGCGTGAACTGCGGCATGTTCGGCGCGGGGCGGTGCGCCTCGGCGGCCTGAGGGCTCGCGGCCTGCACCGGCGCGGACGACGCGTCCGTTGCGGGCTCTTTGGCAGGCTCCTTGGCGGCGTCCATCGGCGCTCTCCCCGTGATTCCACGCGACTGCGTGGGGGTGTAGGACAGCGACGATTGGAAAGCGAGGGCTGCCGCTCTGACAGGAAGCCGCTCTTGTCAGAGCACTTTCAGGACTGCGGAAAACCGTCCCCGGGACTTCCGCGGGATGCTCGCGCGACGGTCAGGGCGTGATGATGACCACGTCGTTGGCGTGCACCCGGCCCAGGACGATCCGGGCGCGCTCCTCCAGGAGGTCGCGGTCGATCTGGTCGCTCTTGAGCAGGTTCACCCGATGCTCCCAGACGGCGCGCTCGGCCTTCACGGCGGCGAGTTCCTGGCTGAGGCCGTAGGCGCGGATCTTCAGGGCCTTCTTGGCCTCGAGGCCGCGGTTGCCACTCTCGGCCTGCCACACGAAATAGCCGACAACGAGCGCCGACAGGGTCCAGAGACCCAGCGGCAACACGACCATTCTGACTCGGCGGCGCACGACCATGGCGCGACCCTCGCGCGGAAAGGTTAACGGTTCTTTTCGATCGCGCCGCGGTCGGGACAGGGCCGGGTCGGGGCCGGACCGCGGCCGGCACGGACAGGGGGCGAGCCTGAGGCATGGACCTGACGCATCTGGGGCGCTGGATCGCCGCGCACGCCACGGCGACCGACGACCACGACACCCTGCTCGCGGGCTTCTGCGAGTCGCTGGTCGAGGCCGGCCTCCCCGTCTGGCGGGTCAGCGTCATGGCGCCGGCCCTGGACCCGACGCTGCGCGGCGTCAGCCTGAACTGGCACGCGGGCGAGGGCATGTCCTTCGTCGCCAACGCCCACGGCGCCGACGAGGAGAGCGACTGGCTCCTGAGCCCGGTCTACGCCCTGGTGGAGAAGGGCGAGACCTTCGGCCGCTGGCGCCTCGACGCGCCCGGGCTGGCGGTGGACTTCCCGGTCCTGAACGCCCTCGGGGCGCAGGGCGGCGTCGACTACGTGCTGCACATCGCCGAGTTCGCCCCCGGCACCGCGCTGCGGGGCATCGCGGTCTCGTTCTGCACCCGCGCCGCCGCCGGCTTCACCGGGGCGGACCTCGCCGCGATCGCCGATGTCCTGCCGTTCCTGACGCTGGCGATGGCCAAGATGGGCCTCGCCCACACGTTCCGGGAAGTGTCGGCCACCTATCTCGGCCGGTCCACCGCCGAGCGCATCCTCGACGGCCAGATCCGGCGCGGCGAGGGGCGGGCCGTGCCGGCGGCGATCCTGCTGACCGACCTCCGGGGCTTCACGGCCCTGGCCGACCGGGTGGATCCCGCCGACATGGTCACGTGGCTCAACGAGCACTTCGACGCCCTCGGCGACCCGGTGGCGCGGCACGGCGGCGAGATCTTGAAATTCCTCGGCGACGGCTTCCTGGCGATCTTCCCGGTCCCGGACGCCGAGAGCCTGCCCTGCCCGGTCTGCGGCGGCGCCCTCGACGCCGCGACCGAGGGGCTCGCCGCCAACGCGGCGCTCAACGCCCGCCGCCGCGCCGCGGGGCTGCCCGAGCTCCCGGCCGAGTGCGTCGTCCATTTCGGGACGGTCATCTACGGCAATGTCGGCACGGAGCGGCGCCTCGACTTCACGATCATTGGGCGGGCGGTCAACGAGGCCAGCCGGATCGAGAGCCAGTGCGCGGCCCTCGGCCACGAGCTCCTCGTGTCGGACTCCTTCGCCGAACGGTGCGCCCGGCCGCTGGAGCCGGTCGGGACGATCGAGCTCCGGGGCCTGTCGCGGCCGATGCGGGTCTGGACCGTGCCGGGCGAGCCGTCCGGTGCGGCGACGGCCTGAGGAGGCGGAGATCCTCCGTCCGAGTCGAGCGGACGAGCGGACGGATCGGCGCCGCCCTCAGAACAGCGCGCAGCTCCGCTGCAGCACCAGGCCGACCGCGCCCTGCGCGAAGCGGGTCCGGTACGCCTCCTGCACGGCGCGCAGGGAAGCGACCGCCTCGGGCGTCGGTTCGGTGACGATCAGGACGATGCGGGCGGCCTCGTGGACGATCCGTCCGTCCGGTCCGCGCCACTGGCCCCGGCCGGCGAAGACCGTGAGCCCGTCCGGGAAGCGCGGGGTGATCCGCTCGGCCAGGAACCGGTCGAAGGCCCGGCCGGAGACGCGCCCGCCGTCCGGCCGCGACAGGCCGAACAGCAGCTGCGCGCTGAGCGTCGGGCGGGCGCCGTCGCAGAGCGGGTCCGCGCGGGCGGGGCCGGCCGCCCCGACACCGAGCAGGCCGGCCAGCAGGATCTTACCGATCAGCGGCGGGCGAGCTGCTTGAGCGCCGACGGGCCGGCGTAGAGCGCCTGCGGGCCCAGGCCCTCCTCGATGCGGATCAGCTGGTTGTACTTGGCCAGTCTGTCCGAGCGGGCGAGCGAGCCGGTCTTGATCTGCCCGCAATTGGTGGCGACCGCGAGGTCCGCGATGGTCGAGTCCTCGGTCTCGCCCGAGCGGTGCGACATCACCGCGGTGTAGCCGGCGCGCTGGGCCATATCGACCGCCGCCAGGGTCTCGGTGAGCGAGCCGATCTGGTTGACCTTGATCAGGATCGAGTTGGCCGTGCCCTCGGCGATGCCGCGGGACAGGCGCTCGACGTTGGTGACGAACAGGTCGTCGCCCACGAGCTGGCAGCGGTCGCCGATCTTGTCGGTCAGGAGCTTCCAGCCGGCCCAGTCGTCCTCGGACATGCCGTCCTCGATCGACACGATCGGGTAGGTGGCGACGAGCTGCGCGAGGTAGTCGACCTGCGCCTCGATGGTGCGGGTCTTCCCCTCGCCCTCGTACGCGTAGGCGCCGTCCTTGAAGAACTCGGTGGCGGCGCAGTCGAGGGCGAGCGCCATGTCCTGGCCGGGCTTGAAGCCGGCGGCGCTGATCGCGTCCATCACGAAATCGAGGGCGGCCTCGGCGGACGGCAGGTTCGGGGCGAAACCGCCCTCGTCGCCGACGTTGGTGTTGTGGCCGGCCTTCTTCAGCTTGCCCTTGAGGGTGTGGAACACCTCGGAGCCCATGCGCACGGCCTCGGCGAGCGAATCGGCGCCCACCGGCATGATCATGAATTCCTGGAAGTCGATCGGGTTGTCGGCGTGCGCGCCGCCGTTGATGATGTTCATCATCGGCACCGGCAGCACCCGGCCCTGCACGCCGCCGACGTAGCGGTAGAGCGGCAGGCCCGAGGCCTCGGCCGCGGCCTTGGCCACCGCCAGCGACACGCCGAGGATCGCGTTCGCGCCGAGGCGCGCCTTGTTGGGCGTGCCGTCGAGCTCGATCATCGCCTCGTCGACCGCGACCTGGTCCTCGGCCTCCATGCCGCCGATCGCGTCGAGGATCTCGGTCTGGGCCGCCTCGACCGCCTTCAGGACGCCCTTGCCGAGGAAGCGGTTCTTGTCGCCGTCGCGCAGCTCCACCGCCTCGTGGGCGCCGGTGGAGGCACCCGACGGCACCGCCGCGCGGCCGAAGGAGCCGTCTTCCAGGATGACGTCGACCTCGACCGTGGGGTTGCCTCGGCTGTCGAGGATCTCGCGGGCGCTGATATTGGTGATCGCGGTCATGGAACGTCCTCTCGCGGGGGCCGCGGGTCGGCGACCGCGCCCCGATCGGGGGGTGCGGCGCATCGCGGCGGCTTATCCGTCAAGCCGCGGCCGGCGGCAAGCGCCGGGACGGGCGGCGCACAGCCGGGTTCACCCGGGAAAGCGTCGTGGATCAGGCGGATGCGCGCGGGGCCGGCAGGCTCTATATGGCCGGCCATGACCTCCACCGACGATCTCCAGCTCGGCCAGCCGACGCCCTTCCCCACCTCGCCCGAGGAGGCGCGGCTCGACCGGGTCCCGAACCCGCACGCGGACACCGACTACGTCGCCCGGTTCACCGCGCCCGAATTCACCTCGATCTGCCCGGTCACCGGGCAGCCGGACTTCGCGATCCTCGTGATCGACTACGTGCCCGGCGACTGGCTCGTGGAGTCGAAGTCGCTGAAGCTCTACCTCGGGTCGTTCCGCAACCATGGCGCGTTCCACGAGGATTGCACGGTGGCGATCGGCAAGCGGCTCCGCGACCTCTTGGAGCCGCGCTACCTGCGCATCGGCGGCTTCTGGTATCCCCGCGGCGGCATCCCGATCGACGTGTTCTGGCAGACGGGCGAGCTGCCGAAGAACGCGTGGCTGCCGGACCCGGGCGTCCCGCCCTACCGCGGACGCTGACCGGACAGACGAAAAGGGCGACCGGCTCGCGCCGGTCGCCCCCGATCCTCGTCGGATCTCCGATCTCAGTAGCCGTAGCCGTAGTAGCCGTAGCCCGGGGCCGCGTAGCCGTAGCCGCCGTAGACCGGGGCGTAGCCGTAGCCGTAGGACGGGGCGTAGCCGTAGCCGCCGCCGTAGTAGCTGTCGCGGGCCGCGCCGGCGGCGATCGCACCGGCCGCGAGGCCGGCGATGCCGAGGCCGATGGCGGCGCCGGTGCCGATGCCGCGACGGCCGCGGTAGTAGCCGTGGCCGTAGCCGCCGTAGCCGCCGTGGTAGCCGTAGGGACGCGCCTCGGCGCTGGTCGTGACGGCGACGCTGCCGAGAGCCATGGCGGCAGCGGTGGCGATGATACCGATCTTGCGCATAGTGTTCCTTCTCGATCCTCGATCGAACATGCCCAATAACGTGGCCGCACCCGGACAGTTCCAGATTTCATGACGTGCTTGCGTGCGGATCCGCACGCGGGGAGGATCATGAACCGCCGTTCATCGTTCCCGCCTCTCCGTCGACTCTGGTCAAGCTTGGGCGCCTCTGCGGGAACTGCCTCCGAACTCTTGCGCGGCGCCGTTCAGGGCGGGCGTGACGACTGCGCCGCGCGAGACTTCTGTCCTGAGGCCGCGACGGCCGCCCGGCGCGCGCGGAGGAAATCCCTCCTCTCCCGGCCCGGCCGTGCTACGGATCCTCGCGGAGGACCGACGATGGATGCCCTGACCCTGATCCGCGAGAGCCTCGCGCCGCTGGCCGGCAAGCGGATCGTCGATATCGGGTGCGGCCCCGGGGCGCTGGCGCGGCGACTGGTCGACGCCGGCGCGCGCGTCACCGGGATCGACCCCGGCGCGGCGGCGCTCGCCCGGGCGCGGGACGCCGTGCCGGAGGCGCGCTTCGAGGCCGCGACCGGCGAGGCCCTGCCCTTCCCCGACGCCAGCTTCGACGGCGCCGTGATGCTGAACGCCCTCCACCACGTCCCGGACCCGGCTGCGGCCCTCGCCGAGGCGGCCCGCGTGCTGGTCCCGGGCGGACGGCTCGTCGTGGTCGAGCCCCTGGCGGAGGGCAGCTTCTTCGAGGCGCTGCGGCCGATCGAGGACGAGACCGCGGTCCGCGCCGCCGCCCAGGACGCCATCGCGGCCGCCCTCGCTCGCGGCGCCTACACGTGCCGCCGCGACGCGACGATCGAGCGGCGCGAGCGCTTCGACTCCCTCGACGCGTTCCTCGCCCGCGTCAGCGCCGTGGACCCGGCCCGCGAGGCGACCATCCGGGACCGGCGGCCCGTCGTCGCGGAGGCCTTCCTCGGCGCCGCGGCGCGCGAGGCCGACGGGACGTTCGGCCTCGTCCAGCCCCTGCGGATCCACGTCCTGGAGCCGGCGGCCGCAGGACGTGGATCCGCCTGATCCGGTCAGGCGGTCCGGCGCTTGGCGAGGCGGTCGAAGGCGAGGAGCTCCTCGAGCAGGGCCGGCATGTCCCTCAGCGCCACCATGTTGGGGCCGTCGGAGGGCGCGCGGTCCGGGTCGGGATGGGTCTCGATGAACACCCCCGCCACGCCCACCGCCACGGCGGCGCGGGCGAGGACGGCGACGAACTCGCGCTGGCCGCCGGAGCTCGCCCCCTGCCCGCCGGGCTGCTGCACCGAGTGGGTGGCGTCGAACACCACCGGCGCGCCCTGCGTGACCTGCGCCATGATCGGCAGGCTGCGCATGTCCGAGACCAGAGTGTTGTAGCCGAAGGAGGCGCCGCGCTCGGTGACGATGACGTTGGGGTTGCCCGCCTCCGTCACCTTGGCGGCGACGTGCTTCATGTCCCAGGGCGCCAGGAACTGGCCCTTCTTGATGTTGACCGCCCGGCCGGTCGCGGCGGCGGCCAGCAGCAGATCGGTCTGGCGGCACAGGAACGCGGGGATCTGGAGCACGTCCACCGCCTCGGCGGCGCGGGCGCACTGCTCGGCGGCGTGCACGTCGGTCAGCACCGGCAGCCCGAGGGTCTCGCGGATCTCGGCGAAGACCGGGAGCGCCCCGTCGAGGCCGATGCCCCGGGCGGCGCTGCCCGAGGTGCGGTTGGCCTTGTCGAAGGAGGTCTTGAACACGAGGCCGACGCCCAGGCCCGCGGCCATCTCCTTGAGGGCGGCGGCAATCTCCAGGGCGTGCTGGCGCCCTTCGAGCTGGCACGGGCCGGCGATCAGCGTCAGCGGCAGGTGGTTGGCGAAGCGCGCGTCGCCGACTTGGACGACGGGGCCGGGTGTCTCGATCTTCGACATGCCGGCCCGTCTAGCCCGCGCGGCGGATCCGCGAAAGCCCGGGCCGGGGCGCGACCCGGCAGACCGTGCGGTCGTCCCGGAGGGCGTCGGTGCGCGGGCCGGTCTCGCACAGCATCAGGATCCGGCCGGCGCCGCCCCGGCGCGGGGCATCCGCCAGCAGGCTGGCCTGGTGAAGGTTGAGCGCCAGCACCTCGATCACGGCGGCGTCCGCCCCGGCAAGCGCCTGCGCGGCGCGGCCGATCAGGACGAAGTAGGCCGGCGCCGGCTCGCGGTCGCGGGAGGCCACGGTGATCCGGGCCGGGGCGCGGCAGTCGAGGCTCAGCCGCTCGGCATCCTGCGCCCGGAACACCGCGACGGGCCCGGCCCGGCCGGCCAGGGAGGCGCCGGTGGTGCGGATCACCCGCGCGGCCAGGGCGTCGCAGGCATCCGCCGCCCGGGCCGGGGCGGGCCCGAGGAGGAGCGCGCCGGCGAGGGCGGTCAGGGTGGTGAGGCGCAGCATCGGGACATCCGCGGCGAGAGACGGTCGCCCCCGGGAGATAGCGCGCGCCGCGGCGGGCGCGAAGCTGCGGCGCTCCGCGGGGCGTGGACAGGGGCGCCCGGATGACCGATCTGAGCGGGCGGCGCGGCGCCGCACGCCGCTCGCAGACCAGGCTCCGACGCGGCCATGCTCCGAAACCTCCTCGCCTCCGTCCTGCTGGCCCCGCTGGCCCTGCTGCCGGCGGGACCCGCTTCCGCCGAGCCGCTGCCGCAGCCGACCTACGGGCCGGAACTCGAGGGCTTCGCCTACCCGTTCCCGGTGGAGCGGTTCCTGTTCACGTCGCAGCGCCAGCCGCTGCAGATGGCCTATCTCGATGTCCGCCCGGCGACGCCGAACGGCCGGACCGCGGTGCTGCTGCACGGCAAGAACTTCTGCGCCGCCACCTGGGAGAGCCAGATCCGGGCGCTCAGCGCGGCCGGGTACCGGGTGATCGCGCCGGACCAGATCGGCTTCTGCAAGTCGAGCAAGCCGGCGGCCTACCAGTTCACCTTCCGGCAACTCGCCGAGAACACCCACGCGCTCCTGGCCAAGCTCGGGATCGAGCGCCCGATCCTGGTCGGCCACTCCACGGGCGGCATGCTGGCCGCCCACTACGCCCTGCTCTACCCGAAGGCGGTGGAGCAGCTCGTGCTGGTCAACCCGATCGGCCTGGAGGACTGGGCCGCCAAGGGCGTGCCGCCGACCTCGGTCGAGCAATGGTACCAGCGCGAGCTGAAGGTGACGGCGGCCTCGATCCGGGCCTACGAGACGGCGACCTACTACGCCGGCGCCTGGGAGCCCCGCTACGAGCCCTGGGTCACGATGCTGGCGGGCCTCAACGGCGGTCCCGGCAAGGAGGCGGTCGCCTGGGACTCGGCGCTGCTCTACGACATGATCCTCACCGAGCCGGTGGTCTACCGGTTCCCGCAGATCGCGGTGCCGACGCTGCTCCTGATCGGCCAGAAGGACAACACGGCGATCGGCAAGGACCTCGCGCCGCCGGAGGTGCGGGCGAGCCTCGGCAACTATCCCGAACTCGGCAAGGCGGCCGCCAGGGCCATCCCGGGCGCGCGGCTCGTGGAGTTCCCGGATCTCGGCCACGCGCCGCAGATGTCCGACCCGGACGGGTTCAACGCGGCGCTGATCGCGGGCATCGCGGCGCGGTAGGCGCCGCGCGACGTCGCCCGTCGTCCCGGGGCGCTCGCGGCGCCCCGGGACGACGGCGGGCCGGTCCTAGAAGTACGACTTCAGCACGCCCCGGCGGCGGACGTCGAGGGTCGCGCAGTGGAACGAGCCGCCGAACGGGCCGTAGCTGAGGAACGGCGCCGGGATCGGGTCGAAGCCCCAGTCCTTGAGCGCCTTGATCAGCGTCGGCTGGCTCTGGTCGACGACGATCTTCTTCTCGGTGATCGCCAGGACGTTGATCGAGGTCCAGGGCGAGCACATCGAGATCTTGCTCATGAAGCCCTCGACCGGGTCGGGGCGCGGGGCGATCAGCACGTCCCACTTCTTGAGCACGGCCGGCAGCTTCTCGACGTCGACGTAGTCCGGGTTCACCAGCACCTTGCCGGGCGCCAGCGGCATGAACGACGAGTCGATGTGCATCGGCTGCGGGCAGCGGCTCTCGATCTCGTGGATGCGGAAGCCCGGGCCGAGGTGGCGGCGCAGCCACTCGATGCCCATCAGGTTGGTCACGTTGGAGCGGGTGACGAACAGGTCGCGGCCGCAGCGGACGAAGTCGGCGGCGTCGAAGACCGGCTCGAACTCGTTGACCGTGAACTGCATGGGCTCGCCGGCCTTCAGGTTCGGCACCCGGTAATCGTAGTTGTAGAGGTCGTCGGTCAGCTGCGGGCGCGGCGCGGAGGTCCAGCGGGCGCCGGCGCGGAAGTACTCCTTGAACAGCGACCGGTAGGCGTCGCCCTCGAAGTAGCGCGAGCGCCAGCACATCGGGCTCTCGATGATCTCGTCGCCGATGACGAGGTACGGGTCGCGCGGGCAGGCGACGCAGAAGCCGCGGGAGGACCAGCGCGGCGCCTTGAACTTCTTGGAGAAATCCACCGCGTCGGGGCGGCGGACTTTCACGCCCTCGCCGGCCAGGATGGTGATGAAGTTGTCGAGCTCGGCCTGGGCGAGCTTCTTCATGAACTTCGGATACTTCCAGCCGCTCGCCAGCCGGTAGAACGGCTGCGCGGCGCGCGGCAGGTTGAAGATCACCGTCAGGTGGTGGGTCGGGATCGTGGCGCCGTCGAGCGAGCCGACGATCACCTCCTCCAGCGGATCCCACTCGTTCCAGGCCATCACCGGCGACTGCGGAGCCGGCACGCCGGGTCCGGTCCCGCCCGGAAAGCCGCCCGCATGCGTGTCGTCGGTCACGGCCTCCAGGGCCGTGATCGGTGATTCGCGCTCCATGACGTGTGCCCCTTCTGCGACGTGCCGCGGCCTTCTGCGCGGGCTTCTCGGCCCGGCCGCCGCTTTGGCCCCCGGTGTGTCAAACGGGTGATAGACACCGCTAATCCGTGCTGCAACGTGACAGAAACGTTCCCGGCCCGGCGGACCTATTTCTGCCGCGACCGTGACCGATTTCCCGCATCAAGCCTTACGCGAGCTTGAAAGACGACAATGAAGCGCCTGACGACCTTGGCCTCGATCGCCGGTCTGTGCACGGTCGTCGGCCTGTTCATGTCCTCCGGCCTGGAGGACGTGTCGGCCGCCGTCGTGAGCGCCGGCTGGGGCGCCGCCCTCGTGGTGCTGGCGCGCCTCGTGGCCGTCGCCTGGGCGGGACTCGGCTGGTACGTCGTGTTCCCCGCCGGCGCGACCAAGCTCGCCGACTGCGTCTCGCTCCGCTTCGTCCGCGAGGGCATCAACACGCTGCTGCCGGTCGCCACCGTCGGCGGTGACTTCGTCGGCGCCCGCCTGCTGTCGAAGCGCAACGTCCCGGGCGCGCTCGCGGGCGCCAGCATGTTCGTCGACCTGATGACCCAGGCGCTGACGCAGCTCCTGTTCACGGTTGCCGGGCTCGCCCTGCTGGTCCTGATCTCCGGCGACGGGCCGATCGCCCACACGGTCGAGGGCGGGCTGGCCCTGGCGGTCCCGGCCCTCGGCGCGTTCTACCTGATCCAGCGCCGGGCCGGTCACCGCCTGATCCAGGCCCTGCTCAGCCGCTTCGCCTCCGGGCGCGAGTGGCGCGCCTTCGGCGCCATCGACCAGCTCTACGACAGCCTGCGCCGGCTCTACGGCAACCACGGGCGCTTCGCGGCGGCTCTCGCGGTCCACCTCGTTGGCTGGGTGATCGGCACGCTCGAGGTCTATGTCTGCCTGCGGTTCATGGGCTACCCGATCGACTTCGCGCAGGCGCTCATGATCGAGAGCCTCGCCCAGGCCGTGCGCGGCGCGGCCTTCGCGGTGCCCGGCGCCCTGGGCGCGCAGGAGGGCGGCCTGATCGCCCTGTGCGGCCTGTTCGATATCCCGGCCGAGGCGGCGCTCGCCCTCTCGCTGGTCAAGCGCTTCGCCGATCTCGGCGTCGGGCTCCCGAGCCTCCTGCTCTGGCACCGGATCGAGTCCAGGCTCCGGTCCGAGGCGCCCGAGGAAGAGGCGCGCGAGCCGGAGCCGGAGGCCGGGCGCAAGGCCAAGAGGGTCGCGCAGCCCGCCACCCTCGGCCCGTTCTACAGCTACGCCCCGCCGCGCATGGGGGCGCGGCTCGGCGACGGCGAGGAGTTGAAGAAGTGCGCCTGACCCGCCGGCTCGCGGCCGCCCTCGTCGCCGCACCCCTGGCCCTGACCCTGCTCGTCCCGGCCCCGTCACGGGCCGCGGACGATCCGGCCGTTCAGACCGTGCGCGACCTCTACGCCGCCTTCTCGGCCGCGCTGAAGGACGGGCCCGGCCCCCTGCCGGCCCGGGTCGAGGCCGTCGGCCCCGCGCTCGACAAGGCGTTCGACTTCCCCGCCATGACCCGCATCGCGGTGGGCTCGAAATGGTCGAGCTTCACCCCCGAGCAGCAGGCGGCGGTGATCGACGCGTTCAAGCGCAGCCTGACCGTGACCTACGCCAACCGGCTGGCCCGCGCCGCCGGCGGCAAGTTCGACGTGACCCCGAAGGTCGAGGAGCGGGGCGCCCAGCGCGTGGTGCCGACCCGCGTCACCGCCGCGGACGGCGACGATTCGGCCGTGGACTTCGTCGTCAACGCCGACAACCGCATCCAGGACGTCCTGCTCAACGGCGACGTCAGCGAGATCGCCGCGCAGCGGAACGCCCTGTCGGCGCCGCTGAAGTCCGGGGGCGCCGACGGCGTCGTGAAGTTCCTCCGGGCGCGGACCGACGGCATGCTCGCGGCCAAGCCGACCCCCTGAGGATCGCCGGCGCCAGCGCCGACCTGAACCGGCCGCTCGCGGCCATCGCCGCCTCGGCGGCCGGACGACCGCACGGACCCGACCGGATGGATGTCTCCTCCCTGGCGCTGCACGGCCTCTCCTGGCTCTCGCTGCTCTGCCTGATCCTGGCGGCGGCGGGCTGCGTCTACGGGCTGGCCGCCGCCATCTGCGCGGGCCGCTACGCGGGCCGACGCCCGCCGGCGCTCCCCGGGGGAGCCCCGCGGCCCTCCGTGACCGTGCTGAAGCCGCTCTGCGGCCTCGAGCCCAACCTCTACGCGAATCTCGAGACCGTTCTGCGCCAGGACTACGCCGGGCCGGTCCAGGTCGTGTTCGGCGTCCAGAAGCCCACCGATCCCGCGATCGGCGTGGTCGAGCGCCTGCAGCAGGCCTATCCGGAGGCCCGCATCGACCTCGTGATCGACGGCCGGCAGCACGGATCGAACCGCAAGGTCTCGAACCTGATCAACATGGCCGAGGCCATCGCCCACGACGTGGTGGTGCTGGCCGACAGCGACATGGTGGTCGGCCCCGACTACCTGGAGCGCCTCGTCGCGGAGCTGTCGCAGGACGGCGTCACCGGCGTGACCTGCCTGTACCACGGCGTCCCGGCCTTCCGGGGCCTGTACGATCAGCTCTCGACGCTCGCGATCGACACCCACTTCCTGCCCAACGTGGTGATGGGCCTGAGCCTCGGGCTGGCGAAGCCCTGCTTCGGCTCCACCGTGGCCTTCACCCGGGCGAGCCTGGAGGCGGTCGGCGGCTTCCGAACCTTCCGCAACGATCTGGCGGACGACTACGCCATCGGCGCGGCCCTGCGCGGACTCGGCGGCCGCGTGGTGATCCCGAGCTTCACGATCGGCCACACCAGCGTCGACACCGATCTCTCCGGGCTGTGGCGGCACGAGCTGCGCTGGAACCGGACGATCCGCACCGTCGACCCGGCCGGCTACGCCGGCTCGATCGTCACCCACGCCTTTCCCCTCGCCCTGCTGGGCGCGCTCCTGCCCGGCGCCGGGACCGGCGCGCTCTGGGTCGCCGCCGCGGCGCTGGCGAGCCGCGTGCTGCTCTGCCGGCAGCTGGAGCGGGCCTTCGGCCTCGCCCCGCACCCCTACGGACTGTTGCCGATCCGCGACATCCTCTCCTTCCTGAACTTCTCCTGGGCCTTCGTGTCGGGGGCGGTGACATGGAAAGGTCACGATTATCACGTGGTTGCGGATGGCACCCTGATCCCGGACGCCGAACTCGGCCGCGATGCCGGCGCGCCGCTCCGCTGAACCCGGCTCCCTCGTCCTCCGCCCTCCCCCCGGCATTGCCCTGAGGCCTTGAACCCCATGCGCACGCTCTTCCTCCAGGCCCCCACCTTCGACGGTTTCGACGGCGGTGCCGGCTCCCGTTACCAAGCCAAGCGCGAGATCAAGTCGTTCTGGTATCCGACCTGGCTGGCCCAGCCGGCCGCCCTGGTGCCGAACTCGAAGCTGATCGACGCGCCGCCGCACAACATCAAGCTCGCCGAGATCGTGGCCCAGGCCAACGACTTCGACCTCGTCGTGCTCCACACCTCGGTGCCGTCGTTCAAGTCCGACGTGAAGACGATCGAGGCGCTCAAGGCCGCCAACCCGAAGCTCATCGCCGGCCTGATCGGCGCCAAGGTCGCGGTCGACGCCGCCGGCGCGATGGCCCAGGCCCCGGTGGTCGATTTCTGCGCCCGCAACGAGTTCGACTTCACCGTCAAGGAAGTCGCCGAGGGCGTCCCGATGTCGGAGATCAAGGGGCTGTCCTATCGCGACGCCAACGGTGTCGTGGTCCACAACGAGGACCGCGAGATCATGACCGACATGGATCAGCTGCCCTTCGTCACCAGCGTCTACAAGCGCGACCTGGAGATGGAGAAGTACTTCATCGGGTACCTGAAGCACCCGTACATCTCGTTCTACTCCGGCCGGGGCTGCAAGAGCCGCTGCACCTTCTGCCTCTGGCCGCAGACGGTCGGCGGCCACACCTACCGCACCCGCTCGGTCGCGCACGTGATCGAGGAGATCAAGTACTGCCTGAAGGAGTTCCCGCAGACCAAGGAGTTCTTCTTCGACGACGACACCTTCACCGACAACCTGCCGCGCGCGGAGGAGATCGCCCGCGAGCTCGGCAAGCTGGGCGTCACGTGGTCGTGCAACGCCAAGGCGAACGTGCCGCGCGAGACCCTGAAGGTGCTCAAGGAGAACGGCCTGCGCCTGCTGCTGGTCGGCTACGAGTCCGGCAACCAGCAGATCCTGCACAACATCAAGAAGGGTATGCGGGTCGAGGTCGCCGAGAAGTTCACGAAGGACTGCCACGACCTGGGCATCGCCATCCACGGCACCTTCATCCTCGGCCTGCCGGGCGAGACCAAGGAGACGATCCAGGAGACGATCGCCTTCGCCAAGCGGATCAACCCGCACACGATCCAGGTCTCGCTGGCGGCCCCCTACCCCGGCACCTTCCTGTACAAGCAGGCGGTGGAGAACGGCTGGCTCGACATCGAGAACGCCGAGCTCGTCGACGAGAACGGCGTGCAGGTCGCGCCGCTGCACTACCCGCACCTCTCGCACACCGAGATCTTCACCTCGGTCGAGGAGTTCTACAAGAAGTTCTACTTCCGGGCGCCGAAGATCGCCTCGATCGTCAGCGAGATGGTGCGCTCGCCCGACATGATGAAGCGCCGCCTGCGCGAGGGCGTCGAGTTCTACCGCTTCCTCAAGGAGCGTCAGGGCACCGCCAAGGCGGCGTAAGTCCGGGGTCCGGGGCCCACGGCCCCGGCGGGGTGTGGGGCAGAGCCCCGCACCTCTTCCAGGGCTCCGCCCTGGACCCGTCGACACCCGTTACGAGGTTTGCGTGAAGCGTCTGGTCGTCACCGCGGATGATTTCGGGCTGAGCCCCGAGGTCAACGAGGCCGTCGAGCAGGCCCATCGCGACGGGATCCTCACGGCGGCGAGCCTGATGGTCTCGGCGCCGGCCGCCGCCGACGCGGTGGCCCGGGCCAAACGGCTGCCGTCCCTGCGCGTCGGGCTGCACCTCGTCCTCGTGGAGGCGTGGCCGACCCTGCCGGCCGCCGAACTGCCCGACCTGACCGACGCGGCCGGCCTGATGCGCGCCGACATGGCCCGCCTCGGCCTCGACTTCGCCCGCAGGCCCGCGGCCCGGCGCCAGCTCGCCGCGGAGATCCGCGCGCAGTTCGAGGCCTACCGGGCGACCGGCCTGCCGCTGGACCATGTCAACGCCCACAAGCACTTCCACGTCCACCCGCTGATCGCCGGGGCGGTGCTGCGCATCGGCCGCGACTTCGGGATGCGCGCCCTGCGGGTACCCCGGGAGCCGCGGGAGATCCTGCGCCGCGCTGAGCCCGGTGCCCGGCCACGGCCGGCCCTCGACATCGCCCCCTGGGCGGCGCTGCTCGCCGTCCGCGCCCGGCAGGCCGGGCTGCTGATCCCCGACCGCACCCTCGGCCTCGCGTGGTCCGGTGCGATGACGCCCGCCCGCGTCGCGGCTCTGCTGGCCGAACTCCCGGACGGGCTGACCGAGCTCTACACCCACCCGGCCACCGCCGGCGGCTTCCCCGGCGAGGCGCCGGGCTACCGCTACGCCGACGAGCGGGACGCGCTGATCGCCCCCGCGTCCCTGTCGGCCGCCGGCGCGTCGGGCGCGGCCCGCGGCGGGTTCTCCGACTTCCTGGGTTGATCCAGGCCGATATCTGACTTTAGTCAGATACCATGGATCCTGCCGAGATCGCCCGCGTCCGCCGCTTCGCCCGCGCCGTCACCGCCGAGGTCGGCGCGCTCGACTCCTCGTTCCTCGGCCGAGGCCGTCCCCTGGGGGCGGCGCGCGTCCTGAACGCCGTCGGGGCGGCGCGCGCGGAGATCGGCGAGATCCGCGCCTATCTCGGTCTCGATTCCGGCCTGATGAGCCGTCTCCTGCGCGGCCTGGAGGAGGAGGGACTGGTCGCGACCGCACCGCATCCCGCGGATGCGCGCCGCCGGGTCGCGTCCCTGACCGAGGCCGGGCGGCGCGAGTTCGCGGCCTACGAGGCGCTGTCGGATGCCCGCGCCGTCGCTCTGCTGGAGCGCGCGCCGCAGGTGTCGGCGCTCTTGCACGCCATGGACCGGATCGCCCTGGTCCTCGGCCGCGACGCCATCGCGATCACCGAGGCCGATCCCGCGAGCGCGTCCGCCCGCGCCTGCCTCGCCGCCTACTACGCCGAGCTGGCGAGCCGATTCGCCGGCGGGTTCGACGTCGCCCTGTCGTGCGACCCCGAGGCCGGCGCCCTGGTGCGCCCGCGCGGCACCTTCCTGCTCGCCATCGCGGACGGCCTTCCGGTCGGATGCGTCGGGCTCAAGGGGAGCGGCGGCGCGGTGGCGGAGATCAAGCGGCTCTGGATCGATCCCGCGGCCCGCGGGCTGGGCCTCGCCAAGCGGCTCATGCAACAGGTCGAGGCCGCCGCCCGCGACCTCGGGATCCGGACGCTGCGCCTCGACACCAGCAGCGCCCTGCCCGAGGCCCTGGCGCTCTACCGGCGGTCGGGCTGGGTGGAGATCGACCGCTTCAACGACGACCCCTACCCGGACCACTTCTTCGAGAAGGCCCTCTGAGGATGCCCCGGGGCGCGGGCCGGCGCGGTTCGGCCCCTCCTACTTGGCCGGCACCGGATCCTGGTGCGCGGCGGTCTTGCGCAGGGCCGCGCCGGCCGCCTTCTCGGCTTCCGGACGATCCTCGTCGGGCTGCTCGGGCGGCTCGCCGAGGGTCGCCGGCACCACGAAGAACGCCGCCACCAGGGTGAAGAACAGCGACAGCGCCAGCAGCTTGCCCATGCTCGCCGTGCCGGGATGGCTCGACAGGACCAGCGATCCGAAGGCGCTGCCCGTGGTCAGCGCCGAGAAGAAGATCGCCCGGGTCAGGCTGGAGGCGAGCATGTCGGTCACGCCCGCCCGCCACGCGATCACGTAGTAGATGTGGAACGCCACGCCGACCGCGAGCATCAGCGGCAGGGCGATGATGTTGGCGAAGTTCAGCGGCATGCCGACGATGCGCATCGCCATCAGCGTCCAGAGGGTCGCGATCACCAGCGGGCCGAGGGTCATCGCCACGTCCCACGGCTTGCGCAGGGCGACCGACAGGATGACGAAGATCAGCACGAAGGCCGTCACCGCCGCCTGCACGAAGGCGCCCAGGATCGTGTAGCTCGACTGCGTGGTGGCCACGGGCGCGCCGGTGGCGTGCGGGGCGACCTTCAGGACCTCGTCCGAGAACCGGCGGAGCACCGTGTCATCGTTCGAGTCGCCCTTCGGGTGAACCTCGATGCGCGCCCGTCCGTCCGCCGCCACCCAGTCGGCCTTCAGCTGCGGCGGCAGGTTGTCCAGCGTGATCTTCTCGGGATGCAGCAGGTCGCGCAGGCGCGCGAGCAGCGGCACCAGGTCCTTGGTCAGCGCCACCGAGGCCGCCTCGCGCAGCTGCACCGGGCCGGCGGCGAGCTTGTCGAGGGTGCCGGCGAGCTGCTTCGCTTGCTGGGCGCCCTTCGCGTCCCCCTTGGCGTCGGCGGAGAGGCCGTTGAGCGCCGCGGCGGCGTCCTTGAGCGCCTTGACGTTGTCGGCGTCGGTCGGCGGCGGCGGTTTGCGCCCGGGATTGAGCACCGGGTCGAGGAGCTGGGCCGTGTCGGCGATCTGGGCCAGCTTCTTGTCCTGATCCCGCGGCACGAAGGTGTCGATGCTGTTGACCGAGGCGGTGACCGGAAGCGCCAGCAGCGTCTTCGACAGCGCCGGGACCGCCTCGACGTTGGGCGCCAGCACGTCGATGAAGTTCGGGCTGGTCTCGGGATTCTTGATCAGGTCCAGGTAGGTCGCGATGGACTGCGTCTTGGCGCTGCGCAGGTGCATCGGGTTCGAGTCGAACGGCAGGTGCCAGAGCAGCGGCGCGCCGGCCAGGGTCAGAAGGCCGACGCCGATCAGGATCGGCTTGCGGTGCCGGATGATCCACGGGTCGACGCCGACGAGCCACTCGGTCTGGACCGCCGCCTTCTCGCCCGCCGGCTTGAACACCGCGATCAGCGCCGGCAGCAGGATCAGCGAGAACAGGAAGGCCACGATCATGCCGACGCCGGCGATCAGGCCCAGCTCCGACACGCCCCGGAAGGCCGTGGGCAGGAAGGCGAAGAAGCCCGCCACCAGCGACACCGCGGCGAGGGTCAGCGACCAGCCCACGCCCCGCGCCGCGGCGCGGATCGCGCTCTCCAGCGTCGGCTGCTCGTAGCGGTCGGCCCGGTAGCGGACCGAGAACTGGATGCCGAAATCGATGCCGAGTCCGACGAACAGGGCCGCGAAGGCCACCGAGATCGGGTTCAGCTCCTTGACCATGATGAGGCCCAGGGCGGCCGTGACCACGAGGCCCGCGAAGGTGGTGATGATCACCGCGCCGACGAGCTTGCCCGAGCGCAGGGCCAGCCACAGGAACAGCACGATCGCGCCGACGATGATGCTGTTGTTGAGGCCGGCATCCTCCGACAGCGTCGCGAACTCCTCGTCCGCCACCGCCACCGTGCCGGTCAGGCGCATCCGCAGGCCGTTCTGGGCGTCGATCCCCAGATCCTTGGCGACGTTGCGGATCAGCTTGGTCGCCTGGTAGCCGGGCTCCAGGGCGTTGAAGTCGAGGACCGGCTGGATCACCACGAACTTCATCTTGTCGGTGACGCTGGTCTCACCCCCCGACAGGAGCTCCTGCCAGGACATCCGCGCCGGCTGACCGGCCAGCACCTTCTGCAGGGTGGCGTCGATCTGCCCCATGGGCTTCTCGAGATCCTCGATCTTCGCGTCGCCGGTCTTCACGCCGCGCGCGCCCAGCGTCAGCACCCGCATGATGCCCCGCAGCGAGGGGTCGGCGGCGAGCGGCCCGAGCAGACCCTGCTGCTGGGTCAGCGCCTCCAGGGTCTTGTCGAGCTCCGCCTGAGACATCAGCAGCAGGCCGTTCTTGTTGAAGAACGGGCCGCCGTCGGGCCGGTACACCGTCTCGATCAGGTTCTTGTGCGCCGTGAGCGCCTTGGCGAGGTTGGCGGCCGCCTCCTCGGTCTCCTCGGGCGTCTCGCCGTTGATGACCGCCACGATGGTGTTGCTGCGCTGCGGGAACGCCTTCTCGAAATTGATCTCGTCCTGCCGCCACGGCTCCTTCGGGTCGATCAGGCGCTCGACGTCGGTGTTGATTCGGAACAGGTGCGCCGCGACTCCGAGGCTCGCGACCGTGAGGAACGCCGTGAGGGCGATCACGATCCACCGATACCGCACCGAGAACGCGACGAGACTTTCGATCACGAGCACCCTGCCTGTTCGCATCGGACGCGCCCCGCGCGCGACCGGCTCCTGCCATCCGTCCGGTCCGAACCCGGGCCACCGACGCCGTCGGGCTCAGGGCTCCGCCGCGCGATCGCTCCGCGATCCGATCGGGCGCGCATCGGGTTCGAGGACCGCCGCACCGCCCGATCCGAACGCGCCGCGCGCGTCCGGCACCCGACTGACTTCGCCCGATGCGGTCCGCGATCCGGACACCGATCGCGGGCCAGGACTTGCATCGCGGCCACGAGGCTCAGTAAAGAGGGCGATGCCAGATTGCAACGCGGCCGCCGCGGCGCGCATCCCGCGCCCGCCCGTGTGCGCTAGCGCACGGCGATTCAGGCGCGGCCTCCCGAATCCTGGGATTTCGGTCGTATTGCCGACGCAATGCACGTGCTGTCCTCAACGATCGGGCGCTTCCGTCCACGGACTTCGCACCCGCGGTCCATGTGGCACCGTTGCGTCAGGAGCGGAATAAGATGTCATCGCCCCGCCCAAACGGGGTCGTTTCAGATTAGTTCCAAGCTAGATCGCTGGAATTCGAGATTTTTTCGCGTTAAGCACCCCGACGCCCCGGGGTCGACGAAGTAAGGAGCCGCAATCTTGGGTATCCCCCTCCGGTACGTCGCGAAGATCGGCGGCTACATCCTGAAGCAGCACCTCACGGGCCGCAAGCGTTACCCGCTTGTGATGATGATGGAGCCGCTGTTCCGCTGTAACCTGGCCTGCGCCGGCTGCGGCAAGATCGACTACCCGGACGAGATCCTGAACAAGCGCCTGCCGGTCGCCGACGCGCTCGAATCGGTGCGCGAGTGCGGCGCCCCGGTGGTGGTGATCGCCGGCGGCGAGCCGCTCCTGCACAAGGACCTGCCGCAGATCGTCGAGGGCATCATCGCCCAGAAGAAGTTCGCGATCGTCTGCACGAACGCGCTGCTCCTCGAGAAGAAGATCAAGGAGTACAAGCCGAGCCCGTACTTCACGTGGTCGATCCACCTGGACGGCGACAAGGAGATGCACGACCAGTCGGTGTGCCAGCGCGGCGTCTACGACAAGGCCGTGGCGGCGATCGCGAAGGCCAAGGAGATGGGCTTCCGCGTCACCATCAACTGCACCTTCTTCAACAATTCCCAGCCGGAGAAGATCGCCGACTTCTTCGACAGCGTGACCCGGATGGGCATCGACGGCATCACCGTCTCCCCCGGCTACGCCTACGAGCGCGCTCCCGACCAGAAGCACTTCCTGAACCGGAAGGCGACGAAGGAGCTGTTCCGCGGCGTGTTCCGGCACGGCAAGGAGAAGGGCCGCGAGAAGTGGACCTTCCAGCAGTCGGGCCTGTTCCTCGACTTCCTGGCCGGCAACCAGACCTACCACTGCACCCCGTGGGGCAACCCGACCCGTACCGTGTTCGGCTGGCAGAAGCCCTGCTACCTGCTCGGCGAGGGCTACGCGGCGACCTTCAAGGAGCTGATGGAGACCACCGACTGGGACGCCTACGGCACCGGCAACTACGAGAAGTGCGCCGACTGCATGGTCCACTCGGGGTACGAGGCCTCGTCGGTCGTCGATTCGGTCCGCAAGCCCTGGAAGCCGCTGGTGCACGCGATTCGCGGCATCAAGACCGACGGCGCGATGGCCCCCGAGGTCAGCCTGGAGAACCAGCGCCCGGCCGAGTTCGTGTTCTCGCGCAACGTCGCGCAGAAGCTGTCCGAGATCAAAGCGGCCGGCGTCGACACGAAGCAGGAAGCCCGCAAGCGCACCGCCGCCTGACCGGGCGCGCACGATCGGCGACACGAGACCCGCGGCCGCGAGGCAGCGGGTCTCTTCGTGTCCGGATCCCGCATCGCCTCAGCCGAGCAGCGGCACGCGCGGGGCGCAGTCGCGCGGCAGAGTCCCGTCGAGCCGCGGATCGGGCGCGACCTCGACGTGGACCGCGAAGGGGACGAAGCCCGAGCGCCGGTAGAAGGCGAGCGCCCCGGGATGGTCCAGGGTGCAGGTATGCACCCAGAACCGCGTGATCGGGCGCGCCCAGGCCCGGCCGATCGCCGCGTTCATCAGCGTGCGGCCGATCCCGGTCCCGACCGCGTCGTCGGTCAATCCGAGGAAGACCAGCTCGCAGGTGCCGGGCTGGCGGAAATCCAGTTCCAGCATGCCGAGGTTCCGCCCGTCGCGCCGGAGCGCGAAGATCTCGACATCGCCGTCGGCCAGGATCGCCGCCAGCGCCCCGTCCGCCAGGGTGAGGCGCGAGAACCACAGCCAGTCGGCGCCGACCTCCCGGAACAGGGTCCGGTAGGTCTCCGGGTCGGTGCCCGCCAGCGGCTCGAGGGCGAGGCCGGGCGGGAGCGGCCGTCCGGGACGCGGCGGCGGCGGCCGGTGCATCTCCAGGCTCGTGACGACGGTGGCGAGATGGCCCCGCGGCACCGCCGCGTAGCCCGGGGTGAGGGTCGGGATCCCCGTATCGGGCAGCATGATTCTCCTCGGCGGTCGCGTCGGCGCGGCCCGGTCAGGCGGCCCGCGGGGGGCGCCGGGCGACCAGCCACGGCAGCACGCAGGCCGCCGACACCGCGATCGAGGCGGCGTAGGCCGCGACCGGGTCGATCCGCCCGAGCAGCAGGTGCACGCAGACATAGAAGGCCAGCACGCCGAAGGCGCCCTGGGCGCTGCCGCGCACCACGTCCAGCGCGGCGCCGACCCCGTCCTGCGCCCGGGCGAAGACGATGAGCGGCCAGGAGATGATCGGGATCGGTGCCAGGACGCCGCTCAGGCCCGAGCCGAGATGCGGCGCCAGGCCCGAGACCAGCAGGACCAGGCCGGTGGCGGCCGCGAGCCGGGCCGGCATGTCCCAGCGCGGCGGGCGCGCCCGGCGGACCGGCGCCGCGGTCCCGGCGGCCGGCCGGCACAGGGCGACCACCAGCGCCATCGCCGGGAGGTCGATCGCCGTGGCGAGCCACAGGCCGGGCTGGACCACCCCGTGCAGCAGCGCGCCCGCGAGGACGAAGGCCGCCAGGGCGAGCAGCGCGGACGCGAGGTTCCCCGTCCGCGGCGCGGAGACGGCGTAGGCGAGGTAGCTGACCGTGACCGCGCCGAGTCCCTCCACCGAGCCGATCGCCGCCTCGGCGGCGAAGCGCTCGCCCTGCTCGGCAGCGAGGTAGATCGAGATCGGCGCCGAGGTGAGCGGCAGGCCCGAGAGCAGGCCGCCGACGAGGCTGCCCCACCGGCGCGCGGCCGCCGACACGGCCCACATCAGGGTCGGCGTGACGACGATCTTGGCGGCGATCAGGCTCATGGCGACCGGCGGGGCCCGGGGCCTCAGGCCGCCTGGGGCGGCCCGTCATCCTCCGGGTCGGCGGGCGAGTTGAGGATGTCCTCCAGCTCGTCGACCAGCCGGTCGACCTGGTCCTCGGTGGCGAGCACCTTCAGCACCTCCCCGGTCTCCGTCTCCACGGCCAGCTCGATATGCGGCCCGACCCGGGCCGTCAGGATCCGGGCCAGGATCTTGATTGCACTCATGCGACTGCCTCCTCCGCGGCGATGAGGCCGACCGCCACCGCCGGTCCACAGGTCGAGATCCCGTCGCGCGCGCCGCCGATCCGGTCCGCCAGCAGCGCCGCCAGCGGCGTCGAGGGCCGACCGAGCCGCTCGGCGAGGCGGGCGCCCACGAAGGCGCCGGCGCCGCACAGGACGAGGGGCGCGTCCGCGCCGAGATCGGGCCGGCTGAGGATCTCCGCCGCCGCGTCGTGCAGCAGGCGCAGCTGCGCCTCCGCGAAGTGGGCGGCGAGCGCCGTCCAGGCCGCTCCGGGCGCCTCCGCCCGGTCCCGCCCGACGATCCGGGCGAGCCGGGTCTCGCTCTCGGCGACCGTCTTGCCCTTGCGGTCGCCGCTCGGCTGCTGGTCGGCGCCCTCGGGGAGGAGGCCGAGGATGCGGTAGACGTCCGCCATGTGGGCGAAGGTCTCGGTCATCAGCCGGGTCCGGCGGCCCGCGAAGGGGGCGTGGTCGGACAGCGCGATCACCGGCGTGCGCACCGCGCCGGTATAGACGAGCTCGCCGGTCTCCAGCCGCTCGGCGTCGCTGTAGCCGGTCGCGGCCGGCCGTCCGCCCACGACCGGGATCAGGTCGGCGGTGGTCGAGCCGATATCGATCAGGAGCGCGTCCGGGACGTGCCGGCCGGCGAGCGCCGCGGTGGCGTGCCAGTTGGCCGAGGCCACGTCCGCCGCGCGGGACGCGGCCGCCTCCGGGGCGACGAAGCCCGAGCGCCCGGCGTAGATCCGCACGGTCCCGGCGAGGTGCGATCCGGCCCACCCGGCGAGCGCCGCGACGCCGGCGCGCCGGTCGGCGAAGCAGTCGGTCAGCTCGCCCGTCATGGTCACGGCGTGGAGCGCCGCGCCGCGGGCCCAGTCGGGGGCGGCCTCCAGCGCCCGGTCGAGGGCCGGCAGGCCCTGCCAGAGCGGGCACGGCACCTGGGCGGCGGCCGCGACCCGGCCGTCCTCGACCAGGGCGACCTTGACGTGGACCCCGCCGAGGTCCCACCCGATCGTCGTTGGGTTTGATGAGCGCATGGGACCGCGATGAGCGCCTCGATGGACCACAGGATCGGGCGCCCCGGCTTCGCGGTGATCCCGGTGCTCGATCTCCGGGGCGGCCGCGTGGTGCGGGCGCGCCGGGGCGAGCGCTCCTCCTATGCCCCGATCGAGACGCCCTTGGCAAAGGGCTCGGCGCCCGACGCGGTGGCCCGGGGGCTGCGCGACGCGTGGCCCGCCGCCATCCTCTACGTCGCCGATCTCGACGCGATCATCGATCGCGCCGCGCCCGATCTCCGCGCCCTGGAGGCGATCGCCCGCGCCTGCCCGGGCGTCAGCCTGTGGGTCGATGCGGGCTTCGCCGAGCCGGCGGGCGTCGACGCGTTCCTGGCCTCCGGCCTGGGCCGCCCGGTGATCGGCAGCGAGAGCCAGGCGGATGCCGACCTCGTGACGCGGCTCGGCGACCGGGCGGTGTTCTCCCTCGACACGCGCGGCGCGGAGCGGCTCGGCCCGGCGGCCCTCCACGACGATCCGGCGCTCTGGCCGCCGGAGGTGATCGCCATGACGCTGGCGCAGGTCGGCGCCGGGGCCGGCCCGGACCTCGGGGCCCTGGGAGCCCTGCGCGCGCGGGCGCCGGATCGCCGCCTCTACGCGGCGGGCGGCGTGCGCGGCCCGGACGACCTGCGGGCACTGCGGGCGGCCGGGATCGCCGGGGCGCTGGTCGCCTCGGCCCTCCACGACGGGACCCTGTCCCGGTCGACGGCGCCCGACCTCGCCTGACGCTTCCGGCCCGGGCCGGCGGCTGCTAAACCGCCCGGCAGAGAGACCACCGACACGAGCCGTCAGACGATGGAAAAGTTCACCACCCTGGAGGGCGTCGCGGCGCCCCTGCGGACGATCAACGTCGATACCGACCGGATCATCCCGGCGAAGTACCTGAAGACGATCCGGCGGACCGGGCTCGGCAAGAGCCTGTTCGCCGAGATGCGCTACCGCGAGGACGGCTCCGAGAACCCGGACTTCATCCTCAACCAGCCGGCCTACCGGAACAGCAAGATCCTGGTGTGCGGGGACAATTTCGGCTGCGGCTCGTCCCGGGAGCACGCGCCCTGGGCGCTGGCCGATTTCGGCATCCGCTGCGTGATCTCCACGAGCTTCGCCGACATCTTCTTCAACAACTGCGCCAAGAACGGCATCCTGGCGATCGTCGTGTCGCCCGAGGACCTGGAGAAGCTGTTCGAGGACGCCGAGCGCGGCGCGAACGCCACCCTGACGGTCGATCTGGCGGCGCAGACGATCCGGGGACCGGACGGCGGCACCCTGCATTTCGACATCGACGAGGGCCGCAAGCACAACCTGCTGAACGGACTCGACGAGATCGGGCTGACCCTCGAGCGCGTCTCGTCCATCGAAGCCTACGAGCAGAAGCTCGCCCAGCGCGCGTGGGCCTGAGCGGCGGTATCCGCGTCCCGACGGCGGTCGCGTCGCGCTGAGGCGACCGCCGGTCCGACCCGGATGCGGCCTCACCCGAGCCGCATGGACAGTTCGACGTCGTCGGCGAACGGCACCGACAGGTAGCCCCGGCTCGGCGCGCGCACCCGTGCCAGGTAGTCCGGGCTGTGGTCCGCGTTGTCGGCGACCACGAGCGCGCCCGGCCCGAGGCGGCTCTCCACGAGGCTGAGAACCTCCGGATAGAGCCCCTTCGCCCCGTCGAGGAGCAGCAGGTCGACCGAGTCGGGCAGGTCGAGGCCGAGGGTCTGGAGGGCGTCGCCCTCGCGGAACTCGACGAGATCCGCGAGCCCGGCCGCCATCAGGTTCGCCCGCGCCCGCACCACCTTGGACGGCTCGAACTCGCAGGTGATGAGCCGGCCGCCGCCGTTGTCGCGCAGGGCCGCGGCGAGGTGAAGGGTCGAGAGGCCGAAGGAGGTGCCGAACTCGACGATCGACCGCGCCCGGCGGGTCCGCGCGAGCATGTAGAGCAGCCGGCCGGTCTCCCGCGAGACCGCGAGGGGCATCTCCTTGAGCCGGCTGTAGAAGTCCCGGTAGCCGGTGCGGCTGCCCATGAGGCGCGTCCGCTCGTCCGCCGAGAGATCCCCGACGGCGCTCAACGGTGAGGATGCCTCCGCCTGCGCGAAGAGACTGTCCAGCAGCGAGGCGATACGCGGTTCGGCGAGTGTGGAAGCTGAGAGTGACATGGCGCGTTGCTGTCCGTCTTGCGTGTTCAACTGAACACGACGCAGAGTACCGCTGCCCCCTGCCCCCGCCTATTCGCGTTCCGAGCACCACCCCATGCCCGACCGGCCAAGTCTCGGAATTTCCAAGCGAAAGCAGCCCCGGCAGGCGCGCTCCAGCGACCTCGTCGCGGCCGTTCTGGAGGCGGCCACTCAGGTTCTGGGGGAGGTCGGCGCGGAGCGCTTCACGACGGCGCGGGTCGCCGAGCGCGCGGGTGTCAGCATCGGCTCGCTCTACCAGTACTTCCCCAACAAGGCGGCGATCCTGTTCCAGTTGCAGAGCGACGAGTGGCGGGACACGACCGCCCTCCTCGCCGGCATCCTGACGGATCCCGCGACGGCGCCCGGCGCGCGCCTGCGCGCAGCCGTCCACGCCTTCGTGCGCTCGGAATGCGCGGAGGCCGCGATGCGCCGGGCCCTCGACGCCGCCGCCCCAGCCTATCGCGACGCGCCCGAGGCCGCGGAGCCGCAGCTGGCCGGCGCGCAGGCCTTCCGCGAGTTCCTGCACGCGGCCCTTCCGGCGGTTCCCGAGGCGGAGCGTCAGGTCGTGGGCGAGATCATCGCGACGACGCTCGGCACGGTCGGCGAGCGCATCTCGGAGTCGATCTGCGACGAGGCCGCCCTGGAGACCCGCGCGGACGCCCTGGCCGACATGCTCTGCGCCTATCTGGACCGCCTGGGAGGCGAAGGCCGGGCCGTCGGGCCGCCCCGATGACGCGCCACGGCGCCGCCCGAGGTCCCGGGGCGCGGCCCCGGGTCGGCCGGTTCAGCCGGCCTCGCCGGTGAACGCCTCGAAGGCGCGGGCGGTGTAGACCAGGGCGGCGCCGGCGTTCAGCGCCACCGCGACGCCCAGCGCCTCCACGACCTCCTCCTTGCTCGCGCCGGCCTTGCGGGCGGCGTCGGAATGCACGGCGATGCAGCCGTCGCACCGGGTCGTCACCGCCACCGCGAGGGCGATCAGCTCGCGGGTCTTCGCGTCCAGCTTGCGCTCGGTCGGGGCCGCCGCCGCGAGCTGATCGTGGGCCTTGAGGAGGTCCGGGCTCACCGCACCGATGCGCCCGAGCGTGCTGACGAGCTCGGCGCCGTACTGATTCCAGTCCTTCATCATGCGTCCTGTCTCCCTGCTCGGTAGGGCCGACCACTGGCGGGCCGGCTCCGCATCAACCTACCGGTTGGTAGGCAGATGGGTCAAGGTAAGGCGGGTTTCCTCACCGTTCGTTAACCCACATGTCGCCTGAATCCGCGCCCAGACTCCGTTCCGCATCGTGAGGATCGTCAGCATGCCGAAGCACCCGACGGGACCGAGGACGGCGCGCGCGCTCGGGCTGCTCGCCGGCATCGCGGTCCTGCCCTTGGCGAGCCTGCCGGCGCGGGCCGATTTCGACAGCTGCCTCGCCGGCATCCAGTCCCAGGCGGCGGCGGCGGGCGTCTCGGCGCAGACCTTCCGGTCCGCCACGAGCGGCATCAGCTACGACGACAAGGTGATCGAGCTGTCCCAGGCGCAGCCCGAATTCAAGACGCCGATCTGGGACTACATGGCGGCGCTCGTCGACGACGAGCGGGTCGAGGACGGGCGCGCGGCCATGCGCCAGAACGCGGCGGCGCTCGCCCAGGCCGAGTCGCGCTACGGGGTCGACCGGTACACGATCGCGGCGGTCTGGGGCGTCGAGTCGAATTTCGGCAAGAACCTCGGCAAGATGCCCCTGGTGCAGTCGCTGGCGACGCTGGCCTGCTCCAACAACCGCCGCCGGGACTTCTTCCGCGGCGAGCTGATCGCCACCCTGCGGATCATCGAGCGCGGCGACATCGCGCCGGAGCGGCTGACCGGCTCCTGGGCCGGCGCCTTCGGCCAGACCCAGTTCATGCCGACCACCTATCACCGCCTCGCCGTCGACGGCGACGGCGACGGGCGGCGCGACGTGGTCGACTCGACGGCCGACGCCGTCGCCTCCACGGCGAACTTCCTGCACGTCGCCAAGTGGCAGCACGGTCAGGTCTGGGGCTACGAGGTGAAGCTGCCCCGCGGCTTCAACGTCGCCGCCGCCGGGCGCAAGAACAAGAAGCCGGTCGCCCACTGGGCGTCGCTCGGCGTGACGCGCGTGGACGGCCGTCCGCTCTCGGGCGAGGGGCCGGCCGGGATCATCGCGCCCGCCGGCATCGACGGGCCGGCCTTCCTGGTCACCAGGAACTTCGATGCGATCTACTCGTACAACGCCGCCGAGTCGTACGGCCTCGCCATCGCGGTCCTGTCCGACCGGCTGCGCGGCAAGGCCGGCGTCCAGGCGGCGTGGCCGACCGACGACCCGCCCCTGTCGCGGGCCGAGCGGCGCGATCTCCAGACCCGGCTGGCCGCCCGCGGCTACGATGTCGGCGAGCCGGACGGCAAGGTCGGCCAGAAGACGCGCGACGCCATCAAGGACGTGGAGCGCCGGCTCGGCATGACGCCCACGGGCCGCGCCGGCGGCAAGGTGCTGGAAGCCCTGCGCGGCGGATGAGCCGGCGGCTGATCACCTCGGGCTCCCCGTTCGAGCGGGATTACGGCTACTCCCGGGCGGTAATCGACGGCGACACCGTCTACCTGTCCGGGACGACCGGCTACGACTACGCCACGATGACGATGCCCGACGGCGCCGCCGCGCAGGCCGAGGCCTGCTGGCGCACGATCCGCTCGGTTCTCGCCGAGGCCGGGACCGGCCTCGCCGGCCTCGTGCGCGCCACTTACTACGTCACCGACCGGGACGATGCCGAGGCCGTGCTGGCGGTCTGCGGCCGGGTGCTGGCAGATGTCCGACCGGCCGCCACGATCGTGATCGTGGCGGGCCTCCTGCGCCCCGAGATGCGCGTCGAGATCGAGGTGACCGCCCGGATCGGCTAGCCGCCTGACCACGATCCCGGCAGCGCGGTTGTGCCGGGCCGCGGCGCCACGCCGATCCGCCGCCGATATCATCCCCGATCGCGCCCGAGCGGCGCCCGCAATGGGCCGACTTCGCCCAGCTGCCGCGGACGGCCGGGACGTTTCGTCCGCGCGCCGCGGGCAAGATCTCAGGTTCTCCATCGCCGTTCCGCGGCCCGTTTCTCCGCCCGATGCAGACCGCGTCGTGGCCGACGACCTCTTCGTCCGCTCTGCACCGCTGATCCTATCCTCTTTCAGATCTCGCCCCGGATCCTCGGGCTTGCGTTGACATGTACGCGCAGATTTATCAGGTCTCACCGCAGCATCTCCGATGCTGGCGCTCCTGCGGTATGTATTATGATCAGAATAGTTTTCAGTAAAAGCCTTTCACGTCGAATGATGGCGCAGATTTCGCTCATAACAATGCTTATCGCGGTCATCGGCGCTGCCGGGTTGCGAATGTATTATCAGGAAATGCTGTCGGAGAGGCTGCAGTCCCTGCGCACGGTCACGGAGCTGTTCACCACCTATGCGCAAAGCCTCGAGACCCGGGTAAGGAGCGGCGCTCTGTCCCGGGAGGCGGCCCTGGCGGCACTGGTCGAGACCGCCATGGCCATGCGCTTCGACACGGGCACCAACTACGTCGCCATCTACGCGATGGACGGCACGGCGCTGGCGGTTCCCGACCGCCGACTCGTCGGCAGCAATCAGCTGGAGACTCGGGTCAACGGCGTTCGCGTGGCCGGGACCCTGATCGATCTGCTGAAGAAGTCCGACACGGCTACGATGAGCTATCTCTATCCCCGGCCCGGGCATGAAGGCCTGTCTCCGAAGACGACGCTCGCCGTCAGGTTCGCGCCCTGGGACATCTTGATCGCGGCGGGGACCTACACCGACGACATCAAGGCCGCCTTCCAGGCGCTCGCCCTCGCGGCGATCGGCCTTCTGCTCGGGCTCGGCGCCCTGGGAGTGATCGGCTCGCTCCTGATCGGGCGCGGCATCACGCGGCCGCTCGACCGGCTCGGCCGCCGGATGCAGGTGCTGGCTCAGGGCGACGGCGCGGAGCCGATACCCGGGCTCGAGCGGACAGACGAGATCGGCGAGATGGCCCGGACCGTCGAAGTCTTCCGACAGGCCCTGGTCGCCAAGGCCGCCATGGACCGGGCGGCCGCGCAGGAAGCGGAGGCCAAGGCCCGGCACGCGCAGAGCCTCGACGCGCTCACCCGGGCGTTCGAGGCCCAGGCCGGTGCGCTGATGACGGGCGTCTCCGCGGCCGCGACCGAGATGCAGGCGACCGCCGAGGCGATGGCGCGGACGGCCTCGCGCACGAGTGCCCGGGCGACGCGCGTCGCCGGGGCCGCGCAGGAGACCGCCGGGAGCGTGCAGAGCGTCGCCGCGGCCACCGAGGAGATGGCGATCACCATCCAGGAGATCTCCGGACGGATGGCGCAATCGTCGGCCAAGACCGCGCGGGCGGCGACCGAGGCGCAGCGCACGGACGCCCTCGTGGGCGATCTCGCCGACGGGGCCGAGCAGATCGGGGTCGTCGCCAGCATGATCGCGGGCATCGCCCGACAGACCAACCTCCTGGCCCTCAACGCCACGATCGAGGCGGCCCGGGCCGGCGAGGCCGGCCGGGGCTTCGCCGTCGTGGCGGGCGAGGTCAAGGCGCTGGCCGAGCAGACCGCGGCCGCGACCGAGGAGATCGCCGCGCGGATCGGCGCGGTCCAGGCCTCGACCCGGCAGGCCGTCGAGGCGATCCACGGGATCGGTCGCACCATGGGTGAGGTCAGTACGCTTGCCGCGACCGTGGCGGCCGCGATCGAGCAGCAGGGGGCGACCACCGAGGAGATCGTGCGCAGCGTCGCGCGCGCGGCGGCCGGCACGGAGGCCGTCACCGGCAACATCGCCGACGTGTCGCAGGGTGCCGAGGCGACGGGCGACGCGGCTGAGCGGGTTCTCGGCGCCGCGATCGACCTGTCGCGCAGGTCCGAGCAGCTCTCCGCCGAGATCCACCGGTTCCTCGACGGGATCCGGGCTGCCTGAGGTGGCGTGCCGGCGGCCTGGACGAGACTGTCGGCCAAGAAAAAAACCGGCCCGGCTGAGCCGGACCGGTCTGAATGAAACGGGACGATCGCTCCGGCCCGCGGAGCGGATCGGACAGCTTACTCGGCGGCGGGCGCCGCGGCCGGGGTGTCCTTCGCCTTGTAGCGGTCGGTGCGCTCGACGATGCGGGCCGACTTACCGCGCCGGTCGCGCAGGTAGTACAGCTTGGCACGGCGCACCTTGCCGCGGCGGGCCACCTTGATCGAGTCGATCATCGGGGAATGGACCGGGAAGACGCGCTCCACGCCCTCGCCGTACGAGATCTTGCGGACCGTGAAGCTCTCGTTGAGGCCGCCGCCCGAGCGGGCGATGCAGACGCCCTCGTAGGCCTGCACGCGGGTGCGCTCGCCTTCCTTCACGCGGACGTTGACGATGAGCGTATCGCCCGGCTCGAAATCCGGGATGGTCTTGGCGAGGCGCGCGACTTCCTCGCGCTCCAGCTGCTCGATGATGTTCATGGCATAGCTCCGGCCGTCGCGCCGTTCCGCCCCTCATGGGCGATCGGCGCCAGGATTTCGGCGATCCTGTTGTGAGTTGGGCGGCTCTCTACAGGATCGCCGCCGGCTTGTCGATTGGGTACGGGCGCGATCGAGCCGCGGCGCCGCCGGGATGTCGGATCGTGCGATCGATCCCGGACGGAGCTCCGCCGCGTCCCGCTCCTCCACTCCAGGTGGGGCCGGGTCTTCGCCACGCCCCTCCCCGGCCGCGGAGGCACCGCGACCGCGCCGCCCGGCTTCGCGTCAGCGGCGCTCCTCGGATCCCGACCGCGCTTCGGGCAGCACGCAGGCGGAGAGGAAGGCGGCGAGATCGTCCGTGATGTGGTCGATATGCGGCTCGCGCACCGCCTCCTGCTCGAAGGCCTCGCGATAGGGATCGGTGACCTTCGGCACCACCAGCACGGTCGCCATGCCGAGGTCGTGCGGCACCGCGAGGTTGCGGGCGATGTCCTCGAACAGGGCGGCCCGGGTCGGCTCGACGGCGTGCTTCTCCAGGAACCGCTCGTAGGTCGTGCGCTCCGGCTTCGGGACGAAGTCGGCGGCGGCGATGTCGAACACGTCCTCGAAGTGGTCGAGGATGCCGAGCTTGCCGGCGACGTTCTCGGCGTGGCGGCGCGACCCGTTGGTCAGGATCAGCTTGCGCCCGGGCAGCCGCTCGATCGCGTCGCCGAGGCTCTTGTCGAGCTTGATCGACGAGTGGTCGATGTCGTGGGCGAAGTCGAGGAAGTCGTGCGGATCGATCCGCGACTCGACCATCAGCGCCGACAGCGTCGTGCCGTAGCGGTGATAGAAGTACTTCTGCAGGGCGCGGGCCGAGATGCCGTCGAGCCCGTAGAGCTGCATCACGTACAGGGTGATGCGCTCGTCGACCTTCGGCCAGACCGCGGCGTCGCTCGGGTAGAGGGTGTTGTCGAGATCGAACACCCAGGTGTCGACATCGGCGAAGCCGCGCGCCGCCGGCGTGGTGAACTGGGCCTTGTCGGGGTGGTGCACCGGAACCCCTCAGGTTGCTGTTGCCCCGGAATCTGGACCGGAACGGCCAAGCTCGCAAGTTTGATGCTTGTCCGGAGCTTGTGAGGCCGGCCCCTCCGGGGCGGGCGGGGGTACGACAATGCGCCGGGCGCGCGGAGGTTGCGTCCGCGCACCGCACCGCGCCGTCGGGGGCGGCGCGGTGCGCGGGCGGCCGCGTTCTCAGCCCCGACGGATCAGGGTGCCGGCACCGTAATCGGTGAACAGCTCGAGGAGCACGGCGTGGTTGACCTTGCCGTCGAGGATGACGACCGCCTCGACGCCGCGCTCGATCGCGTACATGCAGGTCTCGATCTTCGGGATCATCCCGCCCGTGATGGTGCCGTCGGCGATCAGGCGCCGGCAATCCTCCACGGTCAGCTCGGGGATCAGCTTCTTGTCCTTGTCGAGCACGCCCGGCACGTCGGTGAGCAGCAGCAGGCGCTTGGCCCGGAGCGCCCCGGCGATCGCCCCCGCGAAGGTGTCGGCGTTGACGTTGTAGGTCTGCCCGTCCGCCCCGTAGGCGACCGGCGCGAGGACCGGGATCAGCTCGGCCTTGAGCACCGCGTCGAGGACGCCGCGCTCGACGTGGTCCGGCTCGCCGACGAGGCCCAGATCGACGGTCTGCTCCACGTGGCTCTCGGGATCGACGACGGTCTTCATCGCCCGCTTGGCCCGGACCATGTTGCCGTCCTTGCCGCACAGGCCGACCGCCCGGCCGCCCTCGGCGGAGATCCAGCCGACGATCTGCTTGTTGATCAGGCCCGCCAGGACCATCTCGACGACCTCGACGGTGGCCTCGTCGGTGACGCGCAGGCCGCCGCGGAACTCGGACTGAATGCCGAGCCGGTCGAGCATCTTGCCGATCTGCGGACCGCCGCCGTGCACGACGATCGGCTTCAGCCCGGACTGCTCCAGGAGGACGATGTCCTCGGCGAAGTCCTCGGCCGCGGCCCGGTCGCCCATGGCGTGGCCGCCGTACTTGATGACCACGATCTCCTGGTCGTAGCGCTGCATGTGGGGCAGCGCCTGGGCCAGGACCTCGGCACGCACGTGCACGTTGGGCAATTCGGTCATCGCGGTCCTTCACCGATCCTTGGGTCGGGTCCTCGGGGCGGATCCGGGCCTCCCCGCCGGGCGGGGGCGCTTCTACAGGAAGCCGCCCGCGCTGCGAAGCCGCCCCGCGCGCCTTCGCGGAGGCGCGGCCCGCGGACCGGCGGCCGATGCGGGCCGCCCCGCGGCCGGCTGTCAAACTACAGTCATCCTTCGCGGGTGTTGCATTCCCGTGACAGACTGGAGCAGATCCAGGCTGGCCCGGGTTGCATCCGCGTGCGCCCCGGATCATGTTGCATCGCAGCAAGCCGAGGGCGAGCTGCCGGGAGGGCCCGATGCGGATTGCGATGATTGGGGCCGGATATGTCGGCCTGGTCTCCGGCGCCTGCCTGGCCGATTTCGGCCACACGGTCGTGTGCGTCGACCGGGACCCCGACAAGATCGCCAGCCTGAACGCCGGCCGCATGCCGATCTACGAGCCGGGCCTCGACGTCCTGGTCGCCGAGAACGTGCGCCAGGGCCGGCTCGCGTTCAGCACGTCCATGCGGGAGGCCGTGGCCGAGGCCGACGCGGTGTTCATCGCGGTGGGCACGCCCTCCCGCCGCGGCGACGGCTTCGCCGACCTGACCTTCGTGTTCGACGCCGCACGGGAGATCGCCGGCGCGCTGTCCGGCTTCACCGTGGTGGTGACCAAGTCGACCGTGCCGGTGGGCACCGGCGACGAGGTCGAGCGCATCATCCGCGAGACCAACCCCGGGGCGCAGTTCGCGGTCGCGTCGAACCCCGAGTTCCTGCGCGAGGGCGCGGCCATCGCCGACTTCAAGCGCCCCGACCGCATCGTCGTCGGTGCCGAGGAGGCCAGCGCCGAGGCGGTGATGCGCGAGGTCTACCGGCCGCTCTACCTCAACCAGGCGCCGATCATGGTCACGTCGCGGCGCACGGCCGAGCTGACCAAGTACGCGGCGAACGCGTTCCTGGCGGCGAAGATCACGTTCATCAACGAGGTCGCGGACCTGTGCGAGGCGGTGGGCGCGGACGTGCAGGCGGTCGCGCGCGGCATCGGCCTGGACAACCGGATCGGGTCGAAGTTCCTGCACGCCGGGCCGGGCTACGGCG
>Ga0209909_100216_pt1 | contig 73050 bp, 74 predicted proteins | sample FECB22metaG_FD_188302 | JGI IMG/M metagenome (GOLD analysis project Ga0209909, IMG submission 188302) | Cyanobacterial communities from the Joint Genome Institute, California, USA - FECB-22 (SPAdes) (version 3) | ecosystem: Environmental > Aquatic > Thermal springs > Hot (42-90C) > Microbial mats...
TATGCGGTGGTTCCGGCCACCTCGGACAGCTCCTGATCAGACGAACCGCGCGGAGCGTCGTCGCGAAGCCGAAACGGTAATCACATCACTGCATCCGGGCTCCGCGCCCGGCGCTCCGCCCGCCCTTTCCACCTTCCGCCATTCGGCCGAGGGCGCTTCCGCTTGCCCGCAATCCCCAGACCTCCGACCGGCCAAGCTTGAACCTGTCCCGTTCCGGACCACATACTTTCCGAAGGCCGCCACAAGGCGGGTCGAGTCGAAACGGTCGGGCTCTCGCCCCCCACGCCGACGCGACGGGTTCGGGATCAACCCGGGCTCCAGGAAGTCGCATCAATGTCCGAGTCCAAAGTTCTCCCCGTCCTGCCGCTGCGGGACATCGTCGTGTTCCCGCACATGGTCGTGCCGCTGTTCGTCGGCCGCGAGAAATCCGTGCGCGCCCTCGATGAGATCATGAAGGGCGAAAAGCAGATCCTGCTGGCCACCCAGAAGAACAGCGTCGACGACGATCCCGCCGCCGACGCCATCTATCCCATCGGCGTCCTGGCCACCGTGCTGCAGCTGCTGAAGCTGCCGGACGGCACCGTGAAGGTGCTGGTCGAGGGCAAGCGCCGCGCGCGCCTGACGCGCTTCACCGAGCAATCGGAGTATTTCGAGGCCGAGGCCGTCGCCATCGACGACGAAATCGACGATCCGGCCCGCGCGGAGGCCCTGTCGCGCGCGGTGATCGAGCATTTCGAACACTATGTGAAGCTGAACAAGAAGATCCCGCCCGAAGCGCTCAGCTCCATTCCCCAGATCACCGATCCGTCCAAGCTGGCCGACAGCGTGGCCGCGCACCTTTCGGTCAAGATCGCCGACAAGCAGAAGCTGCTGGAGACCTTCGACGTCGCCGGCCGCCTGGAGCAGGTCTACGGCCTGATGGAAGGCGAGATCAGCGTCCTGCAGGTCGAGAAGAAGATCCGCTCGCGCGTCAAGCGCCAGATGGAGAAGACCCAGCGCGAATATTACCTCAACGAGCAGATGAAGGCGATCCAGCGCGAGCTGGGCGAGACCGACGACCAGCGCGACGAGATCATGGAGCTGGAGAAGCGCATCCGGAAGACCAAGCTGTCGAAGGAGGCGCGCGCCAAGGCCGACGCCGAGGTCAAGAAGCTGCGCAACATGTCGCCGATGTCGGCCGAGAGCACCGTGGTGCGGAACTATCTCGACTGGCTGCTGTCGATCCCGTGGGGCAAGGCCAAGCAGAAGCCGATCGACCTGACGAAGGCCGAGGACATCCTCGAGGAGGACCACTACGGCCTGGAGAAGGTCAAGGAACGCATCATCGAGTATCTGGCGGTCCAGGCCCGCACCGGCTCGCTGAAGGGTCCGATCCTGTGCCTGGTCGGCCCTCCGGGCGTCGGCAAGACCTCTCTGGCCAAGTCGATCGCCAAGGCGACGGGGCGTGAATACGTCCGCATGTCGCTGGGCGGCGTCCGCGACGAGGCCGAGATCCGCGGCCACCGCCGGACCTACATCGGCTCCATGCCGGGCAAGATCATCCAGTCGATGAAGAAGGCCAAGACGACCAACGCCTTCATCCTGCTGGACGAGATCGACAAGCTGGGCGCCGACTGGCGCGGGGATCCGTCTTCGGCCCTGCTGGAGGTGCTGGACCCGGCGCAGAACTCGACCTTCGGGGATCACTATCTGGAGGTCGATTACGACCTGTCGAACATCATGTTCGTCACCACGGCCAACAGCCTGAACATGCCCCAGCCGCTGATGGATCGGATGGAGATCATCCGGGTGTCGGGCTACACCGAGGACGAGAAGGTCGAGATCGCCCGGCGTCATGTCCTGCCCAGGCTGCTGACCGACCACGGCCTGAAGGCGGACGAACTGATCGTTCCGGACGCCATGATCCGCGAACTGATCCGCTACTACACCCGCGAGGCCGGCGTGCGCTCTCTGGAGCGGGCGCTGGGCGGCGTGGCCCGCAAGGCGGTGCGCGAGATGGCCAAGACGGGGGCCGCCGCGATCACCGTCGATGAGGCCAAACTGGCCGAGTACGCGGGCGTGAAGAAGTTCCGCTATGGCGAGACCGACGAGACCGATCAGGTCGGCATCGTCACCGGCCTGGCCTGGACCGAGTTCGGCGGCGACATCCTGACCATCGAGGCGATCCGTATGCCGGGCCGCGGCCGCATGACCGTGACCGGCAATCTGAAAGACGTGATGAAGGAATCCATCTCGGCCGCGGCCTCCTACGTCCGCGCGCGGTCCCTGGCCTTCGGCGTCAAGCCGCCGGTGTTCGAGAAGACCGACATCCACGTCCACGTGCCGGACGGCGCCACGCCCAAGGACGGCCCGTCGGCCGGCGTCGCCATGACGGTGGCCATGGTCTCGGTCCTGACCGGCGTGCCGATCCGCAAGGACATCGCCATGACCGGCGAGATAACCCTGCGCGGCCGCGTCACCGCGATCGGCGGGCTGAAGGAGAAGCTGCTGGCCGCCTTGCGGTCCGGCATCAAGACCGTGCTGATCCCGCAGGAGAACGAGAAGGACCTCGCCGACGTGCCCGACAACGTGAAGTCGGCGTTGGAGATCGTGCCGATCTCGACGGCGGACGAGGCGCTGAAATGGGCCCTGACCGGCACGCTGACGCCGGTGGAGTGGGACGAGGCCGCCGAGCCCCTGCCGCAGGCCGCTCCGCCGACCGACGGCGCCGCGGTGACGATCAGTCACTGAGGTCGGAAGAAAAAGGCCCGCCGGATCGCTCCGGCGGGCCTTGGTCTCTGGTGGGCGGCGAGGGGTTCGAACCCCCGACCCCCTCGGTGTAAACGAGGTGCTCTGACCAGCTGAGCTAGCCGCCCGCCTCAGAACCGGAAGCTGGCCCGAAGCAGCAGCATATAGCGGACGTAGTCCTCGATCATCTCCGCATCCGCGCTGATCGACAGCATGCCCAGCTCGTTGCCGACGTTCAGTCGGAAGCCGATGATCGGCCCGCCGCCCTCGATGCCGTCGGGCGTGATGGCGAAGTCGGCGCCGCCGCCGACGAACCGGCCCATGGTCAGGCCGGGATCCACGGAGATGTTCTGGCGCCAGCCCAGGCGCAGCTCAGGCTTCAGCCAGCTGCGTTCGCCCAGGCTCATGCCGACGTTCATCGCCGCGACGGCCGAGAACATATGTCCCTCGCGCTCGTCGATCTCCAGGTCGAAGGCGCTGCCCGCGCCGGTTTCCAGGTGAGAGTCCTCGTTGAGCGAGAAATACTCGGCATAGATCTCCGGCCGGATCGTGAAACGGCCATAGGTCCGCTCATAGGAGGCGCCTCCGGCCAGGGCCACGGTCCAGCCGTTCCAGCTGGAGGTGTTCGTCAGGTTCAGGCCCGAGCCGACCAGCCGCCGGGTCGAGTCGAAGGTCGCATAGCCGCCCGCCGCTCTGGCCCAGGTCGTCCAGTACTGCCCCTGCGCCCGCCAGTAGACGCCCAGTTCGATCAGGCTGGCGGAAACCACCTCTTCGGCCGCGGACTCCGGATCTTCCAGATCGGCCGAGGTGAAGGCGAGGCTGACGCCGAGGTTGCCGTAGTCCGAGCCCATCTCGATCCCGCCGGCGACGCCGAAGCCTTCGGAGCGGAAGCCGTAGGTGTCCGTCTTGTCCTTGTCGGCGTAGAAGGTGATCTCCTGCAGCCAGGCGCTGGCCTGTCCCGGCGCGGCGGAGGCGTTGCGGCCCACCAACGCGCGGGTCACCGCGTCCACTCCCCCGGCGAGGGACAGGAGCGGGCCACCGGAGTGCTCGGGCAGCAGCTGCTCATAAAGGTCGATGAAGCCTTCGCGGCCCGTCTCGCCGATGAAGGCCTCGAGCAGGGCGTCGTCGGATCCGAGTGCGCCGTAGAAGGCGTCATAGAAGCCGGCTTCCGCCGCGATCAGTCCGGCCTCGTCGGCGGTCCGCCGCCTGACGTCGACGAACACCGTTCCCGTGGTCACGTCAGCGCCCGCATCGACGCGGTAGATGAACGGCGAATTGGTTTCCGTCGCCCCGAAGTCGACCTGACCGAGCGTCAGCGTGCCGGCGTCAATGACGGTGAACCGACGCGGCTGATCGATCAGCGAGCTGAACCGCACGCCGAGTTCGGCTCCGTTCTGGAGATCCGCATTGCCCGTGACGGCGTAACCGCCGGCCTGACCGGTCTGGCCGTCCACGGTCACGATCAGCCGCCCGTCCGCCCCGACCGTCAGGTCCGAGACCGTCAGGGGACCGTCCTGGCGGGCGTCCAGGATGCCGTCCTGCACATTGATCGACAGCAGGCCGTCGGCGTCGCTGAGGCGGCCCGTCACCCGCGCGCCGCCATCGACGCGCAGGACGTCGGCCCCGACGCCGAACGAGACGTCGCCCGTGATCGTCCCGTTTCGGACGTCCAGGACGTCGGCCCCGGATCCGAACCGGATGTCGCCCAGGATCGACGGCTCGTCGGCGTCCAGAACGCCGTCTCCGTCCTCGTCCTCGCCCGTGGCGCCCGAAGCGGACGATCCGTCCTGGATGAAGGTCACGCCCGTCGTGTTGGCGGCCAGGTCGAAGGCGACGGCGACGCCGGTGATCGGATCGTCGTCCTCGTTCGGGTTGATGTTGACCTCGACGATGCCGAGGTTGGTGATGCGGGTCAGGGTTCCGCTGAGATCCCGCACGGCCGTGACGTTGGCCGTGCCGCCGCCGGTGACCGCCAGCATCGTGCCGCGGTTGACGAGCTCCGGCACCGAGGCGCCGGCCTCGATCAGCAGGGTGGTCACTTCTCCGCCGACGTCGCTCGCGCTGGCGGCCGTCATGAAGCCGTCCAGATGGACGCGCGGCGTGGTCACGCCGGCCCCGAACCGAAAGGCCGTCGCGTCGCCGTCGTAGGCGAGCACGGACACGGGGCCCGAGCTCATCACGCCGCCGGCGATGGTGACGGCCTGGCCGCCCGCCGCCCCGAACCGGATGGCCTGGGCGTCCACGCCGTCCAGGATGCCCTGGGAGGTCACCGATCCCCGGTTGATGAAGCCGAAATTCAGATCCCCCGTGCCGACGGCGCCCAAGGTGATCGCCTGGGTCTGCGACCCGACCAGAATGGCCGGCGCCGCCCCGTACACCGTCACCGACGAGGAGGACTCCTGATCGTCCGCGACGCCGTCTCCGTCGTCGTCGGTGCTGGAGGAGTTGGTCTCGGTGGGCAGCACGTCGAACAGGACGCCGCGCGCGACGTTGCCCGCGATCACGACCGTCGGCCCCCCTTCGAGGCGATCGTCGGCGTCGACGTCGTCCAGCACGTCCTGTGCGGGACGGGAGGTGTAGCGATAGCCGGTCGCTTGAAGGTTCCCCTGAAAGACGAGAGCGCCGGTGACGTCGCCCTCGAAACGCGCGGCGGTGGAACCCTCTCCCAGAACGTTGATCGACCCGCCGATCCAGGCGTTGCCGTTCAGGGTTCCCGCGCTCCGCACGCCGACGCCGCGGTCGCCGATGACGCGGATGTCGCCCTGGTTCCTCAGCGTTCCCGTCAGTCCGGCGTCGATCGAAATGCCGAAGGAGTCGTTCCCCTCGACCTGAATCAGGCCGGTGCGGCTGACGATGACGTCGGCGGTCGCCGGCCCCGCGACGCGGACGCCGTATCGGCCGGAGCCGGTCGCGAAGGGGCCGTCGGAATCGAGGTCGTTGTCGGGGTTGGGATACTGACCGAGGCTGTCCCCGATCGTGATGCGGTCGTTGATCGTGACCGTGGTCGTCACCCCCCCGTTGACCAGAACTCCGGTGGCCCCATCGGCGGCGTTGGTGAAGGTGACCGCGCCGCCTGAGCCGAGCGTGAAGGTGTTGTTCGAATCGACCGTGACGGCCGTTCCCGTCGTCAGGTTGATCGCGCCGCCCGAAGCGATCTCGACGTTGGCCGCTCCGCCGTTGTTGGCGTTTGAGGTCAGGATCGGGGTGGTGCGCGCCATGTTGATGACGACCTGGGCCTGGGCGCCCGCGGCGAAGAGAAGGGGCGCGAGCGCCGCAGCGGTCGCATAGAAAAGACGCATAACCGGGATCACCCCTCGACGGCGCACGTGACGATTTCGGGGCCGTTTAGCAGGCCCTTCGGACGTTTGTCTCAAGTTTCCCGAATTTGAGGCGATTGCAAGGCCGAGCGCCCCAAATGGGCTTGCCAAAAAGAAAATCAAAATGATATCACTTTGTCATCGAAACCAAGGGGGCTTCCATGACTGACGCGCGTGACCGTTCCACCGAGCGACCGGCCAAGGCGGCCGGCGGCATTCCCATTTTGCTGACGACCCTGGCGATGGTCGTGGCGGGCCCGGTTCTGGTCGCCCAGAACCCCGAGGCCTGGCCCAATCTGGTCGGCGGCATTTCACTTGCCGCGCTGGGTCTTTTCCTGATGTGCGGCTTCTACGCCCTGCAGCCGAACGAGGGCGCGGCGATCCTCCTCTTCGGGGACTACCGCGGCACCGACCGCACGACCGGCCTTCGCTGGGTTCTGCCCTGGTATACCCGCAAGAAGATCAGTCTTCGGGCCCGCAATCTGACCAGCGACAAGCTGAAGGTGAACGACAAGCGCGGCAATCCGATCGAGATCGCGGCCAACGTGGTGTGGCGGGTCGAGGATTCGGCCCAGGCCCTGTTCGACGTCGATGACTACCAGGCGTTCGTGAACATCCAGGTCGACACCGGCCTGCGGGATCTGACGTCCCACTATGCCTACGATCACGGTGAAGAGCACGAACTGACCCTGCGCGCCGACGCCGAGGACGTGGCAGACCGGCTGCGCAAGGAACTGGGGTCGCGGGTCTCGGTCGCCGGCGTCGTGGTCGACGAGGCGCGGCTGGCGCACCTGGCCTATGCCCCGGAGATCGCCCAGGCGATGCTGAAGCGTCAGCAGGCCGAGGCCGTTCTGGCCGCCCGCCGTCTGATCGTGAAGGGCGCCGTGGGCATGGTCGAGAACGCCCTGACCGACCTGGGCGAACGCGGCGTGGTCGATCTGGACGAGGACCGCAAGGCGGCCATGGTGTCGAACCTGCTGGTCGTGCTGTGCGCCGACCGCGAAGCCCAGCCGGTGGTCAATGCCGGCACCCTCTACGGCTGATGCCGGGCAAGGCGAAGAAGGCGTTTCTGCTTCGCGCCTCGCCCGAGGTGATGGCGGCGGTCGAGCGATTGGCCGCCGCCGAACTTCGCTCGGTCAACGCCCAGGTCGAGATGCTGCTGCGGGAGGCGTTGCAGACGCGAGGGCGCGCGCCGCGTCATCCTCCGTCCACGGATCGCTCGCCCGCCCCGGACCAGGAAGCTTGAGATTGCCGTCGGCGAGCCCTATGCGCGCTGAATGATCAAGCGCCTGAAGTCCCGTCGCCGGAAGATCGTGGAGGGCGACGTCGTCGATTCAGGGCACGTGGACCCGCGCGCCTTGCGCGGCGTTCCGGTCCAGGAAGCTGAGCTGCGGCTCATTCCGGGATTGGACGAAGAGGTCTCTGAGACGCTTACCGGGCTGAAGGCCGCGACGGCCGGCGACGCCCGGCCCCGGCTGATCGACACCACCATGCTGTTCGCGCCCAAATCGGGCGGCGTGAAGCGGTATCTGATGTCCAAGAAGGCCTGGCTGGAGGCCGAGCGTCCCGACGTGGCGCATTCGCTGGTCGTTCCCGGTCCGCACCACGAGATGGGGACGGACGGGCTGGTGAGGCTGCACGCGGCCAAGCTGCCGTTCGGGGACGGTTATCGCTGGCCGCAATCGGTGCGCCGGTGGGGTGCCTGGGTGGCGGCGGCCAATCCCGCCGTGATCGAGGCGGGCGATCCCTACACCCCGGGCCAAGGCGCCCTGGAGGCGGGGCAGCGGACGGGGTGCCCGGTGATCGGCTTCTGCCATTCCGATCCGGCAGGGCTCGCCGCGCTGCACTTTGGGGAATGGGCCAAGAAGCCGGTCGAGAAGCGCTGGGCGCGTCTGTTCGGCCAGTTCGACCGCGTGGTCTCGCCCAGCCGCTACATCGCGCGGCGTTTGGAAGAAGCGGGCATTCGCGACATCGTCATCCAGCCGCTGGGCGTGGACGTGAAGACCTTCCGTCCCGATCGTCGAGACCGGGAATGGCTGCTGGAGCGGCTGGGCTTGCCGGATTCGGCCCGCCTGCTGTGCTTCGCCGGCCGGCCGGCGCGGGAGAAGAACGTCGACGTCTTGATCGAGGCGGTCCAGAAGCTGGGTGATCCCTATCACCTCGTGCTGGTGGGGGCGGGGCAGGGCCTGCCGGCCGAAGAGCGCGTGATTTCGCTGCCTTATGAAACGAATCCGAAAGTCGTGGCCAAGATCATCGCAAGCTGCGACGCCTTCGTGCACGCCAACGACAAGGAACCGTTCGGGCTGATCGTGCTGGAGGCCATGGCGAGCGGCCGCGCGGTCGTCGGGATCAACGCGGGCGGGGTGAAGGAGACGGTCGATTCCACCGTGGGCCAGCTGGCGCGTGCGGCGGAGCCCGGCGCCTATGCCGAAGCGGTCAGAGCGCTTTTCGATCGGGACGTCGAGGCCCTGGGCGCGGCGGCGCGGACCAGGGCGGTCGACGTCTTCTCCTGGGGCCGCGTGTTCGAGGGGCTGTGCGACGTCTATGCCGACGTCAGCGGCAAAGAGGAATTCCGGCGGGGCAGGGGAGGGAACGCATGAACAGGACGATCCTAGCAGCCATGGCCGCCGGCCTGATTTTGGCAGGGGCGGGCGGCGCGTCGGCCCAGACCGTGGTGCTGGTCCGGCATGCGGAAAAGGCCGACGCGTCGCGTGATCCGGTCCTGTCGGAAGCGGGCGTCCAGCGGGCGGCGGAACTCGACGCGAACTTCGGCGATCACGGTCCCGAACTGGTGCTCGTCAGTCCTTTTCAGCGAACCTTTCTGACCGCCGGGCCCACGATCGACGCCTTTGATTCCGAAATGAAGGTCGTCGCTCTGGACCAGGGCGTGGACGCCCACGTCGCGGCGGTGGTGGCGGAAATCCGGTCTCGGCCGCGCGACGCCCTGATCCTCGTGGTGGGACACAGCAACACCGTGCCGCTGATCGCCCGCGCCCTGGGCGTCGGTTCGGCCGACATGCCGGATTGCGAGTACGACCGCATGACCCGGATCGATCTGAACGGCGATGCGCCGGCCGCCGGGGTCACGCGTTACGGCGCCCCGTCGATCTGCTGAGCTGAACCGTTCGGAACGGCCGCGCACCCGGTCCGTTGCCCCTGCGAACCCCGCAGGAGGCAGACATGGACGACCGCTTCGACCCCCACGCCGAGAAGGTGGCGGACCACGAGCGCGAGGTGCAGGCCCGCATCGACGCCAATGACGCGACGTCGGGAGACGGCGGCGACGAGGGCGCGGTCCAGGCCGGCGCCCGGCGATATCCGGAGCCGCCGTTCCCGAAACAGCACCAGACCAAGCCGGGCGACGAGGCCGCGCTCGACCCGCCGCCGATGTACGACGCGCCCTTCTGGAAAGGCTCCGGCAAACTTGAAGGTCTCGCCGCCCTGGTCACCGGAGGCGACTCCGGCATCGGGCGGGCGGTGGCCGTGCTGTTCGCACGAGAGGGCGCGGACGTCGTCATCTGTCACTTGGACGAGGAGCGCGACGCCCAGGACGCCAAGGCCGCCGTGGAGGCCGAGGGGCGCAGGGCGATCGTGCTGAAGGGCGACGTGGCCGATCCGGAGTTCGCCAAGGCGGCGGTCAAGGCGACGCTCGACGCCTTCGGACGGCTGGACGTCGTGGTGCCCAACGCCGCGTTCCAGGAGCACGTTCAGGCGTTCGAGGATCTGACGTTCGACCACTTCGACCGGACGCTGAAGACCAACCTCCACGGCTACTTCAACATCTGCCAGGCGGCCGTGCCGCACATGAAGGCGGGCGGATCGATCGTCATGACCGGATCGGTGGTGGGGATCATGGGGAACAAGAATCTTCTGGACTATTCGCTGACCAAGGGCGGCATCCACGCCTTCGCCCGGTCGCTGGGCACGCATCTGGCGCCGCGCGGCATCCGGGTGAACGTGGTGGCGCCCGGGCCCGTATGGACGCCGCTGAATCCGGCCGATCAGCAAGCGGACAAGGTCGAACAGTTCGGCGCGAAGACCGTGATGAAGCGCCCAGCCCAGCCTGAGGAGATCGCGCCCGCCTTCGTGTTCCTCGCGTCGCCCCAGATGTCCAGCTACATCACCGGCGAGGTGCTGCGGATCATCGGCGGCTACTCGGGCGGGTGAGGAAGGGGATGGGCGGTGGCCATTCCGACGTCCGTCAGGAATGGCGCGAGTGACGGGGCTCGAACCCGCGACCTCCGGCGTGACAGGCCGGCACTCTAACCAACTGAGCTACACCCGCACATCCCGGCCGAAGCGCATGCGCGCCGCGGCGAGGGGCGTCGTTTAGGCGGGGGCCGCGCGCCCGTCAAGCGCGGCCCCGACGCTTTTTTGACCCGTCAGCGCGCGGCGGCTTGGGGTGCGGTCGAACCGCCTGCGATGCCGCCTTCGAGGGGCGTCCGCGCGGCCACGGCCGGCGGCGGCGGGTCGTAGCGGACGCCCACGCCCGGCCCAAGCGGCAGGTTGAACGCGACCCAGCAGGCCACCATCGTCAGACCGGCGATCAGGAAGGTTCCGGCATAGGGCAGCATGGTCGACATCAGACTGCCCAGGCCGAAGCGCGGATCCCAGCGCTGGGCGAAGGTCAGGATCAGCGGGAAATAGCTCATCAGCGGCGTGGCGATGTTGGTGACCGAATCACCCATGCGATAGGCGGCCGTGGTCATCTCCGGGCTGATGCCCAGCAGCATGAACATCGGCACCACGATGGGGGCAAGCGCCGACCACTTGGCCGAGGCCGAACCGACGAACAGGTCGAAGAAGCAGGACACAAGAACCACGCTGATCAGCAACAGCGGCGCCGGCAGGTTGATCTGCTGCAGAGCCTCGGCCGCGTTGATCGCCAGGATCGGCCCCAGGCCCGACCAGTTGAACATGGCCACGAAGTGCGCGGCGAAGAACACCAGCACCAGGTAGGGCGCAAGCTGCACCAGCCCTTCGCGCATCATCCGCACCAGATCGCGGTGGCTCCGGACCGAGCCGGAGCCCACGCCGAAGGCCGCGCCCGACAGGAAGAAGGTCACGGCGAAGAAGGCGGCCAGCGACCTGTAGAGCGGGTTCATCCGCTGGGCCGGTTCGGCTTCCAGATCGACGAAGGGGGATCCCGGCATCCAGGTGATCGCCGCCCACAGGGGATCATGGCCAGGACGGCCAAGCCGGCGAACATCAGGCCGCGCTTGTCCGACGGCGTCAGCGACGCCTGCTGGACCTCGTCCGCCTCATCCAGCCGGTCCAGATCGACCGGCGGCCGCCATTGGCCCAGCCGGGGCTCGATGACCCGATCGGTCAGGAACCAGATGATCGGCGTGAACACGATGACGACGCCGACGATGAAGAACCAGTTGCCGGCGATGTTCACCGAGTAGGAGGGATCGATCAGGTGGGCGGCAGGCTCCGTGATGCCCAGCAGCAGGGCGTCTTGCGCGCCCGGCACCAGATTGCCGGCATAGCCGCCCGAAACCGCCGCGAAGCCGGCCGCAAGGCCCGCCAGCGGGTGTCGGCCGGCCGCCGCGAAGATGACCGCCGCCAGCGGAATCACGACGACGTAGGCCGAATCCGAGGCGTGGTGCGAGACCATGCCCGTGATCGCGATCGCCGGCGTCAGCAGCCAGCGCGGCGCATTGGTCAGGGCGCCTCTGATGGCGGTGATGAACAGGCCCGACCTCTCCGCCACCGAAGCGCCGTAGATGATGGTGACCACGATCCCCAAGGGAGGGAAGTCGGTCAGCGTCTTGGGCATGTCGATGATGAGCTTCTGCAGGTTTTCCGGCGCCAGCAGGCTCTTTGCTGCCAGCGCGTCTCCGGTGACGGGGTTCACCGCGCTCCACCCCAGGCCGGAACCGATCAGGCTGAGGACCACCAGGGCTCCGATCAGCCACAAGAACAGAAAGACCGGGTCGGGCAGCCTGTTGCCGACCTTTTCCACGGCGTCGAGGACGCGGGCGCCGAGCTTCATCGAGGACTCCGAACTGTGAAGAGGATCAACGAAGGGAAACGCTCGCGCCGCAAAGCGCAAGTGGGACCAACCAGTCTATGCGAACGACTCGCAGAAATTCCCGACGCCGCAGGGGTTTGAACGCGAGGGGAGTGCGTCTAGAAAGCCGCGATTCCGCCCGCCTTATCCCTTATCGGGCGACCGAGGTTTTTCTCGATGAACGCGTTCCTTCTGGAATACCTGCCGGCAGTCATCTTTCTGGCGCTGGGCGGGGTGATCGGCATCCTGTTCACGGTGGCGGCCCTGGTGGTCGCGCCGAAGAACCCGGACAGCGACAAGCTGGCGGCCTACGAGTGTGGTTTCAACGCCTTCGACGACGCCCGCATGAAGTTCGACGTGCGCTTCTATCTGGTGTCCATCCTGTTCATCATCTTCGACCTGGAGGTCGCCTTCCTGTTCCCGTGGGCGGTGTCGCTGTTCGACCTGTCTCAGGCCGGGATGGTGTTCGCCTTCTGGTCGATGATGGTCTTCCTGGGCGTGCTGACGGTCGGCTTCATCTACGAATGGAAGAAGGGAGCCCTGGAATGGGAGTGATCGTTCCCGGCGCGACCCCGCCGGCCCCTTCCAGCTCCTACGGCCTTTCGGCCCGCTCGTCGGTCGAGGGTTATGACCCGGCGTTGCACGACAAGTTCTTCGAGCAGGTCAACATGGAGTTGGGCGAGCGCGGCTTCCTGACCGCCTCGGTCGACGACGTGATCAACTGGGCCCGCACCGGCTCGCTGATGTGGATGACGTTCGGTCTGGCCTGCTGCGCCGTGGAGATGATCCAGGCGTCGATGCCGCGCTATGACCTCGAACGCTTCGGCATGGCGCCTCGCGCCAGCCCGCGGCAGTCCGACCTGATGATCGTCGCCGGCACCCTGACCAACAAGATGGCCCCCGCCCTGCGCCGGGTCTACGACCAGATGCCGGACCCCCGCTACGTCCTGTCGATGGGCAGCTGCGCCAACGGCGGCGGATATTACCACTACAGCTACAGCGTCGTTCGCGGCTGCGACCGGGTGGTGCCGGTGGACGTCTATGTGCCCGGGTGTCCGCCGACGGCGGAGGCGCTGGTCTACGGCCTGCTGCAGCTGCAGAAGAAGATCCGGCGCACGGGGACGATCGACCGATGAGCGCGATCACGGCGATGGAAGAGACGCTGACGCCGTTGGGCGCGGAGATGGTGGGCGAGCTGGGCGTGCAGGCCCAGGTGGCGTTCGGCGAGCTGACGCTGGTGGCGGAGCGCGACAGGATCGTGGAGGTCCTGACCGACCTGCGCGACCGGTTCGGGTTCCAGCAGCTGCTGGACGTCTGCGGCGCCGACTATCCGGATCGCGAGGCGCGGTTCGAGGTCGTCTATCACCTGCTGTCGATGACCCGGAACGCGCGGGTGCGGGTCAAGGTGGCGACCGACGAGGTCCAGCCGGTGCCGAGCGTGATCGACGTCTATCCGTCGGCCGGCTGGTTCGAGCGCGAGGCGTTCGACATGTACGGCATGCTGTTCTCGGGTCATCCCGACATGCGCCGGCTGCTGACCGACTACGGCTTCGAGGGGCATCCGCTGCGCAAGGACTTCCCCATGACCGGTCACGTCGAGGTGCGCTGGGACGAGGAGCAGCGCCGGGTGGTGTATGAGCCGGTCCGCCTGCAACAAGAGTTCCGCAACTTCGACTTCCTGTCGCCCTGGGAGGGCGCGGAGTACCCGGCGCCGGTCCTGCCCGGCGACGAGAAGGTGAAGGGCTGACCATGGCCGACGGAACCCACACCCCGGCCCCCAAGCCCACCGCCGTCCTCGGCACGGACGTGTTCGACGATCCGAACGCCACGTCGCAGGACGGGCGCACCGCGCACGCGCGGGAGATGGACGACCGCAAGTTCACCATCAACTTCGGCCCCCAGCACCCGGCGGCGCACGGCGTGCTGCGCCTGGTGCTTGAACTGGACGGCGAGCTGGTCACCCGCGTCGATCCGCACATCGGCCTGCTGCACCGCGGCACCGAAAAGCTGATGGAGGCGCGGACCTACCTTCAGAACGTGCCCTATCTGGACCGGCTGGACTACGTCGCGCCGATGAACCAGGAGCACGCCTTCTGCCTGGCCATCGAGCGGCTGATGGGCATCGAGGTTCCGTATCGGGCCCAGCTGATCCGGGTGTTGTATTCCGAGATTGGCCGCATCCTGTCGCACATGCTGAACGTGACGACCCAGGCGATGGACGTCGGCGCCCTGACGCCGCCGCTGTGGGGCTTCGAGCAGCGCGAAAAGCTGATGGTGTTCTATGAGCGCGCGTCCGGCGCGCGCCTGCACGCCAACTATTTCCGTCCGGGCGGGGTGCACCAGGATCTGCCGGGCGAACTGATCGACGACATCGCCCGTTGGTGTCAGGAATTCCCGGCGGCGATGAAGGACATCGACGCCCTGGTCACCGAGAACCGCATCTTCAAGCAGCGCAACGTCGACATCGGCGTGGCGTCGAAGGAGCAGGCCCTTGCCTGGGGCTTCACCGGCGTGATGCTGCGCGGCTCGGACATCGCGTGGGACCTGCGCAAGAACCAGCCGTACGAGTGCTATGCCGAGCTGGAGTTCGACGTGCCGGTCGGCAAGAACGGCGACTGCTGGGACCGCTATCTGTGTCGCATGGAAGAGATGCGCCAGTCCGCGCGGATCATGGAGCAGTGCATCCACCGGCTGCGCAACTGCCCCGGCGCGCCGATCATGATCGAGGACAACAAGATCGCCCCGCCGCGTCGCGGCGAGATGAAGCGGTCGATGGAAGCTCTGATCCACCACTTCAAGCTCTATACCGAGGGGTTCCGCACGCCGGAAGGCGAAGTCTATGCCGCCGTCGAGGCGCCGAAGGGCGAGTTCGGCATCTATCTGGTCTCCGACGGCACCAACCGGCCCTATCGCGTCAAGATCAGCGCGCCCGGCTTCCGCCACCTGCAGGCCATGGACTGGATGAACCGCGGCCACATGTTGGCCGACGTCTCGGCCATCCTGGGCTCGCTGGACATCGTTTTCGGGGAGGTCGACCGATGATGCTCGAGTGTGATCCCGTCGAGGTGATCGATCGCCAACTGGCGGCATATCAGGCGCTGGACCTTGCTGGTTTCGTTGCCATGTACGCGCCCGACGCCGTGGTTTCGCGGTTCCCCGGCCAAGCCGTCATGACCGGCCACGAGGAACTGCGCGTCGGCTATGCCGCAGCCTTTCAGAACCGCCCCTACACCCTGACGCTGGGCGAGCGGATCGTGAACGGCCAGTTCGTGATCGACGAGGAGATCGTAGCCGTCGACGGCGCCGAGGTGACGCGCGTCATCCTGGTCTATGAGGTGCAGGGCTGCCTGATCGCGAGGTCGTGGATGCTGCCCGATCCGCTGGAGGCCGAATGAGCGCCTTCGTCGTGGACCCCATCTTCACGCATCTGCAGCTGCTGGCCTTCGCCGTCCTGCTGACGTTCGGTCTGGCGGTGGAGTTCGCCTTCTCGCCCCGGCGTCGCGAGCGACTGGGGGTGGCCGGCTTCCTGTTGGGCGCGGGTCTGATGCAGGCGCCGGCGATCGCCGGGGTGACGCTGGTGCGCGGCGCCTACCGGCTGGGCTATCTGGAAGACGGGCGCGGCTTCATCGAGGCCAATCTGCGCAGCCTGCCGTGGATGATCGGCGCGATCTTCCTGGGTCGTCTGGCCGTGCGCCGCCTGCCGCCGTTCTCGTTCGCCACGGGCGCCTTGGTTCGCGCCGACCGCGCGATCTGGTCCGAGCGTCTGGGCCGCTGGTTCGGGGGACGTCGATGATCGCGGCCGCCCTGATTTCGGTTTTGACGGTCTGTGAGCCGGGCGCGACGACGCGCACGCCGGCCGAGGCGGTCGACGCCTTCATGGTCGCCTACAACGCTCGCGACCTGGCGGGGGTGCAGGCCGTGCTGTCGCCACAGGCCCGCGTCCTCGCGGGCTATGGCGAGCTGACCGGCGCCCGGCTGATGGACAACTATCGCGCCGTGATCTTCGTGGCCGATCCGCCGTACGTCCTGCGCCCGTTGCAACAGCTCAACAGCGGCGATCTGGTCGCCCAGACCGAAGCCTATACGGGCGGGTACACGGGCGCCTTCACCGGCCTGACCGTCTATCGCGTCGAGGGCGGCTGCATCGTCGAGATGAGCGTGAACAGATGACCGATCGCGCCCTGACCGCATGGCTCTCGCAGGGGTGGGAGCTGGAGCACTATTCGGCCACGGCTCCCTATGGCGAGACCGTGCATCACTGCTTTCTGCTGCGCCGGCACGGCCAGCGGAAGATCGTCAGCATCAGGAAGAAGATGATGGGCAAGGGCGTCGTGGTCACGGAGATGGACGTCTGATGGGTGTGCGCCGTCTCGCCAAGGTCCAGCCGGACGCCTTCGTCTTTTCGGAAGAGACGAAGGAAAAGGCCTATTGGTGGATCAGCAAGTATCCGGGTGAGCGGCGCGCCTCGGCGGTCATCCCCATCCTTTGGCTGATCCAGAAGCAGGAGGGCTGGATCTCAGAGCCCGCCATGCGCGCGATCGCCGAGCTGCTGGGCATGCCGGTGATCCGGGTGCTGGAGGTCGCGACCTTCTACACGATGTTCATGCTGGAGCCGGTCGGCAAGACCGCCCTGATCCAGGTGTGCGGCACGACGCCCTGCATGCTGCGTGGCTCCGGCGACCTGATGAAGGTCTGCGAGAAGAAGATCGGACCGAAGGACAAGCTGTCCGCCGACGGCCGCTTCACCTGGCAGGAGGTCGAGTGCCTGGGCGCCTGCGCCAACGCACCCATGGCCCAGATCAACGACTGGTATTTCGAAGACCTGACCGCGAAGGACATGGAACGGATCATCGACGACTTCGCCGCGGGCAAGTCGCCGGAGCCGGGGCCGCGCGTGGACCGGGTCAACTCGGCGCCCGAGGGCGGTCCGCTGACCCTGACCGATCCCAAGATCTATGACGGCTCGGCCGCGAAGCCGATCAAGAAGTTGCCGAACTCCGAACCGGTGAAGGCATGATCGTTTCCTTTCCGCTCATCCCCGCGAAGGCGGGGATCCAGTGCAGGCGCCGGACGCATCGGCTCAGATCATCCGTACAGCCAATGAGCTCAACCTTTCGCCCACAGTACTGGATCCCCGCCTTCGCGGGGATGAGCGGAGTTTCTCAGTGACGCGCCCCGATTTCTCCACCGACGTGGGCGTGGCCGCCTATCGGGCCGAGCTGCGCGCCGTGGCGCGCACGCCGCGCCTGATCGGCTTCGCCTTGGTGGTGCTGGGGGCGATCGCGGTGTGGACCGCACCGCAGGCGGGGGGCGCCGGTGAGGCCGTGCAGCTGGGCGGCTATGCCGCCCTGGCCGGCGGATGGATGCTGATGCTGGCCGCCATCGTCATGCGCACCCGCCATCACCGCAGCCGGATGCGCGAGATGGACGGAGGTCGCCCGTGATCTTCTCACCGTCGCACGGCCGTCAGCTTCGCGCGCCAAAACCCCTCTCGCGGTCGACGACGACCGAGTGGGGGTCCGATCATGAAGACGCGAAAGCCGTACTCGACCAGTTCCGGACGGCTGACCCGCGGCGCGCGGGCGACCGGCGTCGCCCTGGCCAATCTGGCGGGCGTGGCCTCCATGGGGCTGGGCGCGGCGCAGGCCCGTCCCGAACCGCCGCGGCCGGCGGCCACGCCGTCGCCTTCTCCACAGTCCAAGAATGCACCTGACCGAAATGCACCCGTCCCCGGCCCCCAGACACCGACGCGACCCGAGCGCGACGCGCGCGATCGGCGCAGCGAGCTGTCGCGCCCGCGGTCTGGCGGCGGCGGCGGACGAAAGGGCTCCCCGATGACCGGACTGCTGGAAGACAAGGACCGCATCTTCACCAACCTGTACGGCCTCCAGGACTGGACGCTGGAAGGGGCGAAGAAACGCGGCGCGTGGAACGCGACCAAGGACATGCTGGACCTCGGTCGGGACTGGATCATCGCCAACGTCAAGAACTCGGGCCTGCGCGGACGCGGCGGGGCCGGATTCTCGACCGGGCTGAAGTGGTCCTTCATGCCCAAGGAGGTGAAGGACCGGCCGCACTATCTGGTCGTCAACGCGGACGAATCCGAGCCCGGCACCGCCAAGGACCGTGAGATCATGCGTCACGATCCGCACCTGCTGATCGAAGGATGCCTGATCGCCAGCTTCGCGATGCAGGCGCACGCCTGTTACATCTATCTGCGCGGCGAATATGTGCTGGAACGCGAGCGGATGGAGGCGGCGGTCAAACAGGCCTATGAGGCCCGGCTGATCGGCAAGAACAACCTCCACGGCTGGGACTTCGACGTCTATATCCACCACGGCGCGGGGGCCTATATCTGCGGCGAGGAAACGGCCCTGCTGGAAAGCCTTGAGGGCAAGAAGGGCCAGCCGCGTCTGAAGCCGCCGTTCCCGGCCGGCGCGGGCCTGTACGGCTGCCCGACCACGGTGAACAACGTCGAGTCGATCGCGGTCGTGGGCGCCATCCTGCGGCGCGGGGCCGAGTGGTTCGCGGGCTTCGGCCGGCCGAACAACACCGGCACCAAGCTGATGACCATCTCGGGCCACGTGAACCGGCCGTGCAATGTCGAAGAGGCGATGTCGATTCCGCTGAAGCTGCTGCTGGAAGAGCACTGCGGCGGGGTTCGCGGCGGCTGGGACAATCTGAAGGCCGTGATCCCCGGCGGGTCGTCGGTGCCGCTGATCACGCGCGAGATGTCGGAAGTCGCGCTGATGGACTTCGACTCCCTGCGCGACATGCGCTCGGGCCTGGGCACGGCGGCGGTCATCGTCATGGATCAGTCGACCGACCTGGTGAAGGCCATCGCCCGCATCAGCTATTTCTACAAACACGAGAGCTGCGGTCAGTGCACGCCTTGCCGCGAGGGGACCGGCTGGATGTGGCGCGTGCTGGAGCGGATGGCGGTGGGCGAGGCCGACCCGTCCGAGATCGACCTGCTGCTGGACGTCGCCGGTCAGGTCGAGGGCCACACCATCTGCGCGCTGGGCGATGCTGCGGCGTGGCCGGTGCAGGGGCTGATCCGCCACTTCCGCCACGAGATCGAGGACCGCATCGCCTCCTACCGCAGCCGCCGCGCGAACTTCGCCGGTCATGCGATCGCGGCGGAATGACGATGCGCGCACCCGCCCTCATCCTGCTGGCCGCGTTGGCCCTGACCGCCTGCGGACAGGGCGAGAAGGCCGAGGCGCCGGCCGCCGCGCCGCCGCCGCCGCCCAAGGACGGCACGGCCCCGGCGCCCGTGGCCCTGACGGAGGCGCGCCTGCGTCAGGTCTGCCGCGCCGGCGTGGCCGCGATCCATGGTCAGCCATTGGAGGCTGTGACGCTCGCCGGCGTGCGCGAGGGCATCGTCGACGCTGGTTGGCGCGCGCCGGTGGACGGCGGCGAGCGCCGGGCCCAGTGCCGCGTCGACGGCGACATGATCATCTGGAAGCCGCTGGACCGGCCGGACGAGGCGCAGAACCGCTGGATGAACGAGGCGGGCGATCCTCTGGTGCGCTTCGTCCTGCGCGACGCCGAGATCGCGATCACCACGACGCTGCCGAACGGCACGACCTCCACGGAGACCTATCCGATCAGCGACGCCGCGCCCGCGTCTGTGGTAGGCTGACGTTCATGGAGATCGCACCGCGCATCACGGCGGAGGCCGGCAAGTTGGGAGGCAAGCCTTGCATTCGCGGGCTGCGGTTTCCCGTGCGCGATCTGCTGGGCCTTCTGGCCGCCGGAATGACCGTCGAGGAGATCCTCGGCGAGTATCCCTATCTTGAAGCGGAGGACGTGCCCGCCGCCCTGGCCTATGCGGCGAGCCAGGTCGGACACCCGGTCGTGCTGGCCGCGGAGTGAAGTTCATCATCGACGAACAGCTGCCGCCCGCGCTGGCGCGCTGGTTGCGGAGCAAGGGCCATGAGGCGGATCACGTCGCCGACCTGGACATGCTCGGGCGTTCGGACCTGGACATCGCCCGGCATGGGCTGGAGACGTCTTCGGTCATCGTGACCAAGGACGAGGACTATCTGAACTTCCGGCCGGCCGTCGGACCCGTTCAGGTGTTGTGGCTGAGGGTTGGCAATGTCGCCAATCCCGTGCTGCGGGCCTGGATGGAAGCGGCTTGGCCGGATGCGCTGCGAAGACTTGAAGCGGGAGCCGAGATCGTCGAGGTCTGGCCGCCCGCGACGCCGACGACCACACCGTGAACCCTGCCTGACCCGACACGAGATCGCCCCGCCCATGCCCCTAGCCAAAGTCAATGGCATCGAGACCGAGTTCGAGCCCGGCATGACCGTGCTGCAGGTCGCCGAGCGCGCGGGCCACGAGATCCCGCGCTTCTGCTATCACGAGCGGCTGTCGATCGCCGGCAACTGCCGCATGTGCCTGGTCGAGGTGAAGCCGGGGCCGCCCAAGCCGCAGGCCAGCTGCGCCCTGCCGGCCGCCGAGGGCCAAGAGATCTTCACCGACACGCCGATGGTGAAGAAGGCGCGCGAAGGGGTGATGGAGTTCCTGCTCATCAACCACCCGCTGGACTGCCCGATCTGCGATCAGGGCGGCGAGTGCGACCTGCAGGACCAGGCCATGGGCTATGGCCGCGACGGCTCCCGCTATGCCGAGAACAAGCGGGCGGTCGAAGAAAAGCACATGGGCCCGACCATCAAGACCTTCATGACCCGGTGCATCCAGTGCACCCGCTGCGTGAGGTTCATCACCGAGGTGGCCGGCGTCCCCGACATCGGCATGATCTCGCGCGGCGAGGACGCCGAGATCACGACCTATCTGGAAAAGGCCGTCGACAGCGAGCTGTCGGGCAACGTCAACGACCTGTGCCCCGTCGGCGCCCTGACGCACCGGCCGTGGCAGTACAACTATCGGCCTTGGGAGCTGAAAAAGACCGAGACCATCGACGTCATGGACGGCCTGGGCTCGGCCATCCGCATCGACGCAAAGGGCGCCGAGGTGATGCGCGCCCTGCCGCGCGTGCACGAGGGCATCAACGAGGAGTGGCTGTCGGACGTCAGCCGCTATGCCGTCGATGGGCTGAAGCACCGCCGTCTGGACCGGCCGTGGGTGCGCAAGGACGGAAAGCTGGTCGCCGCGACCTGGGACGAGGCCCTGGACGCCGCCGCCGACGCGATCAGGCGCGCCGCGGCCGACCGCATCGGCGTGATCGCCGGCGACCTGCAGGACGCGGAGTCGATGAAGGCGGCGCTGGACCTGTTCCGCGCGCTGGGTTCGGCCCACACCGACTGCCGCCAGGACGGCTCGGCGCTGGGTCATGGACCCCGTGAGGGCTGGCTGTTCAACTCGGGCATCGCCGGGATCGAGGCGGCGGACTCCGTGCTGTTGATCGGCACGGACCCGCGCGTCGAGGCGCCGATTCTGAACGCGCGCCTGCGCAAGGGCTGGCTGGCGGGAACGACGCGGATCGGCCTGATCGGCGAGCGCGTGGACCTGACCTACGACTACGATCTGATCGGTCATACCTCGCGCATCCTGACGCGCGTGCCCAAGGCGGCGGTCGAGGCTCTGGCCAACGCCGAGCGGCCCGCGATCGTGGTCGGCACGGGCGCCGTGTCCGGTCCGAACGGGGCGGCGGCGCTGAACCTGATCGGCAAGCTGGCGGCCAAGGCCGGCGTGATCCGCGACGGCTGGAACGGCCTCAACGTGCTGCACCACGCCGCCGCGCGCGTGGGCGGGCTGGACCTGGGCTTCGTGCCGGCGGCCGGGGGTATGACGGCCGTGGACATGGCCAGGAAGGGCGCGCTGGACGTGCTGTTCCTGCTGGGCGCGGACGAGATCGACGCCTCGGCGACCAAGGCCTTCAAGATTTATCTGGGCAGCCACGGCGACCGCGGCGCGCACGGGGCGGACGTGATCCTGCCGGGCGCGGCCTTCACCGAAAAGTCGGGCCTGTACGTCAACACCGAGGGCCGGGTGCAGATGGCCGAACGCGCCGTCTTCCCGAAGGGGGAGGCCAAGGAGGACTGGGCGATCCTGCGCGCGCTGTCGGAGCGCGTGGGGCAGACCCTGCCGTACGACGGCCTGACGCAGCTGCGTGAAAAGCTGATCGCCGAGCATCGGACCTTCGGCCAGATCGACTGGAAGCCGACGCCCGCCGCCTTCGACCCGGCGCAGCTGGGACGCGCCGGCGACCTGGAGGACGTGCCGTTCCGCAGCCACGTCCGCGACCCCTATCTTGCCAACCCCATCGGCCGGGCCAGCCCGACCATGGCCGACCTGTCCGCGCGCCGCGTCGGCGGCCGCCTGGCCCTGGCGGCGGAGTGAGAGCATGACCGAATTCTGGACTTCTCCCCTCGGCTGGACCCTGGGCACGGTCGGCGCGATCCTTCTGGTGACGATCGGCGTCTTGCTGTCCGTCGCCTTCCTGCTGCTGGCGGACCGCAAGATCTGGGCGGGCGTGCAGATGCGCAAAGGGCCCAATGTGGTGGGCCCGTTCGGCCTGCTTCAGTCCTTCGCCGACTTCTTCAAATTCGTGCTGAAGGAGGTCGTCGTCCCGGCCGGCGCCGACAAGACCGTGTTCCTGTTGGCGCCGGTCCTGACGGTGATCGTGGCCTTCGGCGCCTGGGCGGTGATCCCGTTCGCGCCGGGCTGGGTCATCTCGGACCTGAACGTCGGCATCCTGTACGTCTTCGCCATCAGCTCGCTGGGCGTCTACGGCATCATCATGGGCGGCTGGGCGTCCAACTCGAAGTATCCGTTCCTGGGCTCACTGCGGTCGGCGGCGCAGATGGTGTCGTACGAGGTCTCCATCGGCCTGGTGATCATCAACGTCATCCTGCTGGCCGACACCATGAACCTGTCGGGCATCGTGACCCAGCAGGAGGGCTGGATCTGGAACTGGTTCGCCTTCGGCGGCGGGGCCGGCACCTGGCCCACCGTGCTGATCATGTTCCCGATGGCGATGGTCTTCTTCATCTCGGCCCTGGCCGAGACCAACCGCCCGCCGTTCGACCTGCCCGAGGCGGAATCGGAGCTCGTGGCCGGCTATCAGGTCGAATATTCGTCCACGCCGTATCTGCTCTTCATGATGGGCGAGTACGTCAACATCGTCTTCATGTGCGCCATGATCAGCCTGCTGTTCTTCGGCGGCTGGAACCCGGGCTTCGACGTGGCTCTCATCGGCCTGCCGGATTGGCCGCAGTGGATCGCCAACCTGTTCTATCTGCTGGTCTTCTCGGCCAAGATCGTCTTCTGGTTCTTCATGTTCGCCATGGTGAAGGCCTTCGTGCCGCGCTATCGCTACGACCAGCTGATGCGGCTGGGCTGGAAGATCTTCCTGCCGACCTCCCTGGTCGCGGTCGCCGGCGTCTCGGCCTGGCGCGTGTTCGCGGTGGGGGCATGAGGGGCGCAAAACTCCTTCTCGTCGTCGTCGGTCTGGCCGGCGTGCTCGGCGCCGGGTGGTATGCCCAGCGCGAGGCGGCGTGCGCGGGTCTGATCGACAAGGCCCGACCGTACGCCGGCGCCGAGGTCCGGCGCGGGGCGGCGGGCCAGTGCTACGCCTGTCGTCCCGACGGAGCGCTGTTCGACATCGCGTTCGACGTCTGCGGATCGTCCGACCGGGTTCACTGGAGGGCCTCATGAAGAAGCTCGTAATCGCCGTGGCCATGCTCGGCGTGGCCGCCTGCAACTGGATGCGGCCGATCCAGCCGAACCCGAACGAGACCGCCGAGCAGCGCGTCGAGCGCATCGACCGCCAGGCCGAGGCCGAACGCCGCTGCCAGGCCGCCGCCAACCGCGGGGCCGACCGGGACTACGACCGCGACACGCGCGGCTGTCCGCGAAACTGAGACCCATGACCCAGACGCTTTCTCTCAAAGGCCCGACCCGATGATCGCCCGCATCAGCCAGACCGTGCGCGGGGCCCTGCTGGTCGACGTCGTCGGGGCCTTCTTCCTGACGTTCAAGCACCTGCTGCGCCCGAAGATGACGGTGAACTATCCGTTCGAGCGCGGCCCGCAGTCGCCGCGCTTCCGCGGCGAGCACGCCTTGCGCCGCTATGCGAACGGGGAAGAGCGCTGCATCGCCTGCAAGCTGTGCGAGGCCATCTGCCCGGCCCAGGCCATCACCATCGAGGCCGAACCGCGCGAGGACGGCAGCCGCCGCACGACCCGCTACGACATCGACATGGTCAAATGCATCTACTGCGGCCTGTGCCAGGAGGCCTGCCCGGTCGACGCCATCGTCGAGGGCCCGAACTATGAGTTCGCCACCGAGACGCGCGAGGAACTCTACTACGACAAGGCCCGTCTGCTGGACAACGGCGACCGCTGGGAGCGCGCGATCGCGAAGAACCTGGAGATGGACGCGTCGTGGCGGTGAGCCTCGGTCGGACCGTCACGCCTTCTCAGCGACGATCTCGATCACCATCGGCGTGACGAAGGCGGCGTTCGGGTCCGCCTCGGCGACGTCCAGCGCGCCGACCACCCGGTCGGCCCACGCCTGATCGACCTTGCCCGCCTCGACCAGGAAGCGCGGGTAGTTGCGTGTCCAACTCGCGGGCCACTGCCAGACGAGGTCGTTCTTGCGCACCACATCGACGATCGGTCGCATCGAGCGGAGACGCAATCCCGCCTGCGGCAACAGGGCGGGCAGGGACCGGCCGACGTCCGGTTCTCCCCCGGACGCGCGCCAATCGTCGACGACGACGCGCTTGAACTCCTGGATCGCCGCGCTGTCGGGAATCAGGCCGAACGTGCCGTAGTCGAGATACTCGTGGATGATCGCCACGCCGCCTGGACGCAGCGCGGCGCTCAGCTTGTGCAGCACGGCCGCCGGATCGCTGACGAAGGCAAGGACCCAGCGGATCCAGAAAGCGTCGGCCGTCGGCGAAGGGACGGCGTCGGTGACCAGATCGATCTCGTGCGCCGTCAGATTCCCGAGCCCTCGCAGGGCGGCCGTCCGGCGCATGACGTCGATGAAGCGGGCCGAACGCTCAAGCGCGTGGACATGTCCCGTCGCCCCGACGATCTCCGCAAGGTCGAGGGCGGCCCAGCCGGGTCCGGCCCCGGCATCAATCACGGTGGATCCGACCGTGATTCCGGCGCGACGCCAGGCATCCAGGACCCGCGGCCGCCAGACCCGATGCTGAAGCCCCAGGCGCGCCACTTCCGCGTCATGGGTGCCGAGCAGGTAGTCGCGATCTTGCGTCATCACGGCCTCAGGTGTTGGGCTCCCGAATTGGGCGCCGCGCGAAGGGCCCGCAAGAGCGGAAACGACGCCTTCGCAGTCGCATTGGGTCTTTGCAAAAGGCGACCATGGCGGCTAGTAGTCCGGCGCTTTCCGGGCCTGCGCGAATCCGCGACGCCCTCTTCGTAAACATACCTGCGACCCCGTCGGCTTCGGCGACGGCAAGGCGCGAGGAGTCGATCGCAAGATGCCTTTGCAGGGCCTGGCCTTCTACCTGCTGTCCGCGGTGACCGTGGTTGCGGCCCTGCTGGTCGTCACCGCGCGCAACCCGGTGCATTCCGTGCTGTGGCTGATCCTCAGCTTCTTCTCGGCCGCCGGTCTGTTCGTGCTGCTGGGCGCCGAGTTCCTGGCGATGCTGCTGGTCGTCGTCTACGTCGGCGCCGTGGCGGTGCTGTTCCTGTTCGTCGTCATGATGCTGGACGTCGACTTCGTGAAGCTGCGCTCGGGCTTCGCCAAATACTTCCCGCTGGCGGCCATCGTGGCGGCGGTCCTGCTGGCCGAGATGATCGTGATCACCGTGACGGTGGTCAACGGCGGCGTGGCCGCGGACGCCGTGGGCCCGGCCGTGGCGACGGCCGACCGCACCAACATCGAGGCCATCGGCCGGGTGCTGTACACGGACTACGTCTACTTCTTCCAGGCGGCCGGGATCGTGCTGCTGATCGCCATGATCGGCGCCATCACCCTGACGCTGCGGCACAAGCCCGGCATCAAGCGCCAGGACGTCGGCCGTCAGGTCGGCCGCGACGCCAAGAGGGCCATGGAGCTGAAGTCCATCGAGACCGGCGCCGGCCTGAACCCCGAGGATCTGCGCTGATGGTCGTGACCCTGGCCCACTATCTGGCGGTCGCCGCCATGCTGTTCACCATCGGCGTGTTCGGCATCTTCGTGAACCGCAAGAACATCATCATCATCCTGATGTCGGTCGAGCTGATCCTGCTGGCCGTGAACATCAACTTCGTCGCCTTCTCGACCCACCTGAACGAGGTGTCGGGTCAGATCATGGCGATGTTCGTGCTGACCGTCGCCGCGGCCGAGGCCGCCGTCGGCCTGGCCATTCTGGTGACCTTCTTCCGCAACCGCGGCGACATCGCCGTGGACGACGCCTCGGTGATGAAGGGGTGATGATGCGCGCTCTTTTCCTCCCGCTCATCCCGGCGAAAGCCGGGACCCAGTGCTTTCCCACGCTCCGTCGCGGGATCGGCAACGTGAACACGTCCACCGGTCGTCGCCCAAAGAACTGGGTCCCGGCTTTCGCCGGGATGAGCGGAGATAAGGTTGAAGGGCTGACCGCGTGACGATCGAAATTCTGGTCACCCTGGGCGTCTTCGCCCCGCTGCTCGGCGCCGTGATCGCGGGCCTGTTCGGCCGCCGCATCGGAAACGTCGCGTCGCAGGCCGTCACGACGGGCCTGCTGTTCTTCTCGTGCTTCGTCGCCTGGACGGTCTTCATCCAGCACACCTGGGGGCACATGGAGGCCTTCACGGTCCAGATCGCGCCCTTCATCAACGTGGGCGACTTCCAGTCGAACTGGGCCATCCGCATCGACGCGCTGTCGGCGGTGATGCTGATCGTGGTGACCAGCGTGTCGTCGCTGGTCCACCTGTACTCCTGGGGCTACATGGCCGAGGACGACAGCCGGCCGCGCTTCTTCGCCTATCTGTCGCTGTTCACCTTCGCCATGCTGGCGCTGGTCACCGCCGCCGACTTCATGCAGCTGTTCTTCGGCTGGGAAGGGGTGGGCCTGGCGTCCTATCTGCTGATCGGCTTCTGGTACAAGAAGCCCACCGCCAGCGCCGCGGCCATCAAGGCCTTCGTCGTCAACCGCGTCGGCGACTTCGGCTTCGCGCTGGGCATCATCACCGTGTTCTGGATGTTCGGCACGATCCAGTTCGCCGAGCTGTTCCCGATGATCGCCGAGCGCGCGGGTACGGGCTGGGACTTCCTGGGCCACACCTGGTCGGCGCTGGACCTGGCGGGCGCCCTGCTGTTCGTCGGCGCCATGGGCAAGTCGGCGCAGTTCTTCCTGCACACCTGGCTGCCCGACGCGATGGAGGGCCCGACGCCGGTCTCCGCCCTGATCCACGCGGCCACCATGGTGACGGCGGGCGTCTACATGGTCTGCCTGCTGAGCCCGATCTACGAATATGCCCCGACGGCGTCGCTGCTGATCGCCGTCACCGGCGCGGTCACGGCCCTGTTCGCCGCGACGGTCGGCCTGATGCAGAACGACATCAAGCGGGTCATCGCCTATTCGACCTGTTCGCAGCTGGGCTACATGTTCTTCGCGGCGGGCGTGGGCGTCTACGAATCCGCCATGTTCCACCTGTTCACCCACGCCTTCTTCAAGGCGCTGCTGTTCCTGGGCGCGGGCTCCGTGATCCACGGCATGCACCACGAGCAGGACATGCGGAAGATGGGCGGGCTGTGGAAGCTGCTGCCGATCACCTATGCCGCGATGACGATCGGCACGATCGCCATCACCGGCCTGGGCATCCCCGAGCTGAAGTGGGGCTTCGCCGGCTTCTATTCCAAGGACTCGATCCTGGAGAGCGCCTTCGCCGCCGCCGACTACAGCCCGGCGGGCCTGTTCGTGTTCTTCATCGGCCTGTTCGCCGCGGGCCTGACGGCCTACTATTCATGGCGTCTGATCTTCATGACCTTCCACAACAAGCCCGTTTGGAAGGACGCGCACCACGACGAACTCGCCCACGGTCACGACGACCACGCCTCGGCCGCGCAGCTGGAGACGCATGCCGAGCCGCTGCCGGACGCGCACGACGATCACGCGCACGACGACCCTCACCATCACGGCCCGCTGAAGCCGCACGAGAGCCCGTGGACCATGCTGGTCCCGTTGATCCTGCTGTCGGTCGGCGCCGTAGCCTCGGGCTTCGTCTTCTACGACTTCTTCGTGGGTCACCATGAGGAGGAGTTCTGGCGCGGGGCCATCTTCACGGCCGAGGCCAACCACGTGCTTCACGACAGCCACTATGTGCCCAAGTGGGTGCTGTGGGCGCCGCTGGTCGTGACGCTGACGGGCACCGCTTTCGCCGTCTGGTTCTATGTGATCAAGGAGGGTCTGGCCCGCCGGCTCGCCGACCGGAAGGGTCCGCTGTGGACCTTCCTCTACAACAAGTGGTTCTTCGACGAGCTGTACGACGTGGTCTTCGTCAAGGGCGCCAAGGGCCTGGGCGACCTGTTCTGGAAGGTGGGCGACGTCCGGATCATCGACGGCCTGGGCCCCAACGGCGCGGCCTGGGCGTCGCTGAAGTCGGCGGCGCGGCTGGCCAAGGTCCAGTCCGGCTACGTCTACCACTATGCCTTCGTGATGCTCCTGGGCGTGGCGGGCCTGCTGGCCTTCGTCATCGCGACCTTCGGAGCCTGAGCCCATGGCCGTGACCGACTACATCCTGAGCCTCGTCACCTTCCTGCCGCTGGTCGGCGCCGCCCTGATCCTGCTCGCGCGCTTCGTCGCCAAGGGGGAGGGGGCTGCGGCCGCCGCACGCTGGATCGCGCTGGGCACGACGCTGGCGACGCTGGCCGTCGCCGGCTGGCTGACCGCCCTCTTCGACCCGTCGAACGCCGGCTATCAATTCGTGGAACGCTATGAGTGGTTCCGCGCGGCCCAATATCACCTGGGCGTGGACGGGGTCTCGATCCTGTTCGTGCTGCTGACCGCCTTCCTGATGCCGATCTGCATCCTGGCCAGCTGGACCGCGATCAAGGACCGCGTCGTCGACTACATGATCGCCTTCCTGGTGCTGGAGACCCTGGTCATCGGCGTCTTCACGGCGCTGGATCTGTTCCTGTTCTACATCTTCTTCGAAGGCACCCTGGTGCCGATGTTCATCATCATCGGGGTGTGGGGCGGCCAGAACCGGATCTACGCGGCGTACAAATTCTTCCTCTACACCCTGCTGGGGTCGGTGCTGATGCTGCTGGCCATGCTGTGGATGGCCTTCGAGGCCGGCACCACCAGCATTCCGGCGCTGAAGGAATACGCCTTCGGGGCGCAGGCGCAGACCCTGCTTTGGTTGGCCTTCTTCGCCTCGTTCGCGGTGAAGATGCCGATGTGGCCCGTGCACACCTGGCTGCCCGACGCCCACGTTCAGGCGCCGACGGCGGGGTCGGTGATCCTGGCGGGCATTCTGCTGAAGCTGGGCGGCTACGGCTTCATCCTGTTCAACCTGCCCATGTTCCCGCAGGCGTCGCAGCAGTTCGCGCCGCTTGTGTTCGCCCTGTCGGTGATCGCCGTCGTCTACACCTCGCTGGTCGCCTTCCGTCAGACGGACATCAAGAAGCTGATCGCCTATTCGTCGGTGGCGCACATGGGCTTCGTGACCATGGGCATCTTCGCCGGCAACGATCAGGGCGTGCAGGGCGCGGTGTTCCAGATGCTGAGCCACGGCCTGATCTCAGGCGCGCTGTTCCTGTGCGTGGGCGTGGTCTACGACCGCATGCACACACGAGAGATCGCATTCTACGGCGGCCTGACCAGCCGCATGCCGTGGTTCGCGGCCATCTTCCTGATGTTCACCATGGCCAACGTGGGCCTGCCGGGCACGAGCGGCTTCATCGGCGAGATCCTGACCATGACGGCGGTCTATGAGGTCTCGACCTGGGCGGCCCTGTTCGCGGCGTCCGGCGTGATCTTCTCGGCGGTCTATGCCCTGACGCTGTACCGCAACGTCATGTTCGGCGAGATCACCAACCCGGCGCTGAAGGCGATCACCGACATCGACCGGCGCGAGCTGATCCTGTTCGTGCCGCTGATCGTCGGCACCCTGTGGTTGGGCGTTCAGCCCGGCCTCGTTCTGGACGTGACCGCCGCGTCGGTCGAAGGCGTGACCAGCGCCTATCGCGCCGCGATCGGGGGCTGAGATCATGATGGACCTGAACGGCGCGCTTCAGATCGCGGCTTCCGAACTGACCCTGGCCATCGGCGCCATGGTGCTGCTGATGCTGGGCGCCTTCCTGGGCGAGAGGTCGGCGCGGCTGATCTCCATCCTGTCGGTCGGCCTGCTGATCGCCGCCTCGGCCGTGGCGGCCACCTCGCCGCTGGGCGCGGCGTTCGACGGCGCCTTCGTCTCCGACCGGCTGGCCGTGTTCGCCAAGGTCGCCATCTTCCTGTGCTCGGCGGTCGCCATCGTGCTGGCCGACGGCTGGATGCACCGGCAGCGGATCGCCCGGTTCGAACTGCCCATCCTGATCGTGCTGGCCTCGGTCGGTATGGCCATGATGGCGTCGTCCGGCGACCTGATCAGCCTCTACGTCGGCATCGAACTGCATTCGCTGGCGCTGTATGTGCTGGCCGCCTTCCACCGGGACGACCTGAAGGCGTCCGAGGCGGGGCTGAAGTATTTCGTGCTGGGCGCCCTGTCGTCGGGCCTTCTGCTGTATGGGGCCAGCCTGGTCTACGGCTTCACCGGCTCGATGCGGTTCGAGGACATCGCCGCGGTCGCCTCGGCCGATCCGGGGCCGGGCCTGATCTTCGGTCTGGTGTTCCTGATCTGCGGTCTGGCCTTCAAGGTCTCGGCCGCGCCGTTCCACATGTGGACGCCCGACGTCTACGAAGGGGCGCCGACCCCGGTCGTGGCCCTGTTCGCCACGGCGCCCAAGCTGGCGGCCCTGGTGCTGATCGCCCGGGCGCTGGACCAGGGCTTCGGCGGCATCCACGATCAGTGGGCCCAGGTGCTGGTGCTGATCTCGCTGATCTCGTTCGCCGTCGGCGCCTTCGGCGGTCTGGCGCAGAAGGACCTGCAGCGCCTGCTGGCCTATTCCTCGATCGCGAACATCGGCTACGCGCTTCTGGGCATCACGGCCGGCACCGAGGCGGGCGTGCAGGCCATGCTGATGTTCATGACGCTGTACGTCATCGACCAGTTCGGCTTCTTCGCCATCTTGCTGAGCCTGTCGCGCGGTGGCCGTCCGATCCGGCGCATCGCCGATCTGGCGGGGCTGAAGAAGGACCGTCCGTTGACGACGATCGCCCTGACCGTGCTGTCGCTGTCGGTGCTGGGCATGCCGCCCTTCTCGGGCTTCTGGGGCAAGTATTACGTCTTCGGCGCGGCCGCCGACGCCGGCTACTGGCAGGTCGCCGCGGCCGGTCTGATCGCCTCGGTCGTGGCCGCCTTCTACTATCTGCGGATCATCAAGCTCATGTGGTTCGATCCCGCCCCGGAAGGGATCGAGACCACGGACGCGGCGCCGATCGAGGCCCGGACGATCGCCCTGGCCAGCGCCGCCTTCGCCTTCCCGCTGGTGATCGTCGGCCTGACCTGGCTTGAGCCGCTGACCCGGATCGCGGCCGGGGGCTACGGCGCGGCCGGATGACGACGTCGCAGGTCGAGATCCTGCGTCTCGACGAGGTCGACTCCACCAATGCCGAGGCCCGGCGACTGGCCGAGACCGGGCGGCTGGCGCCCGTCTGGATCACCGCGCGCCGCCAGACTGCGGGCAGGGGACGTCGCGGGCGCGCCTGGTCCAGCGTGACGAGAAATCTGGCCGCCACGCTTCTGGCCGTGACCCGCCGTGCGCCGGCCGAGGCGGCGCAGGCGACCTTCGTGGCGGCGCTGGCGGCGCACGAGCTGATCGCCGCCTTCGTCGAGCCCGATCGCGTCCGCATCAAATGGCCCAACGACGTGATGATCGACGGGCGAAAGGCGTGCGGAATCCTGCTGGAGTCCGGGGCGCATCCGGCTGGCGGGTTGTGGCTGGCGGTCGGCATCGGCGTGAATCTGGCGCATGCGCCAGACGATGTGGAGCTGCCCGCGACGGCGATCGCCAATGCCCTTCGGCCAGACCTGGCCTATCCGCCCCCGCCGGACGCGGCGCTGGACATTCTGGCTCAGGCGTTCGACGCCTGGTGGGAGCGCTGGGAGCGCTATGGCTTCGCCCCCATCCGCGACGCCTGGACCGCGCGCGCGCAAGGCTTGGGCGGGCCGGCCGTCGCCCGTCTTGGGCACGGGACGGTTGAGGGTCTGGCCGATGGGTTGGCCGACGACGGGTCGCTGAGGCTTCGGCTGGCGGACGGAACGCTGAGGCTGATATCCGCCGGCGACGTCTTTTTTGGCGAGGGCGCGTGAGGGTCAACCATTCCCCCGTCCGCTCATCCCCGCGAAAGCGGGAACCCAGTCCTTTTCCACGATGGGCCGGCGGACTGGGATGTTCGGGCGCGCCTTGCCCGGCACGCGCTCGTCATCCAAATCACTGGGTCTCCGCTTTCGCGGGGATGAGCGGTGAAAGGGGAGGAGAGGGCGCCTGATGCTTCTGGCCATCGAGCAAGGCAACACCAACACCCTGTTCGCCGTCCACGACGGCACGGACTGGATCGCCCAGTGGCGCACCGCCACCGAGAGCACGCGCACGGCCGACGAGTACGCCGTCTGGCTGGCTCAGTTGCTGTCCATGCGCGGACTGGCGCTGAAGGCGCTGACGGCGTGCATAATCTCGTCGGTCGTGCCGCAGTCGATCTTCAACCTGCGCAACCTGTCGCGGCGCTATCTGAACGCCGAGCCTCTGGTGGTCGGGGATTCAGGCGTGGACCTGGGCATCCAGGCCCGCATCCTGAAGCCGACCGAGGCGGGGGCCGACCGACTGGTCAATGCCGTCGGGGCGCATCTGAAGTATCCCGGCGACCTGATCGTCATCGACAGCGGCACGGCCACCACCTTCGACGTGGTCGCCGCTGACGGCGCCTTCGAGGGCGGGATCATCGCGCCGGGGATCAACCTGAGCCTTCAGGCTCTGCACGAGGCGGCGGCCATGCTGCCGCGCATCGCCATCCAGCGGCCGGACAGGGTGATCGGCAAGGACACGGTGTCCAACATGCAGTCCGGCGTCTTCTGGGGCTACGTCGCCCTGATCGAGGGGCTGGTCGCGCGCATCAAGGCGGAGTGGGGCAAGCCCATGACCGTCATCGGCACCGGCGGCGTGGCGAGCCTGTTCGAGGGCGCCACCGAAGCCGTCGACGTGTTCGATTCCGACCTGACGATCCGCGGCCTCCTTGAAATCCACCGTCGCAACGCCGTCCGGTGAATGGTAGCGTCACCGCATGAAGTTTCCGACCACGCGGACACTGAACTTCGTCAGCGGGCTTGGCCTTGTCGGCCTGGGTGTTCTGGACGCCGCCTTGAACCCTTTCGCTTTCGCCACGGCTCCCCATTTCTTTACCGCGGGGGTCGGCCTCATGGTCGCCTCACAGAGTTCGGAGAAGAAGCCGGCCAGTAGGTCCAAGAGCAGAAAGGACGCCAAGTGAGCATTGCCCCCCTGCATCAGGATCAAGCTGGCCCCAATGTCCGCCTGTTGGCCCAAGCCATCGTCTGCTTTGGTTTCGTCCTTGCCGCGATCGGCGTCGGCTGGTTGGCTGTGGCGGGGTTCGACTGGTATGCGCCTGCGATCGTGCTGATCGTCGCGGCACGCTTCGGCTACGACCATTTTTTCATCGGCCTTGAAGCTGGTGACGACGCCGAGGACGACCTCGGCCACTGAAAACACGCCGCTCCGCGGCTTCTGAGAATTTGAATGACTGACAAAACGAACGAACTCGTCTTCCTGCCGCTGGGTGGGTCGAACGAGATCGGCATGAACTTCAACGCCTACGGCTTCGGCCCGGCGCACGACCGCAAATGGATCATCGTCGACGTCGGCGTGACCTTCGGCGACCTGACCACGCCGGGCGTGGACATCATCGTGCCGGACCCCACCGCCCTGGAAGGCGAGGACATCCTGGGCATCGTGCTGACGCACGCGCACGAGGATCACATCGGAGGCCTGGCCTGGCTGTGGCCGCGCCTGAAGGCGCCGCTGTATGCCACGCCCTTCACCGGCTATCTGGTGCGCGAGAAGCTGCGCGACGCCGGCATCGACGACGCGCCGATCCACATCGTGCCGGTCGGCGGCACGATCGACCTGGGCCCGTTCCAAATCGAGATGGTCACCATGACCCACTCGATCGCCGAGCCCAGCGGCCTGGCGATCAAGACGCCGCTGGGCACCGTCTTCCACACCGGCGACTGGAAGCTGGACGACGATCCCGTGCTGGGGTCGAACACCGACGTCGAGGGGCTGAAGCGGCTGGGCGACGACGGCGTTCTGGCCATGGTCTGCGACTCGACCAACGTCTTCCAGGACGGCGTCGCCGGGTCCGAGGGCGGGGTGCGCACGGCGCTGGCCGAACTGATTTCCGAACTGAAGGGCCGGGTGGCCGTCGGCTGCTTCGCCTCGAACGTGGCGCGCATGGACAGCGTGATCCACGCGGCGGAACAGGCCGGCCGTCGCGTCGCCCTGGCTGGACGGTCGATGCACCGCATCACGGCGGCGGCCAAGTCCGTCGGCATGCTGGCGGACGTGAAGCCGTTCCTGACCGAGCAGGAAGCGCGGATCTGGCCCGCCGACGAGATCCTTTATCTGTGCACCGGCAGCCAGGGCGAGCCGCGCGCCGCCCTGTCGCGCGTGGCCGACGGCAGCCACCCCTTCATCAAGCTGGGGCCGGGCGACCACTGCATCTTCTCGTCGCGGATCATCCCCGGCAACGAGGTGCCGATTGGCCGCCTTCAGGACCGGCTGTCGGAGCGCGGGGTGCGCATCTACACCGACAAGGACCACCCCGGCATCCACGTCTCCGGCCACCCGTGCCGCGACGAGCTGAAGCTGATGTACCAGTGGGTCCGGCCCCAGATCGCCGTGCCGACCCATGGCATGCGCCGCCACATCGCCGAGCACGCCCTGCTGGCCAAGGACATGCAGGTGCCCCAGGCCATCACCCCGCGTGACGGCGACATGGTGCGCCTGGCCCCCGGACCGGCCGTGATCATCGACGAGGTCCCCTCCGCGCGCCTGTTCGTCGACGGCGGCATGCTGGTCGAGGAGGCGGGCGAGGCCCTGCGCGAGCGGCGGCACGCCTCGAACAACGGCGTGCTGATCGTCAGCTTCGCCTTGGACAAGCGCGGCAAGATCGTCAGCGACATCGACGTGCGCGGCCTGGGCCTGCCGGGCGACGCCGACAGCCCGCTGGGCGACATCCTCGACGACATGGCCGAGCGCGTCGAACAGACGGTCCGCAAGCTGAAAGGCGAGGCGCTGGAGGACGAGATGGTCGTCGAGCAGGCCGTGGCGCGCACGCTGAAGAAGGCCAGTCAGCACATCTGGGATCGCCGGCCGATCGTCGAGACCATCGTGCTGAGGCTGTGACGTCACTTCTCCATCGCCGCAGGGGCGATTGGGAGGACAGGTCGCGCCAGCGACCAGGCGGGGGCGGCTCGGCCCGTGAGATTGTCCGAGTTCCCGGCGGCTTCGCCAACGCCGCCCCCACCTGCGCCTGCGGCGCGCTGTCCTCCCCGTTCGCCTTCGCGAACGGAGAGGCGACCTGTAAGAGGTCTGCATGATCGGACGCTTGAACCACGTCGGGGTCGCCACCCCGTCCATTGCGGCCTCGGTGGCCCTGTATCGCGACCTGCTGGGCGCGACCCAGGCGCATGAACCGTTCGACTTGCCGGCCCAGGGGGTGCGGGTCTGCTTCGTCGACCTGCCGAACAGCCAGATCGAGCTGATCGAGCCCCTGGGCGACGACAGCCCCATTCATGGCTTCCTGGCCAAGAACCCCAAGGGCGGCCAGCACCACGTCTGTTTCGAGGTCGAGGACATCCTGGCCGCGCGCGACGCGCTGAGGGCCAAGGGCGCGACCATCCTGGGCACGGGCGAGCCGCGGATCGGCGCCCACGGCACACCGATCCTGTTCCTGCATCCAAAGGACATGGGCGGCGTCTTGGTCGAACTGATGGAAACGCCGAAGGACGCAACTCATTGATGGACTTCCCCATCGGCCCGATCACCATGACGGCGATCTACATCACCTGCTGGTGGACGGTGCTGTTCGCCGTCCTGCCATTAGGCATGAACCAGAGCGATCAGGAACGCCCGACCGACGGCGCTCAATGGGGCGCGCCGGCGAACCCCGATCTGAAGAAGAAATTCATCACCACGACCTGGGTCTCGGCGATCGTATGGGCCTTCGTCATGGTTCTGATCGGAACGGGCTGGTTGCCGCTTCCGAACGTCGGGTGACGCAGATCAGGCCGTTCCGCGAATGTTGAACCGCGCGCCGTCCGCACTGCGCGGGGCCATCCGCTGAGGGGCGGAGACGCCCTTCATCGTGCGCGGTCTGTACAGGCAGGACTCGTCGTCCCCATTGTGAGCCTCCACGAAGTCGTGGTCGATCAGGGCGTCTACCGTGTCTGGAGACGTGACCACGCGGACGCGCATGGCGCACTCCGAGCGATGCCTCGGCGCGTCGGGAAAGCCGTCGTACTCGATCCAGCCGTAGAAGATCAGGGTTCTTACGCCCTCGTGGACGTTCAGCATCTTATCGAGATCGACGTCGTGGGTGTTGGCGATCACATTGCCCGCGGCCACCGATCCGACGGAAGGTTTGGCGTCCATCGGATCTGGGAAGGCGAACTCCGTCCAGACGCCGGGATCGCCCGGCGGCAGTTCCCGGTCGGCCGTCATCAGACGTAGGCAGACGTTTCGGGCCGGCGTCCGACCGGCGTTTCGCCATGTGACCTTCAGACGCCATGCCGTGATCACGTCCGGCTCGTCGTCGTGGAGAGGCGTCCATTCGGGATCCTCCATGACCATGTAGGGGCGCAACTCCATCTGACTGGTTTGACGCTGGTGCTCGACCGCGTCCCGCGCGGCGTCTGCCGCGACCGAGGCGGCACGTGTGGCGTCGGCGGCGATCCTCAGGTTCAGGAACAGCAGAACATTGCCGAGCAGCGCGCCGAGGACGCCGAGGATGGCCCACCTCGCCTCCGTCTCCGAGGCGACCAGCAGACGCGCGTCGGCGGCGCCCTGCGGATCAGGCCCGAACATGACCCAGGCCGCCGCGGCGAACAGGGCGAAGCCGCTCATGACCGCCACCCAGATGCCGAAACGCAAAAGCATGTCCCAACCCCCGCCTCGTTGCCGCCATCCTGCCCGGCCACGACGATGGGTGCTAGCCTTGGCCACGACGCCCCGGCTAAAGCAGAGCCTCGCCTCTCACCACGGATTCCCCGACCATGCGCCTGTCGCGCTATTTTCTGCCCACGCTCAAAGAGGCGCCCTCCGACGCCCAGATCGTCTCGCACCAGCTGATGCTCCGCGCCGGCCTGATCAAACAGGAGGCCGCCGGCATCTACGCCTGGCTGCCGCTGGGCCTGCGGGTGCTGAAGAAGATCGAGCAGATCGTGCGCGAGGAGCAGGTGCGGGCAGGGGCCGTCGAGCTGCTGATGCCGACGCTGCAACTGGCCGACCTGTGGCGGGAGTCGGGGCGGTACGACGCCTATGGCCCCGAGATGCTGCGCATCACCGATCGGCACGAGCGCGAACTGCTGTACGGTCCCACCAATGAGGAGATGATCACCGACATCTTCCGGGCCTATGTGAAGAGCTACAAGGCCCTGCCGCTTAACCTGTTTCACATCCAGTGGAAGTTCCGCGACGAGCGCCGGCCCCGGTTCGGCGTCATGCGCGGTCGCGAGTTCCTGATGAAGGACGCCTACAGCTTCGACGTCGATGAGGCCTCGGCCCGCCGGGCCTACAACCGTATGTTCGTGGCCTATCTGAACACCTTTTCCCGCATGGGGTTGAAGGCCGTGCCGATGCGCGCCGACACCGGGCCGATCGGCGGCGATCTGAGCCACGAGTTCATCGTGCTGGCCGACACGGGCGAGAGCCAGGTGTTCTGCGACCGCAAGCTGGTCGAGATGCCGGCGCCGGGCGCGGACGTGGACTGGGACGACCTTCAGTCAATCGTTGACCAGCGAACCATGCTCTACGCCGCCACGGAAGAGATGCACGACGCCGCGACCTTCGAGGCCCAGACCGCCGAGGCCGACCGGCTGACGGCGCGCGGCATCGAGGTGGGCCACATCTTCTACTTCGGCACGAAATATTCCGCCCCGATGAAGGCCAACGTTCAGGGCCCGGACGGCGAGGCCCCCGTCCATATGGGCAGCTATGGCGTCGGCGTGTCGCGCCTGCTGGGCGCCATCATCGAGGCCGGCCACGACGAGGGCGGCATCATCTGGCCCGAAGCCGTCGCGCCCTTCGACGTCGTGGTGATCAACCTGCGGACCAACGACGAGGCGGTGTGCGTCGCCTGCGAAGACGCCGTGGCGCGGCTGGAAGCGGCGGGCAAGGACGTCCTCTACGACGACACCGACGAGCGTCCGGGCGGCAAGTTCGCCACCGCCGACCTCATCGGCATTCCGTGGCAGCTGACCATCGGGCCCAAGGGCCTGGCCGACGGCGTCGTGGAGATGAAGCGCCGCGCGACGGGCGAGAAGGTCTCCGTGCCGCTGGCCGAGGCGATCGAAAGGCTGACGAAATGAGGGCCGGGCTCGCTGTCCTTCCCCGCTCGCCGGGGAAGGTGGGCGCCGGAGGCGGTCGGATGGGGTGGCTGTCGGCTTCGGCAGTCAACCTGCCGTTCGGCGAGTCACGATCACCGGTGTCTCACCCCCCATCCGTCTCGCTCCGCGAGCCACCTTCCCCCGCACGGGGGGAAGGATCATGAAAGCCGCCGGTCCCTTTTCCGCCTGGGAGATCGGCCTGGCGATGCGCTACCTCCGCGCCAAGCGGAAGGAGGGCGGGGTCGCCCTGATCGCCTGGATCAGCTTCATCGGCATCATGCTGGCCGTCACCGTGCTGATCTCGGTGATGAGCATCATGGCCGGGTTCCGCGCCGAGTTGCTGGGCCGGATGCTCAGCTTCAACGGCCATATGTACGTCCACGGCCAGGTGCTGAACGCCGACGACCGCGAACAGCGGCTGGCGTCGCTGGCCGAGGTGCCGGGCGTGGTCAGCGTCACGCCGCTGACGGAGTCGCCCGCCATGTTCCGCGCCGGGGGCCAGATCACCGGCGGCCTGGTGCGCGGCATCCGCGCGGACGACCTGGAGTCCATGCGTTTCGTCTTCGCCAGCCTGGACGACCGGGCCAAGGCCACCTTCGGGCAAGGAGCGTGGGGCGGGGACCGCGTGCTGATCGGCAAGTCTCTGGCCCAGCAGCTGGGCGTGGGCGTGGGCTCGCCCATCACCCTGTATTCCCCGACCGGCGCCGACAGCGCCTTCGGCAATCTGGGCGGGCAGGAAAAGACCTACGTCGTCGGGGGCGTCTTCTCCTCCGGCGCGGCGGATTTCGACCGCGCCTACGTCTTCATGCCGCTGGAGCAGGCCCAGCTGTTCTTCGGCAAGGAGGGGCTGTGGGACGTGGTCGAGCTGAAGGTCGATCAGCCCGACCGCGTCGAACGCTATCTGCCCGCCGTGCGCGAGACGGCCGGGCCGGGCACGCTGATCACCGACTGGCGCCAGAGCCTGGCCGCCTTCTGGGGCGCGCTTCAGGTGGAGCGCGTGGCCATGGGCATCATCCTGGGCATGCTGGTGGTCATCGCCACGCTGAACATCATCTCGGGCATCGTCATGCTGGTGAAGAACAAGACCCGCGACATCGCCGTGCTGCGGACCGTGGGGGCCAGTCCGTCGTCCATGCTGCGCGTCTTCTTCATCGCCGGGGCCACCATCGGCCTGGCGGGCACGGCGGCGGGGATCACGCTGGGCCTGCTGTTCTGCCTGAACATCGCGGCGATCCAGCATTTCCTGGAGGGGCTGCTGGGGGTCCAGCTATTCAACGCCGAGGTCTACATGCTGGACGCCGTGCCGGCCCTGGTCGACATGGGCGACGTCTTCTGGGTCGCGGTGCTGGCGGTCGGCGCCTCGTGCCTGGCGGCCTTCCTGCCGTCGTGGCGGGCCAGCCGCCTCGATCCGGTGGAGGCCCTGCGTTATGAGTGATCCCGTGCTTTCGGTGCGTGGCCTGACCCGCACCTACGTCACCGGCTCCGGCGGGCTGACGGTGCTGAAGGGCGTCGATCTGGACGTCCTGCCGGGTCAGGTCGTGGGCCTGATCGGGCCGTCGGGTTCCGGCAAGTCGTCGCTGCTGCACGCCGCCGGCCTGCTGGAGAAACCCACCGAGGGCTCCATCGCCATCGACGGCGAGGACGTGGGCGGCCTGGACGAACGGGCGCGGACCCGGCTGCGCCTGTTCAAGATCGGCTTCGTCTACCAGTTTCACCACCTGCTGCCGGAGTTCGACGCGCGCGACAACGTGGCCCTGCCCATGCGCATCGCCGGGGTGGGGGAGGCCGACGCCCGCCGCCGGGCAGAGGACGTCCTGACCGCGCTGGGCCTGGGCGAACGCCTGACGCACCAGCCGGCGCAGATGTCGGGCGGGGAACAGCAGCGCGTCGCCATCGCCCGCGCCCTGGGCAACGCGCCCCGCCTGCTGCTGGCCGACGAGCCGACCGGCAACCTGGACCCCACCACCAGCCAGGCCGTCTTCGACGACCTGCGCGCGCGGGTGAAGGCCACCGGCGTCGCCGCCCTGATCGCCACCCACAACATGGAACTGGCCGGCCACATGGACCGGGTGTTCGCGCTCAAGGACGGGCACCTGGAGGAGCGCCCGGCGGAGGGGCGGGCTTATTGACCTGATCAGGTCTCAGGCAACCTCGGAGGCTGGAGCACCCGCCGGTGCTCTTGCACCTTCACAATGGTGTGCTCAGTGACGAGCTTGCCTGCCGATTCTCGGCTGGTCGTGCGTACGAGACAAATCAGAAAGTCGCCTTTGGCGAACGCGATCTCGCTTCGCTGAACCCGGTCGATGAAGTCCTGATCATCGACAGTCACCGAGATCGGTGGGCCTTTGCCGGTCGACAGCCTCCACTTGTTGCCCGGCTGGAATGACAGCGAGACAATTGAAAACACCATTGGCGCAGTCGTTTCGAGAATCTCATCACCGGCGTGGACGACTGCTTTGAAAGAGTCGAGGTCGGTGTCGGCGACGGTTACCGTGCCGCTCGGCAGCTTGAATGTGAGTGTGTCGATGCCATCCTTGTCGAGCGGCTCAACCACTTTCTCCAAAGCTGCCCTAGCAGGCGGGTCTAGGGCGACTCGAGCCTCGGCTTCAGCGACTTCAACCTCGGTGCCGTCCTCTAGCTCAATAACTGTGTAGCCCGCACGCGACGGGCGCAGGCGTCGAACTTTCCGGCCTCGGATCCACGCGATCAGTCCGATCGCACCGCCGGTGATCCCGAGCAGGTTAGCGATGGCTGTGGTTGCGCGGCCCGCTAAAATATCGATGATTTGGGAAGCGAAGCTTCCGCTGACGTCCAATACGATCTGGAAACAACCAGTCTCCAGCGCCTTCGCGCGGACTACGACCTGAAAGTCGTCGCCTTGCGTCAGTCGTCCTGCCGACTTCATGAACTGCGATAGGGCAACGAGCGCGGGTGCGAGATCAGCGACGTCCATCGAGTGATCCGCCAAAGCCGGACCATCATACATCAACGTGAAGGTTGTCTCGCTCATTGTGGGGAACCTCATCGACAAGGGTTAACCGAGCCTTGTGGCGATGTGCAGGCGCATATCACATCCATTGACAGGAACATATGGGCAACATAGAACATTACAAGAACATTATTTCTGGGGACGGTCCGATGGCTCGGTTGATGCGGGAGGCGATGGCGCTGGCGTCGTGCGGCGGTTTCGTCTGGATGGTGTGGCAGGTGGCGTTGAGCGCGCACGCGGTCTGACCGGCGCGTGGTGATGGAAATGAGAGTCTTTTTTTTCTGACTCTCGCTCTCACGCCGACCGCGTGGACCCGGCGGGCGAGTCGCGGTCTGATCGGGCCATGAAGCGGGTGACGGCGTGAGCGAGGCGGTGGGATCGACGGGGTTCGTGCATCTGCGGGTGCGCTCGGCCTATTCGCTGCTGGAAGGCGCGCTGAAGGCCGGCAAGATCCCGAAGATGGCGGGCGAGGCCGGCATGCCCGCCGTGGGCGTGGCCGACCGAGCCAACCTGTTCGGCGCGCTGGAGTTCAGCCAGGCCGCGCGCGACGCCGGGGTGCAGCCGCTGATCGCCTGCGCCCTGCCGGTCACCGGCGTCGGCGGACAGGTGGCCGCCCGCTGGGCCCGCTGCGCCACCGTGGTGCTGATCGCCCAGGACGAGGCGGGCTGGCTGAACCTGTGCGACCTGTCGTCGGCCGCCTATCTGAATGCCGACGACGCGGTGGAGCCGTGCGTGCCGTGGGCTCGGGTGGTGGAGCGGAACGCCGGCCTGATCCTGCTCTCCGGCGGGCCGGACGGCCCGGTGGATCCCCTGTTCGTGCAGGGCCGCGAGGCCGAAGCCCGCGCGGGCCTGGCCGAGATGAGCCGGGTGTTCGGCGACCGCTTCTACGTCGAACTGCAACGCCATGGCCGGCCGGAAGAGGCGCAGGCCGAGGCCGGTCTGGTGGCCTGGGCCTATGACCATGACGTGCCGCTGGTCGCCACCAACGACGTCCACTACGCCAAGTCCACCCAGGCGCGCAGCCACGACGCCCTGCTGTGCATCGCCGACGGCGCCTTCGTCGGCCAGGAGGACCGTCGCCGCATCACCGACCAGCACTGGTTCAAGCCGCCGGCGGCCATGCGCGCCCTGTTCGCCGACCTGCCCGAGGCTTGCGACTCCACGCTGGAGGTCGCCCGGCGCTGCGCCTTCCTGGTCAAGACCCGCGCGCCCATCCTGCCGCGCTTCGACGCCGGCGACGGGCGGTCCGAACCCGACGAGCTGATGCACCAGGCCCGCGAGGGGCTGAAGGCGCGGCTGAAGCAGGTCACCCCCGCCGCGCCCGAGGCCGATTACTGGGCCCGACTGGATTGGGAGGTCGGGATCATCAGCCAGATGGGCTTTCCCGGCTATTTCCTGATCGTGGCCGACTTCATCAAATGGGCCAAGGCGCACGGCATCCCGGTGGGTCCGGGCCGGGGCTCGGGCGCGGGTTCGCTGGTGGCATGGGCCCTGACCATCACCGATCTGGACCCCTTGCGGTTCGGTCTGCTGTTCGAGCGGTTCCTCAATCCCGAGCGGGTCTCCATGCCCGACTTCGACATCGACTTCTGTCAGGAGCGGCGCGAGGAGGTGATCGCCTATGTGCAGCAGCACTATGGCGACGACCGGGTGGCCCAGATCATCACCTTCGGCACGCTGCAGGCCCGCGCCGTGCTGCGCGACGTCGGCCGCGTGCTGCAGATGCCGCTGGGCCAGGTCGACCGCCTCTGCAAGATGGTGCCTAACAACCCGGCCAATCCGACCACCCTGGCCCAGGCCATCGAGATCGAGCCCCGCCTGAAGGAGGCGCGCGACGCCGAGCCGGCGGTGGCCAACCTGCTGTCCGTGTCGCTGGAGCTGGAGGGGCTGTACCGCAACGCCTCGACCCACGCCGCCGGCATCGTCATCGGCGACCGGCCCCTGACCGAGCTGGCGCCCCTCTACAAGGACCCGCGGTCCAGCATTCCGGCAACCCAATTCAACATGAAATGGGTGGAGGTCGCGGGCCTGGTGAAGTTCGACTTCCTGGGCCTGAAGACCCTGACGGTGCTGGACCGCGCGCGGCAATTCCTGGAACGCCGCGGCGCCGCGCCCGACTGGAACGCCCTGCCGCTGGACGACGCGCCGACCTATGAGCTGATGGCCTCGGGCCAGACGGTCGGCGTGTTCCAGCTGGAATCCCAGGGCATGCGCGACACCCTGCGCAAGATGCGCTGCGGCTCCATCGAGGAGATCACGGCCCTGATCTCCCTCTATCGGCCCGGTCCGATGGAGATGATCGACACCTACATCGACCGGAAGTTCGGCCGGCAGGAGGTGGACACCCTGCATCCGTCCCTGGCGGAGGTGCTGAAGGAGACCTACGGCGTCATCATCTACCAGGAGCAGGTGATGAAGATCGCCCAGATCCTGGCGGGCTACAGCCTGGGCGAGGCCGACCTGCTGCGCCGCGCCATGGGCAAGAAGAAGAAGGAGGAGATGGACGTCCAGCGGGCGCGCTTCATCGCGGGCGCGTCCGAGAAGTCCGTGCCGGAGGCCCAGTCCGGCGGCATCTTCGACTTGGTGGCCAAGTTCGCCGGCTACGGCTTCAACAAGTCGCACGCCGCCGCCTATGCCCTGATCAGCTTCCAGACCGGCTGGCTCAAGGCCAACCATCCGGTGGAGTTCATGGCCGCGTCCATGAGCCTGGACCTCAGCAACACCGACAAGCTGGCGGTCTTCTATCAGGACGCCCGCCGCTTCGGCGTGAAGGTGGAACGGCCGGACGTGAACCGGTCGTCCGCCGACTTCGACGTGGCGTGGACGGACGGGCCAGAGGGGCAGCGGGGCGCGGTGCTCTACGCCCTCGGCGCCGTCCGCAACGTCGGGCTGGAGGCCATGCGCCACGTAATCGAGGTGCGCGAGACCGGCGGCCGCTTCGCCGACGTCTTCGACTTCCTGGAACGGGTCGATCCGCGCGCGGTCAACAAACGCGCTTTGGAGAATCTGGCCCGCGCCGGCGCCTTCGACGGCATCCACCCCAACCGCCGCCAGCTGGTCGAACAGGCCGACGTGCTGATCGCCTATTGCCAGAGCGTGGCGGCCGAGCGCGCCTCGAGCCAGGTGTCGCTGTTCGGCGCCGACCAGGCCCACGCCGCCCGTCCCCGGCTGAAGGCGGTCGAACCCTGGAACGGGCCCGACGCCCTGGATCAGGAGCTGGCCGCGGTGGGCTTCTACCTGTCCGGTCACCCGCTGGAAGACATGGCGCCCGCCCTGAAGCGCCGCCGGGTCACCTTCGCCGCCGAGGTGCAGGCCCTGGCCGAGAGCGGGCACGAGGCCTTCCAGATGGCCGGCGTCGTGCGCCGCCGGCAGGAGCGGGCCAGTGCCCGCACCGGCGAGAAGTTCGCCTTCGTCACCTTCTCGGATCCGACCGGCGAGTTCGAATGCCTGTTCCCGCCCGAACAACTGCGCCGCTGCCGCGACCGGCTGGAGACGGGGGCGACCGTCCTGGTCAAGGTCCGCGCGAAGGCGGCGGACGGAGAGGTGCGCTATTTCGGCGACGACGTTTCGCCGCTGGACCGCGTCATCGACGACGCCAACGCGGGGCTGCGGGTGCACGTGTCGTCGCGCACCGCCGACGCAGAGGCGCTGAAGGCCCGTCTGGACCGCGCCCGCGCCGACGACCGGGGCGGGGAGGTCTGGCTGGTCGCCGCGTTGGAGGGCCGCCGCGAGGTCGAGATCCGTCTGCCCGGCCGCTACCGCCTCGACGCCGCCGTCCGCGGCGCGCTCAAGACCGCGCCCGGCGTGGTGCTGCTGGAGGAGGCGTGATTCATCGCGTCGAACCGCCGTGACAGCTCACGCGGCCTTTGACGACGATATGGGAAGCGAGACCGTTTCCAAGGTCGTCAGGTCGAAGCGCGAGGCGCCGTCGATGTCCAGCCCGATCACGCCCCCGTCCCCGTCCAGATCGACGACCAGACCGTCGGCGATCTCGCGGGCGTCGACGCCGGGGCCCGGTTTCAACTCGATATAGAGACTGTCGGTCTCGGGATAGTACTGCAGCTTCACGATCTCGCCTTGCCGAAGTCCCGGTCCAGAAAGGCATTGCACGGTTTCGCCGTCGGGAAGAACCACCACCCGCAGGAAGCGGTCGTCCGCCTCGCCAGCTAATGTGACCCTGACCCAGCGCCGATGACGGCCATCGACCTGCCGCGCGCTCGCCACCGGATCGATCAGGGCTCGTTCACACCACTCGCGGCGGATGTAGGGTCTCTTGAGAAGAACCTGTTCCTCAAAGTAGCGGGTCGTCTTCATCGCCCCGCCGCCTCACGTCTCCGGCGTCGTCGGGGCGTTCAGCAGGCGGCCGTAGCTGTCGGTCAGGCTGGAGTAGGTGGGCACGAAGATGACGCCCAGGTCGTCGGAGCCCGACACCACCGGCGCCTTGATCTCGAAGTGCAGGTGGATGGTCGTGGCCGAGCCGCCGAAGTCGTCGGACACCCGCCCGATGCGCTGGGCCCGCTCGACCCTTTGCCCCTCGCTCAGAAGGGTTAGGACGTGAGGCCGGTCCATGTGCAGGTAGCGGTACAGCCGCCCGCTGTCCCCGCGGATGAAGACCGAGTAGCTGCCGATCGACGTGACCACGCCGGCCTCGGCGGCGACCACCCAGTGCACCTTCTTGACGCAGGTGGCCGGGCGGATGTCCTGGCCCTGGTGGCCCTTGCCCGCCGGGCACATGCCGTTGGTCCAGGACCGCGTCTCGCAGAAATTGTCGCGCCAGGGATAGCTGTAGTTGCGCGCGTCGCACTGACCGCCCGGCCCCGGGGCCATGAAGCCGCCGTAGCCGTAGACCTGGGAGTTGGCATAGGCCGGCGCGGATTCCATCGGGAAACGCATCCCCGGCGCCCACAGGGTCGGATCGGTCACGCCGGAGCCGGAGCCGGGGTGCAGGGCGCCGCCGTCCTCGTGCGGCCAGCTGATCGGCGTGGGCGCCGGGGGCTCGGGTTCGGGCGGAGGCGTCGGTTCGCCGGGAGGCGGGACCACCTCGCCCACGTCGGGGGCGGGCCCGACTTCCGTCTGGCTGCAGCCGCCCGGCGCGCAGGCCGTCAGCAACAGGAAGGCGCCGAGGACGGGCAGGGCTCTCATCGTCCGCCCCCCAGCACGATCAGCGATGCGGCGAAGGCCACCGCGTCCGCTTCCGTGCATCCCGCCGACCCGCCGGGTCCCTCGCAGATGAAGGTCACGTTGTAGGCCGCCCCGAAGCGGCTGAAGCTGACGTCGACGCCGTATTCGGTACGCTCGGTGCGGACCTGGCCAAGCCCGGCCTGCCTCGCCTGACCGAGGGCGGTCTCCAGGGGGGGCGGGCCGCGCGTGAGGGCCGGGCGCGCGGGCGCGCTGACGGCGGGTGGAAGCGGCGCGCCGGTCGGGCTTCGCAGCGCGCGGGTCGTGCCGAAGATCTCGATGATCGTTTGGCCATCGCGGACCACCAGCGTGTACTGCCGGTCCCCGGGGATGTAGCGGGCCGTGGCCAGCATGGCCGGATCAGGGGGGCCGAGCACCGGCACCGTCGAGGCCTGGATCGCGGGCAGGGCGGCGCGCGCCGGGCTCTTGGACAATACGTCGCGCAGTCGGGTGGCCAAGGGGTTCTGCCGCGCCTGAGCCAGGGCCGCCGCCTCGGCCCGATCCGGCGTCAGGGCCACGACGGCCGGCACAGGCGGTCCGGAGGGGGCCTGCTGTGGGATCGACGCCGTCTGCGTCCACGCCGCGCCTGCCACCAGGGCGAGCCCGAGCAACCCCGCAGCCACCGCCCATGACCTGTTCATTGGTTCGCCCTCCCCAGACCGACCGCGGCCTTTCCCATATCACCGGTTCGTCCGTCGCGCGACCTCGCCCTTGCCATCGGGGCGGGTTTCCCCTACATGCGCGCCCACTTCACACGCAGGCGTGGCGCGTGCCGGGAGACATCCGGTCCGCTCCGTTCCGAGGCCCGAATCCTTCAAGGAGGGGCTTTAAGCGCTTGCGGCGGATCAATCGGATAAAGGACACACAGCAGATGGCTCTGCCTGATTTCTCCATGCGCACCCTGCTCGAAGCGGGCGCCCACTTCGGCCACCAGACGCACCGCTGGAACCCGAAGATGGAGCGCTACATCTTCGGCTCGCGCTCGAACATCCACATCATCGACCTGTCGCAGTCGATCCCGCTGCTGCACCAGGCGCTGGTCGCCGTGCGCGACGTGGCGGCCAAGGGCGGCCGCGTGCTGTTCGTCGGCACCAAGCGCCAGGCCGCCGATCCCATCGCCGAAGCCGCCAAGCGCTCGGCCCAGTATTACATGAACAACCGTTGGCTGGGCGGCACGCTGACCAACTGGAAGACCGTGTCGGGCTCGATCGCCCGCCTGCGCGAGCTGGACGGCCTGCTGGAATCCGGTGGCGAGGGCCGGGTCAAGAAGGAACTGCTGACCCTGCAGCGCGAGCGCGACAAGCTGGAGCTGTCGCTGGGCGGCATCAAGGACATGGGCGGCCTGCCGGACATCATGTTCGTGATCGACACCAACAAGGAAGCGATCGCGATCCAGGAGGCCCGCAAGCTGAACATCCCGGTCATCGCCATCCTGGACACGAACTGCGATCCGGACGGCATCACCTATCCGATCCCCGGCAACGACGACGCCGCCCGCGCCATCCAGACCTATTGCGACCTGATCGCCGACTCGGTGCTGGACGGGCTGGCCAACGGGGCCGCGGCCTCGGGCGTCGACCTGGGCGCCTCGATCAACCCGGAAGAGCCGATGCTGCGTGAAGCCCCGGCCAAGGCCGAGGCCGACGAAGCCCCGGCCGGAACGGAAGACGTCGCCGCCGAGTTGGAAGCCGCCGCCCAGCCGGCCGCCGAAGTGGAGCCGACCGCCGACGCCGACGCCCAGGCCGCCACGAGCGAGGCGCTGGAGGCCGTCGAAACCGAACAGGCCACGGGCTGACCGCCCCGCGGCCTGCTCACCCGGGCCGCGCCTGACACAAAACAGCGCGGCCGGGCTGATAACAGCCCGGCCGTTCCCGCATACGAAGACCACAAGGAGACCGAAATGGCCGAGATCACCGCCGCCCTCGTCATGGAACTGCGCGCCAAGTCCGGCGTCGGCATGATGGACTGCAAGAAGGCGCTGCAGGAAACCGACGGCGACATCAGCGCGGCCATCGACTGGCTGCGCGCCAAGGGCCTGTCCAAGGCCGCCAAGAAGGCCGATCGCGTCGCCGCCGAGGGCCTGGTCGCCGTCGCCTCGCGCGAGGCGGGCAAGGGCGAGATCGCCGCGGCCATCGAGTTCAACGCCGAAACCGACTTCGTCGCCCGCAACGACCTGTTCCAGAACGCGGCCAAGAAATTCGCCGAGCTGGGCCTGGAGCACGCCACGGTCGAGGGCCTGCACGGCGCCGAGCTGGAAGCCGGCAAGACGGTCCAGGACGAGGTCACCAGCATGATCGCCACCATCGGCGAGAACATGCAGCTGCGCCGCGCCGCCCGCCTGTCTGTCGACGAGGGCGTGGTCGCGACCTATGTCCACAACGCCGTGTCGCCCGGTCTGGGCCGCATCGGCGTGCTGGTCGCCCTGCACGGCGGCGGCGACAAGACGGCCCTGCGCGAGCTGGGCCGCAAGATCGCCATGCACGTGGCGGCCACCGCGCCTCTGTCGCTGAACACCGACGACCTGGATTCGGCGGCGGTCGAGAAGGAGCGTCAGGTCCTGACCGAAAAGGCCAAGGAAGAGGGCCGTCCGGAAAACATGATCGCCAAGATCGTGGAGGGCCAGATCAACAAGTTCCAGAAGGACGTGGTGCTGACCAAGCAGCCGTTCGTCATGAACCCGGACGTGACCATCGAACAGTTGGTCGCCGACACCGGCAAGGAACTGGGCGCGCCCGGCCTGCACATCGGCGGCTTCGTGCGCCTGGCCCTGGGCGAGGGCGTGGAAAAGGTCGAGGGCCCCGACTTCGCCGACGAAGTCGCTTCGATGATGAAGCCGACGGAGTGATCGCATGAGGTTTCCCTCCCCTTCAGGGGAGGGAAGGCGGCGAACGCCACCAGGGTAGGGCCCGCTCGAACGCACCCCACCCCGATCGCTGCGCGATCTTCCCTCCCCTGAAGGGGAGGGAGAATGTTCTTGGAGGGCGCGCCGGGCTTTGAAGCCGGGCGCGCCCTTCGTCTATAAGGGACCGCCGATTCCGGCGTCCTTCCGCCCACCGATGGATTTCCCATGCCCGACGCGCCCAGCGAGTTCCGATACAAGCGCGTCCTGCTGAAGGTGTCGGGCGAAGTCCTGATGGGAGATCAGGGCTACGGCATCGACATGGCGACGGTCGCCGAGGTGGCCCAGGCGGTGGCCGAGGTGGCGCGCGAGGGCGTCGAGATTTGCCTGGTCATCGGCGGCGGCAACATCTTCCGCGGCCTGTCCAAGGCGGCCGGCGACATGGACCGCGCCTCGGCCGACTACATGGGCATGCTGGCCACCGTCATGAACGCCCTGGCAATGCAGGCGGCGCTGGAGAAGATCGGCGTCCAGACCCGGGTTCAGAGCGCCCTGGTCATGAACGCCGTGGCCGAGCCCTATGTGCGCCGCCGCGCCCTGCGGCACCTCGAGAAGGGCCGCGTGGTGATCTTCGCCGCCGGCGTCGGCGCCCCGTTCTTCACGACGGACTCAGGCGCCGCCCTGCGCGCGGCCGAGATGGGCTGCGACGCCCTGTTGAAGGGCACCAGCGTGGACGGGGTCTACACCGCCGATCCCAAGAAGGACGCGACGGCCACCCGCTACGACGAGCTGACCTATCACGACGTGCTGGCGCGCGACCTGAAGGTGATGGACGCCTCTGCCGTCGCCCTGATGCGTGACTCCGGCATCCCGATCGTGGTGTTCTCCATCCGGCAGAAGGGCTCGTTCCGGCGGACCCTGCGCGGCGAGGGCGCGTTCACCGTCATCCGCAACACCAAGACCGCCTGACACGATCAAGAAGACGCGAGAGACCCTTTCATGGCCAAACCCGACCTCAAGACCTACCGTGACCGCATGGACAAGGCGGTGGACGCCCTGAAAAGCGAGTTCAACGGTCTGCGCACCGGCCGCGCCAACGCGGGTCTGCTGGATCCCGTCACGGTCGAGGCGTACGGTTCCACCTCGCCGTTGAACGCCGTCGCGGCGATCAGCGTGCCCGAGCCCCGCATGATCTCGGTGAACGTTTGGGACAAGGGCATGGTGGTGTCGGTCGAGAAGGCCATCCGCGCCGCCGGCCTGGGCCTGAACCCCGTCGTCGACGGCCAGACCCTGCGCATCCCGATCCCGCCTTTGACCGAGGAACGTCGGCGCGACCTCGCCAAGCTGGCCGGCAAGTACGCCGAACAGCAGAAGATCGCCGTGCGCAACGTCCGCCGCGACGCCAACGACGACCTGAAAAAGGCCGAGAAGGCGTCGGACATCAGCCAGGACGAGCAGAAGAAGATGGAGGCCGACGTCCAGAAGGACACGGACGCCGCCATCAAGCGCATCGACGAGGCCCTCAAGGCCAAGGAAGCGGAGATCATGCAGGTCTGAGGCGTCTCCGCCTCGGCCGCGTCCGCGAATGAGCGACCCTTCCCATCCTCCGGGCTTCGGCCCTCGCCACGTGGCGATCATCATGGACGGCAACGGCCGCTGGGCCGAGCGCCGGGGCCTGCCCCGCGCGGTCGGCCACCGTGAGGGCGTGCAGGCGCTCAAGCGCACCGTGCAGTCGGCGCCCAAGTTCGGCATCCAGTGCCTGACCGTGTTCGGTTTCTCGACCGAGAACTGGCGCCGCCCGGCCGAGGAGGTGTCCGACCTGATGGGCCTGGTCCGCGCCTACGTCGCCAGCGATCTGGCCCGGTTGAAGCGCGAAGGCGTCAAGGTGCGGGTGCTGGGCCGCCGCCAGGGCCTGCCGGCCGACATCGCCGAGATCGTGGAGCGGGCCGAGGCCGAGACGCTGGGCAACGACCGGTTCCGCCTGCAGGTCGCCTTCAACTACGGCGGGCGCGCCGACATCGTAGACGCGGCACGCAAGCTGGTCCAAGCCGGCGACGCGATCGACGAGGACACCATGGATCGGGCCCTGTCGACCGGCGAGGGCCCGCCGGTGGACCTGATCGTCCGCACTTCCGGAGAGGCGCGGCTGTCGAACTTCCTGCTTTGGGAGGCCGCCTACGCCGAGTTCGTCTTCCAGGACGTGCTGTGGCCCGACTACGGCGAGGGGCCGCTGGGCGAGGCGGTCGAGGCGTTCCGGCGGCGCGACCGACGATACGGCGGGCGACCCGCGGTGACCGCCTGATGCCCTCGCTGGGGAACCTCGGTCTCCGCGCGGTGTCGGCGCTGGTGCTGGCGCCGTTGGCCGTGCTGGCCATCTGGGCCGGCGATCTGTGGTTCCTGGCGATCATGCTGGCCGCCTGCGCCGTGCTGGCGCGGGAGTGGGCCCAGATGTGCGCCCCGGCCCGCCCGATCCCGATCGCCTGGGCCGTCGGCGCCGCGCTGTTGGCGGTGACGGCGACGGCGAACGTCGCCCTGTCGCCCGCGCTGGTGACCCTGGTCTTCGCGGCCGCCCTGGCCGGAGTCTTCGCGCGCCGCATAGGGCAGGAGGGGCTGGATGCGGCCTACGGCGTCCTCTACCTGGGCTGGCCCGCAATCCTGCTGATCTGGCTGCGCGACGGCGCCAGCGGCATGGGTCTGAGCTGGACCATTCTGGTGTTCCTGGTGGCCTGGTCCGCCGACGTCATGGCCTTTCTGGTCGGCAGCGTGGTCAAGGGGCCGAAGCTGTGGCCGCGGTACTCGCCGAACAAGACCTGGTCCGGATTCGTCGGCGGGCTGGCGGCGGGTTCGGTGGCCGGCTGGTTGGTGGCGGCCTTCATACCTGGCGGCCTGGGCGTGCCCCATCCACTGTGGGGTCTGCTGCTGGGTCTCGCCGGCGCCCTGGCGACCATGGCCGGGGATCTGTGGGAATCGGCGCTGAAACGGCGCTTCGGCGTCAAGGACGCGGGCGGGCTGATCCCTGGACACGGCGGCCTTCTGGATCGCGTCGACGGGTTGATGTTCGCCGCCGTCATTCTTGCCGCCGCGCGGCTTCTGATCATCATGACGGACGGGGCGGCGTGATCCGGCGCCGCGTCACCATCCTGGGCTCCACCGGCTCCGTCGGGACGTCGACGCTGGACCTGATGGCCCAGAGCGAGGCGGCCGGGTCGGCGTCCTATGAGGTCGAGGTGCTGACCGGCGGCGGCAACGTCGCTCTGCTGGCGGACCAGGCGCGGCGTTGGAACGCGAAGCTGGCGGTCACGGCCCACGAAGATCGGCTCGACGACCTGCGGGTGGCGTTGGCCGGATCGGGCGTCGAGGCGGCGGCGGGGCAGTCGGCGCTGGTCGAGGCCGCCGTTCGGCCCGTCGACTGGACCATGGCCGCCATCGTCGGCGCCGCAGGACTTCAGTCCGCCTGGGCCGCCGCCGCGACCGGATCGACCCTCGCGCTCGCCAACAAGGAAAGCCTGGTCTGCTGCGGCCCGGCCCTGATCGCGCGCGTCGCGGCGTCCGGAGGCAAGCTGATACCGGTCGATTCCGAGCATTCCGCCATCTTCCAGGTGTTCGACCCGGCGCGTCCCGAAGGCGTGGAGCGCCTGATCCTGACGGCGTCGGGCGGGCCGTTTCGAGGGCGGACGCGCGCCGAGATGGCGGAGATCACGCCGGAGCAGGCCGTGGCCCACCCCCGCTGGTCGATGGGGGCCAAGATCTCGGTCGACAGCGCCACCCTGGCGAACAAGGGTCTGGAGACGATCGAGGCGGCCTATCTGTTCGACATGCCGGCCGATCGGGTGGACGTCGTGGTGCATCCGGAATCGATCGTGCACAGCTTGGTGGAGCACCGCGACGGGTCCACACTGGCGCAGCTGGGCCTGCCCGACATGAAGACGCCCATCGCCGTTGCCCTGGCCTGGCCGGAGCGTTTGGCCTGGCCCGCGCCCCGCATGGATCTGGCGGCGCTGGGGCGGTTGACGTTCGAGGCGCCGGATCTGGAGGCGTTCCCGGCGCTGCGGCTGGCGCGCGAGGCGCTGGCGGCGGGCGGCGCGGCGTCGGCGGTGTTCAACGCGGCCAACGAGGTGGCGGCCCTGGCCTTCCTTGACCGCCGTCTGGCCTTTCTCAATATTGCCGCAGTCGTCGCCGAAACGCTCGAAGCGGCGGCGTCGGGGAACATGACTTCGGTCGACGTCTGCGCCTGCGACGCGGCCTTGGCCGTGGACGCGGACGCCAGACGCCTGGCGCGGTCGATCGTCGACCGGCTGGCGATCTGAGCGGAGGAGCGATGAACGGCATGCTGGACGTCCTGGGCTCGCTGCTGCTGCACGTCGTGCCGTTCCTGCTGGTCATCAGCCTGGTGGTGACGATCCACGAACTGGGCCATTTCTGGGTGGCTCGCGCCTTCAAGGTGAAGGTGGATCAGTTCTCCATCGGCTTCGGCAAACGGCTGTGGAGCCGGACGGACCGCCACGGGATCGAGTGGCGCGTCGCGGCCCTGCCGCTGGGCGGCTACGTCAAGTTTTCCGGCGACCTCGACGCCTCCAGCGTGCCGGACCAGGCCGGTCTCGCCGAGTTGAAGGCGCGGCTGATCGCCGAACAGGGGCCGGGCGCCGAGCGCGACCATTTCCATTTCAAGCCCATCTGGCAGCGGGCCCTGATCGTGGCCGCGGGCCCGGCGGCGAACTTCATCCTGGCGGCCGTGCTTTTCACGATCGTCTTCAGCTGGGTGGGCGAGCAGGTGGTGGCCCCGCGCGTGGCCCAGGTGACGGCGGGGACGCCGGCCGCCGCCGCCGGCTTCCAGCGCGGCGATCTGGTGCTGGCCATAGACGGTCGCCCCGTCACCGCCGCCGACGAGGTGACGCGCAAGGTGGTGCTGAGCGCTGGTGAGGCCTTGGCGTTCGACGTCCGTCGCGGGGCCGAGACGCTGCGCCTGACCGCCACGCCGCAGCGGGTCATGGAGCAGGACGAGATCGCCGGGCGCGTCCGCATCGCCCGCATCGGCATGGCCCTGGGTCCGCTCAGCGCCGCGGACTTCACCTACCGCCGCCTGAATCCGGTTGAGGCGCTGGGGCAGGGCGTCGCCGCGATAGGCGACACCCTGGACACCACGCTGACCTATCTGGGCCGCATCCTGACGGGCCGGGAATCCGGCGACCTGCTCAGCGGACCGCTGGGCATCGCCAAGGCCGCGGGCGGGGTGACCCAACAGGCGGTTCAGGCCGAAGGCGATCTGGGGCTGCGCAGCGCCAACCTCATTCTCACGCTTCTTCAGTTCGCCGCCTTAGTTTCGATCGGAATTGGCTTTGTAAATCTGCTCCCGATTCCGGTTCTCGATGGGGGGCACCTGGTGTTTTACGGCTATGAGGCTGTGGCGCGACGGCCAGTCCCCGCGCCGGTTCAGGAAGCGGGGTTCCGCGTCGGTCTTGCCTTGCTGGCGGGATTGATGTTGTTCGCCACCTGGAACGACCTGCAGAAACTGAACCTCTTCGCCTTCCTCGGCGGGCTCGCCTCGTGAGCCGACGCCAGCCCCCGACGGTACCCAGCATGACTTCTTCTTTCCCTCGCCGTCCCTTTGGCGCACCGGGTCGCGTGAGCGTCCTGGCCCTGGTCATGGCCGCGGGCCTGGCCGGGCCGGCCTTGGCGCAGCAGACTCCGCCGGCTCCCGCCATCCAACCCGCGCCGGCCCTGGCGCAGGATCCCGGCCAGGACCGCGTCCAGATCACCCGCATCGAGGTGCGCGGCGCCAATCAGCGGATCGAGGACGCCACCGTCCTGTCCTATCTGCCGATCCGCCCGGGCGACGTCGTCGACGAGGTCGTGCTGAACGTCGCGGTGCAGACGCTGTCGCGCACCGGCCTGTTCGCCGACGTGCAGATGGGCGTCCAGAACGGCGTGCTGGTTGTCGAAGTCGTCGAGAACCCGATCGTCAATCAGGTGATCTTCGAAGGGAACGGCTCCGTCGGCGACGACAAGCTGCGCGAAGAGGTCACGATCCGTCCGCGCGGCATTTACACGCCGGCCCGGGTCCAGGAGGACGTCGGCAAGATCGTCGAACTGTATCGCCTGTCGGGCCGCATCTCGGCCAACGTCACGCCCAAGATCGTCCGGCTGGAACAGAACCGCGTCGACGTGGTGTTCGAGATCGACGAGGGACCGGAGACCGGACTGCAGTCCATCACCTTCCTGGGCAACGAGGCCTTTTCGGACAACGACCTGCGCGAGGTGATGGTCACCAAGCAGTCGGTCTGGTGGCGGATCTTCGGCCAGAACGACAACTACGATCCCAACCGCCTGGATTACGACCGCGAGCAGTTGCGGGACTTCTACACCAACCGCGGTTTCTACGACTTCCGGGTGGTTTCGGCGGTGGCCGAGCTGACCCCCGGCGGCGAGGCCTTCGCCATCACCCTGACGGTCGACGAGGGCGACAAATACAACTTCGGCGAGGTCTCGGTCGTGACCGAGAACGACCGCCTGAACACCGACCTGCTGACCGCGATCCTGCCGTTCAGGTCGGGCGATCTGTACGAAAGCGACAAGATCGAGTCGGCGACGGACGCCCTGACCTATGCCGCCGGTTCGGCCGGATACGCCTTCGTGGAGATCGAGCCCCGGTTCGCGGTGAACCCGGACACCGACACCGTCGACGTCGTGTTCAACGTACGGGAGGGCGAGCGGGTCTACGTCGAACGCATCAACGTGGTCGGCAACACTCGCACGATCGATCCGGTCATCCGGCGCGAGCTGACCCTGACGGAGGGCGACGCCTTCAACCGTCAGCTTTTGGAGCGCTCGCGCAACAACCTGCGCGCCTTGGGCTTCTTCAAGGACGTCACGGTGGAGGAAGTCCGCGGCTCCGAGCCGGATCGAACCATCGTCAACGTCAAGGTCGAGGAACAGCCGACCGGCGAGCTATCGGTGGGGGCGGGGTTCAGCTCCTATGACTCGTTCGTGGTCAATCTGGGCATCTCGGAAAGCAATTTCCGCGGCCGCGGCCAGAACGTCGTCGCGCGGGTCGAGTGGGGCTCGCTGCGCCAGAACGTGGATTTCCGCTTCACCGAGCCGAAGTTCCTGGGCCGCGATCTTCGCGCCGGCTTCGACCTGTTCCACCAGCGCTACGATCTCAGCGAGTTCTCGTCCTACGACTATCGGTCGACGGGCGTGGGCCTGCGACTGTCCTATCCGCTGAACGGCTATACGGCGATCAGCGGCCGCTACTTCCTGCGCGAGGACGAGATCATCGTTCCGAACGGGTTCTGCGGATCCACGACCGGCGGCTCTTCGGCGCTGTGCGATCAGGTCGGGTCGTTCGTTAATTCCTCGATCGGCTACACCCTGCTGGTCGATCGTCGGAACGATCCGATCCGGCCGACCCGCGGTTGGGCCGGCAGCCTGCGCCAGGATCTGGCCGGCGTCGGCGGCGACGTGAACTACCTCAAGACCGAAGCCGAGGTGTCAGCCTTTCACGGCATCACGCCGGAGTGGGTGGTCACCACCCGCCTCGAGACGGGTTACGTCACGGGCTGGGCGGGGGATCCGGTCCGGATCAACGACCGCTTCTTCAAGGGCGGAAACAGCTTCCGCGGTTTCGAGACCGCCGGCATGGGGCCGCGGGATCTGCTGACCACCGACGCGTTGGGGGGCAACTTCTATCTGGTCGGCACCGTCGAGGTCACCGTTCCGAACGGGCTGCCGGAGGAGTATGGCATCCGGACCTCGGCCTTCGTCGATGTGGGAACGCTGGGGCTTCTGGACGACCGCTACACGACGGATTCGGCCACCGGCCTGCCCAGCACGCGGATCAACGACGATCTCGACTTCCGTGGCGCCGCGGGCATCAGCATCCACTGGCGTTCGCCCATGGGCCCGATCCGCTTCGACCTGGCCCAGCCCTTCTCCGAGCAACCGTTCGACAAGACCGAGAACTTCCGCTTCTCGACGTCCACCCAGTTCTGATCCCCTCGACAGGGGGCTTACCCAAAGGCTTGATGACATGAAGACCCTCGCTTTCGGCGCGTTCGCCTTGACCCTTCTTTGCGCCGGCCAGGCGACCGCGCAGGCCCAGGGACCGGCCAACCCCGGTCCCGTCATTCCGGGCGTGTGCGTGTTCCACAACGAGCGCCTGCTGGCGCAGTCGACCGTCGGCATGTCCGTTCAGACCGGCATGCGGACGCTGTCGCAGCAGGTGGCGGGCGAACTGCAGCCCTACGCCCAGGCCATCGAGTCCGAGATCACCGCGTTGGAGCAGGGGCGTGGCACCATCCCGGAACAGGAGTACGCCCAGCGTGGCCAGGCGGTGCAGCAGCGAATCCGCGAGGCCCAGCAGTTGGAAGGCCAGCGTCAAGCGGAGCTGGAGTACACCTTGAACATGCAGCTTCGCGCCATCGCGCAGGCCACGGATCCGATCCTGGTCGCCGTTTACCAGGAGCGCGGGTGCGGCCTGCTGCTGTCGCGCGAAGCCGTGATCGAGATGAACCCGGCCATGGACGTCACCGACGTGGTGATTCAGCGCCTCAACGCCGCCCTGCCGTCGCTCAGCTTCACGCGCATGAGCCCGCCGGTCCAGGTTTCGGGCCAGTAAGGACCACGCTTGCCCGATCTCCGCTTCTTCGAGACCCTGCCGCCGCGCTCCGTCCGGGAGTTGGCCGATCTGGTCGGCGGCGAGGTCTTGAGGGGCGGGGAGCGCCTGATCTCGGTGGTCGCGCCTCTGGCCTCGGCGGACGCGACAGCGGCCTCGTTCCTGTCCGATCGCAAGCTTAAGGCCGCGCTGGCCCTGACTCGGGCAGGGCTGGTCTTCGTTCGGCACGACGCCGTCGATTCCGTTCCGGCAGATGCGGCCGTGATCGTCACGGCGACGCCGCAGGCGGCATGGTCCAAGGCAGCGGACGCCCTGATCCGTCCCCTCCCGTTCGTCGCCATCGCCCCCGAAGCGGCCGCCGAGGACGCCGGCGTGGCGTTCGGGCCCGGCGTGGTCGTGGGCGAGGGGGCCCGCATCGGGCGCGGCACCCGGGTCGGTCCGAACACCGTCATCGGGCCGGGGGTCCAGATCGGCCGGGATTGCGTGATCGGGGCCAACGTCAGCCTGTTCTTCGCCTTGGTCGGCGATCAGGTGAAGCTGTCGTCCGGCGTGCGCATCGGCGAAGCGGGGTTCGGGGCCGCCGTTTCCGCGGAAGGTCCGGTGGACGTGCCGCAGCTGGGTCGGGCGATCATACAGGACCGAGTGACCATAGGCGCGAACTCGTGCGTCGATCGCGGCGCCTTCGAAGACACGGTGGTCGGCGAGGGAACGAAGATCGATAATCTGGTGATGATCGCCCATAACTGCGTGGTCGGACGAAACTGCCTTATGGCCGCGTTCACCGGGATTTCCGGCTCGGTCAGGGTCGGCGACGGGGCGGTCTTCGGCGGAAGGGCCGGTGTGGGCGACCACATCACGATCGGCGAGGGCGCAAGGATCGCGGCGGGGGCAGGGATCCTGAAGGACGTGCCGCCGGGCGAGACCTGGTCGGGCTACCCGGCCAAGCCGCTGCGCGAATCCTTGCGCGAAGCCGTCTGGCTGGCCAAACAGGCGTCGGGAAGGGTGCGCGGAAAGGCGGGCGGATGAGCGAGGGTTCAGACGTCGACTATGCGGAGGTGATGCGGCGCCTGCCGCACCGATATCCGTTCCTTCTGGTGGACAGGGCCGAGGCCTTCGTGCCGGCCACGTCGATCGTCGGCATCAAGAACGTCACGCATAACGAGCCGTTCTTTCCTGGGCATTTTCCGATCGATCCGGTGATGCCGGGCGTCCTGATCGTCGAGGCCATGGCCCAGACCGGGGCCCTGTTGATGTCCAAGACCATGGATGTGGTGGTGGCGGACAAGGTCATCATGTTCATGTCGATCGACGGCGTGCGGTTTCGCAAGCCGGCGCGTCCGGGCGATCAGCTCCGCATGGAGGTGAAGGTGACCCGCGCCCGTGGCGACGCCTACAAGTTCCGGGGCGAGACCTTCATCGACGGCAAGCTGGCGGCCGAGGCGGAGTTCATGGCCATGGTCGTGACCGTGGACCAGCCGGCGACCTGATGGCGATCCATTCGACAGCCCAGGTCGACGCCACGGCCGAACTGGCCGACGGGGTGGAGATCGGCGCCTGGTCGATCGTCGGCCCGGGCGTGACGCTGGCCGAGGGCGTGCGCGTGGCCAGCCAGGTGGTGATCCAGCAGGACACTACAGTCGGGGCCGGCACCACGATCCACCCCTTCTGCGTGATGGGCGGCGACCCGCAGCATGGCGGTTACAAGGGCGAGCCCGTCGCGCTGGAGATCGGCGAGAACTGCACGATCCGGGAGCATTCGACCTTCAACCGTGGGACGCCGGGCGACCGGAAGCTGACTACGATCGGCGACGGCTGTCTGTTCATGACGGGCGCCCATGTGGGTCATGACGCGGTGGTCGGAAGCCATGTGACGTTCGCGAACAATGCGACGCTGGGGGGGCACACGCGGGTGGGCGACCGGGTTTTCCTGGGCGGGTTGTGCGCCGTGCACCAGTTCGGCCGGGTGGGGCAAGGGGCGATCGTCGGCGGCCTGTCGGCGGTGACGCGCGACGTCATCCCGTATGGCTCGGCCTGGGGCAATCACGTGCGGCTGCACGGGCTGAACCTGATCGGCCTGAAGCGGAAGGGCTATGGCAAGGCCGAGGTGCGGCGGCTGTTGGCGGCCTATCGCGACATCTTCGAGGCCTCGGGCCTGTTCTCGGACCGGCTGGACGCGGCGCAGACCGCCTATGCTGATCTGCCCGAGATCCAAGAGATCATCGCCTTCATCCGCGAGGACACGCGGCGGCCCGTCGCGCTTCCCGGCGAATGACCGGGCCGAAGCTCGCCCTGATCGCAGGCGGCGGCGACCTGCCGCTGGCGGTCGCTGCGCGGTGCGAGGCAGAGGGGCGGGCGCTGTTCGTGATCCGTCTGGCGGGCTTCGCCGATCCGGCTCTCACCAGCCGCGACGGCGTCGACATGGGCATGGCGCAGATCGGCGGCATCCTGGCAGCGATGAACAGGGCCGGCTGTAGGGCGGTGTGTCTGGCCGGCACGGTCAGCCGTCCGGACTTCAAGTCGCTGAAGCCCGACTTCAAGGGCGCGACCCTGCTGCCCGGCATCGTCAAGGCGGCCCAGCAGGGCGACGACGCCCTGCTGCGCAACATCCTGTCGGTGTTCGAGGGCGAGGGGTACGCCGTCGAGGGCGCGGACGACATCCTGGGCGGCGACACCCTTCCGGCCGGGGCGTTGGGACGGGTGACGCCCGGCGCCGATCAGCTGGCCGATCTGCGCAAGGCCCTGCACGTGGCAGAGAAGTCGGGCGAGCTGGACGTGGGGCAGGGGGCGGTGGTCTGCGACGGCCTGGTGCTGGCGGTCGAGGCGCAGGAAGGGACGGACGCCATGCTGACGCGCGTCGCCGGCCTGCCCGCCGATCTGCGCGGGTCGCCGGGGGCGCTGAAGGGCGCGCTGGGCAAGGCGCCCAAGCCGATCCAGGACCTGCGCGTGGACATGCCGGTGATCGGGGCGCGGACGATCGAGCTGGCGGCGGCGGCCGGGCTGGCGGGGGTCGGCGGCAAGGCGGGGCGGCTGATCCTGATCGACCGTGCGGCCATCGTCGAGGCGGCGGACCGGCTGGGCCTGTACGTCTGGGGCGAAGGGTGAGCCGGCCGCTGAAGGTGATGCTGGTGGCGGCAGAAGCGTCGGGCGACGCCCTGGGCGCCGAACTGGCGCGGGCGCTGAAGGCGCAACTGGGCGGAGAGGCGACCTTCGTCGGCGTGGGCGGGGCGGCCATGGCGGCGGAGGGCGTCGAAAGCCCCTTCGACATCGCCGAGCTTTCGATCCTGGGCTGGCTGGAGGGCCTGAAGGCCTATGGCACGGTCAAGCGGCGCGTGGCGGACACTGTGGCGCTGGCGCAGGCGGAGCGTCCGGACGCGGTGGTGCTGATCGACAGCTGGGGCTTCACCATCCGGGTGGCGAAGGCGATCCGGCAGGTCACGCCCGACGTGCCGCTGATCAAATACGTGGGACCGCAGGTGTGGGCTTCGCGGCCGGGGCGGGCGAAGACGCTGGCGGGGGCGGTGGATCACTTGCTGGCGCTGTATGCGTTCGACGCGCCGTGGTTCGAGCGGGAGGGCCTGGCGACGACCGTGGTCGGGTCGCAGGCGCTGCACGTCGATATGTCGGGCGCCGATCCGGCGGCGTTTCGGGCCGCGCGGGGGATCGGGGCGGAAGCGCCGTTGCTGCTGGTCCTGCCGGGCAGCCGGCCCAGCGAGATCCGGCTGATGACGCCGGTCTATGGCGAGGCGGTGGCGCGACTGAAGGCGGCACGGCCGGAGCTGGAGGTCGCCGTGGTCGTCGCCGGGACCGTGGCGGATCAGGTGCGGGCCCAGCTGACCGGGTGGTCCGCTCCCGTTCACGAGGTGAGCGAGGCGGAGAAGTACGCCGCCATGAAGACCGCGACCGTGGCTATGGCGACCAGCGGGACGGTGTCGACCGAGCTGGCGCTGGCGGGGGCGCCGATGGTCATCGGCTACCGCTTCCAGCCGCTGAGCTATGCGATCATGCGGCCGTTCTTCACGGGCAAGTATGCGACCTTGTTCAATCACGCCGCGGACGGGGAGATCGCGCGGGAGCTGATCCAGAAGGACGCGACCGCCGATGACTTCGCCGCCGAGGTCGGCCGACTGCTGGACGACCCGGCGGCGCGGGCGGATCAGGCGGCGCGGCAGACGGCGGCGCTGGACCTGATGGGCCGGGGCGGCCGCGACCCGTCGGAGATCGCGGCCGAAGCCGTGCTGAGGGTCATCGTCGAACGGAAGGCCGCCCTCTAAACGGTCCCTTGTCATCCCGGATCGCCGCTGCGCGGTGGCAGGGATGACAAGGGTCCGAACGTCAGCCGACGGCGGCGGCGATCCCCATCAGCGTCTCTTTCAAACCGCGCATGCGCTTGGCCGTCTGGTCCGTGCCGCGCGGCGAAATGCCGTCGGCCAGGCCGCGCAGGCGGGCGGCGACGGCCGGGTCCTTGCTGCCCGCTTCGACCAGCGGCGCGGCCTGATCCAGCGCGGCCGTGATCTGGGCCATCTGGGCCGCGTCCATGCCGCCGTCGCGGGCGAACTGGTCCAGATAGGCACGGGCCACGACCGGATGGGCCGGCCAGCGGACGGGATACTGCTGCTGGGGGTTCACCGTGCCGCCTTCGTCGGCCATCTGGGCCGCGGCGATCTCGTTGGCGGTCAGATGCTCGCTGGGGGTCAGGGCGAAGACGTCCAGACCACGGCCGATCTCGGAGCCGTAGATCTTGCCGTTGTACCAGTAGACCGACCAGTAGCCGCCCGACCCCTGACGCTCGGCGTTGACCGGGCCGCGGTCGAAATAGGCGATCTCGTGGGCGTTGGAGGAGTCGGTGAAGTCGCTGATCGACAGGCCGCCCTGGTACCAGGCCTGGACGAACAGGTCGCGGCCGGGGACGGGGATCAGCGAGCCGTTGTGGGCGACGCAGTTCTCCAGGTCCGTCTGGGCCGCCGGCAGCTTGTAGTAGCCGCGGTGAACCAGCTTGCCGTCGACGATGTCGTAGATGGCGTTGGCGCCCCAGGTCATGGGGTCCTGAACGCGGCAGCGCGGACGCCCGCCGCCGCCCCACTCGTCGGTGAACAGCACCTTGTCGCCGTCGTTGTTGAAGGTGGCCGAATGCCAGTAGGCGAAACCGTCGTCCGTCACGGCGTCGATCCGCTTGGGCGCGCGCGGGTCGGAGATGTCGAACAGGATGCCGTTGCCCGAGCAGGCGCCGCCCGCGATGTTGCGGGTCGGGAACAGGGTGATGTCGTGGCAGTGGTTGGTCTGGGCCGTGGTCTGGGTGCCCGCGCCGTGGTCGCCCCCGGCCCACAGGCCCGCGACGGCGCCGGTTTCTTCGTCGGCGAAGACGGTCGGGCTGTCGATGATGCGCGCCTGCGACGGGTCGGCCAGCGGGATCTCGATCACGTCGACGCGGAACAGGGCCGTGCGCGGGTCGCCCGGCGCGCCCGTGACGCAGCCGGCCAGCTCCTGCTCGCTGCGGACGCCGGCGGTGCCGGAGTTGTAGACGATCAGGCGGCGGTCGTCGGCCGCGACGACCGAGTGGGTGTGCGAGCCGCGGCAGGTCTGGACCTGGCCCACCTGAACCGGGCGGACCGGATCGGAGATGTCGAAGATGCGCAGGCCCCGGAAGCGGTCGGCGCTGGGCTCGGCGCCCACGCCCTCGCGGCCGCAATCGACGCGGCCCTGAGTCGATTCCACCGACATCAGCATCAGGTCGCCGACGACCGAGACGTCGCCCTGACCGCCCGGGCAGACGATCGAGCTGATCAGGGTCGGGGCCGGATCCGCGCCGATCCGATACAGGTTGATGCCGTGATAGTTGCCGACCGCCAGCAGATCGCCCTGGAAGGCCATGTCGGTGTTGGAGAAGCTGAGGAAGGGGGCGCGGCGACCCACGTCCTCGCCCGCGCGCGGCGGCAGCCCCTCGGGGTTTGACGGGTCGAAGAAGCCGGCCGGCTTGGGCAGGCTGGCCAGCAGGGTCATGTTCGAGGCGGCCACCTCCGCGTCGCGGAAGCCGGCGCGCAGGTTGGTGCGCGGATCGGGCGAGGCGGCGCGCGCCATCGCCGTCATGCGGTTGATCTCGGCCTGCTGCTCATTCGTGATGTCGTTGACGAAGCGGAACAGCACGGGGTCGTAGGCCGAGCCGCCGCGGGCCAAAAGGTCGGTCACCATGGTGACGGCGCCCTCGTGGTGACGGATCATCAGCTGTAGGAACAGGCGGTCGAACTCCGAACCTTGCGCGGCCGCCAGCTGGGCCATCTGCTCGGCCGAGGCCATGCCCGGCATGTTCGCGTGCATGCCGTGGGCGGAGTGGTCCATGCCCGCGTGGCCGGCGTGTTCGCCGCCCGTCATGGACATCGCGGCGGGAGCCACCTCGCCGCGCTCGGTCAGCCATCCGCGCATGAAGGCGATCTCGTCCTCCTGCGAGGCGTCGATGCGGGCGGCCAGGTCGAGAACCTGGCGGTTGTTGGTGCGCGTGGGCGCCAGGGCCGCCATCTCCAGCGCCTGGGCGTGGTGACCGATCATTCCCTGCATGAAGGCGACGTCGGCGTCGGAATAGCGGTTGTCGGCGATGCGCGCGGCCTCGCGGCCCTCAAGCGTGCGGCTGGCCTGGCCCGGGGCGCCGGGCTGGATCAGCGGCGCCTGCTGGGCCCAGGCCCCCGTGGCGAACAGGACGACGCCCAGGGCGGCGGAGCCCCCGAGCAGCTTGCGGATCGACGAGGCGGATTGGCGCACGAGTTCACTCCCGGAAATGGCTGTTTCGGAATGGCTATCACGAGGGGTCGGGGGTGGTAACCCCCACGGTGTCAATGCGGAGCGACGTCTGGGGGCGGGGTGGTGAGCCAGGGCGCGAGGCGGAACCGACGCGGGGTCGTGCCCACGGTGCGCGTCGTGATGAACTGGCGCGCGAAGGCGATGACGGCGCGAAGGGTCTGTTCGTCGAACGGCTTGCAGACCGCGCCCAGGGCGCCTGAGAAGCCGTCGGGGATCTGTTCCGGGTTGGCGGTCAGGAATATGACCGCCGCGCCGTGCTCGGCCACCAGCCGGTGGGCGATCTGGGGGCCGGTCATCCCGTCCATGAGATTGACGTCGATCAGGGCCAGATCGGGTTTCTCTCGAGCCGCCGCGTCGAACGCGCCGTGAGTGTCGACGGCCACACCGACGACTTCGCATCCCGCATCGAGCAGGATGAGTTCCAGTTCCATGGCCAGAAGGGCCTGATCCTCAACGATCATGACCCGCAGCCCCTCGGCGCCCGTCACTGGATGCTGTCTCCCCCCACCGTCGCAAGCTTCAGGTCGCCCGACACGGCGAGTGTCCGCGACCGGACACTTCCAACGTGCCCATGGCAGGTTGGTTCAAGCCAAGCTATTAAAAATCCGGGAATCAGGGCCGCGGAGTTCAGTGATGGCGGATTTTTCGCTTGGCGGCCTGGATGAACCGTCTTCGACGGAGCCGGATGCGTGCTGTCGCTTTCTGCAGACGCTCGTGGCCATCCGGCTGACGACCGTCGAGGATCCGGAGTGCCGTCGACACCTGGCCTGGATCAGCGACATGGCGGCGGCGATCGGCCTGATGACCCAGCGCCAAGCGCAGGGAGACCCCTTCGACGTCTATGTGGAGGAGGCGTTGGCGTTCTGGCGGCGCGGCCTGGAGGCGCGCGGCGTGCGGTTGGAGGTTCGGGGCCACGTCGGCGATCTGCCGGAGACGCAACGGCTGCCGTTGGCCGTCATCCTTCACGAGCTTCTGACCAACGCGATGCGCCACGCCTTCATCGACGGCGGAGGCGGCGCGGTCGCGGTCGCCTTCTCCGCCACGCGTTCGGGACTTAGCCTGGTCGTACGGGACGCCGGTCAAGGCGCCGTCGAGCCGCGCAAAGGCGGCGGCTTGGCCCTGATCGAGGGACTGGTGACCCAGCTGGGCGGGGCCATGACGGTCGAAACCTCGCCCGGCGCCGGCTTCGGCGTGCGGATAGGTCTGCCGTCCGGCGTCGAACGCCTGCACTGAGCGAAACCCGGTGTGATCCCCACGACGGACCGGCCTGTCGTAAGCCGGGGCGTCGCATGATCGAGCCCGGAGTCGCCATGACCGTCCGCACGCCTTCGCCGTCCCGCCGCGCGCTTCTCGGCGGCGCCGGACTGATCGCCGCCAGCTTCATGGTCTCCGTCCGATCCGCCGCGGCGCAGGACGCGCGGGTCCGTCACGCCGCCCGGATCGACGATCTGATCGCCCGGATGACGATCGAGGAGAAGGCGGGCCAGTTGAGCCTGTTCAACGATCCCTTCCGGTTCCGGCCTCAGGAGATCAATCCGGTCGACAAGGACGGCGACCCGGCACGACTGGCCGAGATGATCCGCAAGGGCCAGGTCGGCTCCCTGTTCAACGGCGTCGGCGCCGCGGGAGCGCGGACGATCCAGGGCATCGCCGTGAAGGAAAGCCGGCTGGGCATCCCCCTGCTGTTCGCCGCCGACGTGATCCACGGCTTGTTCACGGTCTTTCCTGTGCCGCTGGCGGAAGCGGCGGCCTGGGACGCAGGACTGGCGGAGCGGACCGCGAGGGCGGCGGCCCGCGAAGCGTCGGCGTCGGGCATCCACCAGACCTATGCCCCCATGGTGGACGTCGGCCGCGACCAGCGCTGGGGGCGCGTGGTCGAAGGCGCCGGCGAGGACGTGTTCCTGGGATCGGTCCTCGCCGCCGCCCGCGTACGGGGTTTCCAGGGACCGGACCTGACGGCGAAGGACGCCGTTCTGGCCACGCCCAAGCATTTCGCCGCCTACGGCGCCGCCGAGGCGGGCTTGGACTACAACACCGTCGACATGTCGGAACAACGCCTGCGCGGGGTCTATCTGCCGCCGTTCAAGGCCGGGTTCGACGCGGGGGCCCTGTCGATCATGAGCGCGTTCAACGAGGTCAACGGCGTGCCGGCCACGGGCAGCGAGTGGCTGCTGACGGACATCCTGCGCGAGGAATGGGGCTTCGAGGGCTACGTCGTCTCGGACTTCACCTCGGAGGAGGAACTGATCGCGCACGGTTTCGCCGAGGACGGGCGGGATGCGGCGCGGATCGCCCTTCTGGCCGGCGTCGACATGAGCATGGTGTCGGGTCTGTACAACGCCCACATCCCCGATCTGGTGGCCAAGGGCGACGTACCGATGGCGGTGGTGGACCGGTCAGTGCGGAGGGTTCTTGGCGTCAAGGCGGCCTTGGGACTGTTCGACGATCCCTACAAAGGCGCGGACGTCGACGTCGAACGGCGAGAAGTCAATGCGGCGGAGCACCATGCCCTGGCACGGGAAGTCGGGCGGAAGTCCGTCGTGATGTTGAAGAACGACGGCGATCTGCTGCCCCTGCCGAAGACGGGCCGCCGCATCGCTGTCATCGGGCCGGCGGCGGACGACGACGTGTTCGGCCCTTGGACGATCTGGGGCGACCGGACGCGCGCGGTCTCGCTGGAGGCGGGCCTACGCGCGGCGTTGGGATCCGACGCCGCGCTGACGTTCGTGCGGGGCGCGGACCCTGAAGGCGCCATGGCCGGCGGCGTGGAGGCGGCGGTCGCGGCGGCAAAGGCTGCGGAGGTCGTGATCCTGGCCATCGGGGAGTCGACGCCGATGTCGGCGGAGGCCCAATCACGATCCGACATCGTGATCCCGGAGCCGCAGCAGGCGCTGGCTGAAGCCGTCAAGGCGGTCGGCAAGCCGACGGTCGTGCTGTTGCGCACGGGGCGGGGTCTGGCTCTTGAAGGGGCCGTGAAGGACGCGGACGCCATCCTGGTGACCTGGTTCCTGGGCAGTCAGCACGGCCATGCCCTGGCTGACCTTCTGTTCGGGGATCATGCCCCGCAGGGCCGCTTGCCGGTCAGTTTTCCGCACGTGTCCGGGCAGCAGCCGTTCCACTATGATCACAAGCCCACCGGACGCCCGGCTGATCCGGCCCCGCCGCGCGAGGAATACCGGACCCAGTTCCGCGAGGCCCCGCACAGCGCGGCGTTCGCCTTCGGACACGGCCTGACCTATGGCCGGGCGACCTACGGTCCGACCCAGGTCACTGCGCCGACGATGGCCTGGGATGGGCGGCTGGAGGTGACGGTCGAGGTGACGAACGTCGGCGACCGCGCGGCCGAGGAGACGGTGCAGCTGTACGTCCGCGACCGGGTGGCCCGGCTGACCCGGCCGGTGCGGGAACTGAAAGGCTTCCGCAAGGTGCGGTTGGAACCGGGGGAGACGCGACGGATCCTCTTCGCTCTGGACCGGTCGACGCTTGTGTACATGGGACCGGAGAACCGCTGGACGGTCGAGCCGGGCCGGTTCGACGTCTGGCTTGCGCCCGACGCTCAGTCGGGAGAGCCGGCCCGTTTCGAGCTGACGCGCTGACGTTCTACTCCGACGTCATCACCAGTCGGGCATTGATCGAGAAGGTCAGAGGATCGTCGAAATAACCCTGTTTCCCGGCGGATGCGGCGCAGACGGAGGCTCGGACGTCCTCAACGATGGAACCGGCGTTGATGTCCGTCCACGATCCGTCACCGACGAAATCCTCTGCGGCCGAACTGCCGTCGATGTAGAAGAACGAAGACCGGATCGTCAGATAACGAGGCCTCGAGCAGTCGATGTCGATCAGGGACGTCGCCCAGTCGAACTGCCCGGGTTCAGATTGACGGGTCACAAGGGCGCTGTTTATCCGTCGCGTGGTTCCCGTGATCCGCATCGAACTCCAGTCCACGGCCATGACCGCGGCGTCGGAAACGGCGACCGCTTCCCACTCGTCGGCGACGGCCGCACCGGCGCTTAGCATCAGCGCCGCGGCCCCAAGGATCATCGACTTCATCTTTGCCCCTCCAGGCGGGTTTATCGGCCGCAGTCTGCGCCTGGACGCCCTGATCGTCGAGAGTGGTTGAACCGACCATATCTGACGATCACCCCGCCAGCACCTCCGGCGTCAGACGTTGAAGGAGGGCGCCGCCCTGACCCACGGCGGCGAGGCGGCTGGAAGCGTGGCCGAGCACGTTGGCGGCATAGAGTTCGTACAGGGCGATGCGGCCCTCCAGGAAGGTCGGGTCGCCTTGACCCGCGTCCAGTTCGGCGCGGGCTTCAAGGGCCCCGCGGGCCAAGAGCCAGCCGCCGATCACGTCGCCCATCAGCCTCAGATAGGCGTCGGCGCCGGCCAGGACGTCGGCGGCGCGCGCCGGGTCGGCCTTGGCGTCGAGCAGCCACAGGGTGGCGTCCTCGACCGCTTCGATCGCCGCCTTCATCCGTTCGACCGGTTTTCCGGCGTACAAGCGCGGCAGCAGGGCCAGGTCGGCCCTCATCTCCGCGATGATCGCCCGGGCCGAGGCGCCGCCGTCGTGACCCAGCTTGCGGCCGACCAGATCCATCGCCTGAATGCCGTTGGTGCCCTCATAGATCGGGGCGATGCGGGCGTCGCGGTAATGCTGGGCCGCGCCCGTCTCCTCGATGAAGCCCATGCCGCCGTGCACCTGCACACCCATCGAGGCGATCTCGACTCCGACGTCGGTGGACCAGGCCTTGGCGATGGGGGTCAGCAGATCCTCACGTCCCTTCCAGCGACGGCGCGGCGCCTCATCGGGGGCGTGTCGCGCCAGATCGGCGGCCACGCCGCACGAAAGGCAGAGGGCGCGGGCCGCGGCGATCTTCGCCTTCATCACGCCCAGCATGCGACGGACGTCGGGATGGTCGATGATCGGCGCGCCGGCCTGTCCGGAGAATACGCTGCGGCCCTGGCGACGGTCCAGCGCATAGGCCAGGGCCGCCTGATAGGCGCGCTCGGCGATGCCGACGCCCTCCACGCCGACGGCCAGGCGCGCGGCGTTCATCATGACGAACATGTGCGACAGGCCCTCGTTGGGTCGGCCGACCAGCTCGGCGGTCGCGCCCTCATAGGCCATGACGCAGGTCGGCGAGGCGTGAATGCCCAGCTTGTGCTCCAACCCGACGGGACGGAAGGCGTTGCGCTCGCCCAGCGACCCGTCCGGCTTCACGAGGAATTTCGGGGCCAGGAACAGGCTGATCCCTTTCGGTCCGGGCGGCGCGTCGGGCAGGCGCGCCAGAACCAGATGCACGATGTTGTCGGTGGCGTCGTGGTCGCCCCAGGTGATGAAGATCTTCTGGCCGGTCAGGGCGTAGGTTCCGTCGTCCTTGGGCACGGCCGTGGCCGTCAGGGCCCCCAGGTCCGAGCCCGCGTGCGGCTCGGTCAGGACCATGGCCCCGGTCCATTCGCCGGAGACGAGACGGGTCAGATAGGTCGCCTTCTGGGCCTCGGTCCCGTGTTCCTCCAGCGCCTCGATGGCGGCGAGCGACAGCATGGGGCACAGGCCGAAGGCCATGTTGGCCGCATGCACCGTCTCATATGCCGCCAGCTCCAGCGCCTTGGGCAGGCCTTGTCCGCCCGCATGTACGGGCGCGGCGAGACCCAGCCAGCCGCCCTCGGCGAACTGGCGATAGGCGTCGGCGAAGCCGGGAGCCGCGGTCACGGCGCCGTTGGCGTAGTGCGCGCCCGCCTGATCGCCGGAACGGTTCAGGGGCGCCAGCACGTCCTGCGAAAACTGGCCCGCCGCCTCCAGCACGGCGGCGACCACGTCGTCGTCGCAGTCCGGAAAGGCTCCGGTCGCCAGCGCCTGGTCCAGGCCGGCGACGGACTTCAGGGTGAAGGCGATCTCCCGCAGCGGGGCGCGATAGGTCATGAGGATCTCTGGTTTCCTGCCGGCGTCTTGGCGAAGCGGCGCCGATGGCCCAAGGTGAACCCGTGTCGCAGCGGAAGGGAAGCCCCATGAGCGAACCGCGTCATCGCTATTCGACCGTGTCGCTGACCCTGCACTGGGTGACGGCGGCCCTGGTCGTGGCCCAGATCGTTCTGGTGACGCTGGCGGACCAGGCCGAGGGCCCGGGCGCGCGGGATCTGATCGGGCTGCACAAGTCGGTGGGGCTGACGATCCTGGTGCTGACGCTGGCGCGGCTGGGCTGGCGCGCGGCCAATCCGGCCCTGGCGCTGCCGTTTGGGACGCCGGTGTGGCAGCGGGTGCTGGCGCGGGCGACGCATGTGAGCTTCTACCTGGTTCTGATCGGCATGCCGCTGGGCGGTTGGGCGGCGTCCTCCGCCGCCGGACGCGACATCTCGTGGTTCGGCCTGTTCGACTGGCCCCTGCTGCCGATCGGCGGCGGACGCGAGGCGGCGGGCCAGTTCATGGACATGCACCGGCTGGCGGCCAAGGCGCTGTACGTGCTGCTGTTCCTGCATGTCGCGGGCGCGCTGAAGCATCATTTCCTGGATCGCGACAACGTGCTGCACCGGATGATCCCCTTCATACCCCGACGGCCGTGACCGATCCGATTCGTCTCGCCGCCGAGGCCCTGGCCGCCGGCGAGCTGATCCTGCTGCCCACCGAGACGGTCTATGGCCTGGGCGCCGACGCGGCGAACCCGGCCGCCGTGGCCAGAGTGTTCGAGGCCAAGGGCCGTCCGCGGTTCAACCCCCTGATCGCGCATGTGGCGGACGCCGGCCAGGCGGAGCAGGTCGCCGTCTTCGGCGCGACGTCCCGCCGGCTGGCCGAGGCCTTCTGGCCGGGGCCGTTGACGCTGGTGTCGCCCGCGCGGTTCGACGCCGGCGTGTGCGACCTGGCGCGGGCGGGACTCGACAGCGTGGCCGTGCGCGTTCCGGGGCACGCCAAGGCGCGGGGAGTGATCGCCGCCTTCGGCGGCGCGGTGGTGGCGCCGTCGGCCAACCGGTCGGGGCGGCCCAGTCCGACGACCTTCGCCGACGCCTTGGAAGAGACCGGCCATGCCGTCGCCGAGGCGCTCGACGGCGGGCCCTGCACGATCGGACTGGAGAGCACGGTGGTCTCGGTGATGGACGGGCGCATGGCCCTGCTTCGCCCCGGCGCAATCACAAGGGCGGAGATCGAGGCGGTGGCGGGCCCCCTGATCGAGGCGGGAGAAGGCCGCCGTTCGCCGGGCCGGGTCGCCGTCCACTACGCCCCCGACGCGCCCGTGCGGATCGAGAGCCGGGAGGCCGGTCCGGGTGAAATCCTGCTCGGATTCGGCCCTGACGTGGGCGAGCCGCGTTGGAGTCTGAGCCCCGCCGGAGACCTGCGGGAGGCCGCGGCCAACCTGTTCCGCCGCCTGCGCGAAGCCGACCGCGAGCGCCCGACGGCCATCGTGGTCGCGCCGATCCCGCGTGAAGGCCTGGGGGAGGCCATCTTCGACCGGCTGAGGCGCGCGGCCGGGCATGTCGGTTAGTGCTCGACCGACGCGCGGGGCGTGAAGTTCCACCCGTCCAGTTGCGCTCGATGGCGGCGCGGAGCCGGTCGAGTCGGACCTGAAGTGCGGCGCCGGCGCGCGCGCGTTCGACGGGATCCTCGGGCGGCTGCGGCGGGAGGCGAGAGGTTTTCAGGCGGGACATGGGGGTTTTCCCGTTTTCTCTCCCCTTCAGGGGAGGGATGCGGCGATCGGGGCCGCGACGTGCGGTCGGGAGGGGGGGGGCGCGGAGCTGGAGGTCCGCGCTCCTTTGGGGTGCGCGCACGCGTCGTCGCTCCGTCGTTCTCACGCGGAGTTGGAAAGGGCGGGCGGAGCGCCGGGCGCGGAGCCCGGATGCTGTGATGTGATTACCGTTTCGGCTTCGCGACGACGCTCCGCGCGGTTCGTCTGATCAGGAGCTGTCCGAGGTGGCCGGAACCACCGCATAGGGCCGCTGCTTGGCGACTAACGGACGCGCACCTGGC